>Ga0114967_10002276_pt1 | contig 16073 bp, 12 predicted proteins | sample M_130628_MF_Meta_FD_92639 | JGI IMG/M metagenome (GOLD analysis project Ga0114967, IMG submission 92639) | Freshwater microbial communities from Lake Montjoie, Canada to study carbon cycling - M_130628_MF_MetaG | ecosystem: Environmental > Aquatic > Freshwater > Lake | place: Lake Montjoie... | reverse complement strand
TTTGTGTACGTTGAGTTATACTGGAACCACTTGTTACACTACTAACTGAAGTTGATATTTCTTTAGATAAACTGCTTAGACTAAACCCTCCTCCACTGCTAGCAGATGTTGGTGGCATCATGCCACCAAGATTTTTCATAGCATCCGCAATACCTTCTGTCTTTGCACCTTCCATAAATTTCTTAGCTTGCTCAGGTGTAAGTACCATTTCACCTTTGGCAACTTTACCAATAAAATCTTGTGGTTCAAAAACTTGTCCAGTCTTTCCTAATGTACCTTCATCTCTAGTTGGCGCTTCTAACTTTATAACTTTCATAACATCTGCTGTAAAATTTGCAACTTTATTAGCAACATTTCGTGCGCCTGTCACAGTAGCGCCAACACCTTTATCAATAGTGTCAATAGCAGTCAACACTCCTGGTGTTTTCTTTAAATTTTCTTCATATCTTGATCTAGTGCTAGTTGGAGAGTTACTTTCACCGCCCGCTGCCGCTGATTTTACAAGTGCATTGGCATACCCTTCAGCAATTTTTGTGGCAGATGCTCCAGGTTTAACACCTTGTGACATTTCGTTTGCCGCGTTTTGAAGTTGTTTATTTGCTTCACCGGTCATTAATGGTGTTCGTATCGCACGATTTGCCGCGGCATTCATATCACCTAATCTATTTTGCACAGCAATCATTGCACTTGTTGCACCATTACGTGCTTGTTGTTCGTCTTGAATTGCTTTCTTTTGAGCTCCTAATATCTTTGTCACATCGTCCATGGCAATGCCCATGGCCTTGACAGTTTTTGCGGCTCCTTGATATAACGCATCGTTGGTTTCAATATTCTTCTTCATAACATCGGCAGCTGGACCAACACCTGCCGCTGTTATCTGCATCAATGCCTTGTTACTTTGATTTGCTAAGTTACCTTCTTTAGCAGAGTCCATTGCAGTCTGACTAGCGGCAACATTACCTTTGCTTAGTTCTTTTGCGCTGTTTGCAGTTTCTCTGGCTGCTTGTCCAAGCAAGCCCATTTGCATTGCGGCTTCTTGACTACGCACAGTTCCAGTAGTAAACATTTCTTTAAATATTTGATCCGTGCCCATTGCCTGTGCTTGAGCTAATTGTTTTGCAAATCCTGCACGGGCTTCTTTTTCTGCTTCTGCGCTTTGTGTTAAACCAATAAGACGGAACTTAGCTTCAATTTGTCCGTCAGCTTTGGCTTTTTCTAAGGAAGCTTCTTGTTCTTTGCGTGTTTTGCCTGTTTGTTTGGCAATGAGATCCATTTCATTGGCAAGATCTGCCGCCGCGGCCGCTGTTTTAATTTGTCCGGCTACACTAGTGTCTGTTGTGGATTTTTGAAATCCAATTTGTGTGGCCAGTACTTCATTAAGATCTTTACTGGTATAACCCATTTGACGCAGATTTTCTGTAAGTCCGCTTTCAAAGAATGTTTTACTAAATTCTGTAAAGGCTTGCCCACCTTTGGCAACACTGCCACCAAGTCCAGAAAAGTCCTTACCACTTTTCTGCACTACACTAGATAATTCTTCTAAAGTCATTCGGCTGTTGGCCGCTGACAGTTTCATTAAATCAATATTGTTGCTAAAACTGTTTCCAGTATTGCTTAATGTTTCAAAAATTTTGGTATTATTGCCAACAACTTCACCAAGTTTTTCAAAAGGAAGTTTTATTGCGTTAACGCTGACGTCAATTCCCTTGCCAACAACTCCAGCAGAGTTACCTGCGCCAATGCTTCCAATTTGCCCATCCTTGAATGCTTTCGTTAATCTTTCGTAGTCAATTTCTGCCATTATTTTATCCCAGAAAACTGCGTATATAAATACTTGTAGTTATATTTATCGGAGTACAAAATGAACCCAAATAACCCTTTACAGAGATATTTTAGACAGCCAAAAGTCTTTATATCGCTACCTAGCAAGGGATTGTTCTATCCTGAAGGCGCATTACAAGGTGACCACAACAACGCACCTATTTTTGGCATGACTGGCATGGATGAGATTGTTTTTAAGACTCCAGATGCTTTATTTAACGGTGAAGCAACTGTAAGGGTTGTTGAAAGTTGCTGTCCATACATCAAAGACGCCAAAGACATGCCCAGCATTGATGTTGATGCACTGTTGGTTGCCATTCGTGTGGCCACTTATGGCGATGAAATGGAACTGACACACACATGCCCGCAATGCAGTACTGAAAACGAATTCATTGTTAATCTTGGCAAAGTTATTGAATATTTTAATAGCATTTCATTTGATGGCAAAATTAAAATAGACGATCTTACAATTAATATTAGACCTTTGAAATATAGTGAAATCACAAAGTTTAACATGGAAAACTACAAACTTCAAAAGATGTTGTATCAACTAAGCACAGCTGAATCAGCTGGCGATGACGAACAAATGAAACAAGTACAAGACGACATTTACAAACGCATTTCTGAAATGCAAATAGAATTATTTTTAACCAGTATTGAAAATGTTCAAATTGGTAACGACACTGTCGATGATCCTGCAATGATTGATGAGTGGTTAAAAAATAGCGACAGAGAATTCTTTAAACGTATTAAAGAAAAACTTGAAGCCAACAAAACACAGTGGGACATGCCTAAGCAAGATATAAAATGTAGTAATTGCGGACATGAATCTAAAGTTGAAGTTACTTTGGATCAATCAAATTTTTTCGTCAGAGGCTGATTTATACCCCGGACTCTGAGCTAGAGGCTTACTTAAAAAGTTTTGACCTTCATATTAGAGACTTGAAAGATGAAATCTTTCGTATCAGCTGGTACATGCGTGGGGGAGTTAGTAGTCATGATCTGTTCCATACTTACAGTAGGGACGATAGACTTGTAATGAATGAAGTAATTAAAGACAATATAGATTTAACAAAGAAAAGTGGACTGCCTTTATTATAAAATCTATATTCCGCCTTCTCTATCAGTTCCTTTAAAAGGATCTATATAGCCACTTGAGCCGCCACCAAGTTCAGTACTACTTGGTTCAAATTCTTTTGGCAGTCCTATACCTGTAGCAACCCTGGCGCCTGCACTAAGTGCAGTGGTTATTTCTCCAGCCATTTTAGGAATATTTCCCAATGTGCCAAATAGAGTGCCACCCATCAAGTTGTTTAGCCACTCCTTTCCATCTAAACCATTGAACCATGCAAGCAGTGCCAATTGAGAGCCACGTTTAGCTAGGATTGAAGTAATTTCGGCAGCATTTGGAAACCCTACCAGTTTCATTGTGCCTGGAACAATTTTTAATAATTTTGCTGGATATTTTAATATCGTCATAGCCGCCCAAGGTGCTATAACACCAGTTATAAATTTACCACGTAGTTCTTGTAATTGTTTATTATATTCTTCTTGAGGCATTCCGGCAGCTAATTTGTTATCTAATTCAGAAGAGTCACGCCAATATGTATAAGTTTCTGTTGCTAATCCAAGTGTTGTGGCTAACTTTACTACATCACCTGATTTTCCAGCAAGTGATGAATTCTTAAGTGCTTGACCAGCCAACACTTCTGGGGCTATAGTTTTCCCACCAATAAGATTGGGCGCAACCTTTTGATACAAGTTTCTAGTGTCTTTGCCTAAAACATTGGCAATTTTATCCATCGCCTTGTAATTTTTTGCATCAGCGGCAGCTTTACCCCATGGCTCTAATGTGTCTTTGGGTATCTTAGCTAATTTTTCAGGAGCCATCTTTACAATATCATCTAATGATTTGATTCCAGTGGCTGTTGCCTTCTTTACTGCTGTGGTAGCTGCCTGGGCCACTGCTGGTGCACCTGTTCTAGCCGCCTTGAAGGCATTGACTCCTGCTTTAATCGCAGTGCCTAATCCAGGTGTTGCTTCTGATATAATGTCATGAACTTTCATATGGTATTTATTGTTTTGATGTGAGCTCACGCTCACATGTGTTTGCGTTCAGCTTACGCTTCACTTAAACACATTTCTTTCTTCTCTAAAAGTATTTAATTATTAACTGCGAAGCAGTTTAAATATTATGCAGATTGTGGATCCATACTTCTCCCGTTGCCGGGAGAAGAAACATTATGCGAGTTGCCTCACCATTACAATAATATAGCATTACAGAGGCGGTCATCCGGTACCTCGAGCTACGTCTTCTTTATGACGGTAGTTATTATACATCTATTGTCACGTACAATAACCCTAGGGTTGCTTTATCTCATTGCCCTATCTTTTAGCCTTTTAAATATTTTCAAACAATCAAACGGGTTTATGAAGGCATATCCCATCTTCGTCCTGTTAAGGATAGTGATTGAGTACTCTTAGCGGCAAGAGGTTTCCATCCCTGCGATCCGAGATCCAGGTCTAGGGCGTCCGAATTTAGCCGACGCTTGCATTGTACCGCTTGTGGAGCCTATGATTTTAAAATGTGTGAGCCATGTACACGAACGCTGATCTGTCCGTTATAATAGTCTTTAGATTCTAATACTTTGTGGTTGAATTGTTCTCTGGCCTCGATGTAACTACATTCAGATTTGCTTTTACAGTAGTATAATACTTCTCTTTTGAAATTTTCTTTGCCTAATTTTAGAACATCCACATTCAATTCCAAGTTACTGCCGTAATATTCACGCCAGTCACTGTCAATTTTACTGCGAATCTTCTTCTTTTTCTTAGCGCCGTTTTTAAGTTTTACTACTTTGTATGATGTTTTAGAGAATTTGGCTAATTTTTTGCCTATGTATTTTCTACCAGAGATGACATTTGTTATCAAGTATACGAATCCCACGCAGTCTTCCGGTAGTTCTTCTATAATTGTATCTTGATAATACCATGTCATCAACTAGTTAGTTGTATCTGTGCCTGTTGCCTGTGCCTTTTGGATTTCTTTCTTTTGTTTTTTAATTTCGTCTAATTCTTTGCGCCATGCTCTTACATGTTCTCTTCGTAAGCTACATAATCTTCTAATTTCACTGAGCCAATAGCGAACTTCCCGACCAGCAATACGTGTACCTGTATTGATCCATCGTTGATTGGCTTTAAAATATTTGCTAAACGCCTGCATGAGCTCGGCGTGCAATACTTCATCTTGTTCCATGTTAATCTACATACTCCACATCGTTTGCATATGATGTAAACCCATTTTCTTTGATAACTCTAAGAACATTATTAACACGACCAATCAATTCATCCTTATGACTGATCAAATAAATGTTTTTGTTGCGTTCACGTGCCATCTTTTTAAGTACAGCCAGCGCACCTTCAACTCCACTTGCGTCTAATCCGTTGTCAATAAGTTCATCAACAAACAACAAGTTGATACTTTGATATAAACTTTCCCATACGTCACGGAAACTCCATGACAAGCCAAGTATAAGTCTATTACGTTCACCACGACTCAAGTTATCAAAGTCTAGATCCTGCCCAAGTTGCGTGATTTCCACAGTTAAGTCGTTTTGGAACACAACTGTATGCGGTAGTCCCATCTTGTCAAGATAGTAGGTCAATCTGTTATTGAGATAAGCTAAATTCTGATCAATGATCTTTTTCCGTATAAAGCTGTCCTTACTTGTGAGCAACTTGAGCAAGAACTCTTGATGTTCTTTTAAGTTGGTCAACTCGTTTACATGATCCCAAGTAATTTCCTGCATTGCAGTATTGCGTAGCTCGTCAATTTGCTCTTGATAAGGATCAATTTCTTCAGCACGTTTTACCAACTGACTTTCTAAAGTAGTTAAATTGTTTTGATGTTTTAGTGCTTCTTCTAAAGTATCGTAATATGTTTTTGGCCTGCCATTGATGTCACCAATTGCAGTCAACTCTTTGTTGATTTTTGCTAGGTCTGCTGTGACCTTGTTAAAATAAGTTGTTGCTTCTTTTAAATTTTTATTAGCAAGAGCAGTCATTTCTTCATGCTTGTGGTCATGAAGTTGTTGTTCACAAGCATGACATGCTTTATTATCTAATGCTGTGAGTTCTGTGGTATATTTCTTTACAGTTCTTTCAGCTTGAATAATTGCACTTTCTAAAGTGGCCTTTTCTTTGTTTAAACTTTTAATTTTTGCACTATGATCATCATATGCTTTGAGCTTGGTGTGTTGCTCTAGCTCTTTTGTAATGTCAACACTGTGTAATTCATTAATGGCCTTGCCAATTTTTTCTAAATCTGTGGCCTGTTGTGTGTACCAAGCAGTTTGTCTAGTGGTTAAACTGTCCACACTTTGTTGAATCTTTTCGTTGGACTTTTTAGCGGCCTCAATGTTGGCGCTTTCTTGTTGTATTTCATCTTTTGTAATTCGGATCAGTTCTTTTAATGCTTCAGACTTTTCGCTGAGCAGAGTAATGCCCAACAACTGCTCAATAATTGCACGTTGGTCATTGGCCCGCATACTTAAGAACGGCTCTGTATAGGTATTCAAAGCAACAATGTGTTTGAACATGTCGTGACTCATGCCCAGTAGCTCATCCACATCTTTTTGTGTTTCACGCATGTCGCCTTGAGCATCATCACTTTCTTCAGAATCTTGTTCTATATTATTAACATAAAACTTGAGAAGATTTGGTCTACGACCACGCTCAATTCTATAATTAACTCCGTCTTTGTCAAAACTCAGCGTGACCAACATGCCTTTGCTGTTAATTTTGTTAATTAGATTATCTTTCTTAATGTTAGTAAGTGCAACACCGTATAATGCGTAACTCAGTGCGTTGACTATGGTAGTTTTACCAGTGCCGTTACGACTGCCGTTATCATCTCCGCCTTGATCCAAGTTCTCACCCAAGACCAATGTTAAGTGTTGTTTGCCAAAATCCACAGCTTGGGTTTGATTACCCACACTCATAAAGTTTTTGACCGTTAGGTCTTTAATTTTTATACTCATAGACTGTTATAAATTTCCAGTAGCGTCTTTGCGCTAAACTTATCACTTTCAATGCTAACAAGTTGATTACTAACAATTTGATCCACACTTTCAAATGATTGAATGTCAATGTCAGTATTAATTTCAACTTCTTTCTTTTCTGCAATTAAAGTTAATTCTCTAATGCTGTAATCACCCAAGAACTTCTCTTTAATAAAACTTGCTTCTTCATAACTAATGTCAATGTCCAAAGCAACCCGTAAATGTTGTTTGGGTTTAATAATAGTTGCGGCTTCGTCGATTAACTGACTTAGTTTAACAGTTCTAAAGGTTGGTTGTAAACCCCAAGTGTGGTATTTTGGCTGACCACCCCATTCTAAAACCATCATTCCACGTTCATCGTCCCACGCATCTGCATAGTTGTGCGGAAATGCATTGCCAATATAAATCATATTGCCTTTTTGTTGGCGTTTATGAAAGTGTCCACTAAACCCTAGCTCATAATTTTTAAAAGTATCTAAATTAATTTCACCGTGATCGGGCATTTGTACCATTGCGTTCATAAAAAAGCTAGGCAATTCAAAATGCCCAAATATATACTTGCCACCTTTCTTGCCTATGTGTTTCCATTCCTCACCCACAAGCCACGGACAGAGAGTAACATCGCCAATAGTAGTAGGTTCATGTACAACGGTGATTCCGGGGATATACTTTCCAAACTCAACTGAGTGGATATCACGCTTATCTTTATAGTATAAATCGTGATTGCCAGGAAAAAAGTAAAATTGGTCAAACGCCTGACCCAGCTTTTCCAAGGCCCTAAGGCTATAGTCCATAGTAGTGATATTAAGACTGTTGCGATTATGATGCCAGTCCCCCATAAAAATTCCTGTATCACATCCTTCCTCCTTTGCCTTTGCAATGTACCAGTCTACAAAATCTTCACAGTCTTGATTGTGTGTTGATGAATTACTTTTAAGACCAAAATGAATATCAGTGAAACATGCTACTTTTTTGAATAAACTCATTCAATTTCCCCGTTATGCCTCTTTAACCCTGCCGCATGTTCTCCAGCACCGGTCCTACTATAGCTAGGATTCATGCCGTTCATTTCCAGCATGTCGTCTCGTATGTTTTGATTGCGTTTTTCAATGTTGATAATTCTAACAAAACTGTTGGTCACTGCCGCTGTAAAGTAGGCAAATGGATTATTACTTTTTGCTTCATTGAATTGCAAACCAATTTGAGTAAGTTGCAGTATTGCCTGTGCCCGCATCTCATCATTATAGGTATATCCACGAACATTGCCACGAGTAGCATAACGTTCACATAGTTTGATATACATACGGGCCAGTGTATTTGTAATTTGCCCGTGGTCTTTGTTAAATTTACCCTTGTCTAAACTGCCCTGCCAATGACTTTTACCCACGCATACTAATTCTTCTGCGTCATTAAATTTCCAATGTTGAAAAGGTGGAAAATTTACTTTATCTCTATGATCTGCAAGACTTTTAGGGTTCTTTTTACGCACATTGTTCAGAGGAATATGATCAAAAGTCATAATCCTAAAAATTAAACTGATTTTTGGTATCTTTTTATAGTCAACTTCACAGTCTGCTTGTTTTACTTTCTCACCAAGAGCTTTTCTTCGAGCATACTCTTGATCTCCCAATCTCTTTGCCTGTGCTCGTTTTGCTTCTGCAACGGTTCTAATATTAATTTTTTCAACTGCGGGCAAAATAATATCATATTGATGATATTCTGGCTGTTCGTAACTGCAATACGTGTTTTTAGAACGGTGTATTTCTTCTAATAAGTCTTTATTGTTTAGGTAATTAACCTTTGGTGCTCTTGGTATCAGTATCATTAATCGTTCTCCGGATGTTATATTATAAACTACACACATTAAAAAGTCAACTAAATATTAGTCATAGGAGACAGAAATGGCAGATTTTAATTTAGCAAGTGGTTTAGCAACTGCCCAACAGTTGGCAGGTCAAGCAGCCGGGGCACTAAACACGGTGGCTAATTTAAGCTCAGCCTTGACTAATAATTTATCAAATCCGGCCAAACTACTCAGCAGTATTCGAAGTATAAATTTACCACTTGGTGGTGAGGCAATTGGCAAAATTATTAATGCGTCTGCAACGTTTGGTGGAACAGATGCCTCAACAGATTGGCGTGCTAGACTCAGTATGCCATCAGGTAGCTTTTTTGATAAAAGCCCAATACTACAACCATTAACAGATGCGGGTGGATTAATTTTTCCATACACTCCCACAATTTCAATTACAAGCACAGCGACTTATAATGAACTTCCAGTAACACATCAAAACTATCAATTCCAAGCATATCAAAATAGCCGTGTAAGTGATATACAAATTACTGGAGAGTTCAATGTTGAAGACGCAGTTCAAGCCAAATATTGGATTGCAGTAGTTCACTTTTTAAGATCAGTTACTAAGATGTTTACTGGTGACACAGCGTTCCAAGGCAACCCGCCACCTATATTAAATTTTAGTGCTTATGGTGATCACGTTTTTAGAAATGTGCCAGTTGTTGTAAAAAGTTTTAGCATGACATTGCCCAAAGATGTACAATACATTAGCACAAACGTATCAGCTGTAAGTGGCGGCCTTGGCGGGATATCACAAACTGCAAATCAGTTAGCAAATGTTGCTGGGGCATTTGGTGCAAGAGGTGCCGCCACTGCGTTGGGAACAATTGGTGCAGGTGCAGGTGTAATATCTAAGTTGTCTAATCTAGCAGGCGGTAGTGCAGGCGGTATGTCTGCGGCAAGAGATAGCCATGTGCCAGTTAAGAGTGACTTAACTATTACCATAATGCCAGTCTACAGTAGAGAGAGCGTGAGACAGTTTAGTTTACAACAATTTGTAAATGGTGCTTATGTAAGTAAAGGATACATATAATGGCTCAGTACAACAACCACAGCCCGTGGTATAAAACAGACATTACAAAAAATTATTTAGATACACTGACCATTAGACCAGTAAGTTCAGAATCTGATGATTACTTGTACACAATTGAACCGCAATATACATATCGACCAGATTTGTTGGCATATGACTTATATGAAGATTCCAATTTATGGTGGGTGTTTATACAACGTAATTTAGATGTGCTTCAAGATCCTATATGGGATTTTGTTCCTGGAACACAAATTTACCTTCCTAAAAATAGTAGTTTGAAACAAGTGCTGGGTAACTAATAGTATGGCATTTGACATTACATCGGCTGCAACCACAGCAACTAACGCAGTTAAAAATGCAGTTAACGGCTCTGGTGTAATATCTGGATTACAAACAGCAGGAGCATCATTAGACAGTTTAAAAAACGCCGCGTTAGCCGGTGCCGGTAATTTGGCTAGCTCACTGACTAATGCAATACCTGGTCAATTAAAATCTCTTATTGATATAGTTCCTAAAATTGCTGATTTTAATCCAGAAAAATTAATCCAAGCGGCCAAGACTGTTGTCAATGTTCCTGGAACTCCCCCGTTTCCAAACATACTACATAATTTTGCAACATACAATTATATTTGGACACTTAGTGTATTAAGCCCACAAGATTTAAACTTCCCAGACGATAGTTACCGTAAAGGAAAGTTGGGTCCGCTAATTTTAAAAAGTGGTAGCGGTGAACCTAATGATCGTATATCCACAACATATCGATCGGTTGATAACCCCCAAGGAAAATTTGATTATTTCATTGAAAATGTAAAAATTAGCGGCATGATGGGCATGGATAAATCCACTGGTAACACTAATGCCACTGGACTAAGTTTTGATATTGGTGAGCCATATAGCATGGGATTGTTTTTTCAATCACTGCAAATTGCCGCTGCCGAATCAGGGTACGCCAATTATGTAGATTGTCCTCTGTTATTAAGGTTAGAGTTTAAAGGGCACATTGATGCGCTTAGACAAAATGTGCAAATTCCTGGAACTACAAAATTTTTCCCTATAAAAATTATGAATCTTACTATGAGAGTTAGTGGTAATGGAAGTGTCTATAGTTGTACAGCAATTCCATGGAATGAAAAAGCGCATAATACAACATACAGTCAAATCAAAACTGACATTAACATTGCTGGGTCAACAGTTCAAGAAATGATTCAAACTGGCGCCAAAAGTTTACAAAAAGTTGTAAATGATAGGTATTTAGAAACTGTAAAAAGAAAAGACGTTGAAGTACCAGATCAAATTTTAATAGTGTTTCCATCAGATTTAAAAACTAGTGACGCCGCTAGTTCAAAAGATGACTCAAGTAATCCGGCTTCAGCAACGGCTAACCCAAATGAAAAACAAGCAAACTTAGATGTGTTTAAAAGATTAGGCGTTGCCCGTGGCAGTGACAATTTTAATCTTGTACAAAAAGATAATATTAATCCAGTTGGTATTTCTAGCATGGGGTTTAATGAGTATAGAAAAGGTGATGCTGGGTTTGGAAAAGATAATGCCGTGTATGATGAAAAAAGTGGCACATACAAACGTGGTAACGTAACTGTAAGTAAAACATCTAGTGAAGCACGTTTTGCACAAGGCACTGACATACCTAACGTAATTAATCAAGTAATCCTTGCTAGCGATTACGGTAGACAAGCATTGGATCCAGATAAAATTAGTGAAGATGGATTTATTAGCTGGTGGAAGATTGACACTCAAGTTTATATGTTAGACTCTGATGCTAATCTTGCCAAAACAGGCCGTAAGCCTAACTTGGTAGTGTACAGAGTGATACCACATAGAGTACACCATAGTAAATTTATGGCACCAAATAAGCCAGCTAAAGGTGTAGAAAAACTAAAACTTGATGCAATTAAAGAATACAATTATTTGTATACAAGTAAAAATTTAGATATTATAAATTTTAACATTGAATTTAATGCGGCTTTTTATACAGCACTGACGGCCGATGGCGGAAAAAATAATCAAGGCGCACAGCGTATTGCTGAAACAGGCGGTGTTGCCGCAGATGCTCCTAAAGTCAATAATGATAAAGGTAGTACAGAAGGTGGAGTAACTAGAGCCGCCAATGGGTCTTTAAGTTCAGAAAATGCTGGAGTTGGATTGAATCAAGTACCAACGCAAACTGAATCAGATAACATTAAATCAGGTACCGGTGGTAAAGGTGGTCTTCCTGATGATGCAGCCACTATGGCAGCAAGGCAGTTTCATGATGCTATAACTTTGGGTAGTGATATGGTACAATTGGATATGACCATATTAGGAGATCCGTTTTTTATTGGTGATAGTGGTGTTGGTAATTATTCAGCGCAAGCAACAAACTTAAAAGGTATTAACGCAGACGGCGCAATTAATAATCAAGATGGCGCTGTGTATATTAATGTTAAATTTAGAAATCCAATAGATATTAGTCGTAGTACTGGAAGATATGATTTTCCAAATGGTGGAACTGTTCCACAATTTAGTGGATTATATATGGTAACAAAAGTTGAAAATAGTTTTAGCAAAGGACAATTTACACAAGTGTTGTCGTTAACTAGAATGGTAGGTCAAGATGTGAAGGATGATGGATCAGCTGGTACGACACTAGTGTCTAACGTAGCAAACGACTTTAATCCTAACACACCAAACGGTGCTGAATAATGGCAGAAGAAACCAGAGTAGCAACGGGATCAGGTAGCGGTAGCCCTGGCCCTTTCCTTGCAAAAGTTGTGAGCCACTTGGATCCAAATTACATGGGTGCATTAGAGGTTCAGCTCTTGCACGAAGTTGGTAATGATCCTGGTAAAGAAGGGCAGTTGCATGTTGTAAAATATATGAGTCCATTTGCTGGATCAACGTCTATTGACTATGTGACAGACGATGAAACAGACGAATCGTCAAGATATAACAATACACAAAAAAGTTATGGATGGTGGGCAGTTCCACCCGATGTTGGTAGCACTGTGGTTGTATTTTTTATTGACGGCGATCCTAGATACGGTTATTGGATGGGCTGTGTACAAGATGAAAACGTAAACTTCATGACACCTGGCCTAGCAGCCACATCTTTTAATATTGAAGGTGATGAAGAACGTGTTCCTGTTGCAGAATATAATAAACGTGTTGTTGATGCAGGTAATTCAGATAGTACAAAAAATAAAAAACCACAACATCCCTTTACAGCAATATTAAGTGAACAAGGTCTTTTAAAAGATGATATTCGAGGCATAACAACTAGTAGTGCTAGAAGAGAAACACCAAGTAGCGTGTTTGGTATTAGCACACCTGGACCAATTGACAAACAAGAAGGTGCTAAAAAAGGCAAAGTTGGTAAAGCAGAATATCAAATATCTGGAGCATTTGTAAGTAGATTAAGTGGCACTACATTTGTAATGGATGATGGTGACGACAAATATCTGCGTAAAACCACAGCAAGTGAAGGCCCGCCAGAATATGCCAGTGTTGAGCAAGACGAAACTGATGGTGATGTAACAATACCTCACAATGAACTTGTAAGAATACGTACACGTACAGGGCATCAAATCTTATTTCACAATAGTGAAGATTTAATTTATATTGGCAATGCCCGCGGAACAAGCTGGATAGAATTAAGCAGTGATGGCAAAATTGACATCTACGCTGAAGACAGTATTAGTGTGCATACTAAACAAGATATGAATTTCTATGCAGATAGGGACATCAACTTTGAAGCTGGCAGAAACATCAATATTAAATCTGCTGAAAGATATCAAACAGAAGTGGGCACAAATTTTAATTTAATAATAGGTGAAAATGGCAGCATAACAACCACTGGCGATATTAATATGAACACAGCCGGCGACAATAAATTTACAGCCGAAGGCAGTACCAATATTAAGTCAGGAGGAAACCATTTAGAAACTGCGGCGCAAGTACATATGAATGGTCCAGAAGCCGCAGAAGCAGAAGTTGTAGAAGCATTAACTACGTTTGCTAATCCAGATAATACAGAGGAAATAATTGACAGTATAATGTTGCGTATACCAAGTCACGAACCGTGGCCGCATCATGAGAATTTAAATCCATTAAGTTTTAAACCTGAAATGACTGATAGAGAAACAGGCAGTGACATTGAAGTGCCGACTGGATGGAACGAATACAGTACAACAACAGACACCTTTGCTAAAATTAAGGGTTCAGAGGAGTAAATATTAGATGGCATTAAGTCAACGATTATACGATAAGATTTCAATTAAAGGCAAAACTCCTAAAAGTTCAGCACCTTTACCAAGAACTTATAGAGGGTTTAGTACAATTAGTGCAGACAGCGAAAGCTATACACTATATGATCTAGCTTTGATTAAGCAAGATATTTTAAATCACTTTCATGTTAGACAAGGCGAACGCTTACAAAATCCTGAATTTGGAACTATCATTTGGGACTTGTTGTTTGAACCTTTGACGGAAGAACTTAAAAGTGCAATCACAAAAAATGTTGAAGATATCATTAACTATGATCCTAGGGTACGTGCTGATGAAATTATTCTTACAACATATGACAGTGGAATTCAAATAGAATGTACGCTAACGTACATGCCGTACAACATTTCTGAAAGTTTAAGATTTAGATTTGACCAAGCCGCGGGATTGGTTAATTAAACACGCACATTATAAAATCCGCTAAATATACATGATATAGGAAGCGGATATGTCCTCAACTGATAGACAAAATAGATTACTAGTAGCAGAAGATTGGAAACGTGTATACCAAAGTTTCCGCAACGCTGATTTCCAAAGCTACGACTTTGAGAATTTACGCAGGGTAATGATTAGTTATTTGCGTGAAAATTACCCAGAAGATTATAACGATTATATTGAATCAAGCGAATACCTTGCCCTAATAGACATGATTGCTTTCTTGGGCCAAAGCATAGCTTTCCGTGTTGATTTAAATGCCCGTGAAAACTTTTTAGAGCTAGCAGAGCGTCGTGAAAGTGTATTACGTTTGGCACGTTTACTAAGTTACAATGCCAAACGTAATAAATCAGCTAACGGGTTATTAAAGTTTCAAAGCGTTTCAACAACACAAACTGTTATTGACAGCAACGGAAGAAATCTAGCTGGTCAAGTGGTTGTTTGGAACGATCCTGCTAATACTAATTGGTATGATCAGTTTATTAAAGTAATCAATGCTTCCGTCCCAGCATCTAGACAATTTGGTAGCCCTGACGACAAAGCATCGGTCTACGGAATACCAACTGAACAATACAGATTTCAAACTTACAATTCAGGCGTTCCTGTTTACGGATTTACAAAAACTGTTGACGGCAGAAACATGAATTTTGAAATAGTCAGCACAGTCATTGAAGAGTCAAGCACAATAGTTGAAGACGCACCTCAAGCAGGTAAAAATTTATCATTTTTATATAGAGATGACGGCCGCGGTGCCGCAAGCCCAACAAGCGGATTTTTTCTTCATTTTAAACAAGGCAATTTAAACACTGGTACGTTTACAATTACACAGCCCAGCACAAATGAGATTATTGACATTGATGCAAATAACATTAACAATGATGACGTATGGCTTTATAGATTGGGCTCTACTGGCGTTGAAAGTGAACTATGGGCAAAAGTTCCAAGTTTTGAAGGCAACAATATAATTTACAATAGCCTTAAAAAGAACATTAAAAATATCTACGGTGTTGTGACACGTACCAATGATCGTGTTAGTTTAACGTTTAGTGACGGCACATTTGGTACATTGCCTTTGGGAACATTTAGAACTTACTATAGAGTAAGCAATGCGTTATCATATACAATTAATCCCAAAGACGTTAGAAATGTAAGTATTGATATTCCTTACTTGTCTAATGTTGGCCAAGCAGAAGTTTTAACAATCACAATGGCATTGCAAACTTCTGTATCAAACAGTTCAGCAACAGAAAGCAATACAAGCATTAAACAAAATGCCCCAGCAACATATTACACACAAAATAGAATGATTACTGGAGAGGACTACAATATTAGTCCCCTAAGTGTAAGTCAAGAAGTTGTAAAAATTAAAGCTGTCAACAGAACAAGCAGTGGCATTAGCCGCTATTTTGATCTTGTTGATCCTACAGGAAAATATTCTAGCACTAACTTGTTTGGCGATGACGGTGCTGTGTATAAAGAAGAATATTCAGACAGTTTTAGATTTAGCTATTTGTCAAGAACTGACATTGAGGGTGTGATTTACAATCAAGTTATTGATATTTTGAAAGATACAACGTTAAGAAATTATTAT
>Ga0114967_10002274_pt1 | contig 16076 bp, 11 predicted proteins | sample M_130628_MF_Meta_FD_92639 | JGI IMG/M metagenome (GOLD analysis project Ga0114967, IMG submission 92639) | Freshwater microbial communities from Lake Montjoie, Canada to study carbon cycling - M_130628_MF_MetaG | ecosystem: Environmental > Aquatic > Freshwater > Lake | place: Lake Montjoie... | reverse complement strand
TAAGAAATCATGTTCAAAACTCCAGACGCCATGTCTCTTGCTCCAATTTGTAAAGGAATCAATAAGTTACTAAATGTACCACTTAATGCAGCTGTAAGTACAAAGAAAACCATTATCGTTCCATGAATTGTAATTAATGAAAGGTAAGCTTCGTTTGTCATAACGCCATTTGGAGCCATTTTTTCTCCAAGAAAAAAGCTGAATACTTTGAAAGACTGTTCAGGCCATGCCAATTGTAATCTAAAAAGTAAAGACATACCCACCCCAATAACTCCCATGATAATACCCGTAATTAAATACTGCTTGGCAATCATTTTATGGTCAATACTAAAAATGTATTTAGTAATGAACGTATCTTTATGGTGGTGTTCGTGTTCGTCGTGACCGTGATCGTGATTGTGAGCTTCTGCTGACATATTAGCTAAACTTTAAATTTTATAAATTATTTCATTTCTGCTTGAGCAACAACAGTCGTGTCATTGCTTGTTACAGTAGTTGAATCTTTTGTTTGTATTGCTCCTGCTTCAGATGCTTTTGCTTCTGCAGCTGCTGTTTTTACTGCTAAAACAATAGTCTTTGGAGCATTTTCTTTTAACCAAGCTCTGTATTCTTCTGGTGTATCAACAACAATTTTCATTTGCATATTATAATGAGAAGCGCCACAGATTTTGTTACACAACAATAAATAATCAAAAGTATAAGGATCCAGAGCAGGTTCGCCTTTGGCAACTAAATCAGCACTTTTCTTAGCTCTTATACTATTTATATTAGCAACCTTTTCAATCATGGCTGGCTTTTCTCTCATTTCAGCAGTAGTAACAGTTGGAATAAATGAAAAATTTGTTACCATACCAGGAACACAGTTCATTTGTGCTCTAAAATGAGGCATATAAGCCGAATGCAATACATCTTGAGAACGTAATTTAAAAATAATTCTTTTTCCTTTAGGAATATGTAATTCTGTAGAAGTAAAGTCATCTTGCGCATTTGGATCTGACAAATCAACTCCTAAATTATTTACCCCTTCAATATATCTAACGTTTGCTTTACCTAATACATCATCTGCACCAGAATATCTTGCTTCCCATTTAAATTGTTGTGCATACAATTCGATAACAATCGCATCTTTTTCGTCTTTTTCGTCTACAAACATAATGTTTGTCCAAGCATACAATCCATAAAGAATTAATACCGCTAAAACAATAGCCGGAATGACACTCCAGATAAATTCTAATTTATTACTGTCGGCAAAGTAAAGTGCTTTTTGTCCCTGTCTCCCTCTGTATTTGAAAGCAAAATAATGCAATAAGGCTTGAGTAATAGTTTGTACAAAGAAAATAAGAGCCATTGTGATAACCATTAACTTATCAAGTTCCGGCCCGTGCTCAGATGCAGAATCGCTAATTAAAGGAAACTTTCCATAATACACCAAACACCAAATTGTTGTCAAGTAAATGAAAACAAGAAAACCAAACATCAAGTAACCGTTCACTTTATTATCATTATCATTTGCAACCTGGCTGTCATTAACTTTTACACCAACCTGAGTCAAGTCGAATATTTTAGTTAACTGCCACAGGGCAACTGCTAATAAAACTACAACTATAAGTACCAAAAGAGTTGTCATTTGTAATTTACTTTAAATATTAATAATGAAAATGTTTGCTTTCTTCGATGAAAGGATTTCGTTTTGGAACTAGAGGTGCTTTAGTTAAAGCGCTGAATACAACAAAAATGAATAATCCTAAGAAAAATAATAATGCTGCTATTTCTGGAATTCCGATGAACCATCTGTCGCCAACTGTTGCTGGCATAATCATATTAAAGAAATCAACATAATGTCCGATTAAAATAACGATACCGCCCATGACCACAATCCAAAAAATTCGTTTGAAATCGGTGTTGATTAAAAGTAAAATAGGGAATATAAAATTCATGACGAACGCACCAAAAAATGGTAAGTTATATACTTCTATTCTTGTTTTAAAATACGTAACTTCTTCTGGGATGTTAGCATACCAGATCAACATAAATTGTGAAAACCATAAATAGGTCCAGAAAACACTAATACCAAACATAAATTTAGACAAATCATGAATATGGCTAGAGTTTACATTTTCAAGATATCCTTTTGATTTGAGATAGATAGTCACCATTTGAATTACTGTAATACCACTTACAAAGAAGCTGGCAAAAACATACCATCCAAAAAGTGTACTAAACCAATGCGGGTCTAATGACATTATCCAATCCCAAGCCATAATAGATTCAGAAACAATAAAGAATACTAGGAATGCTGCCGACATTTTAAAGTTCTTTTTGTAGAAAACATCATCGCTTGCTTCATCTTGAGCCAAGCAATTTTTTCTTGATAAATAACGGTAAACATTCCACCCCAATAAGAATATTGCAGCTCTTGAAATCCAAAAAGCAAAATTTAAATATCCTGATTTGCCAGCGATAATTTCGTCATAATTAGGACTAGTTGGATCTGTAACTCCTTCTTTCATCCATACAAACAAATGGTTAAGATGGAATCCTGATAATAATAAAATTACAAAAAAGATAATCGATATTACTGGTAAATAACCCGTAATTCCCTGCATTACTCTAAATAAAACCGGAGACCAGCCAGCCTGTGCTACTTGTTGAATAGCATAGAACGCTAAAACACCCATTGTGATTAATAAAAAGAATATACAAGCAACATATAATGCAGCCCATGGTTTATTTTGTAATTGATGAAAAACATGCTCTACATGTTCTTTATGTTCAGCATGTTTAACCGCTTCGTCATAGTTAACCCCAACTTCATTACTTTCAGCTTTTTCTGCATGGGCTTCTGCAACAGGAACTGACGCTACAGCCAAGGTGTCTTTTGCAATAGTATCGCGAGCAGTCATTACTTCTTCTTTATTTACTGTTGCTTCATGAACTATCGCTTCGTGAGTTGATCCTTCATGAGCTGCTGTTTCATGACCGCCTTCATGGTGAGCTTCTTCTTCTTTCAGAATCTTTTCAACATCTTGAACAGTTTTAGGCGCAGTTAAAAAACCATAACCAATCCCAAGAACACCTACGATCATTAGGACAAAAGAAAAGGTTTTTAATTTACTTGAAAATGTATACATATCTATAACAATCTGTTTGTTTTACAATTATAATTTGCTTCTAAGTTCAAGAACATAGGCCGCAACCATCCAACGCTCTTCTTGACTCATTAAGTTCGCATAGGAACCCATTGAGTTTAAACCATATGCTTGAACATGATAAATACTTCCTATGGTAATTTGCCTGTCTTTGTAGTTAGGCACACCAAGAATTTTTTGTTGTTTGACTAATTTTCCCATACCATTTCCAGCTTCCCCGTGGCAAATAGCACAATAGATTCCGTATAATTCTTCTGCTTTTTTCATATCAACTATGGTAGAATCAAGTGGTGAAGTTGTAATTGTTTTAGAAAAGTTATATCCTTCTGTAGTATTCGGAATACCATAAGGAACAAAACCTCTTTTGATTGAACCTTCAGCAGGCAATTGACCTTCCTTGCCTTTTAAGCCTGTTGGCGAATTGAAAGCATCAGACTCTGAATAGGTTTCATAAGCTACCGATTCGTACATGTTTGGCATGTATTGGTAATTTGGTTTCAAATTATCTTTACAAGACGAAAAGGAAACAACGATACCTAATACAAATGCTATTTTAAGTAAACTTTTCATATCTATATTAATGCTTATCAATTTCAACTTCAACTACTTTAACTTCTACTGCACCTGTACTTTTCAGGAACTTTAATAATTCGGCTTCATTGTCTTTAACAGAAACCTCCATTAAGAAATGGTCGTCTGTTGTTCTTACATCAGGATTTTCAGCTTGTTTGAATGGCCATAATCTACTTCTCATATAAAAAGTGATTACCATTAAATGCGCTGCAAAGAATACCGTCATCTCGAACATAACCGGAACAAAGGCAGGCATGTTTTGATAGAAAGCAAAACTTGGTTTTCCTCCAATATCCTGAGGCCAGTCTTGAATCATTATGAAATTTAACATAGTAACTGCAACGCTTAAACCAATGCAGCCATAAATAAAGGCACAAATAGCTAATCGTGTAGGTGCAATTCCCATAGCTTTATCTAATCCGTGAACTGGGAATGGTGTAAAAACTTCTTCAATATGATGATGAGCGGCTCTCGTTGCGTGAACTGCATCCATCAATACATCATCATCATTGTATATTGCGTGTATAACTTTATTACTACTCATAGCAATTATTAATGTTTATCTGAATGATTGTGACCTTTTGCTTCTCTTGCTCTTTTGAAATTTTCTCCTGACGATTTCAAGATTGTTTTAACCTCTGCCTGAGCAATCACAGGGAAAGTTCTGGCATATAAAAGGAATAATACAAAGAAGAAGCCTATTGTTCCTATGAAAATTCCAATATCTACAAATGTTGGTTGGAACATCGTCCATGATGATGGAAGATAATCTCTGTGTAATGAGGTAACGATAATTACGAAACGCTCAAACCACATCCCTATATTTACTACAATCGAGATAATGAAAGAGAACATGATACTTGTTCTTAATTTCTTGAACCACATAAACTGTGGAGAAAATACGTTACACGTCATCATCGACCAATATGCCCACCAGTAAGGTCCTGTAGCTCTGTTCAAAAATGCATATTGTTCAAATTCAACTCCTGAATACCAAGCAATAAACAACTCCGTAATGTAGGCAACTCCTACGATAGAACCTGTAATCATAATTACAATGTTCATTAATTCAATATGTTGAATCGTAATGTAATCTTCAAGATTTGATACTTTTCTCATAATGATAAGCAAGGTGTTTACCATCGCAAAACCTGAGAATACGGCACCTGCAACGAAGTATGGTGGAAAAATGGTAGTGTGCCAACCTGGTACAACCGAAGTAGCAAAGTCCATACTTACAATCGTGTGAACCGAAAGTACTAGTGGTGTTGCTAAACCTGCCAATACCAAAGAAACTTCTTCAAAACGTTGCCAATCTTTTGCTCTTCCGCTCCATCCAAAACTTAATATAGAGTAAATTCTTTTACTAAAAGGCTTAACCGCTCTATCTCTTAGCATTGCAAAGTCAGGAAGTAATCCCGTCCACCAGAAAACCAATGATACAGAAAGGTAGGTTGAGATTGCAAAAACGTCCCAAAGTAATGGCGAGTTAAAGTTTACCCAAAGAGATCCAAATTGATTTGGAATTGGCAATACCCAATACGCTAACCATGGGCGTCCCATGTGAATAACAGGAAATATGGCCGCTTGGATTACAGAAAAGATGGTCATCGCTTCTGCAGATCGGTTAATTGCCATTCTCCATCTTTGACGGAATAATAATAAAACGGCAGAAATAAGTGTTCCAGCGTGACCAATACCTACCCACCAAACGAAGTTAGTAATGTCCCAAGCCCAACCAACAGTTTTATTTAAACCCCAAGTTCCAATACCAGTAGAAATGGTATATATGATACAGCCAATTCCCCAAAGGAAAGCTATTAATGCAATACTAAATACAGTCCACCATTGTTTGTTAGCTCTTCCTTCTATTGGAGCAGCTATATCTACAGTTATATCGTGATATGATTTATCACCTATAACTAATGGTTTTCTAATGGGTGCTTCGTAATGAGACGACATATTCCTTTATTTCTTAATTAATATTTTGTACTACGTATTTCTAACTTTAACGTGATAAAACACATTTGGTTTTGTACCAACACTTTCTAATAAATGGTACATTCTTTTATCTTCGGCTAATTTTGCCACTTGATCTTCTTTATTATTTACATCCCCAAATACCATTGCGCCAGTTGAACAAGCTGCCGAACAAGCTGTTTGGAATTCATTAACCGCTACTTCTCTTCCTTCACGTTTAGCTGTTAAAATAGTCAACTGTGTTTTTTGAATACACATTGAACATTTTTCCATGACTCCACGAGAACGAACATTTACATCTGGGTTAATAACCATACGACCTAAATCATCATTCATATGGAAATCAAATTCGTCATTACCGTTATACAAGAACCAGTTAAAACGACGCACTTTATAAGGACAGTTGTTTGCACAATAACGGGTACCAACACATCTGTTATAAGCCATTTGGTTTTGACCTTGACGACCATGTGAAGTTGCTGCCACAGGACATACAGTTTCACAAGGAGCATGATTACAATGTTGACACATTACCGGTTGAAAAGAAACTTGTGGATTATCCGCTGGACTTTCCATTTCTCCAAATCCGCCTAATGACCCTTTTTTGCCAAATAAACCATCAAAGTTTTCTTTTTTCTCATTGTCTTCAGCAAAAGTATCTTCAGATGAATAATATCTGTCTATACGCAACCAGTGCATATCGCGACTTCTTCTTATTTCTGATTTTCCAACAACAGGTACGTTATTTTCAGCATGACAAGCAATAACACAAGCACCACAACCGGTACAAGCATTTAAGTCAATTGAAAGATTAAAATGATGCCCAATTGAACGATCAAATGAATCCCATAAATCTACAGATGTTGCTGGAACTTCTTTGTGATCTAAAGAAACCATAGGAATAGTATTCCATTCTTTAGCATCTTTTGTATTGAAAATAGTTAAATTTGTTTCTTTAATAATATCTCCTCTACCCATCAACGTTTTTTGTGACTGAACACAAGCAAACTCATGTTCACCACTTCCTTTAACGATAGAAGCTGATTGTAAATTATTGAAGCCGGCATAAAACGCATAAGCATTAAGACCTACTTGCATTTCTTCTTTTAGTCCAACTTTTTTACCATAACCTAAAGCGAACCCTAAAGTCCCTTTAGCTTGTCCTGGTTGAACTATAACCGGAACATTTTCCAGTTTTATTCCGTTTACCGTTAATGTAGCATAACTTCCGTTAAGACCCCCATTTGCGACGATATTATTTTCTAATTTTAATGCATCTGCATCTGCTTTTGAAACCGTAACATAGTTATCCCAAGCCACTCTTGTGATTGGATCTGGGAACTCTTGTAACCATGGGTTGTTGGCTTGTTGACCATCACCTAAACCTGTTTTGGTATACAATACCAATTCAAATCCGTTTGCTGGTTTTGATTGTGCTAATGAATTGGCAGCGCCAGCATAATCAGCTGAACTTGCAGAAGCTCCGTTAGAAGCTCCAACAGCAACACCATCGTGAAGGGTTTGATTCCATGAAGCACCATTTGTATAAGAAACTGCATTTGCTTTTATATAATCGTAATAATCTGCGCTATTTCCAATCCATGATAATAACCCTTCTTGGAATTGTTTAGAACTGAATAATGGACGAATTGTAGGTTGTGTCAAAGAATACGTTCCTTTGGTCAACATTAAATCGTTCCAAGATTCTAAATAGTGAGGTGCTGGAACGGCTATATTTGTGATTGAAGCTGTTTCATCTTCTCTTAAAGAAAAGGCAACCGATAATTTTACTTTTTTCAATCCGCTCACAAATTTAGCGCTATCGGCTAAAGTGTATACTGGATTTACGCCGCTCATAATTAGAGTATGAACACTTCCTGCATTCATATCAGCAAATAGTTGAGCTACTTTTTCGTTAGACCCTTTTCTAATTTGGCGAGTTCCGATAGTTGAAAATGCCTCACTAGCCAAAGCTTGATTTATAGCCAAAACCAATAATTGTGCATTTTTATCTTGAATACCTGAAACTAAAAGTCCTTTGCTTCCTGCAGCTTTTAATTGTTGTGCTGCTCTTATTACTACATCTTCGTTATCTACTTTTCTAGTTGATACCGCCGAACCTGTAATTATATTGTATATTTTAACTAAAGCTTGTTTTTGATTAGCAATTGTCATTGGTACACGCTTATCTGCAGCGGCTCCAGACAAAGTCATGTTAGCTTCAAACTGATAGTGTTTTGACATTTTTCCTGCTTGAGGAATTCTCCCTTTGGCATATCCTGAATCGAAACTTCCACCTTGCCAATCTCCTAAAAAGTCAGCATCAAGGGAAACAATAGTATTTGCTTTTGAAAAATCATAATCTACTAAAGCTCTTTCACCATAAACCGCTTCGAATGCATCTAATGTAGCCGATTCGGAAACAGCATCGTAAATAACGTGTTTGGCTGTTGGGTTTTTCGCAATAAATTCAGCGATTAACTTTTCAGTAGATGGGCTTGCTAAAGTATTTGTCAATAAAACAACTTGTCCACCTTTAGTTTTTGCATCCGCTAAACTTGCTTTTATTTTTAAATCAGCTTCTTGCCATGTTGCATCTTTTTGAGCAACCTTGGTTATTTTCAAACGCATACTGTCATACAATGACAAAACAGAAGCATGAACCCTTGCATTAGCAGCAAACTTAGCACCGGCAATAGTGTTGTTTTCAATTTTAATTGGACGCCCTTCACGAGTTTTAACTAATAAATTAGCAAAATCAAAACCATCAAACATAGACGTTGCGTAGAAATCAGCAACTCCTGGAATGATTTGTTCTGGTTGTAAAACGTAAGGAATTGATTTATGTACAGGACCTTCACAGGCTGCTAATGTTGCAGCAGCTGTTGTAAATCCAACATATTTCAAGAAATCACGACGAGTAGTTGAAGAAGATGATAATGCTTCTTTGTCAGATAAAAATTCGTCCGTTGGGATTTCCTCTACAAATTCATTATTTCTAAGCGTCTCAACAATAGAACTATTTTCGTTTAGTTCCTCAACACTTTTCCAGTATTTTTTGTTCGATGACATCGTATATAAATATTAGCTTCTTAAATTATTTTTTAGTAGTGGCACTTACCACATTCGATTCCTCCCATTTGAGCAGCAGTCAATTTGTCTACCCCATATCGTTTTGAAAGTTCATCGTGAATTTTTGTGTAGTACGCATTTCCTTCCATTTTAACATCGGTCTCACGGTGACATTTGATACACCAACCCATAGTTAATGGAGCGAATTGTTTTTGGATTTCATACGTCTGAACTGGACCGTGACATTTTTGACATTCAATTCCGGCCACCGTTACGTGTTGGGAGTGATTGAAATAAGCAAAGTCTGGTAAGTTATGAATTCTAACCCATTTCACTGGGCTGGTTTTTCCGGTATATTTTTGATTGTCTTGATCCCAACCAACTGCGTTGTATAATTTTTTGATTTCTCCATCATAGAATGCTTTTGAATATTCTGGAGTTGCAGTTGTGTCAGATACTTCAGCAATACTTTTGTGACAGTTCATACACACATTCAAAGAAGGAATACCAGCATGTTTACTTACTCTGGCAGAAGAGTGACAATATTTACAATCGATACCATTGCTTCCAGCGTGAATTCTGTGAGAGTAATGTATAGGCTGAATTGGTTCGTAATCCTGATCAACACCTATTTGCATTAAGTATCCATACACAAAATATCCACTTGCTAATAATAAGAATATTGAAGAAACTAAAACCAAAAATTGGTTTCTAGCAAACGCTTTCCAAATTGGTAATTGTTTTTCTTTTTGTGCAACTTCAATACCGTTTGCTTTGGCAACTTTAGTTAATACATTGTTTACCAAAAACAACATAATTACCAACATCAATAACACTAAGCATAACGCCCCTAGAATAAGGTTATTTGAAATTCCAGCATTGTTGTCTGCTTTTAATCCACCATCAGCTGTAGTTGTTAATCCTTTTGGCGCTTCTGGTTTCGGTTCATCTGTATACGCTAAAATATTATCTACATCTTGTTTAGATAATTGTGGAAAGGCAGTCATTACAGATTTGTTGTTTTCGTTAAACAACTTAACTGCATCAGCATCACCTGACTTGATCATGGCAGAGCTATTGGCAATCCAAGGATAAAACCATTCTCTGGCGTGACGTCCTGTAACTCCTCTTAATGCCGGTCCCGTCATCTTCCTGTCTAGGTTATGACAAGCTGCACAATTAGCGTTAAACAATGCTTTTCCAGCTACTGCGTCACCTCCAGCGGTTGCAGCTGGTGATGCTGCGGCTGTGGCAGATGCTGGTGTAGCTGCTGCTGGTGGAGTTGCTTGTGAAAATGAAGTGAAGGAGAATGTTAGCATTAACGCTAAACTGAAGATTATTTTCCTTGAAATCGAGTTATGGTTACCCACTTTTTTCATATAATTTAGTAATTATCAGCTAATTTTGGCATGATTTTTTTTGAATGTTTTTCACTGTAAAATCGACGCTTTATTAAAAACTTGCACAAAAATACGACTTATGAACTATTCTCAAAACCTTAAATATATCTTAAATTCAATTTATATTAATTCTAAATAATGATTTCTCTATTGTTTAATTCTATATGTTTTACATTTGCATAAAAATCAATATATTATGAAGTTTTTAAGAGAATTAAAATTAAATTTTGCCATTCTTACTCTTGTGATTATGTCTCAAAAAAGCTATTGTCAAGAGGCTAAAGTGAGTGTAAGCCAAGACCCAAAGTTTGAGCAACTATTAAATGAAAAAAGAAAAATAAACAGTTCAATTACGATAAATGATCGTTATAAAATTCAAATTTATAACGGCGACACCGAAAATTCTAAAAAAACGTTGCTTGATTTTAAAAGAGAAAACAAAAATCTTGATGCCACTATCGTTTTCAGCACACCCTTATATAAAGTTTGGGTCGGCAATTTCAAAACACGAATAGAAGCTGAAAAAAACCTCAACGATTTAAAGAAGAAATATCCGAATGCGTTTTTAATTAAACCAAATAAATAAAAACCACAAAACCCATTAAACAAAAAATCCCGATTGCTCAGGATTTTCATTTGTATTACTTCATCTTTTTCTTCACTTCCACTTCTTGGAAAGCTTCGATTATGTCAAGCTGTTCAATGTCGTTGTAATTCTTAATCTGCATACCACAATCATATCCTTTAGCAACATCTTTTACATCGTCTTTAAAACGTTTTAACGTAGCCAATTCACCTGTAAATACAACAACACCTTCACGAATAATTCTGATTTTAGAATTTCTGAATATTTTACCATCGGTAACCATACAACCAGCAATAGTTCCTACTTTAGATACTTTAAAAATCTCTCTTATTTCTGCCGTGCCGGTAATTTCCTCTTTCATTTCCGGAGAAAGCATTCCTTCCATAGCATCTTTCAGATCGTTGATTGCATCGTAAATAATAGAATAACTTCTGATGTCAATTTCCTCTTTTTGAGCTATTTGTCGAGCATTCCCAGCAGGACGAACATTAAATCCAATGATAATGGCGTCAGAAGCAGAAGCCAACATTACGTCAGTTTCAGTAATCGCTCCAACCCCTTTATGAATAATATTTATTTGGATTTCATCTGTAGACAATTTAGAGAACTCACTCGAAAGTGCTTCAACAGAGCCATCTACGTCTCCTTTAAGGATGATGTTTAATTCTTTAAATTGACCTAAAGCAATTCGACGACCAATTTCAGCCAAGGTGATATGACGTTGTGTTCTCACCGATTGTTCACGCATTAACTGTAAACGTTTCGTTGCAATTTGTTTAGCTTCTCTTTCGTCTTCAAACACGTTGAATTTATCACCGGCTGTTGAAGCACCATCTAAACCTAAAATAGATATTGGTGTTGATGGTCCGGCCGAAGTAACATTATGTCCTCTTTCATCGTGCATGGCTTTTACTTTTCCGTGATTTTTCCCTGCCAATACATAATCGCCTACTTTCAAAGTTCCGGATTGAACTAATATAGTTGACACATAACCTCTACCTTTATCTAATTGTGCTTCTACCACTGTTCCGACAGCTGGTTTATTTGGATTTGCTTTTAAGTCTAATATTTCAGCTTCAAGCAATACTTTTTCTAACAATTCTTTAACCCCTGTCCCTTTTTTAGCAGAGATGTCATGCGATTGGTATTTTCCTCCCCAATCTTCAACCAATAAATTCATGGCGGCTAATTTCTCCTTAATCTTTTCAGGATTAGCGCCTTGCTTATCAATTTTGTTAATCGCGAATATCATTGGAACATTAGCAGCTTGAGCATGGCTAATAGCTTCTTTGGTTTGTGGCATGATATCATCATCCGCAGCAACTACAATAATAGCTATATCGGTAACCTGTGCTCCACGGGCACGCATCGCGGTAAACGCCTCGTGTCCTGGTGTATCAAGAAATGTGATTTTTTGTCCGCCTTCAAGCGTAACAGCATAAGCGCCGATGTGTTGAGTAATTCCTCCAGATTCTCCTGCAATTACATTTTCGTTACGAATATAATCCAGCAAAGAAGTTTTACCATGATCAACGTGACCCATTACGGTTACAATTGGTGCACGTGGCACTAAATCTTCTTCTCTATCTGCAATAATTTCAATAGAATCTTCAATATCTGTGGTAATAAATTCAACATCAAACCCGAACTCATCAGCAACAATTGATAGCGTTTCGGCATCCAATCTTTGATTCATTGTCACCATGATTCCAAGTGACATACAAGTACCAATTACTTTTGTAATAGGCACATCCATCATGGTTGCTACTTCGCCAACAGTAACAAATTCAGTTACTTTGATTGTTTTGCTTCCTTCTTCAAGAGCCTGCATTTCATCTTCACTTCTTTGTCGGTGAGAATCACGCTTATCTCTTCTGTATTTTGCCGCTTTCGATTTGTTCCCTTTTCCTTGAAGACGTTCTAAAGTTTCTTTGATTTGATTTTTAACTTCTTCTTCCGTTGGCTCCACTTTTTGAACTATAGCAGGACGATTCCCTTTTTGGAATCCGCCTCCACCTGATTTTGCGCCACCTGGTTTGTTAGGGCCAAAAGCATTGCCTCCGCCTCCGCCTCCGACAACTGGTCTGCCTAGTTCTGGTTTGCCAGGAATTCTTTTTCGTTTATTCTTATTAACGTTATTATTATTTGCTACTACATTTGCTCCAGTTTCTGGAGTCGCAGGTTTACCAGCATCTTTTTTTAACTCTTCTTTTTTCTTTTTGAGTTTATTAAATTGCGCTAAATCTATTTTTTGCCCAGTTAATATTGGCCCTGTAAGATTTTGATATTGTGTTGTATGCGTTTCATCAATTTGAGATTCTTCAGTAGATGGGGCATCGCCTTTTTCAAATTCAGGAGCTACTTTTGATACTGCTGCTTCTTTTTTTGAAACGACCTCTTTCTTTGTAATTAGCTGTTTCTCTTCTTGATTTGTTTTTGCCGTTTGAGTTGGAGTAGCTGTAGTTCTTGGTTCTAAATCTATTTTTCCAACCTGTTTTGGTGCAGTTACCGTTCCTTTAGCTTTTATCAACTCTTGTTTTTGTTGACGCTCTTCATCTAGCTTGCGTTTGTCTTCGATTTCTTTTTCTCTTTCTATTCGAAGGGCTTCTTTTTCTTTTCTAATTTCTTCGCTTACCCCTTTTGAAGCTTCTTTATTTCCTTTGTCGCCGGCAAATTGTCCGCAAAGAATAGCATATACATCATCGGAAACTTTTGTGTTTGGACTTGCCTCAATGACAATACCTTTATCCTTAAGATAATCCACAGCTCTTTCCAAAGAAATATTTAATTCCCTTAAAACTTTATTAATTCTAATATTTCCTTCAGACATAAAATTTTATTAATGTTATCTATTTTGCGTTAAAAGATTAGTCTTGAAACTCTTCTTTTAATATTCGTATTACTTCTAAAATGGTTTCTTCTTCTAAATCGGTTCTTCTCACTAAATCAGCAACATCTTGATTCAAAATACTTCTTGCAGTATCCAATCCGATTTTTGCAAATTCGTCAATTACCCAACCATCGATTTCATCTGAGAACTCTGTTAATTCAACATCATCTTCTTCAATTGCAGCACCTTCTCTAATTACGTCTAATTCATAACCCGTTAAAAGTCCGGCCAATTTAATGTTGTGTCCTCCTCGACCAATAGCTTTAGAAACTTCTTCTAATTTCAAGAAAACTTCAGCTCTTTTTTTCTCTTCATCAATTTTAACCGAAGATACTTTTGCAGGGCTTAATGCTCTTGTAATATAAAGTTGCAAATTAGTTGTATAGTTTATTACGTCAATATTTTCATTCCCCAATTCGCGTACAATTCCATGAATTCTTGAACCTTTCATCCCAACACATGCTCCAACAGGATCAATTCTATCATCATAAGAATCCACCGCTACTTTTGCTTTTTCACCTGGAATTCTTACCACTTTTTTAATCATAATTAAGCCATCAAAAACTTCTGGAATTTCTTGCTCAAATAATTTTTCCAAGAATTTATCCGCCGTTCTCGACATGATAATTTGAGGTTTATTTCCTTTCAATTCAACGCTTTCAATTATTCCACGAACATTGTCTCCTTTACGGAAAAAGTCAGATGGGATTTGTTTTTCTTTTGGTAATACAATTTCATTCCCTTCGTCATCAATCAAAATTACTACTCTTGGGCGAACGTGATGTACTTCCGCGGTATAAATTTCGCCTATTAAATCTTTAAATTGTTTGTAAAGATTATTATTATCATGTTCGTGAATTTTAGAAATCAAGTTTTGACGCAAAGCCAAAATTGCTCTTCTTCCTAAATCTATTAGTTTTACTTCTTCTGAAACATCTTCACCAACTTCAAAATCAGGTTCGATTTTTTGCGCTTCAGACAATTCAATTTCTTGATTTTCATCTTCTACTTCGCCGTCAGCAACAACTACACGATTTCTCCAGATTTCCATATCACCTTTATCAGGATTGATAATGATATCAAAATTGTCATCAGAACCGTATTTCTTTTTCAATGCGTTTCTAAATACATCTTCCAAAATCGCCATAAGCGTTACTCGATCTATAAGTTTATCGTCTTTAAACTCTGAAAACGAATCGATTAATGCAATATTCTCCATGCCTAAATTAATTAAATATTATTGTAACAACTGCTTCTTTTATTTCTGTATAAGGGATTTCACGTTTGTGTTCAATTGTTTCTTTCCCTTTCCCAATTTTTTTTGGCTCTCTCGATGTCCATGAAAGTAAAATAGTTTTATCTGAGACCTTTTCTAAAACCGCTTCAAGAGTTTCAGTATTTGTTTTTACTTTTAAAGTTCGGCCAATATTCTTATAATATTGTCTTTCCATTGTAAGTGGAGAGGAGACTCCAGCCGAGGCAACTTCTAATGCATAGTCTTGTTCTTCTCTGTCTAAATTGTTATCTATTGCTCTACTAACATCTATACAATCTTGTAGATTGACACCATCATCTCCGTCCAAAGTTATTATAACTTTAAACGATTCATTAATTGAAATAGCTACAAGAAACAACGTAGGTTTATCTTTTAATACTTCTTCTAATAATTGTAAAACTTTATCTCTAAATGCCATATTTTTATAAAAAGAGGGAAGCAATGCTTCCCTCATTATTTAATTTGAATGGTAAATAACGGCACAAATATAGTTTTTTTTTTATAAATTAAAAATTTGTTATACTTTCTATTGCCATTTATTTTGTTCTAAATGCGAATTGAATTGGAATAAAGCCAAAATAAAAAATTTGAGCATCATTCCATTCGAAATTTTTACATCTTTATTTTATCTAAGTATTGTTCTTAATTAAATTTAAAAAAAACTCCTCAATTTCTTGAGGAGTTTTTTGCATGTATAAACTATTTACTGTAAAATAATCTTTTTAATATTTACAACTTCATTTTGTGCATTAATAATTTTAACGAAATACATGCCTTGACCCGTCCATGAATTTAAAGGAACTACATATTGTTGTGTGTTCATGGGTTGGTTAAACACTTCTTGACCTAGCATGTTTGTAATTTTAATATTCCAACCCACTACATTAGCTAGAGTACCACAATCTATAGTGATTTGGTCATTGGCTGGATTTGGATATATTGTGACAGAACTTGTATAGGTTACTGGTGTAGTGCTTAAAACACCCGTGTTTATAGTCATTGTTAGACATTCGTTGAAACTTACAGAATTATATAGATTAGTGATTTCTTGATTTGTTAGGGCACGGTTGTAAATGGCTATATCATCTAATTTTCCATTAAATTGCTCAGCTGGTAAATCAGTTCTTGCACCAGAACCAAATAATAAATT
>Ga0114967_10002273_pt1 | contig 16078 bp, 16 predicted proteins | sample M_130628_MF_Meta_FD_92639 | JGI IMG/M metagenome (GOLD analysis project Ga0114967, IMG submission 92639) | Freshwater microbial communities from Lake Montjoie, Canada to study carbon cycling - M_130628_MF_MetaG | ecosystem: Environmental > Aquatic > Freshwater > Lake | place: Lake Montjoie... | reverse complement strand
CCGTTTCCGCCCACCTCCCGCTTGGACGCAACCTAGACGGGTGTCGCATCGGTTTCGATCTCGGTGGCTCCGATCGCAAGTGCGCCGCGCTCATCGACGGTAAGGTCGTCTTCTCCGAGGAAGTGAAATGGGATCCCTATTTCCAGTCCGACCCGGCCTACCATCTCGCCGGAATCCGTCATTCATTAGACCTCGCGGCCAGCCATCTGCCCCGGGTCGACGCCATCGGCGGTTCTTCCGCCGGCGTCTACGTGAACAATAAGGTCCGGATTGCGTCACTGTTCCGCGGGATCACGGACGCCACCCTCTTCGATGCCCAGGTTCGAAATATCTTCCTAGACCTCGCCAAATCCTACGCCGTGCCCTTCGAGGTCCTTAACGATGGCGACGTCACCGCGCTCGCCGGCTCGATGTCCCTCGGACGTAACGCCGTCTTGGGCGTAGCCATGGGCACCAGCGTGGCCGCCGGCTACGTCGATACGGCAGGCAACCTCACCAACTGGCTCAGCGAACTGGCCTTCGTGCCCGTGGATTATCGCCGGGAAGGTCCAGCAGATGAATGGTCCGGCGACCGCGGCTGTGCGGTGCAATATTTCAGCCAACAGGGCGTCGGTCGTCTGCTACCCCTTGCCGGCATCGCCCTGCCCGGCTCGATGCGCCTGCCAGAGCAACTCGAAGAACTTCAGAAGCTACAGCTCGCCGGCGACCCACGGGCTCAGCAAGTCTACGAGGCCATCGGCATCGCTTTCGGCTACGCCATCGCCCACTTCGCCAGCTTCTACGAGCTGAGCTGCCTGCTGATCATGGGTCGGGTCACCTCCGGCCAGGGCGGCACTCTCATCATCGAGCAGGCTCGGATGGTCTTGCGCGACGAATTCCCCGAACTTCGCATCGACCTCGTCGTGCCAGAAGAGAAAGATAAACGCCACGGACAGGCCATCGCGGCCGCCTCCCTTCCCGCCCTCCGCCGATGATCTCCCTCAACCCTCTCGCGCGACTCGTGACCCCTGACGGCCAGGCTGGTCCGGACGCCCTGAGCCGCACCACGCACCTCGGCATCGGCGCCCACCAGGACGACCTAGAGTTCATGGCCTTCCATGGAATCCTCTCCTGCTATGACCGCACCGATCGCTGGTTCGGCGGCGTGACCATCACCGACGGCCGCGGTTCTTCACGCACCGGACCGTTCAAGGACTGGACCGACGACCAGATCGCCGCTGAACGCGTCCGCGAGCAGGACGCCGCGGCCGTCATCGGCCAATATTCTTTCATGGCCCAGTTGGGCTTCGGCAGCGCCGCCATCCGCGACGCCCAGCAGAATGCTGTCCGCGACGATCTTCACCGCATCCTTGAAGCCAGCCGTCCCGAGGTCGTCTACCTGCATAACCTCGCCGATAAACACGACACCCACGTCGGCTGCGCGCTCCGTTGCATCGAAGCCATGCGCCAGATGCCCAAGGCGGATCGCCCAAAGATGGTCTATGGCTGCGAAGTATGGCGCGACCTTGACTGGCTCGTCGACAGCGAGAAAACCCCGATGCCAATCTCGGCTCGCCCAGAACTGGCCCGCGCCCTCAATGAGGTCTTCGCCACCCAGATCGCCGGGGGTAAACGCTATGACCTGGCTGTCCTCGGGCGCCGCACGGCCAACGCGACGTTCAGCAACGCCCATTCCACCGACCAGGAATCGGCCATGCAGTGGGCGATGGACCTAACTCCGCTCGTCCAAGACGACAGCCTCGACCCCATTGCCTACACGGTTGGCTTCATCGACCGCCTGAAGTCCGACGTCACCGCCCGCATTCGCAAATCCCTCTGACATGAAGCCCACCCTCCTCGTCCTCGCCGCTGGCATGGGCAGTCGCTACGGCGGCCTGAAGCAAATCGACCCAATGGGTCCGTCAGGAGAGACCATCCTAGATTACTCCGTTTTCGACGCCCTCCGCGCTGGCTTCGGTAAGGTGGTGTTCATCATCCGTCCTGACTTCGAGCAGGATTTCCGCGAACGCATCGCCGCGAAGTTCGCCGGCCGGATCGACGTTGGCTTCGCTTTCCAGACGATCGACCAATTGCCCGCCGGCTTCACGGTACCAGCTGGTCGCGAGAAACCCTGGGGAACCACCCACGCCATCCTCTGCGCCCGCGACGCCGTCCATACGCCCTTCGCGGTCATCAACGCCGACGACTTCTACGGCCGCGACTCCTACGCTTCGCTCGGACGCTACCTCTCCGCACTCACCAACGATTCCACGGCCTACGCGATGGTGGGCTTCACTCTCAAGAACACCCTCTCCGAGCATGGCACCGTCGCCCGCGGCGTCTGCCAGACCGACGCCACCGGGAAGCTGACCGACATCCAGGAACTGACGAAGATCGCCAAGCTCGCGCAAGGCGCCGAACACCGAGGAGACGACGGCAAGGTCGTGACTCTCACCGGCGAGGAACCTGTATCGATGAATATGTGGGGCTTCACGCCCGCGATCTTCCCCCAGCTCGAAGCCGACTTCCGTGCCTTCCTGACCGTCAAAGGCGCCGAGATGAAGAGCGAATCCTACATCCCAATGTCCGTCGGCAGCCTCATCCGCGCCGGACAGGCCAGCTGCCAGGTGCTGCGTTCCGATTCTACGTGGTTCGGCGTCACCTACCGGGAAGACAAGCCAGTGGTCCAGGCCAGCATCGCTCAGCAGGTCAGCAGTGGCGCCTACCCACCCTCCCTCTGGGCCTGATGATGACCGCCCCCGCAGGATATGACGCCATTGCGATCGCCCGAGAGTTCGCCCTCTCCGGCGAAATCGTCTCGGCCTCTCCCTACGGCAGCGGCCATATCAACGATACTTTCAAAGTCGATGTGAAGGCCGAAGGCGGTCCATGCCGCTACGTACTCCAACGCATTAACCACAACGTCTTCCGCCGACCGGACGAATTGATGGCCAACGTGGAACGCGTCTGCGCCCACACCTACGCCAAACTTAAGCAATTCGGCGTCCCAGATGCCGACCGACGCACGCTCCGGCTCATCCCGACCATCGCCGGCAAGGCTTGGCACATCGACACAGCCGCCAATCGTTGGCGCTGCTATCACTTCATCGAAGGCGCCACCGGACACGACGTTGTCCGCTCGCCGGAACAGGCCTATGCGGCGGCCAAATCCTTTGGCGCCTTCCAAGCCCTACTCGCCGACCTTCCGGGCGACCGACTCCACGAGACGATCCCGGATTTCCATCATACCCCGTCCCGCTTTGCCCGCTTCCAGCAGGCCTTAGCTAAGGATACCCATGGACGGGCCGCCGCCGCCGTGCCAGAGATTGCTTTCGCCTTGGCCCGCGCCCACGAGGTCAGCGTCGTCGTTGACGCCCTGCGTGACGGCACCCTCCCCGAACGCGTGACGCACAACGACACCAAGCTGAACAACGTCCTACTCGATGACGTCACCCAGGAAGGCGTCTGCGTCATCGACCTCGACACGGTCATGCCAGGCTCGGTCCTCTATGACTTCGGCGACCTCGTGCGCACTTCGACATCCCCGGCGGCGGAGGATGAGACCGACCTCTCCAAGGTCCGGATGCAGTTCCCGATGTTCGAGGCCTTGGTCAAAGGCTACCTCGAATCCGCCGACGGCTTCCTGACGCCGAAAGAGAAGGAGCTCCTACCGTTCGCCGGCAAGCTCATCACCTTTGAAATCGGATTACGCTTCCTGACCGACTGGCTCGAAGGCGATACCTACTTCAAAATCAAGCGTCCGACGCACAACCTCGACCGCGCCCGCACCCAGTTCAAGCTGGTCGAATCCATCGAAGACCAGCTGCCCGCCATGCAGGCCCTGGTCAGACGCCCATGAGCAAACGCATCCTCATCACCGGCGGCGCCGGCTTCATCGGCTCCCACCTCGCCCGCCGCTTCGCCGACCAAGCAGAGGTCACGGTGCTCGACGACCTACGCAGTGGCTATACTCGTAATCTGGAAGGGGTCCGTTGCCGCTTCCTCCATGGCTCCATCCTCGATGATGCGGCCTTGCGACAGGCCGTCGCCGGCGTCGAGGAAATCTACCACCTCGCCGCGATGATCTCCGTACCGGAGTCCGTCGCCAAACCGGCCGAGTGCGCTGAACTCAACACCGAAGGAACCCGTCGTGTGCTCGCCGCGGCCCTCGCCGCTGGCGCCCGTAAGGTCGTCCTAGCTTCCTCCGCCGCCATCTACGGCGACAACCCGACGGTGCCGAAGCTCGAGTCGATGCCACCCGAGCCGAAATCCCCGTACGCCGAGACTAAACTTGCCGGCGAACATCTGCTCGAAGAATACCGCCAAGCCCACGGCCTCGGCACCACGAGCCTGCGCTTCTTCAACGTCTTTGGACCGCGCCAGGATCCACGCTCAGCCTATGCCGCCGCCGTCCCGATCTTCATCGCGAAGGCCCTGCGCGACGAACCAATCGGCATCCATGGCGATGGCAGTCAGACCCGCGATTTCATCCATGTGACCGACATCGTCGGAGCCCTCGCCTATGCGGGCGCGTCGCAGGACATGTCAGGCACTTACAATGTCGGCTACGGCCGAAGCCAGTCGATCCTCGCGCTCGCCCAGGAGATCATCCGGCTCACCGGCTCCAAGTCATCGATCGAACACCTGCCCCCACGTGCGGGCGATGTCCGTCATTCGCTGGCCTCGACCGAACGGCTGCTCGCCGCCGGGTGGAACCCCGAGTCCTCGGTCAGCGCCGGCCTAGCGGAGACGGTTGCTTACTTCATCCGCCTCAAGGCGTGACCACCAAAGTCGTGCGCAGGAGCTCTTCCTGCCCGTCATTGAGGTTCAGCCAGAGATCATAAGTGCCCGGCGCAGGCAGGCGGAGACGGAAAGAAAGCGTCGGGTTAGGCGCATACTCCCCACCTTCGAGCGTCGGATGCATGTGCGCATAACCTGCCGAGGGCTTGTCAGCCGAAAACACCACGGCATGTCCGAGCGAACCCATGATTGGTAACAGTTTCAACGGCTTACCTTCCGGTCCGGCGAGTTTGAGACGTAAGTTCACCGAGGTACCGGCCTTGGTCGAAGAGGCTTCCATCGACACGATGGCATTGCGGGCCGGGACGACGAAGGCGTCGAACGCCGAGACGGGCTTTATCAGGGCCTGGACAAGCATGACGCGGGAAGTCCGGGCGTCGGCGAAGTCACCATAGGCTTCCAGGGCGAAGCCACGGAGCTGAACTGGTACATCGAAACGCCAGACTCCATCGTCCGCAGGAACCGGATGAAGGTGTGCATAGGCACGGCTACCAGAAGATTGGCGAAGATGCAGGTGGACCTTCTGGGTATGGGAGATCGCGATCTCGTGAGCCAGATAGGGCTGGCCGTCGTCCTTAATGAGCCTCAGCTCGCCCTTGGCTCCGTCCGCCGAAAGAGCAATCTTGAGTTCGACGGGGAACTGCAAGGCCTTCGGCGAATAGAAGTTGGCCTCCTCGTTCACGCCACAGAATTCCACCCCGTCGACGATGATCGGCTGGTGGTCGGCATGCAGGAAAGCGCACTGGGTATCCGGCAAGGCGCGCAGACCGAAGAACGCCGCCACGGCGAGGACGCTGATGAGCAGAATCTGCCGGCGGGGTGTCATCGGGCCTTCGTACCGGCGGTGCCGGAAAGTTTGAGCAACCGGCCGGCGACATCATCGGCGTCGAAGGAAGGCCCCTCGCTGCGGTAAGCGATACGGCCTTCGGGGCTGATCACGATCAAGGCGGCGTTATGGACGATGGTGCCGTCATCCCGCAGCGTCTGGATACCGTAATGACGCATCAGGTCCTTGATCTGACCGGCGTCGCCGGTGAGGAAACGATGGCGAGCATGGTCGATGCCATACCCATCGGCATAGGCGCGCAGGACCCCGGGTGTATCCGTCTCGGGATCGAAGGTGATGGTCAGCAGGCGCACCTCGGCGGCGCCAGGCATCTTCGCCAGGGCATCCCCGAGCTGTTTCATGCAGGTGGAAGAAGCCGGACACATGCGGGCCGACCGGCAACTGGTGAAGATGAAGTTCAGCGCGAGCGGATGGCCGAGAAAGTCCTTCTTCATGACCAGCCGACCGGACTGGTCCCAAAGGGCCATGTTCGGCATGAGCTCGTTCGGCATACGTGTGACCATCCGCCCCTTATCCGCGGTCTCCCGACGAAGCGAGTCAGTGACCTCTGCGACCTGACGTAGCTCTTCGGCATCGGCCGAGACAATCCCGCGCGCTTGGGTCTCGGTGGCTTCGGTCACGACCTCATAACGGACGCTCCGACCGACCCAGCCCACCTTGCGGTCACCGTCGGAGAAACGGCGAAGGAAATTCGTCGAACCATCCGCATGGGCGATCTTCGCCCAGCCGTCAGCGGCGACCGAGACGACCTTCCCGGTCTCGGTGGCCGCGGAAAGTCCGACCACAGCCAGGAAAAGGAAGCAGACTCGGTTCATGGTCAGAGGTGCTCCTTGGAAGGGCCGAGCATGAGTTCAACCATCCCATGACGGACCCCGCGATGGGAAAGATGAAAGGCTTCGGCGCCGGTGAGGTCGGCGATCACGCAAAGAGTAATGAGGGCGGCCGGCATGATATCGGCGCGGTCGGCCGGGATGCCGGGGATTTTGCGGCGGCCTTCGATATCGAGGGCACACATCTGGTCTCGCAATTCACGGATGCGCAGGACGGGCAGACGACCGCCGACCGGGGCTTCACCGATGGCTTCGAGATGCAGGGCGACGGCCGCGAAGGCACCGCCCGCGCCGATGATGAGATAGTTCTCAGCCGCATTGGCCGGGATAATCGTCTGCAGCACACCCATCAGGTGAGTGCGAATCGAAGCTTGATCAAGCTCATCCACGATACCCGCGCCACCACGGAGATAGCCGTTAGTCATGCGAACTGAACCCAAAGGGAAACTGCGGGCCAGGACGTAATGCTGTCCGCGAAGAGCCGTGACCTCCAGGCTTCCGCCGCCGAGATCGAAGGCCATGATATTGGCATAGGCCTTGTAAGCAGGGTCCGTCCGCACGCCCGCGCCGGCGAGCCGAGCTTCGACCTCACCTGAGACGATCGTGAGCGGCACGCCGGTCACCGTGCGCACCGTTTCGGCGAAAACCTGGCGATTAGCGCATTCGCGGACGGCGCTCGTGCCAAGGACCGTGAAACGCGTGGCACCCTTGGTGCGGGCGAAATCGAGCAGTCGGCCGATCGCCGCGGCGGCGGCGACTTGAGACTCAACCGGAAGCGGGTCGCCGGGGTTGACGTCCTGCTGCAGACGGACGGATTCCGTCAACCGACCTAGCTCGCGACGATCTTGATCGTCCACGACGGCGACCTTGATGGAATTGGAACCTACGTCAACGACGGCGATGGCAGTCATGTTCAGAAGAGGAATTGACCTTTGAGTCCGCCAAAGAAATGGATGCCGTCCTGCGTCTCGAACTCCTTCGTGCGTGCCGCGATGAAATAAGTCGCGGAGCAAGAGTACACCTGGAAGGTAGTCCCAATCGCGCATTGCAGCACGATGGGCGATCGGGTGACACCACGGGATTCGCGGAAATTCGTACCATCGGTCATATAATTACGGACGACGACCTCGAGCTGGGTATCGACGAAAGCCCAATAGGAAAAATTCGGGAGCGAGCCGGGCACCTGCAACGCATCAATCGGGTCATAACCGTTCGAATGTCGGATATAGGAATGCCCCCACGACTTATCCAGATTGACGCCCCAGCGTAACTGCGCCCCGAGCACCACCTCGGTGCGCACGGTACCTAACTCGACGACCCCGCGGGCGATCAGGTCGCGATAACCATGACCAGTCGGGTCGAGGTCGAAACGGCGACGGAACTCGCCGTCGAAATTGACCAGCAGCTCGTCAGGTAATTGCGTACCCCAGCCGGCGGACTGCGGGGTATTGATGAGGTCGTGGAATTTATTCTGGATCGTCTGACCACCCGCTGAAGGACCGATCACACCGAGCTTGGCCTCCACGGAGAACAGGCAGTCCTTGCGACCACCGCGGTCCAAGATGCCGCCGTAGCCCCAGCCGAGATATAGCGCGCCGGAATAGGGCATATCGTCCAACGATGGATTTGGATTGGACGTATCTGAAGGAGTATTGATCTCCTGTGTGAGCGAGAAGAAGGTATGATCGCCACGATTAATCGCGGCCTTAAGTCCTTGGGTGTAGTAACGATCCTTGTTCTTCGGTGCGAACTTGTCGTTCTCCTCGGTCAATGAGACGACCCAGACGGAGCGCGGCGTGAGATCAACGGGGGCTTCGGCGGCCTGGGCGGCGGAGGCGGCCAAGGCAAAGGCCATGAGACGTGAAGTCGACATTTCGGAAACAACAGCAAAGAGCCTCCGGACGGGGGCGTCCACGCCTTTCTGACTTGTGAACAATCACTCGCCCAAGTATTTGACTGTCAGGATGTCCCATGCTCCCACAGGCTTACCTTTTGCCCGGACGGAAGTCCTGGCCGATGGTTCCGCCTTGGTTACCATCGGCGGGTCCTGGAAGATCGATCAGCCCCTCCCGACGCTCGTCATCAAAGGGGATCGGGCCAAAGTCATCACCGAAGCGCTGGCTGATTTCGACTCGTCGCTACCGGCGTGGCTTTACGCCCACTTTAAGAATGTCCGCGAGCTGGACATCTCCACCCTGCCCGCCCGACTGCAGTCCCTTGTTCACATGGCCGAAAAGGCCACCTCCGAGCACGCGCAGTCCGACCAAGCCGGCTTCCTCGAGACATTCGGGAACTGGGGCGTCGAAAGTGGAGGCTCCTGGGGACGCGCCTTCGAGCACATCGGCCACACCGCGCTGGGCTTCCTCAAGATGCTCATCGGGCGAGCCAAGGTCAACTGGGGCGACTTCACGCTCCAGCTGCAGACCGCGGGTGTTGATGCGTTACCTATTGTCGCCCTCCTCGGCTTCCTGACCGGACTCATCATGGCCTACGTCGGCCTCATCCAGCTCCGCCAAGTCGGTGCCACGGTCTACGTCGCCAACCTCGTCTCCCTTGCGATGACCCGCGAGATGGGCGCCCTGATGACGGGAGTGATTGCGTGCGGACGCACTTCGACAGCCTACGCCTCTCAGCTCGGTAGCATGAACGTCAGCCAGGAGACTGACGCCCTACGCGCCCTCGGCATCAACCCCATCGAGTACCTCGCCCTACCCCGCATCCTGGCCGTCACGCTGATGGTCCCGCTCCTCGCCGTCTTCGCCACCTTCATCGGCGTCTTTGGCGGAATGATTGTCGCCTGCGCTGGCGACCTCAGCATCGAGCAATACCTCACGCAGGCCGTCCGTGCCATCACCTTCAAGAGCTTCCTCGTCGGCTTCATTAAATCCATCGCGTTCGGCTTCATCGCCGCCTGGGCTGGCTGCTATCGCGGCTCCGTCGCCAAACGCTCCGCCCTCGGCGTCGGCGAAGCCGCCACCTCCGCCGCGGTGCTGGGCATCACCTTCATCGTGATCTTCGATGCGATCTTCGCGGTGATCTTCAACCTGTTCGACCTGTGAGCGACGCCCCGGACATCCTCACCTGCACGGACCTGGCCATCGGCCACGGCAAGACCGTGATCATGGATCGGCTCAATCTCTCGCTGGCCCCCGGGAAGATCCTCGCGATCGTCGGCCCCAGCGGTTGCGGCAAGAGCACGCTCATGCGTGCCCTCGGCGGCTTGGACGAACCGCTCGGCGGCAAGACCACTCTCATGGGTGTCGACCTCGCCAAGGCAGAGGGACAGGAGCGACAGGACATCCTGCAACAGTCCGGCTTCCTGTTCCAAGGCGCTGCGCTATTCTCCTCGCTTACCCTCCGCGAGAACATCGAGATGCCGATGCGCGAATTCCTCAAGGCACCCCGCAAGGACATCCGCCAGCTGGCCGAATACAAACTGGCCCTCGTCGGCCTCGCCGACGCCATGGACAAGCTTCCCTCGGAAATCAGCGGCGGCATGGCCAAACGCGCCGGCATCGCCCGCGCCATGGCCCTCGATCCGGCCGTCATCTTCCTCGACGAACCCAGCGCGGGGCTCGATCCGTTGAGTTCCGGGCGCCTTGATGAGCTGATTCTCCGCCTACGCGAAGCCTACGGCACGACCATCGTCCTAGTCAGCCATGAGATTCCCAGCATCCTACGGACCGCGGACTTCTGCGTCTACCTCGACCCCGACACGGGCACCATGGGTGCCTACGGGCCTCCGAAGAGCTTCCTTCAGGCTGGCAATTCGCCGAAGGTGCACGCCTTCTTCAGCCAAGCACGTTTCGACTGACCATGCGTAGATCCGCCAACATGACACTTATCGGGGCCTTCGTGGTCGGAGGAATCCTGCTGATTATCGCCGCCGTAGTCCTCCTAGGGGCAGGCTCCTTCACGGGCGCCAAGCCCGCTGCGATTGCTTACTTCGAAGATTCCGTCAGCGGCCTCGACATCGGAGCCCCCGTCAAGTTCCGCGGCGTCACGATTGGCAAGGTCAGCCAGGTCCTCCTACGCACCTCCGGCCAAGCGGTCTCCGACTACTCCGTCCCGGTAGTCATGGAATTCTCGCCCGACCTCCTTACCCGTCGCGGCATCGATCAAGCCCTCCTCCAGAAGCAAGGCTTGCGCCTCTCCCTGGAGAAAGGCCTACGTGCCAAGCTGCAGCAGCAGTCGGTCATCACTGGTGTCCTTTACGTCGAACTCGATTACCTTCCCGACACGGCCTACAAGCTACACGACCCGAAAGGCGAATTGCCGGAAATCCCCACCCAGCCTTCCAACCTCGGCGCATTGACCAAGGCCGTCGCCCAGACGCTCGATCAGCTCAGCCGCATCGACTTCGTCTCGATCACGAAGAAGGTCGATTCCATCCTTTCCCGCATCGATAAGGGTGCTTCCCAGATCGAGTTTGAGAAAATCAACGGTAACTTGGTCCAAGCCTCCTCCAATATCTCGAAGATCACCGGCGACCCCGCCATCGCCCGCGCGGTTTCCGATTTCTCCGCCGCGATGCAGGGCATCGACACCCTCGTCAAACGCCTGAGCGGCAAGGTCGACCCGGTCACCGATGACATTAAGGCAATGGCGACGGCCGGCCGCAAGGCCCTCGAACGACTCAACGAAACTTCCGAAAACCTGCGCACGCTCACCAAGCCAGGCTCCCCTGCCCGCCGCGACTTAGATCAGGCGCTGGCCGACGTCTCGGAAGCCGCTCAAGCTGTCCGTTCCCTCGCTGATTTCATCGAACGCAACCCTGAGACGATCATCCAGGGTCGCAGCAAGTCATCGGCCAAGGATGCCAAGCCCAAGGAGGAGCCCAAGGAGGAGCCCGCCGCCAAATGAAACCGCGCTCCCTCCTACTGGGCCTCACCGCGCTACTGAGCGGTTGCATCATCTTCGACAAGAAAAGCGAGGCGGTCACCTTCCACCAGCTCGCCTCGCCGGCCGCCGCGGCCACGCTCGCCGGACCGTCCCTCTTCATCCCGCGTGCCATCATACCTTCGGCGCTTCGACGTCCCAATGTCGTACTCATCGACGACACGGGCTGGGTCCGCATCGAGGATGCTCACCGTTGGATCTCGCCGCTCGACCGCGCGGTTTCAGAAACCGTTGGCCGCCACCTCACGTCGCTGACCAAGTTGCCCACTTCGACGCAGACACCGGCGGAAGATCACCTCGTTCTGCTGCTGACCGTCGATAAGATGGAGATCTTCACTCCGGCTGGAACCGGGCGATTCATCTTCGCCATCCCCGGAACGGCGGCGAATACGGATACCGCCACCCTGCAGCTCACGTTGCGCCTCGAAAAGTCCGATGGCACCCTCCTGTCCGCTAAGACACTTTCACAGTCCCGTCCGCTCAAGGAACGTACCGCGACCGAGTTTGCGCAGGCCCAATCCGCGAACCTTGCCGCCCTCTCCGCGGAAATCGCCAAACTTCTCCCCGCTCCTTCCCCGTCGAAATGACCTCGCCTTCCGCCCCTCGCCCTGACGGCTTCTCCGAAGCCACCGGTGAAATCTGCTACGATCTTCCCTCGGCCTATATCCCGCACCCCGCAACTGGACTGCTCCACCTAGCCCGTTTCCTCGCCAAAATCCGCAAGCACCTAAAGGGGGAATTGCCGAAATCCTATCAACGTAATTTCTGCAAGGGCTTCGATCGCTTCCTTTGCATGCACCTCGGCGTCGACCCTGAACAGGTCATCACCTGCGTCCGCGAGACGCAGACCGAAGCCGAACTCGACGTCCGGTTGAAAGCCATTTTTCCGGCCGACCTTCGCGTCGCCGTCTGGAACCGCGAGCTGGTCCAGAAAGGCATGAGCCCGATGGGTCGCGAGGCCCTCGACAGCGCCAAAAGCAAGATGGGCGCCGAACAACGTACCGACGTGATCTCCTTCGCAGACATGATCGACTTCGACGAAGGACGCATTCTGTGAATACCAACGACCCCCATCCCAACCGCCTGGTCATCCGGGGCATCGCCGCGCTGCTCGCCTGCCTCAAGCAGCACCCCAAGGCGTTGCGCGAGGTGGTCGCCACGGCCGCGTTCGCACCGAACCTCGCCGAATATGACGCCGCCTTCGTCGAACTCGGCGTCAAGACCCGCATCGTGGGACCGATGGAGCTTACCCAGACCGCCGAAGGCCCCTGCGACGACGTCTGCGCGCTCACGATGCGCCCCGACTTCGGACTGGCCCGCATCTCAGACTTCGCTGAATGGCGCGAGTCCCGCGAAAGCATTGTCATCGCCGACGGCGTGACCGACCCGGCTGACCTGGCCGCGATCGCCCGCTCAATGGCTGCCTTCGGCCTGAAGCGCCTACTCCTCTCGGGAGGCACCGAAAAACTCTCCTTCCATCCGGAAGCCTGGCACCAGTCCCGCGGCGCGATGGAACAGCTTCGCCTCATGCGAGCCGCCGCGCTCGGCGGCCTGCTGAAACTCGTCGAAGACCGTTGTTGCGTCGTGGCGCTCTCCCCCGAAATCGGCCGCAAGATCGACCTCGCCGTACCGGTCCGCGTCCCTGGCCGTCACCTGGCCCTGCTCATCCCGGGCGGCAAGCTAGACCCGGACATCCAGCCGCGCGTCGAACATTGCTACCGCTTCCCGGGACTGGTCGGTCAGCCCTTGCTCTCGCTCTCCGAGATCGCCCCTTTGGCCATCGCCTGGTTCGCCTCCACACCCCAACCCCGTGTCGACGGCTTCCTGTCTCGTAAAAGGGCTCGCCACGCCAAGGACAAGGGTTCCAATCCGACCAGCTAATTTCCCATGTCTCAGCCCCCGCCCGGCAACGGCGAGAACGTCCTCTCGCTCCAGAACATCAGCCGCACGTTCTTCACGGCTCTCCAACGCCAGCATGACATGCTCGCGTTCAGCATCGCCGGACTGCACACGGCCGACCCGAAGGCCTACGAACACTTCTCCTCGGTCTCCCGCGTGATGCCAGTCCCGCAGGCTCACCTACCTCCGGAGCAGATGCTCGCCTATGCCCGCGGCCTGATGATGCGCACGACGGTCAATGACCTCCTGACACTTTCCTCCGAATGCATGGTACAGTGTCACCTGCTCTGCCTCTTCATTCGCGAGCAGGGCAAGAACCAGCGTCGCGACCCGCTCATCGAAAAGATCATCTCGGACAAACAGAACGCCTTCCAGAAAATGACCCTACAGGATCGGTTCACGGCGCTTGAAGAAAACTTCGGTATCGTCTGCGACCTCGAAGACGGGATCTTCAGCCTCGCCGCCGCCCTCCGCGTGCTTGTCCGGGGCGGCCTCGTCACCAACGATGACATCACCCCGGATGGCTCCCTGACCCTCGAATTCAAGGCGATGCAGGATTTTGAAGTCCCCGCCGAACCGGAGAAAGCTCCGGAAGCCGAACCGGAACTTCCGCCTGGCGTCACCCGTCATGCTCTCAGCGACGAGAATAAGCCCAAGACAGTCGCCCGCCTGACAGACACCACCCGCACCTTCAAGCCCGGCGAGATGCTAAGTCTGACAGATTCCGAACTGCTTGGCCTGAACATCACCGTCGCCAAGTTCGTCGACGGCCTGCTCCGCTCGGTCGATCACTTCGGCCGCGCTCAGCTCGGCGAAGGCGCCTAAGCGATGAAAGAGCCCGCGGCACTGCCCCGTCGCGCCTGGCTCTGGGTCACCGCTGCCTACCTCTTCCAGTCCATCCCCGCCGCGGTCCGCGACGAGGCCCTGCCGATCGCCTTGAAGAACACCGGTTACGCGGACAAGGATATCACTAAGGCGGTCGCCTATCTTGGGCTGATCTTCGGCTTCAAGATCCTCCTGGCACCGCTGGTCGCCGCCTTCCGCCCCCGGTCCTTCATCCTCTTCGCGGAACTCGCCATCTCTGTCCTGCTCGGTGGACTGGCGCTGCAGGTGGCCGCCGATCACCCCTCCTCCCCGATCATCATCGGGTGTCTGGTACTGCTGTCGTTCATCGCCGCCGCTCACGATTTCGCTTTGGATGGATATTTCATCTCGGCGCTCGATGACCGTACCCGCGCTACCCACTCAGGGCTACTGAACTTCGCTTCCAAGCTCGGCATGGTCCTCGCAGGACCAGGACTGATTTGGCTGGCCGGCTGGACGATGTCGTACGGTGCGCAGTCCGCTGACGCGTGGTCCTGGGCGCTCTTCGCGGCAGCCTTGCTCGCGCTTATTGCCACGGTGGCCAACGCTCTGGGACTCAGATGCGAAGCCTCCGAAAGTACTGACAACCGATCGGTCTCCGAACGTTTCCGCGAGATGACCCAAGGACTACTCACACTCTTGGTCGACCCTCGGCTCTTCGCCGTCATCGGCCTCATCCTGTTCTACCGCGCCAGCGAGATCCACATGGCGCGCATTCTCCCGCTCTTTGCCACGTCGACAAACCCGGGAGGCCTTGCCTTAGGGAACGAGACCTACGCGATCATGCGCATCGCCACGGCGGTCTTGGGACTCGCCCTCGGCGGCATCATCGGCTCCCAAGTCGTCGCCCGACTCGGCCTTGGCCGTTCCCTCATCCCACTCGGCGTGGCGATGCACGCCCCCTTGGCCGCCATTGCTTGGCTCGCCGCGAATGGCTCCCACGACCTCACGGTCATCGGTACGGTCTTCTTCATCGAATACCTAGCTTACGGCGCAGGGATGTGCGCCTTACTGCTCGCGATGATGAAGCTGGCTTCCGGCCCAGGCGCCGCGATCCGCTACGCGGCGCTCTCCACCTTCGCGCTGCTCGCCAATTACCTGCCAGGCCTCTGGGCAGGCTCTCTCTCTGACAGCCTAGGCTACGCCCATTACTTCCTGTTCGCGCTCAGCCTCGCGATTCCAGGTATCCTGTCGGCCTGGTTCGCTAAGCGTCACTTCGAGGACGCCTGATTAATCCTTCGGCAAGACAATCAGCTCCTGTTCGAACTGGGCGTCGAGATAACGCTGCGCGAATGCCTGCACGGCAGCTTCATCGGTCAAGCTCATCCGGCGCTCCCATTCGGCGTCGAAATTGGCACCCAGGCCAGCCACCTCGCGCACGAGCGCGCCTTGCATACGGGCGCCGGCGGACTGGCGACCCTGCCGACGAGAAACGCGCATCCGGCGCTTGGCGTCCTCAATCTCGTTCGCGGTGAACTTGCCCTTGCGAAGACGATCCAGCTCGAGGCGCATCTCCTTCACGACCTCTTGGGCCGAGGCGGGCGCAGTGCCGGCATAAAGGTAGAACATCCCCTGATCGACGACTTCGACACGGGTGGCGCCGACGAAATAGGCCATGCCCTTCTCTTCGCGCACCCGGCGGAAAAGCCCGCTGGCCATGCCGCTGAGCAGCTCCTCGGTCACGTTCGCCGCGACGACTTCATCCGGCGCGAAACCGCAATGCGGGAAAGCGATGGCGACGACGGCCTGCTCGCCTTGGGCACGATCCTGAACCTTGCTGGCCAAAGCCGGAACATGCTTGGGCAGTCCGCGTCGGCTCAAGGAAAGCTTAGGTAGAGATCCGAAACGTCGTTTCACGAACTCCATGACCGCCGGGCGGTCGAAGGCACCGCTGACGCCGACGACGATATTGTCGGCCACGACGAGTGACTGATGAAGGGCGGCGAGGTCGGCAGGCTGG
>Ga0114967_10002270_pt1 | contig 16094 bp, 16 predicted proteins | sample M_130628_MF_Meta_FD_92639 | JGI IMG/M metagenome (GOLD analysis project Ga0114967, IMG submission 92639) | Freshwater microbial communities from Lake Montjoie, Canada to study carbon cycling - M_130628_MF_MetaG | ecosystem: Environmental > Aquatic > Freshwater > Lake | place: Lake Montjoie... | reverse complement strand
TGACCATCATCCCCGCCATGGCCACAGGTGCGGCAAGCGCGATCCATGCGGTTAGCGACAGGGAACATAACTTTCTGATGATTGAGGTCATTTCTCTTCTCGCGGTTTTCTGCAATCGGGATAAAGAATCAATTTCAAGATCATAAATCATCCCGTCCCGGAAAATAATCGAATGGTTTCAATATTCAGCCAGTTGCAATGCGATGCAGAGAGGACTCAGTGATGAATTTTCCAAGTGAGGGGTGACTTTGACCAAAGTTCCTGGCTCGAGTCGTTTGATTGGCGATGTTGGCGGAACCAACGCCCGATTTGCATGGCAGTCGGATCCCGCCGCTCCCTTGTCTCTGATCGAACGCCTTCCCTGTGTGGATTTTGAATCGATCGGCGCGGCTATTCAGACCTACCTCAACAATCACGGTCTACCGACGCCACGTTTTTGCGCAATCGGAATTGCCACGCCGATCACAGGCGATCGCGTCCAGATGACGAATCATCACTGGTCCTTTTCAATTGCTGCGCTCAAGAATCATTATCAATTCGAGCAATTCATTGTGATCAACGATTTCACCGCATTGGCACTGTCGTTGCCTGAAATCGCTCGTTCAGAACTGCATCAGATTGGCCCCGGCGCAGAAGTTGAGGGTTCGCCCAAGGCCTTGATCGGTGCCGGGACAGGTCTCGGCGTTTCTGGCCTTCTCTCTAGCGGGAAGAGCGCTTGGGTGCCGATTGCGGGTGAAGGCGGACATGTTTCGCTATCGGCACAGAGCGACGAAGAGGCGGCGGTGATCGCGCACTTAAGGGGCCGTTTCGGCCATGTTTCGGCTGAGCGCGTATTGTCCGGTCCCGGTTTGGTGAACTTGTACGAAGCAAGCGCCGCCATTGACGCTCGCTCACCAGCGTTGAACACTCCCGAGAAAATTCTTCAAGCATCCGATTCGGATCCCGACTGTAAGCGGGCAGTGCAATGGTTCTGCGCCTTTCTCGGAAGTGTCGCTGGTGACCTGGCGTTAACGCTCGGCGCGAGGGGCGGCGTCTATATCGGTGGTGGTATTGCGCCACGCCTGCTCGCGCACCTCGAAGCATCGATGTTTCGAACCCGATTCGAAGACAAAGGCCGCTTCAAGTCTTATCTGTCCACCATTCCAACCTGGGTGATCGTGAGCGAGCACTCACCGGCTTTGATCGGGGCGGCCCGTGCCCTTGAGCGCTAATCGAACGGCCAATCAATGGTTGTTTGCGACTACCTTGCGGATTTTCGTCGTTCATCTAGTTTGATCTTTAGCACCCTGTATCGCTGAAAATGATCGCCGCGCGGGGCCAGGCATTGCCCATCCGTGGCAAGTTCATTCGATTAGAAAAAGGGGGGCGACGATGTACCGGATGCATGTGGGAAATTTGCCGTGGCGCCTGAGCGACGAGCAATTGCGAAAACTATTCGGGCATTACGGTCCGGGCGAGGCTCGGCCGCGACGCATTCAGGTGACCGTACCGGATCGGATCCCCTTCACCACCAGCTTGAGCCCGCCCGTTTACATTCCCCCTACGTAAGTCGGCCCACCACCGCCTTCGGGGGTCACCCAGACAATGTTCTGGCTCGGATCCTTGATGTCACAGGTTTTGCAATGCACGCAGTTCTGGGCATTGATCTGCAGGCGCGCGCCTTCCGCGGGTGCATCGATTGAATTGCCCGCCGAGTCAACATATTCATAAACACCGGCCGGGCAATACCGCGCTTCGGGGCCACCAAAACGGGCTAGATTGAGGGCGACCGGAACACCCGAGTCCTTCAGCGTGAGGTGAATCGGCTGGTTTTCTTCGTGATTCGTGTTCGACAGAAAGACTGAGCTCAAACGATCGAAGGTCAGCACGCCATCGGGTTTGGGATAAGTGATTCGTTCGCACTCGGCTGCAGGGCGCAGGGTTTCGTGATCGGCGTGATCGTGATGCAGGGTCCACGGGGCCTTGCCGCCGAGAAGTTTCTGGTCGATCCCGACCATGAGCGCGCCCATCCAGAGACCCTTGGACATCGCAGGTTTGAAATTACGCGCCCGGTGAAGTTCTTCGTGCAGCCAACTGGTTTTGAACGTCTGCGGGTAGGTCGCCAGCACATCATGGCTGCGCCCCGTGGCGACCGCGTCAAATGCGGACTCGGCCGCCAGCATGCCGCTCTTGATCGCTGCGTGGCTGCCCTTGATTCGGCTGGTGTTTAAGAAGCCCGCGTCGCAACCGATCAGTGCGCCGCCCGGAAAGACGAGTTCGGGCAAGGATTGCAGACCACCGGCCGTGATTGCGCGGGCGCCATAGGCCAGACGTCGCCCGCCTTCAAAGGTCGTACGGATCGCCGGATGGGTTTTGTAGCGCTGAAATTCACCATATGGGCTCAGCCAGGGGTTGGTATAGCCCAAGCCCACGACGTAACCGACTGCCACGCGGTTTTCCGCCATGTGGTACAGAAACGAACCGCCGTAGGTGGCGGAGTCGAGCGGCCAACCCGCGGTGTGGACGACGAGGCCGGGCTCATTGCGGGCCGGATCAACTTCCCACAACTCCTTGAGGCCAATCCCGTGGACTTGCGGATCGCGGCCCATCGCCAACCCATAGTGTGCGATGAGTTGACGGCCAAGGTGGCCGCGAGCACCTTCGGCGAAGAGCACGTATTTCGCGTGCAACTCCATCCCGGGCTGAAAGCCATCGCCGGGTTGGCCGTTACGACCCACGCCGAGGTCTCCGGTAACGACACCGCGCACAGCACCTTCGCCATTAAAAAGGAGGCTCGCGGCTGCAAAGCCTGGGTAGACCTCGACCCCCGCAGCCTCGGCCTGTTGACCCAGCCAGCGCACCACATTGCCGAGGCTGATGACATAGTTGCCGTGGTTTCGGAAGCAGTCCGGGAGTGCCCATTCCGGCGTTTGCCAGGCTTTTTGCTCGGTTAAAAACAAAAACTTGTCCGCGGTGACGGGCTGGTCCAGTGGGGCGCCCAGCGCTTGCCAGTCCGGCAGGAGTTCATTGAGTGCGCGTGGGTCCATGACGGCGCCCGACAAAATGTGCGCACCGATTTCTGCGCCCTTCTCAAGTACACACACGCTCACGTCCTGACCGCGTTCGGTCGCAAGTTGCCGAATTCGAATTGCGGCAGCCAAGCCCGCAGGGCCGCCTCCGATGATCACGACATCGAATTCCATCGATTCACGTTCGATGGTGCTGGGTGAATGTTCGGTCATGCCGCGCTCCGGTATTGTTCAGGGCGTTGTCTTGATCCAAATTGTAGACTGCTCGCTTAGACGGACCCGGTTTGGTTCGCCTTCGGTTCGTGTTCACCCCCCATGATTCAAGGACGTTTCCCCCATGACATCCCCGTTTGATTTCAGTGGCCGGACGGCCTTGGTAACCGGCGCCTCGAGTGGCCTTGGCGCCCGTTTTGCACGCGTGCTGGCCCAAGCTGGCGCACGTGTCGTGCTGGCCTCGCGCCGGGTTGATCGCCTGAAGGAACTGCGCGCTGAGATCGAAGGCGAGGGCGGCAGTGCCCATGTCGTCGTGATGGACGTCAACGATGTGGCGAGTATCCGCGCGGCGGTTGCCCATGCCGAGACCGAAGCCGGTGCGCTCGACATCCTGGTCAATAACTCGGGCGTCAGCACCACCCAGCGCCTGGTCGATGTGACTGAGGCTGATTACGATTTCATTTTCAATACCAATACGCGGGGCGCATTTTTCGTCGCCCAAGAAGTGGCCAAGCGCATGATTGCTCGCGCCAAAGGGACCCCCGACGGGACCGTGCCTCACGCCCGCATCATCAACATTGCGTCGATGGCCGGATTGCGGGTGCTCGCCCAGATCGGGGTCTATTGCATGAGCAAAGCGGCAGCTGTGCAGATGACACGCGCCATGGCGCTCGAGTGGGGACGCTATGGCATCAATGTCAACGCCATTTGCCCGGGTTACATCCGGACCGAAATCAATGATGCGCACTGGGAGACCGAGTCAGGCCAGCGCCTGATTCAGATGTTGCCGCGCAAACGCATTGGCTCTCCTGAGGACCTCGATGGTCTCTTGCTCCTCCTGGCCAGTGATCATTCAGGGTTTATAAATGGTTCCGTGATTGCCGCCGACGATGGATTTGGAATCTAAAGCACGCTAGGCGGGGGGCGTATAATCGCGGTCGATCCCAGGGATGCCTCCCGGGGCTTGAGACCGCCCTCGGCGGCAGCCACCCATGACTAAGTTCGTATTCGTGACTGGCGGCGTCGTGTCCTCGCTGGGTAAAGGGATCGCCGCCGCTTCGATCGCCGCATTGCTCGAATCGCGCGGGCTGCGCGTCACGATGCTCAAGCTCGACCCCTACATCAACGTCGACCCGGGCACGATGAGCCCGTTTCAGCACGGCGAAGTGTTCGTCACCGAAGATGGGGCCGAGACCGATCTTGATCTGGGCCATTACGAGCGTTTTGTGACGGCCAAGATGCGCCGTACTAACAATTTTACGACCGGTCAGATCTACGAATCGGTGATTCGCAAAGAACGCCGGGGCGAATACCTCGGTCGGACCGTGCAGGTGATCCCGCACGTAACGAACGAAATTCAGATCTTTATCGAGCGCGGGGCTGGCGTTGGCACCCCAGAGGCGGCACAGGTTGCCATCGTCGAAATTGGCGGCACCGTCGGAGATATTGAATCCTTGCCGTTTCTTGAGGCCGTTCGGCAAATGAGCTTGAAACTCGGCCGTGGCAATGCCTGTTTCGTCCACCTGACCCTTGTTCCGTTTATTCCGTCGGCTGGCGAACTTAAGACCAAACCAACTCAGCACTCGGTTCAAAAACTGCGCGAGATCGGGATCCAGGCGGACCTCCTGTTGTGCCGGGCCGATCGATACATACCGGACGAAGAGCGCGCCAAAATTTCGCTCTTCTCGAATGTTTTGATCGATTCAGTGGTGTCGGTACCCGACGTCTCCAGCATCTATAAAGTGCCTCGCGTTTTGCAGGAACAAAAGGTCGACGCCGTTCTCTGCGAATTGTTGCGACTCGACACGCCTCCTGCCGATCTCTCTCTCTGGGACCGACTGGTTTGGTCGCTCGATCATCCCGAGCGCACTGTTCGGATTGGTATGGTTGGCAAGTACGTTGACCTCACTGAATCCTACAAATCCCTGACTGAAGCGCTCACTCACGCCGGTATTCATACGCAAAGCCGTATCGAGATCGATTACGTGGATTCGGAACAGATCGAGCGCGAAGGCACGGCGATGTTGTCAGACTTTGATGCCATTCTGGTTCCTGGAGGCTTTGGCAAACGCGGTGTCGAGGGAAAAATAGAGGCCATCCGCTATGCCCGTGAACATCAGATTCCCTACTTGGGGATTTGCCTTGGCATGCAGTTGGCGGTGATCGAGTACGCCCGCCACTGCGCGGGACTTACTGCTGCCAACAGTACCGAATTTGACTCCGCCACGGTGCATCCGGTCGTTGGTTTAATTACCGAATGGATCGACCGGGAGGGCCAGGTCGAGCAGCGCACCGAGGACTCAGATCTGGGCGGGACAATGCGCTTGGGCGCCCAGCGCTGTCCGGTTGAGCCCGACACGCTGGCAGCCTCCATTTATGGTGAAGCGGTGACGGAGCGCCATCGTCACCGTTACGAAGTGAATAATCATTACGTGCCTCGTCTGGAAGCTGCAGGTCTGCGGGTTTCGGCGCGCACGCCGACTGAGGACCTGACCGAAATTATTGAGCTTTCCTCATCGGGACCGCAAACGCACCCCTGGTTTGTGGGCGTCCAGTTTCACCCCGAGTTCACGTCCACCCCGCGTGACGCCCATCCTTTGTTTTTATCGTACGTCCGGGCAGCCATTGCGCAGTCAGGGAGGCGGCAGTGAAGATTGCAGACTTTCAAATTGGTGGTGGGCGACCCCTTTTTTTGATTGCGGGCCCCTGTGCCATCGAGTCGCGCGAATTGGCAATGCAAACCGCTGGTGAACTCAAGGCCATGACGGGCGAACTCGGGATCCCGTTCGTTTACAAGTCCTCGTTCGATAAGGCGAATCGCTCATCGGGGGCTTCATTCCGGGGACTGGGCATCGATGAGGGCCTGCGGATCCTCGCCGACGTTCGGGCCCAGATCGGTGTGCCCGTGATCACGGACGTGCATGAAGTGGAGCAGATCGGGCCCGCTGCGGCGGTCTGCGACATGCTTCAGACCCCAGCTTTTTTGTGCCGTCAAACCGATTTCATTCGCGCCGTGGCCTGCGCGGGGGTCCCGGTCAATATTAAGAAGGGCCAGTTTCTCGCGCCGCATGACATGAAGAACGTGGTCGACAAGGCACGAGCGGCCGCTATCGAACACGCGGGCGGCGACCCTGATGCGGGTCAGAACATTCTGGTCTGCGAACGAGGGGTGTCGTTTGGGTATAACAACCTCGTGTCAGACATGCGCTCGCTTGCGATTCTCCGCGAGACCGCATGCCCCGTGGTTTTTGATGCAACTCATTCGGTTCAGTTGCCCGGTGGGCAGGGCACATCCTCGGGCGGGCAACGCGAGTTTGTTCCTGTACTCGCCCGCGCCGCAGTCGCGGTGGGGATCGATGGCCTATTTATGGAAACCCACCCCGATCCGGCCAAGGCGCTTTCTGACGGCCCTAATGCCTGGCCACTTGGCCGGATGCGAGAGCTACTCGAAACGCTGCTGGCGCTTGATCAGACCGTTAAACGCGCGGGATATATCGAGAGCCGACTTTGATCGGGCGCCGCCACTCATTTCTGTTCAGGGAGTTTGAATTCTGATGAGCACCATTGTCGATATCATCGGTCGGGAAATCCTCGACTCGCGGGGCAATCCCACCGTCGAATGTGACGTCCTCCTTGAAAGCGGTGCAATGGGGCGGGCAGCGGTCCCCTCGGGCGCGTCCACTGGCTCCCGTGAAGCCATTGAGTTGCGCGATGGCGACGCGTCGCGCTATCTCGGCAAGGGCGTGTTGACCGCGGTCGAGCACGTTAATACCGAGATCAGCGAGGCCATGATGGGCCTTGATGCGACCGAGCAGGCTTACATCGATCGCATCCTGATCGACCTTGACGGTACCGATAACAAGAGCCGGCTGGGCGCCAACGCCACCCTCGCGGTGTCCATGGCGGTGGCCAGAGCGGCAGCCGAAGAATCAGGCCTGCCGCTGTACCGTTACCTCGGTGGTTCGGCTGCGATGGCGATGCCCGTGCCCATGGTGCATGTCATCAACGGGGGCGCGCATGCCAACAACAATCGCGATCTGCAAGAACTGATGATCATCCCGGTCGGGGCGCCCAGCTTCCGGGAAGCTCTGCGCTGGAGCGCGGAGACCTTCCACGCCCTGAAGAAAATTTTGCATGATCGCCACATGTCGACCGCCGTGGGCGATGAGGGCGGATTCGCGCCCAATCTGGACAGCCACGAGAGTGCGATCCGGTTGGTTCTGGAGGCTATCGAACGGGCCGGTTACGAACCCGGTGGACAGATTGCTCTGGGTCTGGACTGCGCTGCTAGTGAGTTTTATCGTGACGGGCAGTACCACCTGGCCGGTGAAGGCCTGGCACTGTCAGCGTCCCAGTTCACCGATTTGCTGGCGACCTGGTGTGATCGCTATCCAATCGTGTCGATCGAAGACGGCATGGCCGAGAACGACTGGACTGGGTGGCGTGGGCTGACCGATGCATTGGGTGACCGGATTCAGCTCGTCGGGGACGACTTGTTCGTGACCAATACGAAGATATTGCGTCAGGGTATCGATCAGGGGGTGGCGAATTCGATTCTGATCAAGATCAATCAGATCGGGACGCTGACTGAAACCTTCGCAGCAATTGAACTTGCTAAGCGCAATAACTACACGGCCGTCATCTCGCATCGTTCGGGTGAAACCGAAGACACCACGATCGCTGACATCGCCGTAGCCACCAATGCCATGCAGATCAAGACCGGTTCGACCTCGCGCAGTGACCGGATGGCCAAGTACAACCAACTGCTTCGGATCGAGGAAGATTTAGGCGATGTCGCCACCTATCCGGGGCGCGATGCTTTCTATAATCTGCGTTGACCCCATACCCGCCCGGACGCCATGCGCTGGATTACGCTCCTCCTACTCGGTCTGCTCCTCGCGGTGCAGTACCCGTTGTGGTGGGGACGTGGCGGCATGCTCAAAGTGCGAGAACTCGAACACCAGGTTGAGCAGCAGCAGTCGGTCAACGCAGCGCTGCGTGAGCGTAATGAGCAACTCGAGGGCGAGGTGCGTGATCTTGTCAAGGGGCAGCAGGCGGTTGAAGAGCGTGCCCGATACGACTTGGGCATGGTGCGGCCCGACGAAGTGTTCGTTCAAATCGACCCAAAACCTGCGCGTTAACTGAGTAGCTGGGCGCTCCAGGGCAAGCGCCTGCGGGGCTCAACCCTGTTTCAGTGCCGAACCTTCGGATCGGTCATGACATCACTTGATACGGCCTCCGGGCCCAGAAAGAGCTGTGCACAGTCGACGGCATCGAAGGTATAGGCCTGATTGCAAAAATCACAACGAACCTCGACGTTTTCCCGTTCGGTAAGGATCGATTCGACTTCCGTTTCGCCCAGCATTTTCAGCATTCCACCGACCCGCTCGCGAGAGCAACGACAGGCAAAGTGCAGCGGGCGCGGCTCCCCTTCTTCTTTCGATTCTTGCCAAAACAGACGGTGCAGGATTTCTTGTGGTGTGACAGAGCAGAGTTCGGCCGCCGTGATCGTGTCGCCCAGGTGCTGTATCCGGGGCCAACCATCGGTATCCTCGACAGACAAACCACCTTGCGTGGGCAAACGCTGAATTAACACCCCGCCAGCCCGAGTTGCATTGGCAGCCAACCAGAGACGGGTCGGAATCTGCTCTGATCGGGCCATGTAACTCTCAAGCACTTGGGCGACTGTTTCGCCCTCGAAAGGGACAATGCCCTGAGTTACCGGCTGGCCACGTTCGCGGGGCTCGAGTGTGACCGCAAAGCGGCCGCCACCATTGGCATTGACCAGTGCCGAAAGCGGCGTCTCCGGCGCAATCGGCATCTCAGGGTCGACCCCATCGCGCATCCGAACCGTCGCGCGGAAGCTGCCATCCGGCGGGCATTCGACCACGTACAGAGCAACCGGCCCATCGCCATGGATTTGCAGGATCAGGGTGCCGTCAAACTTGATGGTTGCCGAGAGCAAAAGGGCCGCCGCCACCAGTTCGCCCAGGCGATCTCGGACCGCTGCGGGCAGCACGTGTCGATCAACCACCTCGCGCCAAGCGGCAGACAGTGAAACGACCTCACCGCGCACGGCTGCGGGGCGGATCAGGAAGCGTTGAAGGCAATCAGTCATGGGGCCGCATAATGCGCCAATGATGCCCCAAGTCGATCCAGAGGCGCGCGCGCTTGCCTTGCAAGCGTGGCTGTGTGCCGACCCAGTCGAGAAGGCGTCGGCTGCGCGTACGCTCCAAAGCGACTGGGTTAAAGGGCGTCTGAGCTTGAGTCTGACTTTGAGCCAACCCCTGAGCCAAACCTTGAGCCGGAGCTCGGGCAATCCCCCGCAGAACACTACGGATCTTGCGACCCCCGGTCGCCCCGTGCGTCCCCGACTGGTCGCCGCAGGCAGTGTCCCGAATCGGCCCGCCAATTCGGCGGCTGGTCGGATCGCATTGATGCATGCGATTGCCCATATCGAGTTCAACGCGATTGACCTGGCGCTGGATGCCATTTGGCGTTTCGATGGGATGCCGCAGGCTTACTACGCCGACTGGATGTTGGTGGCCGACGAGGAAGCTCAGCACTTTTTACTCGTCTGTGAATGGCTAGCGCGGCAGGGCGCCTCGTATGGTGATTGCGATGCGCATGACGGGCTCTGGCAGATGGCAGCGCGCACCGCTCACGATCCGATCGCCCGCATGGCCTTGGTGCCATCCGTATTGGAGGCGCGTGGCCTCGATGCGACGCCGATGATTCAGGAGCGATTGCGGCGCAACGCTGCGGACATGCGTAACGCGCGGGACCTTAGTGCGGTGGCCGCCATCGAAGACGCGCTAATGATTCTTGATCGAATTTTGAATGATGAAATTGGGCATGTACGGATCGGACGTCAGTGGTTCGAGTGGTTGTGCGCCCAGGACGGGCTGGCGCCCGAGGCTACGTTCGACGCGTTGATGGAGAAATTTAACGCGCCCTGGCCAAAGCCACCTGTCAATCGCACGGCGCGCCTGGCGGCTGGATTCTCGGAGGCGCAACTGGATCGATTTTCGCAAGCTGATCGGCCATCCGCTCATTCTGGCCGTGGCAAACTACGCGTTCAGTCAACCTGAACGAAGGAACCCATGAGCAAGCTTTTCGCTTCAGCCGCAGATGCCATTAAGGGAGTCTTGCACGACGGCCATATGATCGCGGTCGGTGGATTCGGCCTTTGTGGCATTCCGGAGGCCCTGATCGCCGCCGTTCGGGATTCTGGAGTTCAAAACCTGACCTGTATCTCCAACAACGCCGGAGTTGATGGATTCGGGCTCGGGCAACTTCTGGCTACTCGCCAGATCCGCAAGATGATTGCCAGTTACGTTGGCGAGAATAAAGAGTTCGAGCGGCAGTACCTCGCTGGCGAACTCGAACTTGAATTTACACCCCAAGGCACACTGGCCGAACGCTTGCGTGCCGGGGGTGCAGGGATTCCCGCGTTTTATACCCGCACTGGGGTTGGTACCGTAGTGGCCGAGGGCAAAGAGATTAAAGAGTTCGACGGCATCCCATACGTGATGGAGCGATCACTTCTGCCCGATGTCTCGCTCGTCAAGGCCTACATCGCCGACCAGGCGGGCAATCTGATTTTTCGCCGCACGGCGCGCAATTTCAACCCCAACGTCGCGATGGCCGGGAAGTTCACCATCGTCGAGGTTGAACAGATTGTCGCGACCGGCGAACTCGATCCGGACCATATCCACCTGCCGGGCATCTATGTGCACCGGATCATTGTGAACGCGACCCCCGAGAAAAGGATTGAGCAGCGCACTGTGCGCCAGGCCTGATTCGAAGTAACGCATACCGGAGTAATTCAATGTCTTGGAACCGTGATCAGATGGCGGCCCGGGCCGCTTTGGAACTGCGCGACGGCTACTACGTCAACCTCGGCATCGGGCTGCCGACGCTCGTCGCCAACCACGTTCCGGCCGGCATGACGGTTTGGCTTCAGTCTGAAAATGGACTGTTGGGCATCGGCCCATTTCCCCTCGAAGGGGAGGTTGATCCCGATTTGATCAACGCAGGCAAGCAGACCGTAACGACCATCCCAGGGTCGTCCATTTTCTCGAGTGCTGATTCGTTTGCGATGATCCGTGGCGGCAAGATCAACCTCGCAGTCCTTGGCGCCATGCAGGTCAGCCAGACCGGCGATCTCGCCAACTGGATGATTCCCGGCAAGATGGTCAAGGGCATGGGCGGCGCGATGGATCTGGTCGCGGGCGTGGGCCGCGTCATCGTCGTGATGGAACACATTGCCAAGAAAAAAGATGGTTCTGAGGATCTGAAAATTCTCGAACAATGCAATCTTCCATTGACCGGGGTGGGCGTTGTTGATCGGATCATCACCGACCTTTGCGTGCTTGATGTTGATCATGCGCAGGGTCGCCTGAAGCTACTCGAACTCGCGCCAGGCGTGACCGCTGACGAGGTTGTCAGCAAGACGGGATGTGCGCTCGATCAATCCGCCTTGGTCGGCGGGTGATTGCAGATACGGCTTGAAAGAGGCCGAAGGCTATCTGCCTGACGCGAGGCGCGCGCGTTCTTCTTCCTGGAGTCTTAGAACGCGGCGCTGAATCTTGCCGGTCGTCGTCATCGGCAAGGCCTCGATGAATTCGATCTCGCGCGGATACTCGTAAGGCGCCAACCGATTTCGGACATGCGCTTGCAGGGACTCGGTGAGTGCGCTGAGCTGCTCGGGTGTCTGGTAGCGATCGGGCGCGTTCAGTACCACAAACGCTTTGACGATTGCGCCCCGGTCGGGGTCGGGCTTGGGCACCACCGCTGCGTTCAGAACCTCAGGGTGTCCGATCAAACAATGCTCGATCTCGCCCGGCCCGATTCGGTATCCCGAGGACTTGAACAGGTCATCGGTTCGGCCTTGGTACCGAAAATCACCCTGTTCCGTCAGAACGGCGAGGTCACCAGTGAGCCACCAGTCGCCGCGAAACTTTGCTTGGGTGGCCTCGGCGTTGTTCCAATAACCAAGAAAGAGCACCGGATCAGGGTGACCGTGACGATCGGCCCGGTGCACCGCGATTTCGCCAGACTCGCCAACGGGCAATTCGTGTCCGTCCTCGTCCACGATGGCGACGCGATGCCCAGGGTACGGACGCCCGATATGTCCAGCAACCGCAGGCCAACGCCGCGATGAATTGCCGACCACGTAGTTGGCTTCGGTCTGACCAAACATTTCGTTGGGCTCCAGACCCAAGGTATCGATACACCAGTCAAACACGGGCTCGCCGAGTGACTCCCCAGCACTCATTAGGGCGCGAAGTCGCAAGGCTGATTGCTCTGTCGGCGACAAGCGGGGCCTGGCCTTCATCATCTGCTTGAGGGCGGTTGGGAACAGAAACGCGTTGGTCACCTGATGGCTGATCATCCATTCGAATGCGTTGTCGGCGCTGAACCGCTCACGCGACCCAATGATCGTCCGGCCGAAGTACAGCGTCGGCAGGAGCGCGTCCCAGAGCCCCCCAGTCCAGGCCCAGTCCGCTGGCGACCAAAATCGATCTTGCCCCTCGAACCCGGCACCCGGATCGAGGTGGTGTCCGCCCCAGGGGAACCAGTCCTGGCTGGCGACAAAACCCGTCAGGTTGCCCAGTAGCGCCCGGTGTGGAATCAAGGCGCCTTTGGGCGAACCGGTCGTTCCGCTGGTGTAAATCAGCACCGCCGGATCGTCGGCGAGGGTATGTTTAATTGAATGATGCTTCGAGCCACGATCAATCATTGATTGATAGTCATGCTCAAACAATCGATCGTTCTGAAGGGCAGGGGCACATTCTTTACTGGGATCGATGAGGATCAGATCCGCTAGATCGGGGCATTCGAGGGCAGCCTCTCGAATGCTCTCGAGATGCGCCGCATCCACGATCGCGATCCGAGCCCCCGCATCGCGCAGCCTGAATGTGAGTGCCTCGGGGCCAAAAAGGACCGAAAGCGGCATGCTAATCGCGCCCAGTCGCATCGTCGCAAGGTGCGCCACGGCCGTCTCCACGCACTGCGGCAGGATAATCGCGACCCGATCGCCGACATCCACGCCCAGTGTATCCAGCGCATTGGCCAGTTGGCACGACTGTTCATTGAGTTCGCGATAAGTCAGGGGGAGGTGACGGGCACCCGCCCCAGCTTCGATAATCGCTGGACGATTGCCGTGGGCGTCCGTTGCCCACCGTTGCGCGCAAACCTCAGCCACATTGAGGTGTCGCGGTATATGCCACCGAAACGACTGCGCCAGACGCGCATAGTCATCGGGACGTCGCTGATTACGGTGTTTAGTCATGATCTAAAAGGTAGACTTCGCGCTCCGACCTGAATTCTATTCATGATCACTCACTATAAACCGCGCCGTCCCAGCGAGTCATTGTGGGTCGAGGCGCGCGGAATTCGGCACCATATCCGTGCCTGGGGGCCAGTCGGTGCGCCCCCACTGTGGCTTTTGCATGGTTGGATGGATGGGTCTGCATCGTTCCAGTTTTTGGTTGACGAGTTGCAGATCGAGCGTCGCATTTATGCCCCTGACTGGCGTGGGTACGGACTGACCGAGCGAGCCCTGGGCGTCGATGCGTACTGGTTTCCGGATTACCTGGCAGATCTCGAGGCCATGTTGGATGCGCTGGTTCCTGATCAGTCCGTTGACGTGGCTGCACATAGCATGGGCGGCAATATCGCCTGCCTTTACGCGGGCGTAAGACCCTCCCGGATTCGGCGGCTCGTCAATCTCGAGGGTTACGGGTTGCCGGGTAACCGTCCCGATCAAGCTCCCGAGCGCTACGCGCAGTGGCTCGATGAGCTCAGTAAGCCCGAGCGCGAACGGATCTGGCCGAGCCTGGAGACTCTGGTCTCAAGAATGTGTCGAAACAATCCTCGTCTCGGAGCGGATCGGGCGACGTGGCTTGCACAACACTGGGCCCAAGCCGTTGAGATGCCGGAGGGGGAGGGCTGGCAACTTCGGGGTGACCCCGCCCACCGCCGCCGCAACCCCGTGCTATACCGAGTCGAGGAGGTTTTGGCCTGCTGGCGCCAGATCACAGCTCCGGTTTTGCTGGTCGAGGCTGGCGAACCTGATGATTGGCACCAGTACACCCGGGAGCCTGCGTACCGCGAGCGCCTGGCGGCTTTCCCCTCCCTGCAGACGGTGACCGTTGCGGGTAGTGGTCATATGCTTCATCACGACCAGCCAGAGGCGGTAGCCCGCTTGATTGAGTCCTTCTTGGGCCAGCCATGAGTCAAGACCTGTCCCGCGATCTCGATCCACGGGATCCACATTCAATCAATGCGGATTTGCATTGTCATTCTTTTTATTCTGACGGCACGCTGGCACCTGCGATCCTCGTCCAACGTGCCAAGGCCAATGGGGTCGAACTCATGGCGTTGACCGACCACGATGAGTTGGGTGGCCTAGCCGAGGCCGCCGAGGCCGCTGCCGATCTTGGCATTCGCTTCGTGCCGGGTGTCGAGGTTTCTGTCAGTTGGGGTGGCGAGACCCTGCATATCGTCGGGCTTGGGGTCGACCCGGACTCACCCGAGCTGGTTGCGGGTCTTGCGGGGGTTCGCTCGGGGCGTGATGCGCGAGCTCGCGAGATCGGCGAGCAACTCGCCGCAGTGGGTCATGCGGGGGCCTATGAGGGCGCTGCGGCCATGGCGGGTAATGCTGGGTTGGTCTCGCGAACGCATTTTGCACGCTGGTTGGTTGAACGCGGTGCCTGCGATGACGTGCGCTCGGTATTTTTGAAATACCTCGTACCGGGTCGTCCTGGCTATGTTCCGCACCATTGGTCTCGGCTTTCCGAAGCGGTGAACTGGATCAGGGCGGCTGGCGGCGTCGCCGTTCTTGCGCACCCGGCGCGCTACCGGGTGGGTGAGCTGGCGTTGACAACCATGCTTGAAGAATTCCGGACCGTCGGCGGCACAGCGATCGAGGTAGCGAGCGGCAGTCACACTCGCGACCAGGTGCGTCGGTTTGCGCGAATCGCAGCGGCTGAAGGATTTGAAGCGTCGAGAGGATCCGATTTTCACAGTCCGATCGAAAGTCACGCAGACCTCGGTTATGCACCGGTCCTGCCCGATTCGGTGGTGCCGGTCTGGCACAGATGGTGAGGCTGATCGTTCATCCGGTCCAGCCGCAGAAACGACTTCTCGAGCAGGCTGCGGTATTGCTTCGGGGCGGTGCGCTCGGCGTGATTGCCACCGATGCGGGGTATGCGCTTGCATGTCGGCTCGACGACAAGACTGCGGTCGACCGACTGAGGGCGATTCGTCGAATCGACGACCGACATCTCTTGACTCTGTTATGTCGAGATCTATCTGAACTGTCGCATTATTCGCAGGTCGATAATCGGCAGTATCGGTTTCTCAAGCGATGGACCCCGGGGACTTACACCTTTGTGTTGCCCGCAACGCGGGAGGTTCCGCGACGTTTGGCGCACCCATCGCGTAAGACCGTTGGCCTGCGGGTGCCGGATCATCCGGTTCCGCTCGGTCTGCTCGAATCGCTTGGACAACCGCTGCTGGCCTCGACATTGCGGATGCCCGATGAAGACCAAACGCTCGCGGATCCGGACGACATTGAAGAACGCCTCGGTAAACGAGTCGATCTGATGATCGATGCCGGTTGGCTGAGTTCCATCCCCACAACGATCGTCGACCTGACCGGTCCGAAGCCGTTGCTGCGGCGGGCGGGTCTCGGGTGCGATGCCATCGCCGGCGAAATTGAGCAGGCCGAGGTGTCCTGAAGCGAGACGGAGCACGGGTAGAATCAAGCGCTTATGAATACCATTTCGGCCGTTACAGGCCTCACCAACATGTCCGAGCGCGTTGTCTCGGGAATGCGCCCCACGGGCGCGCTGCATCTCGGTC
>Ga0114967_10002269_pt1 | contig 16096 bp, 14 predicted proteins | sample M_130628_MF_Meta_FD_92639 | JGI IMG/M metagenome (GOLD analysis project Ga0114967, IMG submission 92639) | Freshwater microbial communities from Lake Montjoie, Canada to study carbon cycling - M_130628_MF_MetaG | ecosystem: Environmental > Aquatic > Freshwater > Lake | place: Lake Montjoie... | reverse complement strand
GCCGGATTCTGAAATTACGGCATGCTGCGCCAATTCAAATTCCCTATGTTGCCTCCACTCCAAGTAGGTTTTGAAGGCTAGCGTCACCAAGGCCAATAACGCCAGCAAGCTTGCTACGGCAAACGCTGCCGCACCTTGAAACCCATCGTTCAAACTCTCTACACGCAACGGCATCGTCTGTGTTTTACCCGCAATATTCCCGCTCACCACCCGAACCGCGCCGTATTCACCCATGGCGCGTGCATTGCAAAGAATCACACCGTAAATCAACCCCCACTTCACGCTCGGCAACGTGACATGCCAGAATGTCTGCCAGCCGTTCGCGCCAAGCGTCAGTGCGGCCTGCTCTTGATCAGTGCCCGTGGCCTGCATGATGGGGATTAGTTCGCGCGCGACGAACGGGAACGTGATGAACACCGTCGCCAGAATAATTCCAGATACGGCAAAAATAACTTTAAAATCGTGATCACGCAGCCATTCGCCAAAGTACCCTTGCAGTCCGAACAACACGACGAACATCAGCCCCGCCACGATTGGTGAGATGGAAAACGGCAGATCAATCAGTGTGATGAGCAGCGCCTTGCCCCGGAATTCAAACTTGGCGATGGCCCATGCTGCGGCCAGACCGAAGACCACATTCAGCGGCACGCAGAAAACGGCGACAAGCAGCGTGAGCTTGATTGCCGACCACGCGTCGGGGTTCGTAAGCGCGTTCCAATAAACTCCCCAACCCTTGCTGAACGCCTGCGCAAAAACGTTCACCAGCGGCAGCAGTAGGAACACAGAGCAGAATATCATCGCGACGCTAATAAGCGTCCACTTGACCAGCGACGATTCCTCCGCGCCGCGTTGAGATTTGGTGCGACCAGCCGTAAATTGCTTTTTAGTGATGCCTGCCATTTATCCTTTAGTGAACTTGCTTGCCCATTGCTCAATCAGATTAATCACCGCCAGCAGCACAAACGAAAATGCTAGCAGCACCACCGCCATCGTCATCGCTCCAGCGTAATTGTATTCCTCCAGCCGCATAACGATCAGATACGGCGCAATCTCTGTCTTGAAAGGTTGGTTACCAGAGATAAACACAATCGAACCGTATTCGCCGATGGCCCGCGCGAATGCGAGTGCGAATCCCGTAATTATTGACGGCAACAACGACGGCGCGATGACGCTTATGAATGTTCTCATACGCCCTGCCCCGAGCGTGGCGGAAGCTTCCTCTACTTCGCGTTCAAAATTTTCAAGCACGGGCTGGAGAGTCCGCACCACGAACGGCATTCCAACGAAAGTTAGTGCGATCACCACGCCAAGCGGGCTATAAGCGCCTTTGATGCCGAGCGGCACGAGATATTTTCCAAGCCAACCATTCACAGCGAACAGATTAGCGAGCGTCAAACCCGCCACGGCCGTCGGCAACGCGAATGGAAAATCCACCAAAGCATCGACTAATCGGCGTCCAGGAAAATCATAACGCGTCAACACCCACGCGAGCAACGTGCCGAAGGTGGCATTCGCCAGAGCCGCAATAAGCGATGCGCCGAAAGTCAGCTTGTAAGCCGCTAGCGCGCGTTCCGTTGTGGCGAGCCGCCAGAATTCGCTCCACGGGATGCCAAGCGTTTTCAAAATGAGCGCTCCGATTGGAATGAGCACAATGGCGCTCAAATAGAAGAGCGTAAAGCCCATCGTCAGCCCGAACCCGGGCAAAGCGTTGAATTTTCTTTCGTGTTTCACAAACGAAATAGGTTACCGCATGGCACGCTCGACTGTTTCGTACGTGCCGCCTTCACTGAAGTGTGTCTTGTGCGCGGCCTGCCAGCCGCCAAACACTTCGTCAACCGTGAACATTTTCACTCGTGGAAAGTCAGAAAGAAACTTAGCCAACACTTTCTCATCGCGGGGACGGAAGTGGTGTCGCGCCGCAATCTCCTGACCTTCCGGCGTATAGAGATATTCCAGATATGCCATAGACAACGCCGCCGTGCCGCGACGGTTTGCATTGTAATCCACCACAGCCACGGGCGGCTCGGCAAGAATGCTTATGGACGGATAAACAATTTCAAAACCACCGACCACACCTTCTTTCATCGCTAGCATCGCCTCGTTCTCCCAACCAATCAGCACATCGCCGATGCCCCGTTGCACAAACGTCGTCGTCGCACCGCGCGCTCCTGCATCAAGCATCGCTACATTCTTGAAAAGCCCTGTCACAAAATCCAACGCGCTCGATGCATCGCCTCCGTTTTTCTTCAATGCAAAACCCCAGGCCGCGAGATAATTCCACCGCGCACCGCCAGAAGTTTTAGGATTGGGCGTGATGACCGCCACCTTCGACTTCACAAGGTCGTTCCAGTCTTTAATACCCTTGGGATTTCCTTTGCGGACAAGAAAGACAATTGTGGAGGTATATGGCGATGAATTATTCGGCAACCGCTGTTGCCAGTTTGTTGCGAGCAAATTCCCCTTCGCCGCGATCATATCTACATCGTAAGCCAATGCGAGGGAAACGACATCCGCTTCCAAACCGTCAATGACGCCGCGCGCTTGCTTGCCCGAACCGCCATGCGATTGTTGCAAAACGAGATTTGTTCCCGTAATCGATTTCCAATGCGCTGCGAAAGCGATATTGAACTCTGCGTAAAGCTCGCGCGTCGGATCGTACGAGACGTTTAGCAACGCGTTTCCGCGCGACGCTTGCGAGTCATTCGAGCAGCCACCGCCGAACAACACCAGCAGCGTGCTGAGAATCCAGATTGTTGCTTTGAACTTCACGACGATTGAAGAAGATTAAACACAATCTCCACTGATGCAATAGATTTTTAAAAGCTATAAAAATTGAGAATTATTGGAACTTTGAACGATTAAAAACATATTCTTGACTTGTTCGATAGAGTTTACTACTGTTCCTAAATGAAACTCTCTGTCCGAGGAGAATACGCCCTGCGCGCCATGCAGGTGTTGGCGAGCGATTATCAAGAGGACGATTCCGTAGTTCGCATCCAAGAGATTTCGGAGACGCAAAATATCCCCAAGCGTTTCCTAGAACAGATTCTAAACGACCTCAAATCCGCAGGCGTCGTCCAAAGCAAACGCGGCGTCGCAGGCGGCTATCGACTAAAACGCAACCCTAATCAGATCACTCTCGCTGAAATCATCCGCCACATCGAAGGACCGCTCGCTCCGGTGAGTTGCGTAAGCGAAAAATATTACGAGAAATGTTCCTGCCCGGATGAATCCCGCTGCGCCATCCGCGCCGTGATGAAGGAACTGCGCGACAGTATAGTGCACGTTATGGAGGCAACCACGCTTGCCGACCTCGCAGAACGCTCCCGCGCGCTTGAGCAACAACCGCTCAATCCGCACGACTTCATGATTTGAATCGGCGCGACGGGCGCTTGACTGCGCCAGCGCACGGCATCCTTTGCAACCGAAACCAACAACTAGTAACGCAAGACTCTCCATACATTTTAAAAAGTAAGTCAACTTGCTCGTCTTTTTGCCGAATTGTAAGCCTCGCTCTACTTAAGACAAATGGCTGACACCACAGAAATAATCGTGCACCTTCCCAGTAAATCCGTAACTTCTTTCCCGTGACCGACGCCCGCCACATCAAAAACATCACGCTCATCGGATTCATGGGCACGGGTAAGACCACCGTAGGCCGCCTCGTCGCTGAACAACTCAACTTTGAATTCTTGGACACCGACGCACTCATCGAGGAACGTACTGGAAAAAAAATCGCAGATATTTTTGCGCAAAACGGCGAGCCTGCCTTCCGCCAACTAGAAGCCCAGTTAGTCGAGGAACTTGGCATGCGCACAGGAACAGTCATTTCCACCGGTGGTGGTTTGCCCACAAATCCTGAGAACCTTGTCACGCTCAAGAACCATTCTCTCGTGTTCTGCCTCTGGCTAACGCCAGAAAAAATTTACGAGCGTGTCAAAGACCAGACACATCGTCCTCTGCTCCACGCGGCTGACCCGCTAGGCAAAATCCGCGCATTGCTCATCAGCCGCGAGAAGTTCTACAAACAAGCCGACGTGTTGCTCAACAGCGATCTCCGATCTGCCCGCGAAGTAGCACAACAAGTCATCACTCAATACCGCGCTGCAACCAAAACGCGACGATGAAGGAAGCCATCCGCCAGCGCGCGCTTGAACTCGGCTTTGACGACTGTCGGTTCACCACCGCTGCACCTCCGGAAAGCGCTCCACATCTCCAATCGTGGCTTGGAGCCAAACGCCATGGTGAGATGAATTGGATCGAGCGCAATTCCGCCAAGAGAGTTGATCCCCAACTGGTGCTTCCCGGCATTAAGAGCGTGATCTGTTTGGCAATCAGCTATCACTCTCCTAATCGGCAATCGGCGATCGGCAATCATCAATCCGGAGAAATCGCCCGCTACGCCCACTTCACCGACTACCACGACGTGGTGGGGGAAAAACTAGAAGCTCTCAGCACATTCGCGGATGAACTCGCCGCCAACACACGCTCGCTCTGGTATGTTGATACTGGTCCGATTCTCGAACGCGACCTCGCCCAACGCGCCGGCATTGGCTTCGTAGGCAAGCATACCAACATCATCAGCCGCAAACTGGGCAACTGGATTTTCCTCGCGGAAATTTTGACCACGCTCGAACTTGAACCCGAAACGCCTGAGAAGAACCGTTGCGGTTCGTGTTCCCGCTGCATCACCGCTTGTCCGACGAACGCCATCACCGCTCCGTTCGAACTCGATGCGCGTCTCTGCATCTCTTATCTGACAATCGAACTCAAAGGCTCGATTCCGGTCGAATTGCGTCCGCTCATCGGCAACCGCATCTATGGTTGCGACGACTGCTTGGCAGCATGTCCATGGAACAAGTTTGCAAGAGAGAGTAATTTGATGAAGTCTCACGCGCGCCGCGATCTTGCAACGCCAGATTTGACTGAACTACTACAACTGGACGACGCAGGATTTAAATCGAGATTCGCAGGCACTCCTATGCTGCGCACAAAACGCCGTGGATTTTTGCGCAACGTCTGCGTTGCGTTAGGAAATGTGGGAGATGAAAGAGCACTTCCTGCCCTAAGAAACGCCACTGAAGATTCCGAACCGTTGATAGGCGAACACGCTCGATGGGCAGTTGAACGGATAGAGATGCGGTTGCAAAAAGAGGGCTAACAATCTCGTGCCTGCTGAACTTTGACCAGACAACTGAGGGCTCAAAACCAACTAAAGCCCGACTAAAAACTATGGCTCGGCTTTGAGCAGCTCCTCTTCCGTGAAGTTTGCTGTGCGATCCTTTATGCTCTCGCGAACGGCTTGAACTTGAGCAGTTTTGGTTTCTACCGTAATCTTTCCGAATTGGAAACGCACATAGGTCGCGATGGCCGCAATCTTCTCGGATTTCTCTGCTTCGCTTCCAGGCAACGAATCACCGACAGCAAGCATGACGCCTGTGTTATAAACCTTGCCGTTAACAGTAATCGGCCCGCTTAAGCCTTTGGAGATAAGCATCGCTATGCGAGTTGCCGTCGGCGATTTCACCCACTCAGAATCTATAAGCGGCGGGCAACCATTGGCTGGATTGCCCACACCAGTCTCCATGTGACATACGGCGCAGTTGTCGGCAAAAAGTTTTTTCCCGCGGGCGACCGTATCCGCAATCCCGCCGGTCTTCGGCTGAAACCTCTGCACATCCGCGACGGAAACGTAAGGCGAGAAAACCTTCGATTCAAACCAGCCGCCATAGAGATCGAAATACCACGCGCTCAAGAAAAGCAGCGACACCATCAACGCCACGAGCCACACGGGCATAGGCGTCATCGTAGCCGTCGGTTCGCCTTCGGTAGTCTCTGAGCAGGATGATTTCGGGTCGGCGTTCATTTCGCGGCAACAGTGTTCGTGGATGGCGCGGGCGCGGGCGGTGGCGTCACTGGAGATTCAAACAACGGCGCATCGGAGCGCAGGCTCAACAGATAAGCAACTAGTTGGCGCGCTTTGTCTGTCGGGACAATTTCAAATCCAGCGGCCGGAGCGGAGTCGCCAGTCAACTTGAGCGCTTCAGCAGAAGCTACCTTGCCGATTTTGCGCTTCTCAAAGAGAAAGCGATACGAAGGCATGACTGAATCTTTCAACACGGACTTCGGCGCGTAGAGATGATTGAGTTGCCAATTCGGATCGGCGAGGCGTGAACCGACGTTAGCAAGGTCAGGTCCGGCGCGGCGTGTGCCCGGCTGAACCACGGAATCATAAATGTAATCCTGCGCCACGGTGCGACGTTTTCCCCAGCCTCGAGAAATGTCCGAGCCGGTCGGAATGACGTTCACTTCAACTTTACCGCCAACTGCGGTGACCGCTTTCACGAGAGCGTCCGACGCAGCGATGTCTGCGACGCGTGCGATTTCTTTCGGCAAACCTGTAATCGTTTCCGGCTTGTTAATTTCAGGATTCACCTTGGCGATCGCCGCTAGCGTCGTGCTGGTGTTCGTGCCTGCGTCGAACAACACGACTTCCACTTTCACGCCTTGCTGTCCCACTTGTTGACTGTGACAGTACACGCAACCGAGCGAGCGATAAACCTCCGCTCCTTGCGCTGCCAAACCCGCGCGAGCGACGGGATATTTGTCTTCCGCAGGAACTGTCTTGGCCTGATCTGCGCGACCCAACTGAATCTGTGGCACAAGAACAAAGGCGGCCCACGAAGCCGAGAGCGCGATGAACGCCGCGAGGAAAATGGTGCTGCTGGATTTCACAATCTCACCTCCGTCGGTTGTTTTGCAGTGGCGTCAGCGATGGCAGATTTGGCGATCACCCGATAGTGACTGATGATGGAGAGCAAAACGTTCGCTAGGAAAATCAGCGCGCCAATTGCTATGAGAACCTCGCCGAGTGTTCCGATGCGGAAGCCGAGCATCGCGACCTTGGTTGAATCCAAGAACGGAGCAGACATATCCGCGAGTTTCAAACCTTGTTTGATTCCGCCAATAATCATCGGTACTGCAAGCAACAACGCGCCGGGCATCGCGACCCAGAAGTGTCCTTTGATCCGGCGCGGGCAAATCTCCACTCCGGAGACTTTCGGCAGGATGTAATAAATTGCGGCGAACATCGTCATCGCAAAGAAACCGTAGAGCCGCAGCGTCGTGTGACCGTGGTTGAACCAAGTAAAGTCTGTGATCCGCGCGATGGCAGGACACGCAGCGATGGCGGCGGCAAGCGTCGCCAAGTTAAACGACAAGACCCCAAACTTGGAGAAGCACAACAAACCGCCGCCGCAAGCTGTCTTTGCTCCAATGGTCGTGAGGAACACAACGCTCGCCAGTGCTAGCATTGGAACGATCATCATCACCGCGGCCGCGCTGCTCAACGTGCTCATCCACGCCGGCAGCGGCGAGTGCATCGGGATGCCCGTCCATGTTCCAAAGATCAGCACGGTCCAGAACACGAATAGCGCAAGGTAATGACTTTGCAGCGGACGATTGGTCAACTTGGGCAACAGATAAAACGTCGCCGCCAAACCGGAGAGAGTGAGCCAGACGTTTAGCAAATTACCTGCGAACCACCAAGCCACGGAGGATTGCACCACGCCGCGCACTGGAAAGAACTGCAGCAGCAGAATGGTGGTCGAGAATATCCACGGAAACCAAAACAGTGACGCGAGGGTAAACCATTGCGACGGGTAAAGGGATTCTTCGTTCCGACGGGAATAGGTGACGAATGCCCAGATGGCCATCAGCATGAACGCGAGCAACAAGATCACGGCGGCGTAGCGAGGAAGCTCGAACCATTCGTAGCCAGAAGTCTGCCCGTTCATGATCCCAACCAGTCCAACCAGCACGCCGGCGTGCCAGAGTTTTGCGCCGATGGAGATAACGAACGGCTTTGCTACTTCCACTCGCCCGAGTCGTGCGAGCAACCAAAGCCCTACGCCTAGTCCACTGGGAATGGCGAAGCCATACACGAGCAGATGCGACCACGCCGGATACGCACGACCGTAAGTGCCCACCGTGCATTCGGCGAAAATGTCCGGCTTGTGGAACGTCATCGAAGCAGCGATGCCGAAGACGCAACTCATCACGAGCCAGACCGCCGCACCGCTGAAAAGGGTGAAGAGGGGCAAACGGCAAGATGAATCAATCTGCTTTGGCGATGGTGTCGAAGTCGCGGTCATTGAAAATCAAACGGACGGAAATTTACTCGAACGCACTTGGTTTCGGAGGCGGGGGTGGCGGCACAAAGAACGCCTTCTCCACCCGGTCGTTCATCATTGCACGAGCTTGTGTCGGATTTTGCCATTGCTTCTCCGCAAGCTTGATCGCATCGGCGATCGGCAACCGGACGATTCCTTTGCCTTGGTCAATCCAAGCGACATTGTTCAACGCATCCGTTTCAGCGGCGCGCAAATCAACGAGAGCTTTGGCGCGTTCGGCTGCGCGTTCCGCTCCGAGCGGCGCGGGCGTGGTGTATTGGCGCGTCTTCCAGACGAGCGCAGCAAAGATCAAGCAGACGATCACGACCGACGCCGCGACGGAAAAACTTTTGCCGCCAGACTTGTTTTCAAATTCGCTGGGGGTGCTCATCAGTGTGTTCCTTTTGGTTGAACGGGCGCGCCGTGCAATTTATCCGCTTGATCCATCTCACCGCCGGAGATCGGCGTGGCGACCGGATGATACAAACCCATCGCTTCAATGAGGCGGGGGTCTTTGAGCGGGAACGGCGGCGTGCTGTTGAACTTCTTCAGGAAAACAATCGCGAGCAATCCGCCCATGAAAGCCACGAGGCCCAAGGCGATCGCGCTCGAGTGAATCGGAAAACCATTCGGAAAGCGAACGGGCATCACGTTCCAAGTCATATCCACGAAGTGCATCAGCCAGACCCATATCGCAATCGGCACCATGAGGCCGAAGTTGCTCTTGATGTCAATCCGTAGCAGCGCGAGGAACGGCAGGAAGAAATGTCCGAAGATGATGACCAAGCTCACGATGAACCAAGTCCCCTTCTCGCGCATGACGTAATAGAAGGTCTCTTCCGGCATGTTCGCGTTCCAGATGATGAAGTATTGCGAGAACGTGACGTAAGCGTAGAACACAGTGAATGCGAACATCAGTGTGCCGAGGAAATAATATTGATGCTCGTGCAACACTTTGCTCAAGACGCGCTGGCGATCCAGAATCATCGTGATGACATAGACTGTCGCAAGAACCAGCCAGACGCTGCCCGCGAAGTAATGCACACCGAACATAGTGGAGAACCATTGATGTTGCAGCGACTTCATCCACATGATCGCCCCGAACGTCAGCGTGAAGGCGAACGCGAAGATGCCGGTGTAGGACAGGAAACGCATCTTGTGCGTTGGCTCAGCACCACCGACTTCGTCCTGCTCAAGCGACCAATAGCGCAGCCGATTTGACAGAAGGAACCAAGTCGCAAAACAGATGACCGCGACAATGTAAAATCCCGCCATCGTGAACAACGGCTGCTTAGAATGCAGCGCGTGATCTGGAGGATTCATCGTCATCCACGGATAAATCTTCTTCGCCCAGATCGCGATAGGAATGAACAAGAACGGCAGGATGCTGAACACCGAGTACGACAGGTTCTCGCAAGTCCGCCGGAGTGGAACTGACCACCCCGCATCGAACAGGTGATGCACCATCACCAAGAACAGCGAACCCGCACCGAGGCTTAGGATGAACATGAATGCCACGAGATAGGCAAACAGGAAATCCACTCCGCCACCTTTGTAACTGACGGCCAGACCGAGCAGCCCCACGAGAAGTCCACCGATCAACAATTGCCAGGGCAGATTGCGCCACTTGGACAAGTCCAGAGGTTGAGGCATCGGCGTGTGGTCGTTATCGAGATTTGATTTTTGACTCATACGCTTACTTGATATTGAGCTTCGCGCGGGTTTCCGGCGCGAGATCGTCTGCGACTCCTAGGTGACTGAGTTGCAGCGCACGAAGATAGGCCACGATCGCCCATCGATCTTCCTTGGAAATTTGGGCCGCGTAACCCTGCATCACGCCTTTACCGTTGCTGGCCGTATTGAAAATCTCGCCATCCGCCAGCTTAACGATTCGTTGATCATGGAGATTCGCGACGACAGCCATCGCACCAATCTTCTTGGTGATGCCGTTGCCTTCACCGGTCTGCCCGTGGCACGGCGCACAATAGATATTGAACTGCCGATGCCCACGCGTGAGCAATTGCTCCGTCACGGGGAATGCATTCAACTCGATGTAGTTCGTTGCACCCGTCACCCGCCCTGTGTTCACCGGCGCGTCTTCAAACGAGTAGACTTCCTTGCCACCGACGAGCATCGATTTCTCCTGCGAGATGGTACCCGGCTGCGGCAACTGCGAACTGAGTCCGTTCGCAAAAAAACCGTTGGCTGTTTGCGGGCGCAATTTCAACTGCCGTTTCATGTCCGGGAAAATCTGGATCGGACGATTGCGCGTCAGGTCACCACGACGACCAGCCACACCGACGACGACCAGCACCAACACTGCGAAGATTAAAATAAAGTAGCGCATGTTATTCCTCCACCATTTCGATGCGCTTGCTGCCAGCAGCTTCGAGCAACTTGCGGGTTTCACTCTCGGAATACTTCGGATCAGCCGTCTCGATCACGACGAAAAATTTGTCATGCGTCGCGAGGGCAAAACGTTTGTGCTTGAGCAACGGATGATGCAGTTTCGGCAGTCGGTTCAGGAACATCATTCCACCAATCGCGCCGAACGCGCCGAACAGAATCGTCAGCTCGTACGACGGCGGGAACGCTGCGTGCGGGCTGAACATCGGTTTGCCGCCGACGAGAATCTGATAATCCACGGCGTTCATCCACCAGATCATCAACATGCCGGTCGAGTAGCCGATCACGCCGCCGAGGAAGGAGAACCAGCCGACTTTGGAATTCTTGATGCCCATCGCCTTGTCCATCCCGTGGATCGGGAACGGCGTGAACACATCCCACTTGCGGAAGCCTGCGTCACGGACTTTTTCAGCAGCGTGCAACGCGGACGATGTGTTCTCAAACTCGGCGATCAATCCGTAGGGTTTTGCGTTGGCATTCATCAGTGTTTCCCTCCGTTGCCGTGACCACCCGCGGACGGATGATGCGGATCAGCTTCAGGCGTCACGCCTTTGACTTCGGACACTGCGATCATGGGCAGGAAGCGCATGAACAACAGGAACATTGTGAAGAACAATCCGAAAGTGCCGAGGAACGTGCAGATGTCCACCCAGGTCGGCTTGTAATAACCCCAGTTGCTCGGCAGAAATTCGCGATACAGACCAACGACCACGATGACGAACCGCTCGAACCACATTCCGATGTTCACGAAGATGGACATGATGAAAACGAGCACGAGATTGCTGCGGACTTTTTTGAACCAGAACAATTGTGGCACGATCATGTTGCAACTCATCATCATCACCCAGCCCCACCACATCGGGCCGAGAGCGCGGTTCATGAAGTGAAATTTCTCCATCGCACTGCCGCTGTACCACGCGATGATGAATTCCATCACGTAGGCGTAGCTGACGATGCAGCCGGTCGCGAGCGTCACTTTGCACATCACGTCAATGTGCCGCATCGTGATGATGTCTTCCAAATGGCACATGCTGCGCAGCGGAATCAACAGCGTCAGCACCATGCCGAAACCGGAGAACACCGCGCCCGCCACAAAGTACGGCGGAAAGATTGTCGTGTGCCAGCCGGGCAACTGCGACACCGCGAAGTCCAACGAGACGATGGAGTGAACCGACAACACCAGCGGCGTCGAAAGACCCGCGAGAATCAAGTAAGCCTTCTCGTAGTTGCTCCAATGGCGATTCGATCCCGTCCAGCCGAGCGCGAAGAAGCCGTAGATGAATTGCTTAACCTTAGTCTTGGCGCGATCACGCATCGTCGCGAGATCAGGAATCAAACCGACATACCAGAACAACACGGACACCGTGAAGTAGGTCGAGACGGCGAACACGTCCCACATCAGAGGGGAACGGAATTGCGGCCACAATCCTTGATACGTCGGGATTGGGAACAACCACCAGTCGAACCAAACACGACCGACGTGGACGCCAGGATAAATTCCGGCGCACATCACCGCGAAAATAGTCATCGCTTCCGCCGCGCGATTCACGGCAGTGCGCCACCGTTGACGCATGAGGAACAAAATCGCAGAGATCAACGTTCCCGCGTGACCGATACCGATCCACCAGACGAAGTTGATGATGTCCCAGCCCCACATCGTCGGGTGATGATTTCCCCAGACGCCGACGCCCGTGGTGATTTGATAGAACAACATCGCGCCGAGCAAGCCGAGCAAACAAAGGCTCGGAATGAATGCCGCCCACCACCACTTTGGCACCTTGCCTTCGGTGATCGCGGAGACACGGTCGGAAATCCAGCCGAAGCTGCGATTGTTCTGCACGAGTGGTTCACGCACCAACTCGGCGGGAACGACGGGCACTTTGATCTCTGTTGCGACGTCAGACATTAGTGCGCTCCTTTCTCACCGGCATGCGCCGGTTCAGCATGGGCCGGTTCAGCATGGGCCGGAGCGGACTCACTGTGGCCGTGGCCTCCAAATGGGTTTCCATTCTGTTTCTCAAATTCGTCAAACGTAAACGGATCTGCGTAATCAGGCATCGCCGGATTCGGATTCCGCACCTTCGCCAGATACGTCGTGCGCGGTTTAGTTTCCAAGAAGTCCAACACAGAGTAATCCCGTTGCTGTGCCTTCAGCTTCGCCACGCGGCTGTTCTCATCAGCAATGTTACCGAACACAATCGCGCCCGCCGGACAAGCTTGTTCGCACGCGGTCTTGATCGTACCATCGGGAACCACCACATCGCCGGATTCGCCCGCCTTGACCTTCTGCGCGATCTTCGCACCTTCGATGCGCTGGATGCAGAACGTACATTTCTCCATGACGCCGCGCATACGCACTGTCACGTCAGGATTTTTTAACATGCGGATCAAATCCCACTCGTCTTCCTGCCGCATGCCCGCGTTCTGGTCTTTCCACCAACGTGACAAATCCCATTCGCCTTCCGTACTGTGCAGCAACGTCGTCGGATAGAACGGACCCTTGAGTTCCTTGAGCGAACGCTTGTTGTAATCGAGATAATTGAAGCGACGCACCTTATACGGGCAGTTGTTCGAGCAGTAACGCGTACCCACACAGCGGTTGTACGCCATCACGTTCAAACCTTCGTGGTCGTGAACAGTCGCATTGACCGGACAAACGCTTTCGCACGGCGCCGCTTCGCAATGCTGACACAGCATCGGCTGGTTCACCGCCTGGACGTCGTCAATCCACTCGTCGAACTGCTGATCCTCTTCCTTCTTGAAGGTTGAGTTCCACGCACGCTTCTTCGGATCGGCAGAATAGTAACGATCAATCCGCAGCCAGTGCATCTCGCGACCGCGCGACACCAAATCTTTGCCGACGATGGGAATGTTGTTCTCGCTCTGACACGCGACGACGCATGTGCCGCAACCCACGCAGCCGTTCAGATCAATTGCCATGCCCCACTGATGTAGAGCGGTCTTCTTGGCTTCATCAAGCGGGTTCGCATAGATCGGCGCCGGCCATTCCCCCACATGATTCGTAGGCCGTGGCGGCACCGGCGCGTTCATCTTGTCCGCGAAATTGGGATAATCTTTGAACTGCTGAAGGTTCGCCTCGCGCACAATCGCGCGACCTTCCATGCTCCAGTGAGTCTGCGTGCAAGAGATCGGATATTTCTCGCCGCCAACTTTCTTAAGCGACACACCGCTGACAATGTAACCCGTCTTGGTGCTGTAGAGCGGGAATGCGTTGAATCCTGTTCCGACGCCGACACGACCCACCTGCTCGCGTCCGTAACCCAGCGCGATGCCGAGCGAAAAATCCGCCATGCCGGGTTGCGTCCAGATCGGAGCTTTGATCGTCTGACCGCCGACAGAAAGTTCCACCACGTCGCCGTTCTCAACACCGAGCGCGCGAGCCGTCGTCCGGCTGACCATCACTGCGTTGTCCCAAACAATTTTCGTGATCGGATCGGGCAACTCCTGCAACCAACCATTGTTCGCATAGCGACCATCATCCAACTTCATGTCGCGATAGAGCACGACTTCGAGGTTTTCTTTGCTGGTAGCAGAGGCCGTCGGTGCAGCGAGCGCTTCGTTGAGCGATGATGAACTCCAGCTTGCGCCAGTCTTCTTCATCGCCGTGCCCGCTGCGAAACCGTCATGCAGGAATTTATTCCAAGCGGCTTCGGAACTGTCGCCCGTAATCGTCGCAAACGTCGCGCGAACAATCTTGTTCGGGTTCGTCTCGGTCAGACCCGCGAGACGCGCCATGAATTCCAAATCGCTCAAGCCACCAAACAACGGCGCGATGAGCGGCTGAATCGGAACGAGCGTGCCATCACTGGTGCGACCGTCGTTCCAGTTTTCGAGATAGTGAGCCAGCGGGAAATGCCAGTCAGCCGACACGCCGGTTTCGTCTTCGTAATAACCGAGACGCACAACCGTCTTCGCTTTGTGCTGCGTCTCTGCCCATTTCAGATCAGCGGGAGCATTGTAGATAGGATTTGCGCCCGCGATAACGAGCGTGTCCACCTCGCCTTTGTTCAAGGACTCGGCAAGTTCAACAATGCCCGCAGAAATTTCCGCCGGAGCTTCGACAAGTTCCACCGTCTTGCCAATCGCGCCCAACTTCTCGTTGATGGCCGCGACGATGAGATGCACCGCCATTGGCTGACGAACGCCTGCAACGACGAGCGACTTGCCGCCATTCGCCTTTAAATCTTTCGCGCACTCCGTGATCCACTTCTTGTCGAGTTCGACTTTGGAACTGGAAACAATCGCGCCAACGTTGATGCCAAGCTCCGCAGCGATGGCTGACGCCACTTGAACGACCGCGCTCGCCGCGACTCGCAAGCGATGATCCGCATTCACGCCCGTGAGCGTGAACAGCGATTCCACCGAATAAAGACGGTTCAATCCATCTTCCGGCTTCTCGATCTTCCGCTTGCCAGTGAATTGGCGGATGCTGTTGTGCGCGTCTTCTTCGCCACCGATAAAATCACAATCCAGCGAGAGAATCGTGTCCGCCACGTCGTAGCGGAACAACGGCTTCACGGACTTGCCGAACGCCTTGGTCGCAGCGCGCTGATGAATCTCGGAATCAATCGCGTCGTAAAGATACCACTTGGCCTGCGGCAACTTCTTCGCGATCTCCTGATGCAACCGCCGACGTGAAGGAGAATTGGTTCGCTCGCCGAGCAAGGCCAAACCCGCGCCTTGATTGGCCGAAAACTTGTTCGCGATTCCCGCGAGTGCTTCAAAAGCTTCACCCGAAGTGATCGCCGCCCGGTCTTTGCCGACACCCTTTGCAAATCGCGTCGCGCGATCCGGATCGTAAAGATTCAGGATAGACGCTTGAGCGAAACGATCTGTGCCGCCGTTGGCACCTGGGAACAGTGAATTACCCTCAACTTTGATCGGACGACCTTCGTAAGACTTCGCCACGAGCGGAATTGCTCCGCCGCGCGTCGGCATCGCAGTCGCAAAGAATTGCGACGTGCCATGAATGAAACCTTCCGCTGCTTTACCAAACGGCAGCAGCTTATCTTCGGGGCGACGGCAACCCGTCGAGCCAAGCCCAATGCCCGCGAGCGCGAACGACGCCGACATGATCTTGACGAAGTGCCGGCGGGAAACAGGATCGGTCAGTTCGCTGGCGTTGGCCGGGAACTCGCGTTCGAGGAACGTCTTGAACGCCGGCGTGTCCGCGAGTTGATCAAGACCGCGCCAATAATGACGACCTGAGACTGGCGTTGTATCCGTAGGGGGAATTGTTTTCATCGGTGACAGGCCGAGCAGTTATTCAGCGACTCGACGCGGAAATCGTGGACGAACTTCTTGCCATATTGCGCCTGCGTTTGCGCCGCAATCGCCGGATCCGGGCTCGGCGTCCAACCGAGGTCAGTGATCTTGTCCGCAGGACGAACCTTCGCCGCAGGATTATTATGGCAATCCAAGCAGAACGACATGCTCAATGGCTTGGAGTGATAAACTTCCTCCATCTGATCAATGCGCCCGTGACACTCCACGCAACT
>Ga0114967_10002267_pt1 | contig 16109 bp, 40 predicted proteins | sample M_130628_MF_Meta_FD_92639 | JGI IMG/M metagenome (GOLD analysis project Ga0114967, IMG submission 92639) | Freshwater microbial communities from Lake Montjoie, Canada to study carbon cycling - M_130628_MF_MetaG | ecosystem: Environmental > Aquatic > Freshwater > Lake | place: Lake Montjoie... | reverse complement strand
TTGCGGTAGCCCTGATTGGTCGCCACGTATTGTCCCACCAGGTGTTTGCCCCATCCGAACACTTCGCGGCGCATCGTCCCTGAGCCGTCGCGGTAGTAGATTTCGGCGGCTTCGATGAACTCCGTGGGTTCCAGCGAGAGCCGCAGCGCCTCCGCGGCGGGGTCGTTGTCGGGATCGGAGGCGAAGTCGGCGTAGGGGCGTGGCAGTGGGCTGTACATCTCCAGGAGCAGATTCGGGTTCCGCGCCGGCAGATCGGCTTTCGTGAAGTGGATTCCGTGCACCGCGGTGGGCCCGGTCGGTGTTGCGCTGGTGATGCGGGTGGTCCCGCCGGCGGGGATCTGGTAGCCGGACGGGAATAGTCCCGCTGCTACTTCGGCGAGGTAGTCGGTGCAGGTGGATTCGGAGAGCACTAGGTCGGCGTCGCCGAGCGCGGCGATGAAGGACGTGACATGCGGGTCGACGGTGTGGGTGGCGAGGATGCGCTCCATCTCGAACCAGTCGCTGAAGGTGTCCCCGCGGTGGTGGTGCGGCTGCAGGTACCGGTAGATCCCCATCCCGAACACCGCTGCGGGGCGGCGGCCCTCCAACACGTCTGCCAGGTCGGAGATGTCAGCGACGTGGGAGGTGACGTTTCCTCCTGTGCACTGCGCGAACTGCTCCGGCAGACCGGCGGTCAACGGGTGGGCGTCCACCGCGATGACCGGAACCTGCAGCGCCGCGGACAGGACAGCGCCGGCTCCGCCGGGGCCGGCGCCGATCTCCACCAGGAACGGTTCAGCATGTCCGCTTCGGGTGATCGCATCCCGCAGCCGGGGCAGCATCCACGCACACTCCGCGGCGAGCGGTCCGGACCTCCAGCCCACCGAGAAGTGTTGCGCCTTCTCAAACGAGCTGTAGGAGAACTCGTAGGCGTGCTCGACATCGTCTATGTCGAGTTCGCACCACTCATCGGCGAGCTCGTCACCGACCTGCTTGGCGACGCGGCGCATCCACTCGTCACCATCAATCGTGGAGTCAACCAGACCCAGCGATTCCAAAGCCGGCGCGAGACGGGCACTGTCAGATTCGGCCGGCGCAGCGGTGTCGGACGTTGGCTTAGCCATTGGGGCTCCTAGTTATTCGTGGTGGGTGCGACCAGCTGAAGCTCAGGGCTGGAAGTGGCCGTAGCCCTCGATCGCGTAGACCGGAACGCCGCCGGACACTCCCACGGCGGGGAACACGAACCGCTCGGTATAGGAGTCGTGGATTAGCGCACCGTCGCCCTCGATGACGCTGCCCGGGCCCATCATCCAGTTCTCGACGTAGCTCCGGAACGCCTCAGCGGTGGCGACGGGAACGTCACCGATGAAGCCCACGGCGTGCAGCCGGGCGGCGGGGTCGCCGGCGATGTCGGAGCGGACGCTGCCGCCGGTCCAGTCGATTCCTTCGAAACCGGTCACGGAGTCACCTTTCACTGCGCAGGTAAGCCAGCACCGGTCAGCCCGCGGCGAGTCGGTCGGCGTCAGCATTCAGGGCTTGAGCCGCGGCGCGCACCCTGTCGGCGGCGATGCGCAGACCGGCCTCACCGTCGAGGTCGCCCGCAGCGGCCGAACTCACCGCTCGGGCTTCCAGCTTGCCGGCGTGGACGTGCAGCATGATCGCGGCGCTGTCGATCTCCTGGGCGGCGACGGCGTCTGCTGTGCTCACGATCGCTCCTTCGCACTGGTCATGGCGGTACTCCGGTACCGGAGAGGTTCGTCGTTGAAAATCACTGGTGCGCGTGGGCCGGCGCGGCGGGCGTTACGAGGAGCTCCATCTCTTCGATTAGCTTCTTACGTGCCTCGTCTTGGGTGCCGACCCCGCCGCTGACACGCAGGATCGACTGTCCGGAATACTGCGGCAGCCAGGCCAGGACGACGTAGCCGAAATCCATACCGATCCGATCCCGGGTGACGATCCCCCGCTGCCGGTCGTCGACCGCGTAGAACTCGAGCTGCAGCAGATGCGGGAACTGGATACGGGAGTCCTGGTGCTTCTCAAACTCGTCCGCGCTGATCTCAACAATGTCTGTCATGGCGTGGACAGTAACGGCGGGATCCGGACGGGGCGGGGTCCGGCGCGGCGCGCTCACCTGACCACCCCCTCGGAACCGGATCAGTCCCGCGCGACCAACCGGTTCCGGTCGACATGCACGGTGCTGTTGTACGCGATGTCACGGATCACCGCGGCGTAGGGATGCCGGGTAGGGCCGGCGAAAACCCAGCCGTCCTCAGCGGAAACGACGTTGCTGCCGTCCGGGGCGGGCAGCACCCGAACCGCCTGCCCCGGTGCGAAATCGGGGTACTCGGCGACGACCTCGCCGGCCATGTTCTTGACCACCACCGTGCGCTCCACCGCGGTCGAACTACCGGCCGGCGGTCGCGTCGACGAACCGGCGGAGAGCGCCGAGACGAAGAATCGCGTACTGCGGGTCGTCCACGCTGTAGGCGCCGGGGGCCGGAAAGATGGTGAATCCCAGCTCCTCGAAGATGACGTCAAGGTTCTGGGTGATCTTCCGGGCGTGTGGAAGCCGGTCGAACGTCTTACGCAGCTCGTGATCGTGGTCGGAGCGCGCCTTCTCGGGGTCTGCTCCGGCACTCACCTGTTCGGCGACGATGGCGGCGTTTCGGCTCGTGCCCTGAACCAGCCAGTTGAGAATTCCGCTCAACTCCGAACGGATCTGTTCGCGGGTAAGGGAAGTGGGATCGTTCACGGTTGCTGCTCCTGTTGTCCGGCTGGTGCGCCGGAGCACATCACACGTGGTGGCTTTCGAACGAACGAGGCGCGACAGCAGCGGTCGGGCAGGACGTGACAGAGACGATCCGGTCAGTTTCCCGGTCGCAGCGCGACAACGTCGAACCACCCGCTGCGCCACTGTTTCGACTTCAGCGCGTAGGTCGCCTCGAACAGTGGACCGTCGACCATCATCACCGTCGCCTCACGGGTGAACCCGCCGTGGTCGCGCAGTGTGACCGTATCGCCCACGGACGGCGCGGCGGGCAGCGTCTCGGCGGCGCGCTGAACGTAGCGCGGGTCGAGGTTGCGCTCGACCACGGCGTTCTTCTCCTCGCGCGGCCCGATCATGCGGACCTTCACCGTCACTTTGTTGAGCTTCACGACTTTGCCGGCCCGGGCGCCGTGCCAGGTCGTCACCGTGTCACCAACGGCGAGCCCGAGATCGCGCAGGGTGGTTTCCTTTTCCACCGACGTCAGCAGCGAGTCGACGCGGCGTTGGAACCGCACCTCGTCGATGCGGATCGCGCAGTGCTGTCGGCCGTAACCGTCGCATCCGCCCGCATGCAGAGGCCAGGTCTCGTGGTTGTCGGCGTCGATACCGGCGGCGCGCAGGACGGCGCGCTCCTCCACGCTGGCGTTACCCTCGGGGCCGTCGCGCACGAGATCCTTGGCGGCGCGAAAAGCCCAGTCCTCGACGTACGACCACTCGTAATCGTTGAAGTGTCGCTTGCCGGCGCACACCTTGTCCCACGCGGATTTCTCAGCGGCGAGCTCCCGAAGCTGTTCCGCCTCCTCAGCCTGCTGCCGACGGAACTCGGCTTCCGCGTCGCGGGCGAGCTTCTCACCGACCAGCGTGGAGAACCACTCAGGAGCGGTGTCCGGGTCACTCGTCCAGCGGTCTACGTCCGACCGCGTCAGCTGCGCGGTGACACCAGCCCCGCGCATCGCCTTCGCCAGGTCGGCGACGGGCATGCCGACGCGATTGGCGACCATTACCGGGGCCAGCGCGCGATCCTGTTTGCGCCGTTCGGCTTTGGTTTTCTTCCGCCGGCGGTGGGACTCGATCTGTTCCTGACGCTGCGGGGTGTTCGTGCTCATGTCGTGATTATCCGAGGCAACACCGACATTGTTTGGGCGCGGAATCGAACGCACCCGGCGGCGTGTCGTCAATGGTTCAGCGGATGCTTTCTCAAGCCCTCCAACGTGACCACCGGATTCCACCCGCCCCCGGGCGTGCTGTTCTCGAAGACGTCGCGGGGCAGCCACGCGATCGCGTGATCGAAGTCCTCGTCCTCATCGTCGAGGCGCGCGTAGCTGATCGTTTTCGAGTCGTCCTGCACCGGGATGACCGTGTAGCCGTGCTCGGTCATCCAGTTGATGGCGAATCGCAGCGACAGCCCCTCCGCTTCGCGGACATCCTCCGTGGAACGGTTGATGTTGCCGGTGAGTTCGTAGATCCGGTCGATTGTCTTCTGCTGACCCTGATCGGTCATCGGGTTCTCCTCGAATAGTGGGAGCGGTGCGCCGGCTCAGGACTGCAGCGGCCGCCGGCACAGCCCGGCGTAACCCCCGGGATGGTTTACCGACAGGGTGTACGCGGTTCCGCCGACAGTGACCTCGTGGAGCCGGTCCGCCGAGCCCCACGGAGCACCATCGCGGGTGTGCGCGAAGTCGGTCTCATCGCCGTAATCCCACTGCGCCAGATGCGCCGCCATCTCGTCGATGCCCATATCGGCGACCTCGTTGTAGTCGTCACCCTGTGCGAACACCACGCTGACCCACTGATCGGCCACGGCCCCTCCTCCTCCTGTCACGTGTTGGGCATGGTGCACCAGTGGGGACAAGGATGGCGACGGCGGCGCGGGGCTTTTCGGGCGGTAATCGGTTACGGTAACTGGCCGCCGAAGGTTCAGTTTCGAAACATCTCCGCGAGGTCGATGACGGCGAACGATCCCCCGGCGAGGCGGCGGGAACAGTAACTCAGAAGACTTGGTTTACCGCGGTCCATGTCGTCTTGGATCTGCTGAACCATGTTGCAGTCCGTACCGTGGAATGCTCCGAGCAACTCGTCTCCATCAGCAACCAGGCGGCAGTCGTTGACCTCCTCCGGTGCGCGGAACACTTTGAAACACCGAAACGTGCCGTTGCCCAACTCCATCCAGATGTTCGGAGATTCCGGAAGGCGCAGCTGATCGAATACGGCACTCGCTGCGTCGATGTCTCTACAGGGGAACTCTTCCTCGAGCTCGACGGCGCACATCCACATGCCCATTTCTTCCTCCGTGCCGGTTCAGTCGCATATGTTCTGCGTGCAAAGCCAATCAGTAACGACCGACACTTGACGGCGCTGCAAGGTGCGACACCCCGGAGGTGCCCTTTCGATCAGTCGAAATAACCGCCGAAGCGGCCGTGATCGTCGACCGCCTTGAAACGGGCCCGCGGCGTCGCATTGGTGTACTCCCGGAACGCGGGGTCTACCGCCACGGTGAAGTGGATCGGATCGCGGTCCGGCTCGCCGGCGAACCCGTTCAGCGGATGCTCAATCCACACCGTGTCGCCCGCGCTGATCGGCCGCTCCGGGTTACGGAAACCCCAGATCGGCGGCCCCACATAGTCGTTGCGGCGGAACCTCTCCACCTTGATGGGTGTGCTCACGGCGTTCTCCCTGCGGTCAGTGGCCGTACTCGGCCTGGTACACGTCCTCGCGGAGCTGCCCGATCAGGTCGAGCGCAGCTTTGAGGGCGCTGGCGAGGGCGTCGGCCGGAACAGCCTTGCCCTTCTCATATTCGGCGAGCAGAGAGCCGATCAGCTGCTCGGTGAGTTCGGGGTTGTCGGCCATCACTGCCTGCTAGCTGAACGGTCCGGAAGGGACCGGTGTACCGCCGGCCGCGAGACGCTCCAGCTCGAGCCGGAGCCGTTCGCGAGCTTCTTCCTCAGTTTCGATATCCGCCACCATCCGCAGCGGGCGCATAGCTCCCGACCCGTCCGCGGCGGTGATCACATAGCTGAATCCATGCTCCCCATCGCGGACCAGATCCAGCACCCCAAGATAGGCGCCGTCCCGCACCGAATAGAACTCATGCTGGCCGGACGGAATCTGGCCGGTGGGTAACGCCATGAAGCGCGCGAACTGCTCGGCGGTGATCGCCACGACCTTCTTTGCCATGCCCGGAAACCTAAACCAACACGGCGACGGCACTGGATTAGGGCGCGCGGTCAGGCGAGTCGCGCCCCGGTGAGATTCGCGCCGTCGAGATCCGCCCCCTCCATGGTGGCGCCGACCAGCCGTGCCCCGGTCAGATTCGCTCCCGACAAATCCGCCCCGGACAGGTTGGCACCGTCGAGCCTTGCCCCCGTCAGGTTCGCGTCGCTGAGGTCGGCGTGGGAGAGATCCGTCCCAGTGAGTCGAGCCCCGGTGAGGTTGCTGCTACTCAGATCCGCCCCGCGCATGTCCATCCCCGCCAACTGGGCCCCGGTGAGGTTCTTCCCACTGAGGTCGGCGCCGCGCAGACCGGCGGGCTTAGGCGGAGGTGGAGGCGGAGTCTTCGACTTCCCTGACGGCGGAGGTGGTGGCGGGGGCGGAATTTTCGACTTCCCGGCGGGGTTCTCCGGACCACGGCTCTGCGCAGAATCCGGAGCAGTCTCAGCGGCAGGAGCCTCACCGTTGAGCAGCGCCATAACCGCGGCGCCGTCGGGTCCGTACATACCGCGAGGGTCGCCCTCCGCGACCCACCGTTCTTGCTGATCTGCGCGGAAACGAACCGCTTCCTCGGAGTCCGCGTCAGCGAAGACTCCCCCATCGGCGCAGTGGATTACCCCATCCTTTGGCGTGTGGTCCCGCAGCGGCACACCGCACCTCCCGCACGGGCTGTTTCTCTTGGAGTACAGGGAAATGCCGCGGACCACGGTTATGAGAACCAGCGCCGCGATCAACGCCAACAGTGTGAACAGAACGATCTTTAACATCTGCGGCTCCTTCCAGTCGGTGGCTGATGAAACCATGAACGAGTCAGATCGGCACCGGATGGCGCGGCGGGCGGCGCAGTACACTGACTGGTGCCCGCTGCAGTAGCTGCGGGAAGTGAGCCCGAGACCCGGCCGGACGACCGCGGCGCTCGGGCTTCGCGCTTTCCTGGGAGGGCATACATGCGCTCCAACACGCCGAAATGTATGCCGCCGCGCCGCGGCGCATCACCCACGAAAACCCGCTCTACGGTTTCGGCATGGATCTCAACACCCTCACAGCGAAGCAGGCTCTCACGCTCTCCGTGGCGTGCCAGAAAACCGACCCGGACCTGTCGGCGGCTCTAGCGCGGCACGCCAGCGCAGCGGCCAAGACCGCGGGGCAAGACTTCACGGACCTCGTCCGTGACGTCGTCGAGGTGGGCTTCCCAGACTTCACGGACGAAACTCCGGAGCACCAGGTTTTCGGCCAGGCGCTGAAGTCGGTGATGGCGGAAGGATTGACCCTCCCACTCACCATCACCACCGCGCAGTCCGACATCAAAACAGCCGGAGAGCGCGCGGAAACCATCGTGGCCCAGTACAGATCCGCGATAGCTGACATAGCCAGTGATGAGCGGAAACTTTTCGAAGAGACAGACGAGATCCGGAACACGATCGCGATGCTCGAAGAGTTGTCCCGCGTCGGAAAGGACCTTTCCGAAAAAATCAGCGAGACGCTCAAATCGCGCCTCGTCGATACCCTCACCCCGCTCCGCGCCGACTCGGCCCCGAGCGGGGCTGATAACCCATTCACTGCGGTGTGGAAAGACCTCCGCGAAAGCTAGTTCTTGGGTCGTACTCGGCGCTTACTTCGGGAAGTCCCCGCAGAGACGCTCACCAGGAATCCCCGGACCGCTCGTAGCCCTTGATGACCTCGACCAGCGCGGAGGGCACCGCCAGTTCGGCGGCGCCACCGGAGTTGGCGCACGCGGCGTACAGCAGCGTCTGCGCCTGGGTCAGCAGCGACCGCCGGTCGGCTCCAGTCACGGCGAGAGCGTCGAGAATCAGGGCGGCCGCCGCGAGAGTGTCACGGGCGAAGCTGGTGGTGTTGTCGGTGCCGAAGCTGGGCATGATGCGGTTCCTTCCGTGGGTGGATCGTGTTGGGCGGTAACTCGGACCGCTAGGTTCGGTACACCCATACTTCGTCGTCGGGATCGAAGAAGGTCCGAACCAGCGTCCCCACCGGGATGTTCGCGATCGCCTCGCGCGTGACCTTCATGCGGGCCCGCGAGACAGGCTCGCCCCAGCCGGAATCCTCACCGTTCTTGACGATGAGTGCGTCCATCTCTTTCTCGGTCATCGACACCTCGGCCACCTCAGCGGTGGTCGTTGCTTTCATCGTGGTGATCCCGCTGAAGGAGCGGTTGCAGCCGCACGAGTCACGGTTGCAACAGACGATGAACCCTTCCTGCACGATCTCACCGTCGGGGAGGAAATTGAAGTCCGACGGGTCCGGGGATGCGACGGCCTTCGACACCAAAAGTTTCATGGCGACACCATGCCCGACGGGAGCAGATTCCGGTGCCTGGGGCGCGAATCAGAAGTAGTAACGCATCGCTTCGACGAAGCTGCGGTGGTCGCCGTTGGCGATCCGGAGCACATCGACCGCTTTGTCGTGCAGAGCCTGGGCGGCGGCGTCTGCGCCGTCCATGTCGGAGAACAGCTGCCACGCCGACGCCGTATCCGGCACACGCGCGTCAACACCGTCGAGGTGATCGGCGAGCAGCTGCGCGAACTCCCCGCGGGGCTCAGTGTCCGAGGCACCGAAATCCGCGTACTCCCCCATCAACGTATACATCTCCGCGATAGCGGTTTTCACTGCGTTGTCAGACATTGTCGTTCCTTTCGAATGGATCAGTACCAGTTATTTTCTTTGAACTCGCTCAGTGCTTTGCCGGTGAGGCGCATCCCGAAGTACAGCGATCTGAGACTGGTGGTCTCGATGATCTGGTTCACGCCCGACCAATACCCCCAGGTGTGCGGCCGCCAGATACCGTCGGCGCTCAGCGCCCACCCCGTGTGCAGCTCCATCCCCGGATTCAGATCGCTCAACTCACATGTGTTGGAGTGGCAGCGATTCGGCTCGCCTAACATCAGCCGGACCTCGTCGGGCTTGAGGAAGATCCCCCGCTTCAGCAGCTTGGGCACATCGGAGTCGTTCTCGTATCCGATGACGGTGTCGCCGCCGCTGGCGAGTAGTAGGTCGATGAACTTCCGGGCGGTGCTCATGGTTTTGGTCCGCCCGGACGGGTCACTGTCTGCTTGTCCTCCCACGCCTCAACAACGTCGAGGCGGTACAGAATCCGGCCGGCGATGACGAGGGACTCGGGCCCTTTCCCCTGGACTTGCCAGGCGGCAAGCGTCTGGGCAGACATGTGCCAGCGGGCAGCGAGCTGCTGCCGCGTAAGGAACGGAGTGACCGGCACGTCCATCAGCCGGCCAACCATTCAATGAACTTCAGCGACACGCTCATTTCCCGGTGACCTCCACAGACCAGGCCGGGAAATCATCGGCGTGCAGATTCGCCAGCCGGACGGCGTTCGCTTTGGTTCCGGTGCGCTGATGACCACCGTCGGGATAGACGAGGCGCCACCGGTTCCGCGGCGGCTCATCGTCGTACCTCTCGATGCGATACGTGGCATCGCCGATCACGAGCTCGATCACTGCGGTGGCGGTAATTGAACTACTCTCCGTCCTTCCGACGCAGCGCTCTCTAGCGCCGCGATGAGTTGTTCTCGGGCGTCATCCTCCGCCGTGATCCCGTAACAAACATCGAATGCGTGGTAGGTACCAGAAGCATCCGGACCGAACAGCACGAAGCTGAATAGTCCGCTACTTATGAATCGGCACAGAACCCCGAGAAACCAACCATCCAAAATGGAATAGAACTCCAGTTCGTCGAAATGAGTAGCAAAATCAGAGTTCCGGCGTCGCACAGCGGAGATGAACTGATCGGCAGTGATCGAGCGTATTTCGGTCACCGAGCTGTCTTCCGGTTGGTGCGTGCCGAATGAGTCTCGGTGACCTTTCCGGCCCGGGTCATGCACGGCTGCATATATCCGGCGCCGCAGTAATCGCAGGCACGATCCCAGGACCACTGTCCTGGAACGACTTTGACGACGGTCACGCGATCTCCTCGACGCGGAACGTCACAGAGTTGTGCGTGTAGTAGTGGTGATCGCCGGGGGCCATGCGGTAGCCGAGGGCTTTCAACGCCGGCTCCCACGACAGCCGGAAGAGATCACCGTGTTTCTCGTCGAAACCGTCAGGAAGCTCCAGCGGAACCTCGTGGAGCACGAAGGGTCCCTCCAGCAGCGCACCCCACCAGAGCTCGGTGCGATTCACCGTCAGTGCCGGGTGGCCGGCTTTCCGTATTCCGATCTCGGACCAGAGCCGCGTCTCTTGCACTACGTCGCTCCCTGGTTCTTTGTCTCTGCGGCGGCCGCGCACTTTTCACACACACGGTCATCGCCCAGGTAGTTGCCGTCACCATCGGCGACCTCAACCCCGCAGTGGTCGCAGCCGTACTCGCTCACTACATCTCCCCCAGGATCTTCTCGGTCACCGGATCCACTTTGAGGACGGGGCGTGTGGTGTCTTGGGCGATCTTCTCGATGCTGCCCCACAGATCGTCGAGGTTGTCCCAGCGCAGCGTGTCCACAGAGGCGTCGGTATATGACTCGGGGTTGCCGGCGGCGTCGTAGTAGACCTCGCCGACCCAGAAGTTCCTGCCGTCGTGCAGGATCCGGTAGCTCCACGTCACAGTTCGCTCACCACCTCGAAGGTGGAGTAGCCGTCGCCCAGGTGATTGGCGACGATCTCTCCGCCGGAGAGGAACACGGCGCCGTCGGTGGCGTCAAACCCGGTTACCCGGTCGCGGTACGGCTCACCGACCGCGGGAGTGACGTGCACGGTACTGCCCACGATGGGCGGTGTGGGAAACGATGTATTGGGCATGGACTTGTCCTTTCTGCTGGTCTATGTCGGCGCGGCTAGCGCGCGGTCATCCAATCGTTCTCGTTGTGGCTCACGTACATGCCGGCGTAGTAGGCGGCCTCGCCGACCTCATCGGCGTAGACACGATCCCGCACACCCTTCAGCCATTCCTTACCGGCGCGCTTGAAAACCCGCGACACCACGTAGGTGTCGGAGCCGTCCAGCTCGACCCGTACGACGTAGCCGGCGGAGACCGGAAGCTCGATACCGGCATCGATCGGGGTGACGCGGCCGCCGGAGATAGACAGAACTCGCATACGGCCAATCTGCGCGAGTATCTGGTCGCGCTGCCCGGAGTTAACGCTGACTAATGTCACGGCCCACCCGATCCACGATGTAGCCGCCCTCGCCCATCCCACCTTTGGCGCCACTCGGTGCTTCACCCAGGACTCGCCAGCCGGCAGCGGCGAGTGCGGCCAGATAGGGAGCAGCGTCCTCGCTGGACTCGACGTTGACGAATCCGAACGCTGTTGGGCTACCGTCGCGTTCCACGATCTCCAAGGTGTCGAACCACTTCTCGGTGCCACCGTGGAGCGACGACTCGTTGATTCGCGTCAGCATCGCCAGGTAGTCGCGACTCATTCGACAACCACCGCGTCGGACATACCAATCTGCTTCCATCCCACCGACTCGCACGACCACGCAGTCTCACCAAACACGACCACGTCTCCCATGGAGAGACTTCTGTTGCGGTTGGCCCGGTAGTCCCGCGCCCAATCCTCGGTCAGGTCATCGACATTGAGCTCGTGGAAGACATGCTCCAGCAGCACCCCGGGGTCTCGCGGGTTCCGCTCCTCCCAGCTAGCCGCCAGCTTCAGCGGATCGCCGGGCGCGTAGCCGCGGCGGAAGCAGTCGAAATCCTGGTTGAGGAAAACCTTCACTGTGACGGACATGCTCAGTTCCTTCCCGGGCAGTCGTGATACCCACGCTTGACGTGTTGCGCGCAGAAACTCTGGCCGCAGCCGCCGCACGACCCGTCGGCTTTCCCGAAACATCCACGGCCGTCGTAAGACTCCGGTTCCGCCGGACACTTCGCCGATCTCACGACAGCACCGTCAGATCAGCGATTGCGACGTCGGTGTATCCGCCCTTGTCGGTGCGGATTTCGGCGTAAACGCCGCGAAGATTAGTGACGACGCCACGGCGGGGCGCGGCGGTGCGTACACCGATCCACTCGACCCTGGAGCCGATGTTTGGGGTGGTCAACGCTTCTCTCCCCTCGGGCAGTGGTCGATTTCGCGGTAGCTGTTTCCGTCCGGGCCGTGCTGCTTGTGCATCCAGACACCGGCGTCGTGCAGCGAGCTGGTTACTTGCTCACCACAGGCGCGACAGGTGCCGAACCACAGCTGGCCGTTCTGGCGGTAACCGTCGGATGGTTCGGCGACGGTGAAGTTGGCGCCGATCCCCTTTGTGCGGAGAGTGTCGATGTCGTTCATCAGATGCGGTGCTCCTTCCGGTCGTGGGTGGGTTATCCGAAGCTGATCTCGGCGTTGTTGGCAACCGCCCAGTCCGCCAGCTCGCGCAGCTGGCCGAGCCGCTCCTGCAGGTAGCCGGCGCTGCGGGCCCCTTCGATCATGGTCGCGCCCGGACCTGGGTGCTCATACGCCGGCATACCCTCATCGACCGGGGCCACAGCGAGGGCCATCAGGACCCGGCCCTGGAAGTCGGCGGCGGTCATCGAGCCGCACCAGCCCAAGTCGTTGAGGTCGATACCGAGTGCTTCGCAGACCATCACCGCGTTGCGGGTGTTCATGTTGATGTCCAGCTGCGCGGGTGAGCAGACCCCGCCGACCGATCCGGGGATGTAGGCAGAAAAGGTGACGGTCATCAGCTGTGCGAGTCCCCTTCTGGGCTGACACCGATGTAGATGGTGTTGTTGCTGCCCCCGACCCAGCCCTCGGCCCAGCCGGCCATCATCGACGACGTCGCCGGATAGACCATGTAGTGCGACGGGTCGAAACTGACGTTGTAGCGGTCGCACAGGTTGCGCAGCTTCGCTTCCTGGGCCGGATTCAGTTCTCCCATGACGGTTTTCCTCTCAGCTGATCTCGACGGCGTACTGGGTGCTGGTCAGTGCGTGGACTTCTTCACGGGCGGTGATGGTGCCGGGAACAGTGACCGTGATGAGGTGGCAGTCCCTGTGCTCATCGCAGCGTTCGGTGCCGACAACTACGGCGCGGTCGCCCCAGTCGTCTTCACCCAAAGTGGCGATTCGGAAATTGCCCCGGTCGTCCTGTTCGTACTCGATGAAGACGGCACAGGTGTTGTCGATCTGGTCACCGCGTTTGGTGTTCAGGCTCATCGATTCAACCCCCCCTATCAGCGGGGGTTGTCGGAGTAGAAGCTGGCGAGAACCACCAGCAGCGTCGACACATCCCACGGCTCTAGGAACTCGCTTCCGGTGCGTGCCTCGACGATGTCGTGCAGTTCCTTGCCGGACGCCGGCAGATATTCCTCAATGGCGCGGTCGACCAGGTGCGCCGGCACCTCAAACCGGCCCATCCCCTGAATGTCCGTGGAAATGATCGACATCTGCTAATCCCGCTCCACGATCCCGAAACGAGTGACCACGTCCTGCAAGTCGTCGTCCCAGCGCAGCGACGCGAACGACGCGGTTTCCGCCTTGCCCTCGCCGACGCGACCGCGGGCCGCTGCCTCAGACAGCGCCCGCAGCCCCTGACGCGCCTCTGGTGGAAATCCCCACAGGATGGCAACGGCTTTCGCGATGTCCGAGTCGAGGACTCCGGGGCTGTTTTCGCGGATCTGATCAATCCACTGGAACATCTCCGAGTCGGTGAACTCCGCGGTGCTGAACCCTGATTCCATGCCGCGCACCATGCACCACCAGAGCGTTTTTCAGCGACTGCGGCGCGCCGAGGGAGCTAGGGTGTGACCCACTTGATGACCGGTTCCGGATCGCACTGCGACACCACTTCCGGGTGGCGCAGATCAGACCAGCTGATGAAACGCAGGCCGCACGAGTCCTTCCAGATCTGGGGCAACAAGCTGATCACATAGATGTCGTCCTCGTCGTAGCCCCAGCCCTTAATTTCCTCGCGGCCGGCCGGGGAATCGATCAGATAGATCTTGTGGCAACCGTCCCAGGCGAAGTGCGTCGCCTCGATCCGATCGCCGTTAACAGTCAGGTACGCAACAGCCATGGTGAAACTCCTTTTAGGTCTGTGTGTCGGGTTCGCCGCACAGCTTGCGGGCGAACCCGATCACACTGTCGAGCTGCTCATCGGTGACCGCTCCCCAACGGGCGGAGCCGTTCTCACCGTCGCTGGTGCTGTCGTATTCGATCCACATCTTCGCCATACCAAAACTCCTATATTTATTCAGGCTCGTCGGCCGCGGTGCCTAGATCTCGAAATCTTGTGCAATCCGTTTCAACTCGTCCTCGGTCCCGAAGGACTCGAACACGCACCCGACACCGTGCTCCACGACTGACAATCGCCCGTCCTTGATGGATAAGAAAAATGTTGACTTACGCGGTGGCGACTTGAGCGCGTGCAAACTCCTGTCCGGATGCCGCTTCCACCGAAGTTCCGACATATCTAAACTCCTATCCGTTAGAGGTTCGGCCAGCCGCTTTGCGGCCAGCGCGACGCCGCGGAGCGGATAACCTTCTCGCCGACACACTTACCTGTGGACACCCGCTCGGCGTCTCGGGCAATGCAGGTGTCCACGTCAGTTGACACGTCATGAACCGCGAACGATGCACCGTGCGCCTTCGCGATGTCCACCCACCTCCGCAGATACCGCGGATCGAGGTGCATCGCGTCGACGATGACGTCCCGGCCGGCAACCAGCGCAACCACTACACAGTCTGTTTCTGCGTCCGTGACAGCGCGTTCATCGACACCGTGGAACTTGCCGAACATCTGATAACGCAACGTGTCCCGCGACACGATCACAGCGGCTGTGGTCTCCGCGAGACGCTTCGCGACGGTGGACTTCCCACTCCCCGGGTAGCCACGCATACAGGTGATCGTGGGCATCGTTGCGCCGGATCTACGCCGGGACGCTAGCGGGGTCGAGAACGTCGTGCTTCTCGACGTAGGCGAACAGGTAGCGGCCGTCTCCCTCTTCGTTGACCTGGTCACCGACGTACTCGTCAGCCCAGTCTTCCGCCTCCGCTTCGGTGTTGAAGACGCGGCTACCGATCTCATCGGCGAACCGGTCGTCGGTGTAGGTGACGACCCAGATCGTGATCATGATGCACTCCCGGCCGTATCCGGCACGTCGTGCTTCTCGACGTAGGCGAACATGTTTCGACCCTCACGCATGCCGCTTCGCCCGCGCCACGCATCGGCGCCCACGTACTCATCGGCCCAGGCTTCTGCCTCAGCTTCGGTGGTGAACACGTGGCTGCCGATCTCCTCGGACTGCTCGTCGTTGACGTAAGTGACGGTCCAAACCGTGATCATGATGCGCCCCCGGTGATATCAGGCACTTCGTGCTTCTCGACGTAGGCGTACAGGTGACGAGCGTCGCCTTCCTCTTCGGCGTTATCGCCCACGTACCTATCTGCCCAAGCTTCCGCCTCGGCTTCGGTGGCGAACACGCGGCTGCCGACCTCATCGGCGACCTCATCGTCGACGTAGGTGACAGTCCAGATGGTGGTCACGACGCGCTCCAGGCCGCGCACTTCTCGCACGCAGGTACGTCACCCAGAATCGGATTGCTGACGGTGGTGACCGCTTTGTTCTCGCACTGGGCGAAAACCATGCAGGGGCAACGGTCTTTTCCACCGTCGTTGGTCGGATATGTCACGAACCCGTCGTGCTGGGTCAGCTCGACCCAGCTATCTTTCTTCAGCTGGTACTGGAGTCCACTCATCGCCGGCGCAGCCTCAGAGAGCGAACGTCGCAGGAAGATCTGTCCGACTGATCAGTCTTCGGCGCGAGCGCGGCGGCCGCCAGAAACAAGAGCGGGCCCACCAACAAAATCCGCGTCGCCATCTCGACGTTCACAGCGCAAAGGTCGAGTCGCTGAACTTGGCCTGCGTGCGCTCCGCTGCCGGCTCGGTCGGGCAGTAGAACGTCCCACCGGAGTGGTCGCCGCGCTGAGCTCCACACGAGGAGCAGAGGGCGGAGCTGGGGATTTCGTTGTCATCGCTCATGGGGCGACACAGTGCACTACGCGCGCGATTTTCGGCGACTAAGGCGCGCCGGAGCCGCTTACCCCGCGGTGCGTCTGAGCTCTGACGGGGGTGCGAAGCCGCCGTCCACGTGGCCGCGGATGTACCAGGCTTGTCCGTCGGCCTCGAAGCCGACAAAAGTCACCGGCTTACCGCGAAGAAACAGCCACGCACCGGGCCCGTAGTCGACACCGTCCACACATACCGTGTC
>Ga0114967_10002265_pt1 | contig 16130 bp, 14 predicted proteins | sample M_130628_MF_Meta_FD_92639 | JGI IMG/M metagenome (GOLD analysis project Ga0114967, IMG submission 92639) | Freshwater microbial communities from Lake Montjoie, Canada to study carbon cycling - M_130628_MF_MetaG | ecosystem: Environmental > Aquatic > Freshwater > Lake | place: Lake Montjoie... | reverse complement strand
TCGCGCTTGGGGTACGCCGGGCGCGGCGGCTGCTTGATGGGGTTGCGCGCCAGCTCGGCCACCACCAGCTCGATGGCCTTGTCCATCTGCGGGTCGATGCCGCCGTAGTGCGGGCCGCCCTTCATGACGCCGGGGTCGTCGAGCACCTCGGCATCCGGATCGACGCCGTGGCCTTCGATGCCCCACGTGCCGTCGGTCTCGTAGAAGGCGAAGACCGGTACTCGGACGCCCGAGCCGTCGATCATGCCGGGGTTGCCGCTGATGCCCACCAGGCCGCCCCACGTGCGCGTGCCGACGAGCGGCCCGAGCTTGTGGTGGCGGAAGAGCCACGGGAACATGTCGCCGCCGGAGCCGGCGAGGCCGTTGATGAGCATCGCCTTGGGGCCGTGGTGCGCACCACCCGGCCAGATCCAGTCATGCTGGTCGCGCCGTGCCCAGTAGTTGGTGATGGGGCGGTTCAGGAGCTCGATGAAGCGGTTGGGGATCTGCCCGCCGCCGTTCCAGCGGTCGTCGACGATCAGGCCCTGCTTGAACTGCTCGCCCTGGTACTGGCGCACCAGGTCGGACTGGCCGTCGATGCCGGTGTTCGGCACGTAGACGTAGCCGACCTTGCCGCCGGACTTCTCCGACACGTAGCGGCGGTTGGCCTCGATCCAGTCGCGGTAGCGGATGTTGTCCTCGCCGCCCATCGGCTTGATCACCACCTCGCGCACCTTGTCGTCCATGGACGGGTTCGGCCCGACGGTGAGCGAGACGGTCTTGCCTGCGAGGCCCTGGAACGCGGCCCACGGATCCTTGGATCCGGCCACCGGCAGGCCGTTGACGGCCAGCAGGTACTCGCCTTCCTTGACGTCGACGCCGAGCTCCTTGAGCGGGTTGCGTGCATCCGCATCCCACGGGGCGCCCTCGACGATGTGCCGGAAGCTGTAGACGTTCTTGCCGTCCGGGCCGATGCTGGTGGACCAGTCCACGCCGAGCATGCCGACGTTGATGGAGGGGCCGCCGCCGCCGGAGTCGCGGCTGCTGGGGTTGTAGTACGCGTGGCCCACGTTCAGCTCGCTGATCATCTCGCTGATGATGTAGCTGACGTCCTCGCGGCTGTTGGCGTCGTCCACCATGGCCAGGTAGCGCTGGCCCACGGCCGGCCAGTCGACACCGTGCATGTTCGGGTCGTAGAAGTAGTCGCGGAAGATGCGCCAGGCGTCCTTGGTCACCTGCTTCCATTCATGCTTCGGATCGATCTCCGTGAGCATCGGCTGGCTCACGATGGGCTTGCCCGTGGCGCCGGCGGATGCATCCAGGATGTTGAGGCCCGCGAGCATCTTGCGGCCGTCGGCGGTGAGCTGGAAGCCCATGCCGTCGGTGACCTTCTTGACTTCCTTCTTCTTGTCCTTGATGTCGAAGACCTTCACCTGGCCGCCCTGCGCGAAGATGAGCTGGCCCTTGTCGTTGACGGCCATGCCGCCGAAACGCTCGCTGCCGAGCGGGAGCTCGATGGCGCGGCCCTCGAAGCCCTCGTAGTCGATGGTGAAGGGCTTCTTCTCGTCCTTCTTCTCGTCCTTCTTGTCATCCTTCTTGGCGTCCGCGGCGCGGGTGCCGGTGAAGGAGTACGAGGCATTCACGTCCTTGCCGGTGGCGGTGGCGTTGCCGGTGATGGCGTCGCCGTCCACGGTGGCTTCCAGCGAGTAGGTCATCTCCTTGTCGGTGCCTGCGCCGTCCTTGCCCGTGAGCGTCAGCTTCTTGGCTTCCGCGTCCCATTGGCCGGTGAGCTCGCCGTTGCGCTGGTCGGAGGTGAACTTCGCGGTGACCGCGCCGGCGTCGCCGAGCGTGACCACCAGCGTGAAGGTCACCACCTTCTCGCCTTCCTTCGTGGAGCAGTTCCACGTGCCGGCGGGGCCGGTGGCGGCGGGGGCCGCAGCCTTCTCCTCCTGCTTGGGAGCATCGGGCTTGGGTTCGTCCTTCTTCGGCTCGTCATCGAGGTCATCGCCGGCGTCCTGCAGCGCGACAAAGGCGCTGGCATCGCCGAGCTCGCCGGAGGGGCGACGGCGACGCGGGCGATCCCCGCCCGGACCGCCCTGGCCGCCCGCGGCACCGCCGGCACCGCCGCCGGCGTTGCCGCCGGGGGTGCCTTCGTCCTTCTTCTCGTCCTTCTTCTCGTCGTCCTTCTTGGTGTCCTTGCCCTTTTCCTCGTCGATCTCGAGGGCCCAGGGGTTCTTCACGTCCTTGCGCAGCGGCACGGCGTAGCCGCGCATGGTGCCCTGGTAGACCCAGCTCTCGTCGAGCTCGCTGTACTCGGCCTTGCCGAAGCCGCGTGCGCTGACGAAGTAGAGCCAGTCGCCGGCGCGGTCGAAGGTGGGGTTGCCGTCGTTGAACTCGCCGCTCGTCACCTCGCGGCTCTCGCCCTTGGCGACGTCATAGATCCAGATGCTGGCGGTGCGGCGATCGGGCAGGCTCTTGGCGTACGCGATGTACGCGCCGTTGTGGCTGACGCTCAGGTCGAGGCCGCCGTCCCACGGCTCCTTGTCGATCGTCTTGCGCTCGCCGGTCTCGAAGTCGACCAGGTACGCCGTGCAGGTCTTGTCCTGGTAGATGAGCTTCTTGCTGTCGGGGAACCACTGGATGGAGGTCTTGAACGGCCCACCGTCCGTGGTGAGCTGCTTCTTGGCGCCCTTGCCGTCGGCCGGCATGGCCCACAGCTCGTACTCGCCGGTGGAGTCGTCGAAGTACGCGATCCACTTGCCGTCCGGGCTCCACGCGGGATTGCGCTCGGCGATGCCGTCGGTGCGCGTCATGTTGCGCGGCACGCCGTTCTCGGCGGGGGCGCTCCAGATGTCGCCGCGCGCGGCCACCGCCACGCGCTTGGCGCTGGGGCTGATGCCCGAGCCCTGCAGCTCGTCGCTCACGTCCTCGGTGCGCGTGCGCACCGCGGGGCGGTCGCCGGGGATCTTCACGTCCACGGTGCGGGACTTGCCGGAACCCAGGTCGAGCACCATCAGCTTGGTGCCCTTCTGGAAGACGATCTCGCCATCGCCCATGGCCGGCCACTTCACGTCCTCGTCGGTGAAGCGCGTCACCTGCTTGCGGGCGCCGGACTTCGGCTCCCAGCTCCAGATGTTGAGCTTGTGCGGCGCGTCCTTGTCGGCGGTGTCGTCCGACAGGTAGTAGAGCGTGCTCCCCTGCCACATGGGGAGGGTGTCGATGCCCTCGTAGTCGGTGGCGCGGCGCGCCTCGCCGTTCTTCAGGTTGTAGACCCAGACGTCCGTCTGCATGCCGCCGCGGTAGCGCTTCCACGTGCGGCCGTCGATCGAGTGCGGCGTGTACGCCAGCCACTCGCCGTCCGGGCTGATGGTGCCGTTGGTGCCGTAGGGCACCGGCAGCGCCTCGGGCAGGCCACCGGTCTCCTTCACCTTGTAGAGCCGGCCGCTGCGGGAGATGCCTTCCATGCCGGCCGCGGTGAAGACCAGCGAGCCGTCGGTGGTCCACTCGTTGACGGTCTCGCCCGCCGGATGGTGCGTCACGCGGAACGGCGAGCCGCCCACCGTGGGCATGACGTAGATGTCGCGGTTGCCGTCGTAGTTGCCGGTGAAGGCGATCTCGGTGCCGTCCGGCGAGAAGCGCGGCATGCTCTCGGCGCCCGCGGCGCTCGTGAGCGGGCGCGCCATGCCGCCCGACTTCGGGACGAGCCAGAGGTTCCCCTGGAACACGAACACGATGTCGGTCTTGCCGATGTCCGGGTAGCGGAGCATCGAGGCGTCGGGGGTGGTGGACGGGCCGGCGCCGAGCGCGGCCGTGACGATCGCGGCGAGGTGGGTGGTCAGCATGTGAGGATTGGAGGTTTTACCTCTCAATCCACGCACGGATGCGTGCCGTAATGCGACCTTCCAAGGGTTATTGCGATGATTTCGGCGGATTGCCCGCCGTGGGCTCGCCATCGACGGGCGAGTCCCGCTTCAGGCCCCGCTCCAGCGCGCCCTCGGCCTCCAGGATCTCGCGCAGGCGGATGAGCCCACGCCGCGCGTGCGTCTTCACGGTGCCCAGCGGCAGGCCCGTGCTCCGCGAGATCTCCTCGTGGCTGCGGCCGTGGTAGATGGAGAGTTGGAGGATCCGCTGCTGCTCCGGTCGCAGCTGCTCGAGCGCCGCGGTGGCCCGCCCGGCCTGCTCGTTGCGCTCGGAGAGATCCGGGGTCGGCTCGGCTTCCGGCTGGGCGGCCTCCGGGATGATGGCGGCATCGATGCGCCGCTGGCGCCGCCGTCCCCGATCGATCAGCCGCCGCCGCGCAATGGTGGCCACGAACGTGGATTCGCTGGCGATGGACGGGTCGAACCGCGCTGCACTCTTCCACACATCGATGAAGATCTCCTGGACCGCGTCATCGGCGTCCGCACCGCCGCTCGTCTGGCGGCGCGCCAGCGACCACACCAGGCCGCCGAAGCGGTCCATGCACCGCTGCATCGCGCCCGGCTGACCGGAGGCCAATTCCATGAGGATGGACGGGGACATGTCCATGGATTGAATGCAGTCTAGTTTGCTTTGCCCGCGAACCCGCGGGTCAGGGCTGATTTGGACGGTGCGGAAGCCGGATGGTGCGGTGCTGCCCCGTCATCTCGTGGATCGAGAACGCGGTGCCGTCGAACCAGTAATACGCGTTCTGCCCGTGGAGTTCGGCCAGCGCATCGGACTCGCCGACGCCGGCCGCCACCGCAAAGCCGTGCTCCTGCCAGCTGCCGTCGGCGTTGCGGCCGGTCACCGGGCGGTGCACCAGTCCGGCATTGCGAAGTTCGAGCGCCAGCACCCCGCGGCGCAGCATGTTGGCGTGCGGCGTGACGGGAACGCTCATCGGGTTGTCGCTCGTCAGCACGGCAAAGGTGCTCGACCCGAGCTCGCGCTGGACCTCTGCCAGGGTGCCGGGCGGCACGGGGCGGTCGAGGTGCACCGTCGGCCCGCCCGGGAATTCCAGGGTCACCGCCGCGTACAGGTGCTCGAGCATCGCGTCCTGCTCCGCGCGCACGATGCGTGTGTGCGCCGTGGTCTCGAGCAGCGCGCTGACCTCGCTCTCGGCCTGCGCGAGGCTTGCGCCGATGCGGCGCAGCGCGTCCTCCTTGGTGGTGGCGTCGCTGCGCGGGTCGGTGACCGTGTCGAGTGCGCGCGCCGTCTCGCGGAGCCGTGCGCGGATGACGTGGCTCGCTTCCTGCGAAAGCGCCTCGCGTGCATGCACCGCAATGCGCGCGCGGGCCGCCGATGCATCCGGCGAGCGGGCGCCCGCGGCACGCACGCGCGCGCCGGCGCGGATCCACGCAACGCAGGCCGCCGCGGTGATGGTCCCGAGCAGGATGACGAAGGTATTGGCCCGGTGGTGATGTCCGTCGAACCACTCCTGCGTGGGTTGCAGGAGGATCCGCCATTCGAGGCCCGTGTTCGCGAACTGGAACTGCGGCAGGTTGGGGGCAGGCGCGGGCGTGCCGGCGCCCGGCAGGACGATGTCGCGCTGCATGCCCGGCACCCCGGTGCCACGGCCGATGAACACCGTGAAGCTGCCGGCCACGCCCTTCTGCAGGCGCGCGGCCAGTTCCGCCGGATCGATCACCAGGACGAGCGACCGGTTCCCCGGCGCCGCCACGCCCATCACGAACGAGTCATCGGTGTTGATCGCCCACTGCTGGCCCAGGCGAATCATGTCCTTGGGAAGCGTGCATCCGGCAAGCACCTTCGCTGCGGTACCGGGCGGCACGTCGAAGCCGGGCAGTTGGCTGCAGTCCGGCCCCACCAGCGTCACCGCGCGCGAGCCGGTGAAGTCCACCAGGAGCTGCCGCGCGCTGCTGAGCCACTCCTCGTTCACCGCGTCACCCGTGCGCGCCGCCAACTGTGCGGCGGCCGCGCGGCGGCCGTCGAGCGCTGCCGACAGCATGGCGCCGAGCAGTTCCTGCTTCTCCGTGATGTCGGTGCGCTGGGTGGCGCTCTCGGCGGCCTCGCCGTGCGCCCAGAAGATGGCAGTGACGCTGAGGCAGGCGGGACCCGCGATTCCGGCGACGAATGCGCGGAGCCCGCCGCGCGATCGCGCAGCCATCGTGCCCGTCACCAGCGCCAGCGGGGCGCCCGCAACCAGCAGGACGAGCGCGATCGGCGTCCCGACGCGGAGCAGGGCGTCGACGCGCGGATAGTCCAGGAGCGCCTGCGCCGGACGTGCCAGCAGGATGGCCGCCAATCCAACCATCAAACCGCTCGTGATCCCTGCCACCGTCCATCGCCAGCCGTCCCCCGGCAGGTGCGCTGCAGTCGGCGGCTGGGATCGCGCTGCGCTCACGCCTTGACGACCTCGCGTTCGGCACGCCGGCGCTTGAGCTCGGCGTCGATGAACGGACCCACGCCGCCGTCGAGGACCTTCTGCGGGTTCATCACCTCGTAGCCGGTGCGGTGGTCCTTCACGCGGTTGTCGTAGATCACGTACGAACGGATCTGCGTGCCCCAGCCGCGGTCCACCTTGCCGCCGGTGGCGGCGTCGAGCTCCGCCTGGCGGCGCTCTTCCTCGAGTGCCTCGAGCTTGGAGCGCATCACCGACAGTGCCTGGGACTTGTTCTGCAGCTGGTCGCGGTAGGTGCTGGCCACCACCTGCAGGCCGGTGGGCAAGTGGGTGACGCGGATGGCGCTCGCCACCTTGTTGACGTTCTGTCCGCCGGGGCCGCTGGCGCGCACGAAGGCCACGATCTCGAGGTCCTTGTCCGGGATCACCAGGCCGTTGTCCTCGAACTCCGGCGTCACGTCCACGGTGGCGAAGCTGGTCTGCCGCTTGGCTTCCGCATTGAACGGGCTGACGCGCGCGAGGCGGTGCGTGCCGCGCTCGCAGTTCATGTAGCCGTAGACGAAGGGGCCGCTCAGGCGGTAGCCGACTTCGGCGATGCCGACCTCGGTGCCGTACAGGCGGTTCATCTCCTCCACCTTGAAGCCCATCTCGCGCCACCAGTAGAGGTACATGCGCTCGAGCATCTCGGCCCAGTCGTTGGCCTCGGTGCCGCCCACGCCGGCCTGGATGGTGACGAAGCAGTTGCGGTGGTCGTGCTTGCCGGAGAGGAGGCTCTGCGCCTCGACCTTCTCCATGTCGAACACCAGCTGGAAGAGCGTCTGGTCGACCTCGGCCAGGATGTCCTGGTCGTTGGCTTCCTTGGCCATCTGGTAGCCGACCTGCGCGTCCTCGAAGGCCTTCATGGCGGCCTCGAGCGGCTCGATCTGCGCCCGGACCACCTTCAGCTCGTCGATCACCTTCTGGGCGCCGCGCTGGTCGTTCCAGAAATCGGGCGATTCCATCCGCGCCGTCAGTCGTTCGCGCTCCTGGACCTTTTGCGGGTAGTTAAAGAGAGTCGCGGATGGTTGTGATCCGCGCCTCGAGGTCGTTGAGCACCGGCTGGTGCGCGTCGTAATGCATGCAGGGAGTGTACGGGTTGGCGGACGATCCTTCCTCAGGGATATAGACTTCGTTCCCCATGAAGGTCTCCGAACGCGTCCAGCGCATGAAGGAAAGTTCCACCCTCGCGGTCGCTGCCCGTGCGGCGGCGCTGAAGAAGGAGGGCGCGGACGTGGTGGCCTTCGGCACCGGCGAACCCGATTTCGACACGCCCAACAACATCAAGGAAGCCGCCGAGCGCGCCCTCCGCGCCGGCCAGACCAAGTACGTGGCCACGCCCGGCACCCTGGAGGCGCGCGCCGCCGTGGCCGCCAAGCTCCACGGCGAGAACGGCATCGCCTGCAAGCCCGAGCACGTGGCCATCACCGCGGGCGGCAAGCACGCGCTGTACCTGACGCTGCAGACCCTCATCGATGCGGGCGACGACGTGGTGCTTCCCACGCCGGCCTGGGTCAGCTACCGGCCGCTCATCGAGCTCGCGGGCGGCCGCTGCATCGAGGTCGCGGGCGCCATGGACCACGGCTTCAAGATCACGCCCGCGCAGCTTTCCGCGGCCATGACGCCGCGCACGGTGGCGGTGATCCTCAACAGCCCGTCGAACCCCTGCGGCATCGCCTACACCGAGGCGGAGATCCGGGCGCTGTGCGAGGTGATCGCCGCGCACCCGCGCGCCATCCTCATCAGCGACGAGATCTACGAGAAGCTCGTCTACCCCGAGGTGGATCCCGGCCTGCGGCACTTCTCGCCGGGCAGCATCCCGGCGATGGCCGAGCGCACCATCACGCTCAACGGCCTGAGCAAGGCGTTCGCGATGACCGGCTGGCGCATCGGCTACGTGTGCGCCCCGGGCGGCAACGGGAAGTTCATGCAGGAGCTCATCAAGCTCCAGGGCCAGATGACCAACAACATCCCGGCGTTCTTCATGCCGGCCATCGTCGAGGCGCTCTCGTCGCGCAGCGCTCCGCAGGTGGAGGCCATGCGCGTGGCCTTCGCGCGGCGCGCGGCGGTGGTGGACGAACTGGTGCGCGCCATCCCGCGCTTCCGTTCCGTGCGCCCCAACGGTGCCTTCTATTCCTTCCCGTCCATTGCGGCATGCAAGGGCCTGACTTCGCCCGGTGGTCGCCGGATCGAGGATGCGCAGACCTTCGCGGAGGCGCTCCTCCTGGAAGCCCACGTGGCGGTCGTGCCGGGCGGCGACTTCGGCGCCTGCGCCGCCGACCACATCCGCATCACCTTCGCCACCGACGAGGCCACGCTCCGCAAGGGCATGACGCGCATCGCGGAGTTCACGGCGGCGCTGCGATGACGGCGGAAGATCCCTCGACGTTCAGCGATCTCCTCAACGTGATCGGCTGGGTCCCCGCCGTGGTGTTCCCGGCGGCCACGGTCTCGCAGCTCGTCGTATTGACCCGGCGCCGAAAGGCGGACGGCGTCTCGGCCATCACCTGGGGCCTGTTTGCGGTTGCCAACGTCTGCCTCTACCTGACCATCGGCGAGTGGCTCCGGCCGCAGATCCTGATCACCACGCTGGGAACGGCGGTGCTCCAGGTGGTGGTGGTCATGATGATCCTGCAGCTCCGTCGGCACCCCGCCGATAAGAAATCCGGGACCGATTCCATGCCGCCCAAGGCTTGAGCGGCGCGCCGGTGCATCGCACGCTCGGTGCATGGAAGAAGTTCAATCCATCGACGGCGGCAACGGGCGGGAAGAGATCGCGCAATTCATGCTTACCCACGAGGATGCGCTCCGGCGCAGGATCGGCGCGGAGGTGGGCAAGTCGCCGGGCGTGGACGCCGACGACGTGTTCTCCACCACGCTCCGGCGCGTGGACTATGCGGCGGCGCACGGGTCATTCCAGATGCGCAGCGTGCCCGAGGCGTGGAGCTTCGTGGCGCGCGTGGTGGAGCGTGCGGTGCAGCGGCACCGACGACGGGCAGCGCGGTTCGCCGCGGCGGTGGCCCACGCCGCGGAAGGCAAGGAGCCCTGGTTCGAGGCCGTGGAACCCGACCATCGCGCCGAGCTCGTGGGGATCATGAACGACGTGGCGCGGACCCGACCGCAGGATGCGGAGCTGATCCAGCATCGCCTGCGTGGACGCAAGTGGCGCGAGATCTCGGGCCTCATGGGGATCTCCGAGGAGGCGCTGCGCCAACGCTGGTGTGCGCTGGTGGCTCGGCTTCGCGAACGACAGCGCGAGCGCGAGGAACGCTCGCGCGCGGTGTGATCGGTGAACTGGCCTGATCGATGGCGGATGCCGGGCGCCCGGGGGCGGCGCGGCGTCAGCTTGCGCCGATGGTCACCGGTGCCGGCTGGACGCGCGGACGGTAGTTCGGCTCGAGCGCAATCTGGAGCGGCAGGCGCTTGCCCGTGGGATCGCGCGGGATGTGGTCGTTGTCGATCACCTTCTGGATCGCCATGATGCCCTCGATGAGCATCTCGGGACGCGGCGGGCAGCCGGGGATGTAGACGTCCACCGGGATGTACTGGTCGACGCCCTGGACCACGGCGTAGGTGTCGAATACGCCGCCGGTGCTGGCGCAGGCGCCCATCGAGATGACCCACTTGGGCTCGGCCATCTGCATGTAGATGCGCTGGAGGACGGGGAGCGTCTTCACGCTCACGCGGCCGGCCACGATCATCAGGTCGCACTGGCGGGGGCTGAAACGCATGACCTCGGCGCCGAAGCGGGCCAGGTCGTAGCGGCTGCAGGCGGTGGCCATCAGCTCGATGCCGCAGCAGGCGGTGGCGAAGGGCATCGGCCACACGCTGGAGCGGCGCGCCCAGTTGACGACGCGCTGGAGCTGGGTGGTAAGGACGCTGTCGACGGGAAGTGCGGTTTCGAGGCCCATGGGTCCCGAATGATAGGGCGGGAGGCGGCTCCGCGGCGTCGCCGAAGCGGCAGGTTGCGGGCGTTTCAGTTGTCCTGCAGCGCCTTGGGCGTGCCGGTCGGGAAGGCGCCCGGGTTGGGGCCGACGTAGCCGTCCTCGCCCACCACCCTCGGCTTGGTTGGCTGCCAGAAGCCCTCGCCGTCCTTGATGTTGGCTTCGTGGACGTCGTAGTTGTTGGGTCCGTTGCCCTTGACGCCCACCACGTGGCGGTAGCACCCGCCGAGCGCCGCACAGGCCAGGACGCACCCGAGGGCGATCCGGGGCAGGGGGGATTGGGTGCGCCGCGGATCCATGTTCAGCTTGCCAGGACCTTGTCCAGCTCGTGGCTGGTCTTCAGGATGTTGAAGAGCCGCTCGATGCGCATCAGGTGGAAGAGGTCCGTCAGGTGGCGGTTCATGCCGTAGACGGTGGGCTGCAGGCCTGCCTTCTCCGCGCAATTGCGCAGGTCGACGCAGGTACCGAGCCCCATGCTGGAGACCAGCGAGACCTGCGAGAGGTCCAGCACGAAGCTCCGCCCGCGCGCGATGCCTGCCATCTTCTCGACGACCTGCTCGCGGATCATCGGCGCCTCGTTCTGGCCGATGCTCGGCACCACCACCTTGGCGACCAAGTGGCCACCGGGGTGGGAGAACTGGACGAAGTCCTGCGGTGTGGCGTTCATTGCCATGGACGTTGCAGTCTAGCGCGGCGTGCTGCTGCCGCCATCCCCGCCAATACGCAGCCGGGAGGCGCATTCGAGCTGCGCCTCGCGGATGGAGGTGGCGATGCGCGAGCGCTCGATCCCCTCCTCGCCGGCGCAGTGCGAGAGCATGGCGCGGAGCACCTCGGCGGCGTCGATCGATTCGGGCGGACGCGTGGGGGCGTACGCATCGGAAATGGTGTGCTGCAGGAATCCGCCGCGCACCAGTTCCTCGAGGAGCTCGCCGGCGAGGCGGTCGTCGATGCAGAGTTCCGCGGCGATGGTGTCGCGGGAAACGGTGCGCCCCGCCCGCCACGCGGTGGCTGCCTGCTCCATCACCGCCACCACCAGCATCGGGTCGGCGGCGGCATCGTCGTCCGCGCCGCTGCCTGCGTCCAGCCCGCGCACGCGGATTGTCTGCGCGAAGGCGCTGACTTCCAGGCCGCCGAGCACCGCGCTCCACACCACCCACATCCAGAACATGAAGACCGGCACCAGGCCAAGCGAGCCATAGAGCCTGCTCATGCCGAAGGCGTGCTCGAAGTACGCGGCGAGCGCTCCCTTGAGCGCGATGATCGCGACGCTCGCGACGAACGCGCCGATGGCCGCGCTCTGGACGCGCACGCGCGCCGCGGGCACCACCAGGTAGACGATGAGGAGCAGCGCCCACAGCACCGCCACGTTCCACACCGTCGAGACGAGCGCCACCATCCAGCCGATGCCCGGCGTGTCGCGCGCGCCATGCAGCAGCGAGGAGAGGAGCGGGATGGCGCCGATCAGGAGCGGGCTTGCCGTCAGCACGAACCAGTAGAGGATGATGCGGCGCACCCAGGTGCGGCCCTGCCGCGCGCGGTAGATGCGGTTGAAGCTCATCTCGATGTTCACCATCAGCCACAGCGCGCTGGCCACCGTCACCACCACGCCGACCCAGCCGAGCGCGCTGAGGTCGATCTCCGACGCCTGCTTCACGAGCGTTTCCACCCACGAGCCGAGTTCCACGGCGCCGGCGGTGCTGCCGGCATCGGCGGGCGGCACGATCTTCATGCTGTCGAGGCCGAGCGACCCGATGAACCCCGCCACGAACGGCGCGAACTGCGCGCCCATCAGCGTCTTCGCCACCAGCGTCACCACCACCAGGATCGGCACCAGCCCGAGCAGCGTCTTGTAGGCAAGCGCCGAGGCCATGCCCGGAACGTCGTCGGCGATGGCGCGTCGGTGCAGGAGCGACGAGATGCGGAGGAGGCGCAGCGGCACGGAGCCGAGCGAGGGCCGGCGGCCGGCGGCGTCGATCTTTCCCTCTCCCATGGCGGCGTTCGTCATGCCGCGCAGTGTACGAGCCGCCTCAGCGGGTCACGAAGACGCCCCACTGCGTATGGCCGGTGGTGCTGGTCTTGTCCCCGGTCATGCGGCGCTCGCCGTCGGCGCGCTCGAGGCTGAACCGGTTGGGCCCATCGCGATCCTGCAGCACGCCGAGGCTGGTGCAGTGCGTGGTGTCCCAGTGGTAGCGGTTGTCGTCGGCGGATCCCTGGCTTGCGCCCGCGGCGCGGTAGTCGTCGCGCCCGGCACGGTCGCAGAGGAAGCCGACCGCCTGCATGGCCGCCGCGCCCTGCGAGAGTCCGTCCGCCTGGTAGCGGTCGTCGCCCGCGCGATCCACGAGCACCGCCACCGAGACGTCCCACGCGGCGCCCTGTCCGGCAGCGGTCATGCTCCAGTAGATGTCGTCGCCTGCGTCATCAAGCAGCGCGCCGAAGGACTGGTGCGCCGCGGTGCCTTGCGCGTATCGGTTGCCGTAGTACAGGTCGCGGCCGGCGGAATCGCGCAGGATGCCCATCGAGAGGAAGTACCCGCAGCCCTGCGCGAACTCGCCGCCTTCGTAGCGGTCGTCGCCGGCGAGGTCGACCAGCGCGCCCACGCCGCCCGCTGCGCCGGCGCGGTAGCCGAAGCCCACGCCCTGCGAGAAGGAGCAGTGCACCGTGGGTGTCTCGTACGCGCTCGGCACGGTGCCGTCGGCGCGGTACCGGTCGCCGCCGGCGGCATCCAGGAGGACCGCCGCGCCGCCCGGACCGCCGCAGCCCTGCGAGAACATCTCGGAGACGTAGAGGTCGCTGCCGCCCAGGTCGCAGATGGCGCCGATCCCCGCGAACGCCGCGCCCACGGTCCACGCGCCGCCGGTGTAGGTGTCGTCGCCTGCGCGGTCCACCAGGATGCCCACGCCGAAGGTGGCGGCGCCCAGGCCGTTCTGCGCGCACTCGTAGCGGTCGTTCCCGGCGAAGTCGTCGATCACGCAGACCCCGCACGCGGCACCCGCAGGGCCTGCGAGGGGTTGCACGCCGTCCGCGCCGCGCGACGAGGCGTGCACGTCGTTGCCCGCAACGTCCACCACGAGGCGGCTGCCCACCACGCCCGTGCCCCATTCGTAGCGATCGTCGCCGGCCGGGTCGAACACCGCCGCGATCTTGGTCATGTCGTAGCGATTGGCGCCGGGACCGCCGATCACGATCCAGCCCAGCTCGTCCACGCGCTGCGTGGTGAGCACCGTGCCGTCGACGGCTCCCACCAGCTCGGGTGGCAGGGTCTCGGCCTCGAACGCCTTCCAGTCGCCCTGCACGCTGAGCGCCGCATCGAAGTGGCCCACTGCGCGCACCAGTGCGTCGCGGTCGATCTCCGCCGAGGCCTTCATGGCGGTGGCGAGCGCCTCCGCCACCTGTCCGCCGCGACCGGTGCTGGAGACGGCGTTGTTGATCGCCGCGCGTGCCACCTTCTCGCGGCCCTCGGCCGGCAGGCACGCGGCGAGTGCCTTGGCGACGATGAGGTTGGATTCGTTGAGCAGGAAGTCCATGGCGAACTCCGCGCGTTGCGGCGTGCTCACCTCGAGCGTGCTTCGTTCGTCCATGAGCCCGCACTCGATGCCGAACGCACGTGCCGCAAACCGCGCCACCGCGCGGTACGGCCGGTCCGCGCCCTCGGCCGCCGGCTGCGTCACGGCACGCGCCACCTCCGGCAGTGAGAACGGCTGCGCGAAAGCGATGCGTACGGCGCCCACCAGTCCGCGCACCGGAAACTGCCGCGGAGTGGCGGCAAAGAGCGAGGCAAGGCGGCGCACGTCCTCCTGGCGGCCCGCCTCGGCGATGGTCTCGCCGATGGGCGTCCGCGCGTCGAGCGGCAGGAGTTCAGCCGGCGCGCCCGAGCAGCCCGCCGGGCCGGAACCGGAGGCGACCAGGAGCATGGCGGCGGCAACGATCGACATGCGGCGAACCATACCGCGGCTGCGGCTACCATGGCACGATGCGCCGCCTGACCTCGCCGACCCATCCGTACCAGGACGACACTCGCGGGCCGCGCATCCAGAAGGTGCTTGCCGACGCCGGCATGGGCTCGCGCCGCAACTGCGAGACCGCCGTGGAGGAAGGGCGCGTCACCGTCAACGGCCACCGCATCGACGGCCTGCCGGCGTGGGTGAATGCCGCCGAGGACGACATCCGCATGGATGGTCGCCGCATCAAGCCCACCGAGCGCGACGTCTACGTCATGCTCTTCAAGCCCAAGGGCTACCTGAGCACCAACAGCGACCCCGAGGGGCGCGCGCTCGCGGTGGACCTGGTGCAGCATCCGTCGCACGCGCGGCTCTTCCCGGTGGGACGCCTCGACGCCGAGAGCTCGGGCCTCCTCCTCATGACCAACGATGGCGCGCTCGCCAACCGCCTCACGCACCCGCGCTTCGAGATGGCCAAGGGCTACGAAGTGATGGTGAACGGCCGCGTCAACGACGAAGACGTCGAGCGCCTCGAGCGTGGCATCTTCGTGCCCGGCAAGCAGGCGGGCGAGGGCGCGCGCGCCGGCGGCAAGCTGGTGATCCTGAAGCGCGACACCGGTCGCACGCTCCTCTACATGGAGCTGCGCGAGAGCCGCAACCGCGACATTCGCAACGTCCTGGCGGCGCTGGGCCACCCGATCAAGAAGCTGCGCCGCGTGCGCATGGGACCGCTGCAGCTCAAGTCGCTGCAGGCGGGCGAGTGGCGGGAGCTGACGCCCAAGGAACTGGCCGTGCTGCGCGAGCATGCGTTCGCCACGCCGCAGGAACGCGCCGCGCGCCGCGACGAGCCCGTGGCTACGCCGCGGAAGCCGCGCCTGCGCGATACGTCCACCGAGCGCGCGCCGCGCCGAGCGGCGGCCGCCCCCACGGCACGCAAGGCTGCGTCGCCCGCCGGACGTCCGGTACGCACGCGTCGAAGCGAGGAGTCGAGCACCGGCGGTCGCACGCCGCGGCCGACCGGCGGACGCCCGTCGCGCACGCGCCGAGGCGAGGAATCGAGCGGCGGTGGCCGCGCGTCGCGATCCGGCGCCGGTGCGGGCTACCATGGAAAGTCCGCGGACCGCGGCGGCAAGTCGCCGCGCGCCGGAGCCCGCGGAGGTGCGCGCGCGGCTGGCCGCGGTGATTCGCGCGGAGCGTCGCGCGGGCCTGCCCGCGGTGCTTCGCGCGGCGGTGCCCCCCGCAGCGCGGGCAAGAAGTCGAGGACCCGCTGATGCCCCAGTACGAATACATGTGCGAGGATGATGGCGAAGTGATCACGCTCCTGCGCCCCATGCGCGACGCCGATGCCCCCGTGGATGACCCCGCGGGCAAGGGCCGCCGCTTCACCCGCAAGCACAGCGTCTTCGGTGTCGCCGGTTCGCCGGTCGGCCAGACGCACGTGCACACCGGTTCCTGCTGCCCGTGCGGCAAGCCCCAGAGCCAGTGCGGGAACGGCTGACCGCGTGTACCCCCGCCCCCAGACATCCACGGACGAAGCCCCGCACCCGCAGGGCCTGGTGATCCACGGCGTCGATTTTTCCGGTGCCGATTCCGGTGGCGCCGCCAAGATCCGCGTGGTCACCCGCGACTTGTCCGATCCGCGCGCGCCCGTCGCCTCGATGGGCCGCCTCGATCGCCGTGCCTTGGTGCGCGCGGTGCTGGCGTCGCGCGCCGATGGCCGCAACCACCTGTGGCGCGTCGATGCGCCGCTCTCGATTCCCGCAGAGATCGTCCGCGAGTTCGGCCTCGCCGAGGACTGGATGGCGGTGGCGCGCTGGATGCAGGAGCAGGGCTCGCCGCGCATGTGGCGGACCGCCGTCCGCGGGCGGACGCGTCGCGAACCGCGCCGCGCCTGCGATGCCGCGATGTCCACGC
>Ga0114967_10002264_pt1 | contig 16133 bp, 14 predicted proteins | sample M_130628_MF_Meta_FD_92639 | JGI IMG/M metagenome (GOLD analysis project Ga0114967, IMG submission 92639) | Freshwater microbial communities from Lake Montjoie, Canada to study carbon cycling - M_130628_MF_MetaG | ecosystem: Environmental > Aquatic > Freshwater > Lake | place: Lake Montjoie... | reverse complement strand
TTGTTTTTAAAATATACATTGTTTATTTTTTTACTACCGGTTGTATTTAAATTTTTTATATCTGGAATATTAAAAAATGTTTCTCCCAACATCAAATCAATATTGCTGTTTTCATAAACAATGATAGCAAAACCAGTTGTGGCATCGTAACGCATTAATTTTACTTTTACATCACTCATGCCATTAACTTTAGAGTACGTAGTATACTCTTGATTATCGAATGAATAAGACACTAAATGATAGCTACCTACAAACACTTTGCCATTTATATATTCTACAGTATTTGCAGTAAGGTAAGAAAAATGGGATTGCCAAGAACCTATGGGAATTTTTTGAGCAAAAACCACAATCGAACAGAGAAGTGCAGCTATTAAAATGGAGGCTTTTTTTATCATAATTCAAAAATACTTGAATTTTTTAACGAAAGAAAAGAAAGATTATTGTTTAATGTATCTTCTTTTTACGGCAGAAAACTATCTTTGCGTACTTATGTGGAAGAGTTTAGCCGTTTTTATTCTAAAATTTAGAGCCCCAATTTTAATTGTTGTGACTGCCCTTACTATCTGTATGGCATTTTTTGCTAGCAAAGCAAGAATGAAATATGATACATCTAGCGCAGTGCCCAAAGACAATCCAAAATATATTGAGCATCAAAATTTTAAAAACATGTTTGGTGAAGATGGCTCGATGCTAGTTGTTGGATTTGACAAAGAAAATATTTTTGAGCCCGCATTTTTTAAAGCGTTTACACAGTGGCAACAAGAAATTAAAAAAATAAATGGAGTAGAAAATACATTGTCAATACCAACAGCGATTAATGTGGTAAAACAGGTAACGGATAGCTCAGAAAAACTGATCACTAAAACAATATTTGCTAATGGTGTTTCTATTGACTCTAGCAAAATAGAATTTTTAAACCTGCCATTTTATAAGGACTTATTGTATAATACTGAAACACACTCTACATTAACTGCAATCTATTTAAATAAAGACATCATTAAAACAGCCAATCGAAAAGAGTTGGTTGATAGCATAAAAAGACTAACCGATCAATTTGCAGCAGCAACAAAAATTGATGTGCATTATTCTGGCTTGCCATTCATTAGATCGGAGTTTTCAGAAGCTTTAAAAGGTGAAATGCGCTTGATATTGATTGCTTCATTATTGCTAACATCAATCATATTATTTATATTCTTTAGATCTTTTAGCACTGTATTATTTTCGGTTCTAGTTGTGTTTGCCGGTGTGGCATGGGCTTTAGGTATTTTATATTTAATGGGGTATAAAATCTCTATGTTGTCTGCGTTAATTGCACCGTTAATTGTGGTTATAGGCATTCCGAATTGCATTTATTTTTTAAATAAATACCATACCCAATTTGCTATTTATAAAGATAAGCACCAAGCCCTTTTAGCGATGATTGAAAAAATGGGCATCGTGACTTTGTTTACAAACATTACAGCTGCCATAGGTTTTGGCGTATTTTATTTTACAGAAAGTGAAGTGTTGAAAGAATTTGGGTTAGTGGCAGGCATTAGTATTATTGTTGTTTTTTTGATTTCATTATTTACGATTCCGCCAATATTTAGCTACTTAAAAGAACCTAGTGACAAAGAGACAAAATATTTAGACAATAAATTTCTAACAACCGTTTTAATTCGATTTGAATATTGGGTCATTCATCATAAAAAAACAGTCATTGTTATTTGGTTAGGCTTAGTGATAATTTCATGCTTTGGAATCTCCATGCTAAAAAGTAAAGGCTTTATTGTAGATGATTTGCCTAAGAAAAATAAAATTTATACCGATTTAAAATATTTCGAAAAAAATTATCATGGGGTACTTCCTTTAGAAATTGTAATTGATACCAAAAAGAAAAATGGAGCTACCACTTTGCCAACCATTCAAAAAATAGATGAATTTACAACGGCTATTCGAGCACACAAACAAATAGGAAAACCATTGTCAATAGTGGAGGCTATTAAATTTGCAAGACAAGCATATTATGACGGAGATAGCACTAGTTATGGCGTTCCCAATAGCTTTGACGTGGCATTTTTACTTCCTTATTTGCGTATGAAAGCGGATACAGGCAAATCGCAGTTCAATAATTTAATAAAATCGTTTGTAGATTCCAATAAGCGCTATGCCCGTATCAGTATAGGAATTGAAGACATCGGTTCAGTTGAATTGCCAAAATTATTAGACAGTATCAATCAAGAGGCTGTAGCCATTTTTGATACCTCGCGTTATCAAATTAACTTTACTGGAACTAGTATTACATTTTTGGAAGGCAGTAAATTTATCGTCAACAGTTTACGAGATAGCTTGATTTTAGCCTTGATAATGATTTTATTTTGCATGGTCTTTTTATTCAAAAAATGGCGTGTGGTAATCATTTCTATTGTTACCAATATAATTCCATTAGCCATTACTGCAGGTGTTATGGGCTTTTTTAGCATTCCACTTAAACCTTCTACCGTATTGGTTTTTAGTATCGCATTAGGAATTGCAATTGATGTTACTATTCGTTTTTTAGTAAATTACAAACAAGATTTAATAGCCAATGATTACCACATTGAGAATACAGTAAAAGCTACTATTCAAGAAACAGGGATTAGTATCATTTATACTTCTTTGATTTTAGCTGCAGGCTTCATTGTATTTTTAGTTTCAGAGTTTGACGGAACAAAATCCTTAGGATATTTAACTGCGCTTACTTTAATACTAGCAATGATCACCAACTTGACTATTTTGCCGGCAATGTTAGTTTGGTTTGATAAGCACGATAAAAAGCAATAACTCAATTTCTTTTAAAAGCACGGAGTTAGGATTATCTCATTGCCTAATTGCCTTCTTTATCTTATTTTCGCGCTATAAATTAAATAAATTATGCGTTTACATAAGGAAGGTTGGATATATTGTGTGGTAGCCACTGTTTTATATGCTGTTGTTTTGTGGTTGCTTTTTACATTTTTAAGTGAATGGCCCATCATTACATTTCCATTGGCATTGATATTGGGTGCGCTGTGGTTTTGGGTATTTTGGTTTTTCAGAATGCCTACTCGAGTAGCCACTGTTGGTGATGATTTAATTATTTCGCCTTGTGATGGGAAAGTGGTTGTAATAGAAGAAACTACAGAAACAGAATATTTTCAGGACAGACGATTACAAATATCAATTTTTATGTCGCCTTTAAATGTTCATGTAAATAAATATCCAATGAGTGGCGTTGTGCAATATGTAAAATACCATAAAGGGAAATATTTAGTTGCTTGGCATCCAAAATCAAGTACCGAAAATGAACGAAGCACGATTGTTGTAAAAGGCAATAAAGCAGAAATATTAATTCGTCAAATTGCAGGTGCTGTTGCGCGAAGAATTTGTGTATATTCTAAAAAAGGCGATCATGCAATTCAAAATGAAGAATTGGGTTTCATAAAATTTGGTTCGCGTGTAGATTTATATTTACCAATTGGCACAAAAGTAAATGTAAAAATTGGCGATATTGTTGAAAACAGTGTAAGTGTAATTGCTACCATTTAAATTTCAAAAATTGAAAGTTACGAATTCATCTAATAAAGGTTCAAACATCGAAAATTCTATTTGTAGTTTTACTGACCAAGAAATTGTTTCTGGCTTAAAACAAAAACGAAAATTAGGTCGTTTTATAAATGCATTAATTTTTCATTACACTAAAAAAGAGAGTCAAGTAGCGTATATCTTTTCAACAGATGAATTTGTATTAAGCATCAATCAAGAATACCTTCAGCACGATACATATACTGATATTATTACGTTTGACTTAAGCGACAAAAAATCTTCGCTTGTATTATCCGACATTTTTATCAGCATTGATCGAGTGAAAGAAAATGCAGAAATGTTTAATAAAAAATACCAAGAAGAACTATTGCGAGTAATCATTCATGGCGCTTTGCATTTGAGTGGATATAAAGACAAATCCAAAATACAAAAAGCAGCAATGAGGAACTTAGAAGAGTTATGGATTGAGAAATACGCAACCTATTTATAAGATTAATGGATTTAAAAAATTTAAACTACTGAAAACAACATGAGCATAAAGAATAATTACGTAGCCATTATGGCTGGAGGAATCGGTAGCCGATTTTGGCCAGAAAGCAGAAATAACTATCCTAAACAATTTTTAGATATTTTAGGCACAGGGAAATCATTGATACAATGGACCTTTGAACGATTTAAAAATATATGCCCAAAAGAAAATATTTTTATCATCACCAATGAAATGTACATTCCTACATTAAAAAAACAACTTCCTGAGTTGTTGGATAATAATATTTTAAGTGAGCCGTCAAGAAAAAATACGGCGCCTTGCGCTGCTTACATTGCACATAAATTATTTGCATTAAATCCGGATGCAAATATCATTATGAGCCCTGCTGACCATTTAATTTTTGACGAACGAAAATTTGAACGAGATATCATTGATTCTTTGGATTTTGTTAGCAATAATGACGTGTTGGTTACATTGGGAATTAAACCTACAAGACCTGATACAGGTTATGGTTATATTCAATATGAAACTTCAAAAAATAAAGATCGATTTTATGAAGTAAAAACATTTACCGAAAAGCCATCGCATGAATTGGCTGAAACGTTTATTCGCAGTGGAGACTTTTTATGGAATGCCGGCATATTTGTGTGGAACGCAAAAACAATTATCAAAGAAATGCAAACTTATTTGCCAGAAATGAATGAAGTTTTTGCACAAGTAGACACCTATAATACACCTGAAGAGCATCATTCAATAGAAAGAGTGTATCCTCAATGTACCAATATTTCGATCGACTATGGCATCATGGAAAAAGCGAAAAATGTACATGTGATTCCATCTTATTTTGGTTGGTGCGATTTAGGAACTTGGAACAGTGCGTATGACAATTCTGATAAAGATTATTTAGGCAATGCAGTGTATGGCAAAGATGTTATGATTATTGATGCTTCGCAATGTATGGTGAAAGCGAATGACGGGAAACTGGTTGTATTGCAAGGTTTAGAAAATTTTATTGTAGTAGATACAGATGATGTATTATTGATTTGCGAACGCAACAGAGAGCAACAAATAAAAGATTATGTTGCAGAAGTGAAAAGAAATAAGGGTGATAAATTTCTTTAATCAATTACGAATTAGTAGTTACGAATTGCGATTTTGAAATAAATTGGATCATCTTATGTCAGAATTTTTATGAAAGAAAATTTAATACAAGAAAAAACATTTCTGTTTGCTAAAAATATTATTTCAATTTTTAAAATATTAAAAAGTGAACGAGAATATATAATTTCAAAACAACTCATTCGAAGTGGTACAGCTATAGGTGCATTAATTGAAGAAACTATTGGGGCAGAATCTACAAAAGATTTTCTTCACAAAATTTCTATTGCCTATAAAGAGGCTAGAGAAACTAAATATTGGCTTAGACTGCTATTAGAAACTGATATGATAAATAAAGAAATAGGGGTCAATTATTATTTGATATAGAAGAAATTTTAAGAATTATAGGTTCTATTCAAAAAACTACCAAAGTAAAGTTAGAAGCAGAAAATATAAAAAAGAGTCAAAACTAATTGCAATCTGTTATTGACAATTATCTATAACCTTGTAATTCGTAATTAATAATTCGTAATTTAAAATGAACAAACTTCCCAACATAGGCACCAATATTTTTAGTGTAATGAGTGCGTTAGCTAAAGAGCATAATGCAATTAATCTTTCACAAGGATTTCCTGATTATCCCATTTCAAATGAATTGATTGATTCCGTTACATTGGCTATGAAAGAAGGTTTTAACCAATATGCTCCCATGATTGGTTTGCCTGAATTGAGAAATGCATTGGCTAATAAAATTAAACAATTATATCAAGCATCCATTGATGCGGAAACCGAAATTACTATCACCCCAGGTGGAACTTATTCTATTTACACCTCACTGACTACTATTTTAGAAGCTGGCGACGAAGTGATTGTTTTAGAACCTGCTTATGATAGTTATGTTCCAAATATTGAAACCAATGGTGCGAAAGCGATTTGCATTCCGTTGTTGTATCCAACCTATTGCATTGATTGGGAAAAAGTAAAATCATCGATCAATGAAAAAACAAAAGCAATTATCATCAATACGCCTCATAATCCTACAGGTTATGTGTGGACGAAAGAAGATATGTTTCAATTAGACGAATTGACAAAAAACACTTCTATTTACATTATCAGTGATGAAGTGTATGAACACATTACACTTGATGGAAAACAACATGAATCTGTCTTGAAATATCCCAATTTATTTAAACGAAGTTTTGTAACATTTTCATTTGGGAAAGTATTTCATACTACCGGTTGGAAAATGGGTTATTGCGTAGCTCCCGAAAACTTAATGAAGGAGTTTCGTAAAATTCATCAGTTTATTTGTTTTACTTGCAATACGCCTATGCAAGTAGCTTTGGCAAAATTTTTAGCCAATGAAAATGAATATTTATCGTTGCCAACTTTCTTTCAAAAAAAGCGTGATTTGTTTTTTGAAAACATAAAAGATTTGCCATTTACCATTCATAAAAAAGCACAAGGCAGTTATTTTCAATTAGCCAGTTATGAGAAAATAAATAATATGGGAGATAAAGATTTTGCTATTTGGTTGACGAAAGTAATTGGCGTCGCAGTGATCCCTGTCAGTGCTTTTTATCATAATGGGAAAGATGATAAACTCATACGGTTTTGCTTCGCTAAAAAAGATGAAACTTTGTTAGAGGCCGTGGAGAAAATGAAGAAGTTGATTTAAATAATTAAACCACTCTTCTAAACAACGTAAACCGCAATGCTATTTCTAAAAATAAAGACATCAATCCAATTAGTGCATAAGGGAAAAATAACTCCGCATAGTGTTTGAAACTATTGATTTCAATTTTAGTTTTTTCCAATTGATCAATGTCTTTATACACTTTACTCAATGAATTATTATCTTTTGCTCGATAATATTTACCGCCTGTTTCGGTCGATATTTTTTGCATTAAAGCTTCATCTATTTGAACTGGCATTTGTTGCATTACCATATTTCCAAAAGCATCTTGTGCAGGATAAGGAGCTGTACCTTCTGTTCCCACACCAATTGTGTAGACTCTTATTTTATAAGTCTTTGCGATTTCGAGTGCAGTGATTGGATCTATTAATCCTGCATTGTTTACACCATCGGTTAGCAAAATAATTATTTTAGATTTTGCTTTGCTATTTCTCAATCGTTCGACAGCTGTTGCCAAGCCCATACCAATTGCCGTTCCGTCTTCCAACAATCCACTGCGTATGCTATTCAATTGCTCTCTTAAAATATTTTGGTCGGTGGTTAAAGGACATTGCGTAAAGCTTTCACCAGAAAAAATAACTAAACCAATTCTATCTGTTGGCCGGTTTAAAACGAACTCATTTGCCACTTTTTTTGCTGCTTCAATTCTATTGGGTTTAAAATCTTCAGCCAACATGCTACCAGAAACATCCATACTCATTACGATATCCAAGCCTTCACTATTGACTGTTTCATTGACATTACTATTTTGTGGTCGTGCTAATGCAATGATTAAAAAAAACACTGATAAAATCCGAAGCGCATTTAAAACAGGCACCCATTTTTGAATGGTTGAAACTGAACTATTATGAAATCCTTTTAAAGAGGAAATGGTAAAAGCTGGTTTGTTATTTTTATTTTTTCTCAACCAATAAATAAATAATGGGATCAACAACAGTAAAATAAAATACTGTGGATGTGCAAATGTGATATGTCTAAAATCTAAAAAGTTCATGAGCCTCCTTACCCCTCCAAAGAAGGGAATTGGTTTGTGTGTTTATAAATTATACATTTTAAATTATTCATTATTCACTCTTAATTGTTCATTCGTTTTTATACGATTCAAATGTTTTTTATACGATTCAAGAATCATTTCTTTTGCTAACTCCATGCTTTTCAAATGTTCTTCTTCTGTTGGTTTATTTTTTGCAAACTTCACTAAATCTGCCGTTTCAAAAATGGTTCTCAATGCTTGACGAGAATTGCTCAACGCTTTTTGTTTTTTAATTTGTTGCATTAACTCACTCGATGTTTTTTCAAAAACATCCATGTTGAATTGCTCTTCTAAATAGGTTCTAATCGTATCTGTTAATAGCGTATGATATATTTTCTCTTGTCCTGTTTGCCATAAATTTTGAGCTTCTAATTGCGCTAAATTTTGCATGGCTTTATCATGTGGCAATAATTTTATTTCTTGCATTTGTGGGTTGGGTTTGTTGTTTTTTTCACGAAACTTTTTAACTCCATACCAAATTAACAATCCCAAAATAGCCAGTCCGAAAATAACTGCAATCAAATACATAACAATTATTTTTGTTGGCATTTTAGCCTCTCTAATTGCCATAATTGGCATGAAAGGTTTGCTAGTGTCAACTGCAATTGTGTTCACTTTTATAAACAAGGAATCGCTGCTCATTGTATAAGGAACACCTCCTTGTAAAGGTAATATTTGAAATGAATAACTTGGAATTTTCCACAGACCGGAATCGTAATTGGAAATAATTATAGTTTGAGTAATGATATTTTTTTCTTTGGTGTTGACTGTATCCAATTTGGCTTTTTCAATCACTTCAAAATGATTAAACGTATCGCTAATTATAGGAAATTGCACTTTAGCTTGTGTAGGATTAAACGTTGCCGATAATTTTAATTTAACTGCATCGCCAATTTCAATTTGATTTTTATTGATGCTTGCTTTCACTTGTATGTCTTGAGCAAACGCAAAAACAGTACTTAATAAAAAGTATACAGTAATTGATATTATTTTATATAATTTAAATTTTCTCATCATTACATTCTGCTCTTAAAAAATACTTGTAATTTTTTTACGTAATCTTCATCTGTCTGAATACTAATAAATTCACTGCCCGATTTTTTAAAAATATCTTTTGTAGTTTTTTCATGTACTAAAAATTGTTTTTCATAATCAGCACGAACGTTGATATTGGATGTATCAATCCATTGTTGTTGTTTCGTTTCGTAATCTTCTACATTAATTAAGCCTACGTCAGGCAATTCTTTATCTCGTTTATCATAAATATGAATGCCAATTAAATCATGTCGTTTACCAGCAATATTTAAACCGTCTTTATAGCTTTCACTGTAAAAATCAGATAATAAAAAAGTGATAGCTCGTTTTTTCATAATGTTGTTTAAATACTTCAATGCAATATTAATATCCGTCTGTGCATTTGGGTGCGGCTCCATCGACAACAACTCTCTGATGATAAAAAGTATATGTGATTTACCTTTTTTTGGTGGGATATATCGCTCAATTTTATCACTGAAAAACAATACACCTACTTTGTCATTATTAGTCATTGCACTAAATGAAAGCACCGCGCAAATTTCAGTAATCATGTCGCGTTTACTTTGTTTGTTCGTTCCAAACAATGAACTGGCACTAATATCAACTAATAACATCAAAGTCAACTCGCGTTCTTCTTCAAACACTTTTATATGAGGTGCGTTCAAACGAGCAGTTACATTCCAATCAATGCTTCGAACATCATCACCAAAAGCATATTCTCTTACTTCGCTAAAGCTCATTCCACGCCCCTTAAAAGCACTGTGATATTCCCCACTGAAAATATGGTTACTCAAGCCTTTGGTACGTATTTCGATTTGACGTACTTTGGATGTCAGATGACGGATGTCGGATGACGGGTTTGTAGGAACAGATGACGGAAGACGGATGTCAGATGCCTGATTTTTATTTCGAAAATAAAATATGGATTTTAGAATTGACATGAATTTACTAATCTTGTTTTGATTCAAAATATTTAATTAATCCATTTAATATTCTAGCACATTCACTAATTTTATCTAATAAAATATTTGATTTTTCAATTGAAATAAATCCTAATTCTTCAGAAATAATTAATAATGTTTCAACTTCAAATAACGATCCTCTTGAAATATGTAAAAACTGTATGGTATCCTTTGTATGATTTCGTCCATGACCTTCTGCAATGTTTGCAGGAACAGAAACGGAAGCACGTTTTATTTGGCTAATTAATCCAAATTTTTCTTCTGATGGAAAAGAATTTAATTCGAAATAAATTTCCTTTACCAAATCTTTTGATTTCTTCCAAGCATCCAATTCTTTATACGAACTCATTTATATTTTTTAAAAATAAGAAATATGATATTAATTTTTTAATTCCTAACATCAGTCATCTGTCATCATCATTAAGGAACTTCTACCGCATTTAAAATTTCATTCACTATCATTTCACTCGTCATGTTTTCTGCTTCGGCTTCGTAAGTTAACCCCACTCGATGACGCATAACATCCATACAAACAGCACGAACATCTTCGGGAATAACATATCCTCTGTGTTTAATAAATGCATATGCTTTTGACGCCAATGCCAAATTAATACTTGCACGCGGTGAAGCACCATAACTAATCATTGGTTTTATTTTTGCTAGTTTATATTTTTCAGGTTCACGCGTAGCAAAAACAATATCTAAAATATATTTTTCAATTTTTTCATCCATGTAAATTTCACGAACTAAATTTCGGGCTTCTAATATTTCTGCTGGCGAAACCACTGAATTGATTTTTGATTGCGAACTTGGATTAATGTTCTGGCGAATAATCATTCTCTCCTCTTCCAATTGAGGATAGCCTACTACAATTTTCAACATAAAACGATCCACCTGCGCTTCAGGCAACGGATACGTTCCTTCGTGCTCAATTGGATTTTGGGTAGCTAAAACTAAAAACGGTTCTTCCAGTTTAAATGTATTGTCGCCCAATGTTATTTGCTTTTCTTGCATGGCTTCCAACAAGGCACTTTGCACTTTTGCGGGTGCCCGATTAATTTCATCTGCCAATACAAAGTTTGCAAAAATAGGACCTTTACGCACCTGAAACTGATTTTGTTGTTGATTATAAATCATGGTTCCTACAATGTCGGCAGGCAGTAAATCGGGGGTAAACTGTATACGAGCAAACTTACCGCTAATAGCTGTTGAGAGCGATTTAATGGCCAACGTTTTTGCCAAACCTGGAACACCTTCTAACAAGACATGTCCTTGTGCCAACAAGCCAATAAGCAATCGTTCCATCATATATTTTTGGCCCACAATTGACTTATTCAATTCTAAATTCAACAATTCTATAAATGCGCTTTTTTGCATTATTTTTTCGTTCAGTTGACGAATATCTATTGATGTATTTTCCATACTGTATTTTTCGTGCTCAAAAATAGGCACAAGTCAATAAAAAATGAAGTTAAAAAATATATAAAAATCGATCCCATACAAAACAGGAACATGTTGCTTGCAGGTATTTCTAATAAAAAAACGAACTATTGCTAGTTCGTTTTTTAAATATCCTTATTTCTTTTTCATTTGTTGCTGTTGTTGTTGCATTTCCATCATTTTTTTCATCAGCTTATTTTCCTTAGGAGGTGCACTTCGTTTTGCTTTTATTTGAGCATGTATTTTTTCTGGATCGATAATCCATTGTTGAATTACAAATTGCAATGCTAACGTAATTACATTTGATACAAAATAATAGAAAGTCAATGAAGCCGATAATTTATTAAAAATCCCTAAAAACATTACTGGCATGATGAATGGTAAATACTTCATCATTGGATTGCTTTGATCTCCACCCATGTTTGTATTCATACTATAAAGCGCCAATACTAAACTGGTAATAACAAATAAAATCGTAAACAAACTAATATGGTCTCCATAAAAAGGGATGGAAAAAGGCAAATCATAAATAGAATCATAGGTAGATAAATCTTTAGCCCAAAGGAATTTTGATTGTCTTAGCTCTATAGATTGAGGGAAGAAAGAAAGCAAAGCAAAGAAAACTGGCAATTGCAATAAGGCTGGCAAACAACCCCCTAAAGGGTTTACTCCTGCTTCACGATACAACTTCATTTGATCAACACCATAAGCTTGTTTGTCATCTCCGTGTTTTTCTTTTAATTCATCTAATTCAGGTTTCAATGCTTTCATTTTAGCACTCGATACATAACTTTTGTAAGTGAATGGCGACATTAATAAACGAAGAATGAACGTAAGTAACAAAATAACGATACCAAAGCTTGTAAAGAATTTAGATAAGCCATAAAAGATTGGCAAAATAATCCATTTATTGATATATTTCACAAAGCCAAAAATGCCATAACTTAATGGAATCATTTCTTCTAAATCTTTGTTGTACGTTTTTAATAAACGGTAATCATTTGGTCCTACAAACATTCTAAAATCAAGATTGGCTGTATTTTGCAACGTCATATTTGCAGTCATTGAAGACAATGTTTTTGTAACGGTATCTGCTTTAGATTCGGTAGTTACTTTCGCAAAAGAAATAATTTTTGCATCGGGAATCAAAGTAGTATTAAAGTAATGTTGTTTAAAACTCAACCAATTAATAGGGTCTTTGATATCTTCTGTTTTTTTATCTTTTATATTTATTATTTCTACTCCGTCTTTTTCTGTGTTAGTACAAAGTTGAGTAAACTGTTGTTGGGTAGTCAAATCGTGTTCTGTTAATAACGATTGAGCGCTCCAATCCATTGAGATTGCTGTACTTTTTTCGGCAGTAAGGGGAATCGCTTTTATTGCCATCATAAAACCATTGTCCTCAAGCGTATAGGTAATATTCATGTTTGCATTGGCAAATGCGATGGATTTTTTGTCTGCTGAAAGTGTTGTTGTAAAAGTCTCCGCTTTAGTATGAATGATATTCCCAGTGGTAGATTTAAAACCATAGTCAATGCTATTTTTATCGCCATCAAATAAAAACAAAGGCTTTCCATCATGCGTTTTAAATTTCTTTAATTGTATTTTTTTAGCAAATGCACCTTTGTTCGTTAAGGTTACAATCACATCATTATTTTCAATAGTAGTCAATTCTTCTTTTGCAACTAACAAAGAGGTATCCACTACCCCATTCGCTGCTAATGATGTCGTATCAATCATTTTAGCAGCCACAGGAGGTTGCTTTTTAGCATTTTCAATTGAGTCTTTAGTTACTTGTGCTTGATATTTTGTTTCTGCATTTTGGTTATAAAGAATGTATCCAACTAACAAAAGCATTAACAATCCAAAGCCCGATATCGTATTTTTATCCATTTTGTTTTTAAAATTGGGTGCAAATATAGGGTTTTTCAATAAGGAAGTTCAACAACTTATCCTTAATGGATTCCTAATGCGATGCGAAAAATGGACTTGAAGAAAATAAATAACCTACCAAACATGGTGATGAACATTGCAATGAAATATAATAAAATAAAAAAAGCACTCTAATTAAGAGTGCTTTTTATTGTGTAACAATTTAAATATTATTTATTTATTCCGTCTTTTTGCTCCAAATCTTTAGTGATTACTAAATATTCATCAGCATCTTTGATACGTAAGAATTTCTTGTATTGATCATCATCAAGTATTTCACGAACACGTTTGTCGCGCAACATATAACATTGTTTTAATTGATAATTTTTTTCTAAGCTGCTTAAATTTCTGTTTGTAATAATTAAATCTACATCACGGCTACATTCAGAACAAATTCCTTTGAATACAGGGCGTTGTATTTTTGCTAAGTCTAAATCATCGCAAAATACATCTAAATTAGTGTAGCGTTTTTTCACATAGGTAGTTTTGTATTCATGCTCAGCAGAAGTCATTTTTACTTCTCTATCATCTGGCAATTCTTTGACAATAACTCTTTTTACAACTTTTTTCTCGCGACGAATACGATTTCCAAGACTGTCATATTTACGTCTATTGTCTTTGAAAGGCACAAAAGCACCATAAGTTGTGTAATATCCACCTACTCTCATACGTCTCATGCGATTTTCTCTCGTAGAAACTTCATCTTCAAGTACTTTTTTCTCATTGTAATATTTAGATTCATCTTCATTTTGACGAATCGTCACATCATATTCTGCTTCCTTAGGTTTTTCATCTACTTCCTTTTTATCTAAATCTCTAGTAAACCCAACAATATTGAAATCATCTTGTTCTTTCATGTTGTTTTGATAGTATTTACTTTTTCTATTTTTACTAGTCTGTGCGCTTGCATCTGAAATCAAGCTAATACACACTGTGCACAAGGCTAATGCTATAATTTTTTTTCTCATTTTTATGAAAATAATTTATTTAAGATCGGAAAAGTATAAAAAGTTTTTTACAATTTATACATTTACCGTTGTAAAAATAAACAAATGTTACAAAAAAACACCATAGAATTTTTAAAATCATTAAAAAAGAACAATAATAAACCTTGGTTTGATGAAAATCGAAAGCAATATGAATCATCAAAAGCCGATTTTGAAATCTTGGTTCAATCAATTATTAGCACCCTTGCCAAAATAGATGAGCAATACAGTTTACTAAAACCCAAAGATTGTATGTATAGAATTAACAGGGATGTTCGTTTTTCAAAAGATAAATCTCCCTACAAAACAAATTTTGGGGCTGGATTTACGATTGGTGGTAAAAAAAGCAACTTAGCAGGGTATTATCTTCACATTGAACCAGGAAATATTTTTATTGGTGGGGGACTATGGATGCCCGATGCAGACGCATTGAAAAAAATCAGACAGGAAATAGATTACAATTTCTCTAATTTCAAAGAAATTCTTTCAGAAAAAAAATTTGTTGCAAACTTTGAAGGCTTATCAACAGAAAATAAATTAGCAAATGCCCCTAAAGGCTATGAGACAGACAATATTGCTCTAGAATACCTCAAATTAAAAAGTTTTACGACCTCTGCACCAATTTCTGATGAAATGATATTCAATAAGAATTTCGAAAAGAAAATGTATGAACAAATTATTTTGCTTAATCCTTTTATTGAATTTTTAAACAGGGCTATTCTTGATTAATTGAACTATTTTAGCTTGGGAAATTGAAATTTTAAAAACATTTAAAGATATTTTGCTTAATAAATTGTAATTCTGAATGGAATGATTTATAATTGTACTTTGTTTGTTATAAATAAAAATAGAAGTATATTTGCTTTACTTAAAAAAAGTTAATAATTAAAATGAAAAGATTATTAGGATTAAACGGATTGGTATTAGTTTCTGCTTTAGCATTATTAGCCTCTTGTGGCGGTAGTAAATCGAGCAATTTAGTATCATCAAAAACAGGTTGGAATTTTAACGATTCCAAATTAGGAGGATATGATGTGCCATTGTATGAAGGGCAATATATTGGCCCGGGCTTAGCCTTTATCGAAGGTGGTAGATTCACTATGGGGCAAACGGAAGAAGACTTAACGTATGAAAATAATAATCCGCCAAAAACTGTTTCTGTTTCTTCTTTTTATATGGACGAAACTGAGGTTGCAAATGTTCACTATCGTGAGTATTTACATTGGGTTGCTCGTGTATACGGAAATGACTACCCAGATGTATACCAAAAAGCATTGCCAGATTCTCAGTGTTGGAGAAGAGCATTACAATATAATGAACCTCAAGTTGAGTTTTATTTCCGTCATGCTGCTTACAATTATTATCCGGTTGTAGGGGTGAGTTGGAATCAAGCAAACCAATATTGTAAATGGAGAACAGACCGTGTAAATGAAATGATTTTAATTCAAAAAGGATTCTTAAAAAAGAATGCTTTCCAAGTATCTGAAGATAATTTTTCAACAAAAACATATGTTGCTGGCCAATATGAAGGTGCTGTTGGGATTAAGAAAAAAGATTTAGACCCTACAGGAGTGGGCAAAAGAAATGTTCGTTATGAAGATGGTATTTTAACAGCTGATTATCGTTTACCTACAGAAGCGGAATGGGAATATGCGGCACTTGCATATGTTGGTAGAAACCCTGAACCAGATAGCAAACGCCGTCGTGGTGAAGAGGTGGTTACAGACAGACAAGTATATCCTTGGGGTGACAATTTAAGTACACGTGAAGGTGCAAGAAATGCTTATCAAGGACAACAATTAGCTAATTTCCGTAGAGGACAAGGTGATGCGATGGGTGTTGCCGGTGGATTAAACGATAATGCTGATATTCCTGCAGATATTTACGCTTACAAACCAAATGCATTTGGATTATACAA
>Ga0114967_10002263_pt1 | contig 16138 bp, 12 predicted proteins | sample M_130628_MF_Meta_FD_92639 | JGI IMG/M metagenome (GOLD analysis project Ga0114967, IMG submission 92639) | Freshwater microbial communities from Lake Montjoie, Canada to study carbon cycling - M_130628_MF_MetaG | ecosystem: Environmental > Aquatic > Freshwater > Lake | place: Lake Montjoie... | reverse complement strand
CTACAATTCGCGTGAAAAATAGCAGCGCTAAAGTACTACTTAAAAGGAGTAGGGCGCTATTTTTTTGTTTGTACAAAAGCCCAAAGGAAAGCGGTATTACTAGCAAAAAAAGCAGATTAAAATAGTGATAGAGCTTCGAGTTCCAAAAAAAGAGTGTCTCTAAGAGCGAGTTGGCCAAAATACTCACTCGCGCATTCCAGAAGGTTTTTTGGGGTGAATATAGGGGATTAAAAAGGGGTGCGCAGGGTCGCTCTTCATGCACGCCATACGTATTCCAGTGCATAAGCGCTGTCATACGCCCAGCCACTACCGCTTCTTTAATCGCTGGGTTAGCCTCAAGGTAACAAGCCTCATTCCACTCGTTCGTGAGGCTGGCACGCACTGCATCTGAAAGACTTAAAAGGACTTTAGTGCGGGTGTTGTGATCAACTCCATAGGCGCGCAGTACAACTGGCTTTTGCGGTGCAATGGTGGCCACTGCTGAGCATAAAAAGCCGAGGTTTTGGGTACTAAGATGCGCCATATCAGGGCGAAACCCATCCGGACTAACAGTGCACAGGGGATTGCCATTTAGTTCAACTTCTATTTGGTTAAAGGGCTGATTGCTTTGGGTCATTGCCCATCCACCCACCGTCAAAATGCCATTGACATAACTAATTCGATCAACTACACCATTCCCACTCATTCCACCCATTGCTAATGGATAGGGGCTCAAAGTAAGTTGTTCTGAGTGCAATTGAAGATTTTTAAACGGACTATCAAAACCAAAGGCCCGCAAACGTTTTTTCATCTCGTAATAAGGCTCTCTTCCTTCTAGTGTTGGGGTGATTTGGGCTAGGGTTGGATTTTGATAGCTGACGATAATCATTAGCGCTTGCTTAATAAGGTGCGCAATACTACCCATTGCATCAGGCGCCTTAAGTAATGCAAAGTCGATCGTGCTCGTATTGTAGGGTTTGCAAATGATGCGTGCTTGATCACAAGCTTGGTTAATTTGCCCACTAAGGCGGTTTAAAAAGCCCAGCATCTCCGGTAAGCTTTTGTATCCAGCACTGGCAATGGCATCTAAAAATGCATACATAAAATGCCCCACGGGAACCGCTTGGTCACAATTAGACTGGGACATATCTTTACCCAAGGAGCGAATAGCGGCGCAACCGACTTTAGCCCAGTTGGCGTAATGCTTACCCTCCAGATAAGGCTTAAGCTCTAAGGCGGCAGGCGAGACGAGATATAACTTTTCCCAGTCACGGTTAGCCATGCCGTCAAGGGGTAAGCGAGCAGAAGATGCACGCTGCAAGGTAGCGTATGCATTTTGAAATGCCTTATCTTGAAAGATGGTCGTCACAGCGCTTTGGTAAACCCTGGCATTAGTAGCCAAAAGGCCCAGGTGCAAGACTGCAAAAACAACACTCGCCACAATCGTACATTTGAGTAAAGAAATCAGGTTTTTTTGTTGGTAATACCGAACAACAATAAAGAGCAAAAGAAAGCCTAGTGCCGGTAAAATCCAAATACCTTCTTCTCGGGTATTGAGAAATAAAAATAAGGCTAATGCAAAAACTGCCGCATGAAAACTCTTGCGCCAATTAAATTGGCTCATTGGCTGAAGGTAGATAAAAAATAACGATGTCACAAGGAGCAACATCAGTTGCGGATAAATGGTGTCACGTACCAAGCGAAATTCGGTCGCCCCATATTGCAATGGATAAAAAAGTAGCGTCGCAAATAATAGGACTAGCAGTGTTTTATTCCAAAACGTTTGCATGCTGCGAAGGAAATAGTAGGAGCTAAGGCAAACCAATGCCGCCTCTAAAATCCGAATGGGAAGGTGGGTATATAAGGAGATACTAATAAACCCAGGATAGACAAAGCCTTTAATCAATGTCGTGGCCTCATAAGGGCCAAGCCATTTCAGTTCTGCTAGGTGGCTAGCGAGTCGATAGAATAAAAAATCATCGTGGATGAGGTAGGGAATAAGGTTCAGGGGGATAAAGTAAGCGTAGGTTAGCTTCAGAAGGCAAAGAAAGCCAACTGCTAGGGTTAACCCATTTAGCTGCGGGTTCGCAATACTAAGGTTTATACGCATGGGCTTTAGTAGAGATAAAGGCAAGTTTAAGAGCGTTCATTAAAGCAGTGATATTGTAAATAAGGCCAAAAGTGCCAAAAAAGAAGCTAAAGGCCATTCCTTATTAAAGTGGCGCAAGCATGCCTAGTTTGACACAGTCCATGCTTCAAAATAGCGTCTGTAGCGGTGTCGGGAGTAGGCATCCCCATTGAGGCATGGAGTTTGAGCAAAATAGTTAAAAGCCTTTTTTCAAGGCGGTTCATCGCTTAAACTACTTAAGATTATAAAAAGACCATTCATTAGATGCTTGAACCCTTATTACAAAAGCAAAAAAATCTATCCTATCGCAATGGCTTATTGATTTTAGGGTCGATTTACGTAGTTTTAGTGATTGCCTACCTAATTCAATACCAGGGCCTGCCTTATGTCTTTGATAATAATGAATCCTTTTCATCAATCATTCATGCTAAAAATCTGCTTCAGTTTGATTTTTTAAAAAGTTTTGGTTTGACTGATGAAAGTTATGGGGTCATAGAAAGTGCCCATCCCTATGTATATACACACCAAGGGAACTTCCCCAGACTATTTGCTGCCTTTCTCTATTTATTGGGACTCAAAAGCATTCAGTCGCAAATCATTGCTCATGTAATCACAATTAATACTTTAGCCCTGTATTTTGCCTATACTTTTTTTGCAAAAAAAATAGCTCCTATTTTTGCTTTAATTTACTGCCTTATTTTATTAACTGATTATGTAATGCATTTTCAATGGCAGTTCAATACCTGGCGAGTATGGCATTGTTTCTTTATGTTCTCATCACTATTGTTAATTGAAAAATACAAAACGATGAGTAATAAAATTTACATCCCGCTAATTTTCTTAAATTTTAGTTGTCTAGCCTATTTTGAAATGACGTTTGCTGTATTCATTAGCATCTTATCAGCAGGCATGTTGATCTTTCAATTGAAAAAACCAAAATTGTGGTTTTACCCAATTAGTTTAGTTTTTACTGGGGTATTTTTAGGATTTAGTGTGTTAATAATTCAAACCATCTTTTATTACCACGGATTAGATGGGTTTTTAAATGACCTAAGGCTAACTTTTATAGCCCGAAATTACAGCATAGCTAATCCATTTGAATTTGCAGCGATGACAAGCCAAATTTGGAATTTTGTTGACGCTCAAAAGCTAGTATTTTGGGATAATTTTGTTTTAAGTTCTGCAAATCTAAGGTCTCTATTTTTGGCAATCCAATTATATTTTAAATATAACCTAATGATTTATTCGCCTTTTTTAATTTTAGTACTACTGACATTTAACGCTGTATTTGTATGTAAATTTATTGCCTATAAGTTTGAAGATAGGCCAATTTTTAAAAGTGAAAAACACTATCTACTTACCATCTTAAATACTCGGAGTAATACTAATAAAATTGGGATAGCGGTTTTGATGCTTGGTATCGTTTTATTTATTGCTCTCAAAACTACTATCGTGACACATATTGATATACATCAATATGCAATAAGTAAAGCATCAATTTTTGTAACACTATTCATTTTTATTATTCTCACTGCCTGGGTATGGCGAGGACCTAGAGACGCCTCTGAGCTAAGCGTGCGACTCTACGAGGTATTAATCATCATTGCGCTTACTGGCCTTTTATTGGGTTTTGGATTAATAAATCACAAACTATTTGAATCGTTAGGTCCGCCAATAGAGGCGTACGAGATACTCTGGAAAAAAATATTATTTTTTGATTATTTTAGGGGGGCTGCTCCTAAAATAATTTGGTGCTTGAGTTTGTTAACTGGGGTTTTTATTCTGTTAAACCAACGGTTTTATCAATTACCCAAAGAGGCCAAAAGAATTGTAAATTTAGTGCCGTTCGTTATTTCAGGGTTCTTAGCTTGGGGTATTTGTTGGTGGCTAGTCCCAGGATACATATTATCGGGGTATTACATGCGGTACGCACCACTTTTTGAGTACAACACAATTTTATTCATGGTTATTCCCATCTATCTTTTATCACTTTTAGTGAAAGATGCGATTGCTAGAATTACTCAAGAATTTAGCCTTACTCAGGACGCACTGATTAAGGCGATTAAAAATAGCATCCAAGTTTTACCTTTAACTATCGTTTTCTTATTTATTATTGGTACTTGGGTTGGCTTACAAACAATCTATTTTAAGGAGTTTAAAACAACAGATCATATTCTTTTGGAAAAACTAGCCACCCCGCGATTCCAATTTGCTAGCATTGCTGCCAATACTTATGCAGCACCTTTTGCAGTTCAAACCAATCAATGGGCTTACTTTAGTCCAACATTTTCTTCGGGAAGAATTAACCGAACTAATGATGGGTATTTTTATGAAATGGAAGATAAATATATCTGGCTTAGCGATAAAGAAAAAAATAATGCTTATAAAAATCCAGATTATTTCATTTGCTTTCTGCAGGCAAATTATGATTTTTTAGTAGGATTTAATCCAAGATGCGATATCGATATTCCACTCATCAAAAATCTTACGAGTGGGGTAAAAAATCAAAATTTTTCAGATCTCATTGACCATAAATTAATTGATTCAGACCCCAGTGGCTCAGGACGTTGGGCGATTGTAGCGCTGGATAATGATTTTCCACCCTTTTTAGCATTGAAAAATAATCCTAGATTCATCAATATTCTTGACACTAGTAATGGAATTCGAATTGATTATCAATATCAGCAGCAGTTCAAAAAAGCTGAGGAGAATTCTGTTATCAAGTTATATAGGCTGAACTCTTGCAATCAAACCAATGATCCAAAGCTCATTTTTTCTACAACTGCCCCCACTATTGCCTTAGCTCATTTGGGAACTGGGACATTACAAGTTTCCGTAACGCCAAAATCAACCACTAAGTATGGGGAGACTTTCTGGAGTGAGCCATTTAGTATGGCTGGTTCTACACCGGTATATTGTGGGCACGGAATTCCGATTGAGTCACCGCTAGATATCGAAGTCAAATCAAATTTAGATGGCAGGCGGGCAACCTTAAGTTGGCGCACAGGGGAGAATGTAAGGTATTTTGAGGTCCAAAAATCCCTCGATGGGCAATTTTTTACGGGGATAACATTAATAGACGGTGAAAAAAGGGATCTAAATGTTGGGCCCGTTCTAGACGCCCAACAACACTTTATCCGGATACGGGGATGCACCGATTGGGCCTGCTCGCCCTGGTCAACTCATGTTCCAGCTCTAAAGATCGCCAAAAAAAGCACTTCCTAAGGCCAAAGCCAATCATTTATAATAATTAAATCAAAAAAACGCCCAAAAAGCCTGCGGAAATTACCGTTTTAACCGCTTTCTTGAGGGAAAAATTTAATTTTAAGAGATGGCCTAACATGCATACCCAAGTATTTTTCAAAGAAGTTATTGAAGTTGCCCAGCAGATTGATCTAAATGCGATTGAAACCCTAGCCCATGAACTGAAGGACTTAAGGGATCGTAATGGACGCCTCTTTATTTTGGGTGTTGGTGGTAGCGCTGGTAACTGTAGCCATGCGGTCAATGATTTTAGAAAGCTGTGCGGCATCGAAGCCTACGCGCCAGTGGATAATGTATCGGAGCTTACTGCCCGAACCAATGATGAAGGTTGGGATACCATTTTTTCAGGCTGGCTTAAGGTTAGTAAGGCCAATAAAAATGATGCTGTTTTGGTCTTTTCTGTAGGTGGTGGCAACCTGGAAAAAAATGTTAGTCCCAATATTGTGCAGGGTCTAAAGCTAGCAAAAGAGCGGGGCCTTAAAATTTTTGGCGTAGTTGGACGCGATGGTGGTTATACCAAACAGGTGGGTGATTGCGTAGTGGTGGTGCCTACCGTAGATGCAAGCCGTGTTACTCCACATGCCGAAGCCTTTCAAGGTGTTGTATGGCATTGTCTTGTTTCCCATCCAGTTTTGCAGCAAATGGCCACAAAGTGGTAGGTCTTCACTAAGTCCTTAGTCAGACTCTCTTATGCGTGCATTATTTTTAGATAGAGACGGTGTAATTAATCACTCTCTCGTACAAAATGGTAGACCGTTTGCGCCAACATTACTCGCTGATTTTAATTTCTTGCCAGGAGTTAAAGAGGCCTTATCACTGACAAAAAATGCTGGCTTGATGAATATTGTGGTGACCAATCAGCCAGACATTAGCACTGGAAAAATAGATTCGGAGCAATTTCGCCTTATTCAAGAATGCTGTTTTACTGAGTTAAAAATAGATGACATCAAGTTTTGCCCACATATAGAGGCTGATCATTGCGATTGTCGAAAACCCCTACCTGGCATGATCGTGAATGCAGCTATAGAGTATGGTATCGATATCACTCAAAGCTATATGATCGGCGATCGGTGGAGGGATATCGAGTGCGGTCAGGCAGCAGGATGCAAAACTAATTTTTTTATTGATTATGGCTATAGTGAAAAAAAACCTGAGCCTCCATATACTATCGTGCGTACTTTAGGCGAAGCCGTACAAATTATTTTAGAAGAAACCCAATTACTAAAACTAAGGGAAAAAGTATGAGCACACTTACAAAATTAAAAGTAAAGTTATTCGCTGATGGGGCAGACTTGGCTGGAATTGCCGAAATGGCCTCAAACCCAATGATTGGCGGCTTTACGACCAATCCTACTTTAATGCGCAAGGCTGGCATTACCGATTATAAAGCCTTTGCTTTAAAGGTATTGGAGATCGTCCCTACGCTGCCAGTGGCATTTGAAGTTTTTGCCGATGATTTTCCGACCATGGAAAAGCAAGCCAAAGAGATTGCATCCTGGGGTAAAAATGTGAATGTGAAAATTCCCGTAACCAATACTAAAGGTGAATTTTGCGGCCCTTTGGTAAAAACCTTGTCAGATGCAGGCGTTAATGTGAATGTCACTGCTGTCATGACTTTAGAACAAGTAAGAAAAATTGTCGAGAATCTGAATATCAATTCACCCGCGATTGTTTCCATCTTTGCAGGTCGGATTGCCGATACCGGGGTTGATCCAGTTCCGCTGATGGCAGAGGCAGTACAAATCTTAAAATCCAAACCTAAAGCAGAGTTAATTTGGGCTAGTCCAAGAGAGCTACTGAATATTTTCCAGGCGCATCAAGTAGGTTGTCACATTATTACGGCAACAAATGATATTTTGAAAAAATTAACCTTAGTTGATAAAAACCTGGATGCCTATTCATTAGAGACAGTTGAAATGTTTTATCGTGATGCCCAAGCAGCCGGGTTTGATATTCAAATTTAAATTTATTAATCGAAGGAGTAGTTTGTGAAGAAATTAGTTATTTTTGGCGGCGGTGGATACTGCGCTAGTTTGTTAGTTCCTCAGCTATTAGAAGAGGGTTGGGACGTGCGGGTATTCGATACCTTTTGGTATGGTACTGATCATTTTCCTAAGAACCCCAACCTTGCATTAATCAAGGGCGATGTGCGGGATATTAAGGCTGTTAAAGAGGCCTTGAAAGATCGCGATCACGTACTTCATTTAGCCTGTATTTCTAATGATGCAAGTTTTGAGCTAGATGAAAACTTGTCTACTTCAGTGAACTTAGATTCTTTTGAGCCACTAGTCATTGCCGCTAAAGAGGCTGGTGTTAAACGTTTTGTTTTTGCATCATCAAGCTCGGTTTACGGTGTCTCAGATTCACCCAACGTGACTGAAGACCATCCATTAATCCCATTGACCTTATACAACAAGTACAAAGGAATGTGCGAGCCATTATTACTAAAGCATACTGATAAGAATTTTGTGGGCGTGGTATTTCGACCTGCAACCGTATGCGGTTATGCTCCGCGTTTACGCTTAGATTTATCCGTCAATATTTTGACTAATTTTGCTGTGAATAAAGGCAAAATCATGGTGTTTGGTGGCGCTCAATTACGTCCTAATTTGCACGTACAAGATTACGCCGATTTATGTAAATTGCTGCTTACTGCACCAGCGGATAAAGTAGCCAATCAAATTTTCAATTGCGGCTTCCAGAATATGAGCATTATGGATATCGCTAAAGCAGTGAAAAAAGTCGTAGAAGAATTTTTCCCTGAGAAAGGCAATTTGCCAATTGAAGTGACCGAATCCAATGACAATCGTTCTTACCATATTAACTCGGACAAAATTAAGCAGGTCTTGGGCTTTGCCCCTAAGTATTCCGTAGAAGATGCAGTGCGTGGCCTATGCCAAGCCTTTCAAGACGGCAAGATCCCAAACAGTTTTGATGATGATAAGTATTTCAATGTCCGCACGATGAAATTGATTGGTGCTAAATGAGTGTTAAACCCATTGCAGTAGTAACAGGGGGAGCTGGCTTTATTGGCAGCCACATGGTTGATCATTTGGTTGATCAAGGCTATGCCGTCCGAGTAATTGATAGTCTGGTTGGAGGGCGCGAAGAAAATCTGTCCCAGCATGCCGCCAACTCAGATGTTGCTCTAGAAAAGCGTGATATTCGCAGCTTTTCTGCCAAAGACCCTTTGTTTACAAATGCAAAATTGGTATTTCACTTTGCTGGCATTGGCGACATTGTGCCCTCCATTGAAAATCCGGCTGAGTATATGTCTGCAAACGTACAGGGTACCGTCAGTATGCTCGAGTGTGCTCGGCATGCTGGTGTCGATAAATTTGTTTACGCCGCTTCATCTTCTTGCTACGGTTTAGCTAAAACGCCAACCACAGAAGATCACCCCATCGAAACCAAGTACCCCTACGCACTTTCTAAGTATCAAGGCGAGCAAGCAGCGTTTCATTGGCATCAGGTTTATAAGTTGCCGGTCAATGCAGTCCGTATTTTTAATGCCTATGGGACGCGCTCACGTACTTCTGGAGCGTATGGCGCAGTTTTTGGGGTATTTTTGCGCCAAAAAATTGGTAATCAACCGTTCACAGTAGTGGGTGATGGCACCCAAACACGAGACTTTTTATATGTCACTGATGTGGCTAAGGCGTTTTATGCTGCTGGAGTTTCCAAAACAGTAGGACAGGTATACAACCTTGGGGCTGGAAAGCCGCAATCAGTAAATCGTTTGGTTGAATTGCTCGGCGGCGGGGAGGTCTTATATTTACCTAAAAGACCAGGTGAACCAGATTGCACATTTGCCGATATCACGCGCATTCAGGCAGAATTGGGTTGGAAGCCGGAGGTCAGTTTTGAAGAGGGCGTAGGAAAAATTTTAGCAAATATTGACTATTGGAAAAACGCGCCTTTGTGGGATCCTAAATCAATCGCGGGCGCCACAAAATTATGGTTTGAATTTATGTCTGAAAGGTAATGGCGATGGACCACGAAAGCCAAAAGATGTTTTCTCATAAGATTAAAACGGCAGCTGAAATTGCCCAATTAATTGGAGATCGCCCACGCTCCAAAAAAGCCATTATGTGTCACGGCACTTTTGATGTGGTGCATCCCGGGCACGTTCGCCACCTTCTTTATGCAAAAACCAAGGCGCCAATCTTAATTGCCAGCTTAACCGCTGATGAGCACATCAAAAAAGGCAACTTACGCCCTTATGTGCCAGAAAATTTACGCGCAGTCAATTTGGCTGCTTTAGAAATGGTGGATTATGTATTAATTGATGCAGATCCAACCCCCTTAGAAAATCTTAAACTGATCAAACCAGATTATTTTGCTAAGGGCTATGAATATACTGCAGGCGCTACAAATCCCAAGACCCAGGAAGAGATTGCTGTTTTGGAAAGCTACGGCGGTGAGGTGATTTTTACGCCTGGCGACATTGTTTACTCCTCTTCGGCATTAATAGAGTTAGCGCCTCCAACTATCGGGGTAGATAAATTACTCTCGCTGATGGAGAGTGAAAAATTAAATTTTAATGACTTGCGTGTGGCTTTAAGTAAGTTAAAGGGATTAAAAGTTCATGTGGTGGGCGATACGATTGTCGATAGTTTTACTTATTGTCATTTAATTGGCGGTATGACGAAAACACCCACCATGAGCGTGCTCTTTGAGAAAAAAGTCGATTATGTGGGGGGTGCAGGAGTAGTCGCAAAGCACATTAGAGCAGCAGGAGCGGACGTTACCTTTACAACTGTATTAGGAAAAGATGCTTTGCAAGAATTAGTATTAAAAGATCTAGAGGCTGCGGGGATTCATTGCACTCCGATAATCGATGAAACGCGTCCTACGACTAATAAGAATGCCATTGTTGCTGATACTTACCGGTTACTAAAGGTTGATACCTTAGATAACCGCTCAATTTCTGACAAAATTCTAGAGCGTATTCAAAATCAAATTAAAACTGTTCCAGCGGATGCAATCGTTTTTTCTGACTTTAGACATGGTATTTTTAATCGTGCAACAGCACCAGTGCTGTGCGCTAGTATTCCCGAGGGAGTATTTCGAGTTGCCGATAGTCAGGTAGCTAGTCGCTGGGGCAACATTCTAGAATTTCAAGGCTTTGACTTAATTACCCCTAATGAAAAAGAGGCCCGCTTTTCTTTGGGAGATCAAGATTCAGTAGTGCGTCCATTAGCCTTGGAACTATTTAGAAAATCCCATGCAAAATTACTAATCCTGAAGTGCGGCGATAGAGGAATTGTGACTTACCGGATGGATTCCCCAGATGACTACCGCGCATTTTTTGCGATTGACTCTTTTGCTGGTAGGGTGGTTGATGCTGTCGGTGCGGGAGATGCATTACTCTCCTATGCAACTTTATCTATGATGGCAACAAAAAATGAAGTGATTGCCGCTATTTTGGGTAACATGGCCGCTGGTATTGAGTGTGAGCAAGAGGGTAATATTCCCGTTACCCCAGAAATGGTGCTGCATAAAATTGACGCCGTAGAAAAGATTGCGCGTTATGGGGCATGAGCAACTACATTTAGCTGTTGCTTGGGATAGTTCATGCGCGTAATTGTAGTTGGTCTTGGTGTCCAGGGAAAAAAGCGACAGGCCGTTGCTGGTGAAGAGGTTGTGGCCACTGTTGATCCTGTGCATCCTGATGCGACTTATCGAAAAATTGAAGATGTTCCTTTGGAAAGTTATGATGCAGCTTTACTCTGCATTCCCGATGAGCCCAAAATAGCTATGTTGGAATATCTACTGACAAATAAGAAACATTTGCTCGTAGAAAAACCCCTCTTTGCAAATCGCACTGAAGATTTATTGGTGCTAGAAGAGTTAGCAAAAAAGAATGGCGTGGTTTGTTATACAGCCTATAACCACCGTTTTGAGCCGCACTTTATTCGCATGAAAGCGTTAATTGACTCAGGGCGACTAGGCAAGATTTATAGCATTCGAATGTTTTACGGCAATGGCACTGCGCGGCTAGTGCGCGATTCTGCCTGGCGCGATCAAGGTACAGGTGTGCTTCCCGATCTCGGGTCGCATTTATTAGATACCGTGAATTTTTGGCTAGGAAAGCCGGTTGAGGGATTTTCTATTTACTCTGCAAACCGTTTTGAGAACCTGGCCTATGATCATGTCTCGTTTGGGGCTAATGCAGATACGGTTGTCCAGTTAGAAGTGAGTTTACTTTCTTGGCGAAATCATTTTTATGCAGATGTTTATGCAGAAAAGGGTACGGCCCATATCCAATCCTTGTGTAAGTGGGGGCCTAGTACTTTTACATATCGGGATCGCAAGTTACCTAGTGGTAGACCTGATGAGGAGTCAATTACTTTGATTGAGTCGGATCCAACTTGGGCTTTGGAGTATGCCCATTTTAAAGATTTATGCAAACACGGTATGAGTAATATAAAAAATGATATTTGGATTAATCGAACTCTGAGTAATCTTAGTACAAACTTATAAAGATTAAAATGACACTGACACTATTGCAGCCATCTCCTCTTAAGCCCAGGCGCGTAGTTATTTTAGGCAGTGGTTTTATCGGTGGGGCTATTGCCGAGCATTTAGTTGCTGATTCAATTGAGGTTTTAACTCTTAAGAGTAGTTCACTGAATTTACTTGACGATAATGCTGCAAAGAACTTAGCACTAAAGTTGCGCGCAGACGATGTACTCGTTTTTGCTTCTGCTAAAGCACCGTGTAAAGATGTTGATATGTTGCAAGATAATATCCAAATGGCTAAAGCGGTAGGCAAAGCGCTTAGCTTACAAAGCGTTGCTCAACTTATTTACATTAGTTCTGATGCAGTCTATAAAGACTCTAAGGAACCTATCTCTGAAAAATCTTGTGCTGAGCCGCAGAGTTTGCATGGTTTAATGCATTTAGCCCGGGAGCTTATTTTAAGGCAGCAGTACCAAGGCCCCTTTGCTATCGTGCGCCCAACTTTAGTGTATGGCATCCAGGATCCGCACAATGGATATGGCCCTAATCGTTTTGGACGCTTAGCCAAAGAGAGCGGCGAGATTGTGTTATTTGGTAAGGGCGAGGAAAAACGTGACCATGTATATGTTGAAGACATTGCTAAGTTAGTGCGTTTACTCATTTTGCATCACGCGGTTGGGGTAGTTAATGCGGTATCAAATCAAACTGTTTCCTTTAATGAGTTAGCGCAATTTGCTACTACTTTCTTTCGTTCAACAGGCGCCGTCATTGAAACGCAGCGTGTTGGGGTAATGCCCCATGATGGCTATCGTCCCTTTGAGCCATCTGTTGCATCAATAGTCTTCCCAGGTTTTCAATTTAGAGATTGGCGCACAGGCCTTACCGAGGTTTATGCCAATGCAGTGGGATAATCGATATATAAAATTTGTAAATAGTAAGGTGCTTTATGTCTAAACCAGTGATTGGCTTTGTAGGAATGACCCACTTAGGGTTAAATTCTTGCATTGCCGCTGCAGAAAAAGGGTTTGAGCTCATTGGTTTTGATCCAAGCGCGCAATTAATTAGCGAAATTAATTCTGGTCATTTTCCGGTATCTGAACCACAGCTAGTTGAGTTAGCGCAAAAAAATAAGTCCCACTTGAGCTTTACTTCTGATATTAACGAATTAAAAAAATGTGATGTAGTCTATGTGGCACCTGATGTTTCTACAAACGATCAAGGTGAGAGCGATTTGACTACCATTACCGCATTACTTGATCTTACCTTAGAGGCAACGCGACCCGAATGTGTGATTGTGGTTCTCTCCCAAGTGCCACCAGGTTTTACACGCGGAAAATTAAAAGCTGGCCGTTCTCTTTATTATCAAGTTGAAACATTAATTTTTGGTCAAGCTATACATCGCGCCTTACATCCTGAGCGATACATCATTGGCTGTGAGAATCCTGAAGTACCGATTCCTTTAGCATTTTCACAATTTCTACAGGCGCATGATTGCCCGATTTTACCAATGCGCTTTGAAAGTGCTGAGCTAGCCAAAATCTCCATCAATATGTGTTTAGTTGCCTCAGTTTCTACTGCTAATACGCTTGCTGAACTATGCGAGAAGATTGGTGCAGATTGGTCTGAAATTGTGCCTGCATTAAAGTTAGATCGGCGAATTGGGCAGTATTCTTACTTATCTCCAGGACTTGGAATATCAGGCGGTAACTTAGAGCGCGATTTAGCCACGGTGTGCCATTTTGGAGAAAAAAATAGTACCGATATAGGTGTTGTAAGAGCTTGGATAAAAAATAGTGAGCATCGAAAGGATTGGCCATTCAAGATTATTAAAGAAAAATTGCTGACCATATCAAAATCACCAGTGATTGCAATATTGGGATTGGCATACAAAGAAGATACCCATTCAATTAAAAACTCTCCCGCAATAGCGCTCATAAAAAACTTGCAAGAGTGTAATATTCGAGTCTTTGATCCAATAGTTTCAAATTCAGTGGTTAATCATCCTAGATGTTACGGGGCAACATCTGCAATGGATGCCTGTCAAGATGCGGATGCGGTAGTAATAATGACCCCATGGAAAGAATTTTCAGCCTTGAGATCTAATGATATTGTTGAGATGTTGAGAGGGAAGTTAATCATCGATCCCTACGGGGTGCTAGAGATGAATAAAATTGATGATTTAAATGTAGAGTATATGACGCTTGGAAAATAGTAATTTTCTAAATTTTTAAATTATCAAATGATAATATGCTGACTAACCTAAATTCTTCTCCTGTCCCCCCAAATAGGCTGGTAATTTTAGGTGCACATGGCTTTATAGCTAGTCATCTTGCTCGGTGGTCCAAAGACAATCATATTGAATGTAGACTAATTGGCCAAGATGAGGTTAACTTAGCTGACTTTAGTTCCGCTCAGCTCTTATCCTCTTTGTTGCGTGAGGACGATGTAATTGTAATGACATCAATGCTTACCCCTGAATTTGGGTTAGATTATGAATCTGTAATGCGAAATTTAAGAATGGTAGAGACTGTTTGTACTGCCCTCAAATATATAAAATGCGGTCATTTTATATATTTGAGTTCTGATGCAGTTTATGATGCTGAAAAAATACCACTAGATGAAGATTCCTCTCGCGAGCCTATAAGTTTATATGCGCTATCTCATTCTGCTCGTGAGATTCTTTTGGGGGATTTTTTTCAAAAAAATATTCCTGGAGCACCATTAACAATCTTACGTTTAACAGCAATTTATGGATTTGGCGATACGCATAATGCCTATGGCCCAAATCAATTTGTACGAAGCGCATTAACAGATGGAAATATAAAGATATACGGGAGAGGCGAGGAAAAAAGAAGTTTTGTTTTTATTGATGATCTTATTCGCCTAGTGGGCCTTGTAGTAAAAAATAAAAGTGTAGGCGTATTAAATGTAGCTATTAGTCCTCCCACTACTTTTTTTACACTAGCTAATATAGTGCGCATGAAATTAAATACTTCCGTAAGGATTGAGTTTTTACCAAGGCTTGTTCCCGTAGTTCATAGACCATATAAGTTCACTCAAATTTTTAGATTTATCTATAATTTAGGGCGCCCCATTGGATCCATCGTACATAGAACTTTTGTTAATACTGCTATCTTTAATTCTTTTCCTGAGTTTAGATTTACGTCTTTGGAAGAAGGAATTTCAGAGTTAGTAAATGCCGAGCAAAAGGCTTTAGCCGATAAAGAAAAGCTCAATCAGGATGCCAGAAAATGAAAAAAACAGCTATTATTATTGGAATTAGTAGCGATATAGGTTATGAATTGGCTGTTCGATTGGCTAAAGATGGCTGGGAAATATGGGGAACTTATCGTACTAAGCCATCCTTTAGTTTTCTAAAGGGCATTAATATATTTCCTTGCGATGTTTTGGATATTTCAACAAGGCAGAGCTTTCTTCAGCATTTAAAGAAGAACAATATTTCCTGGGATCTATTTATTATTGCGACTGGTACTGAAGAGCCTATTGGAAATTTTTGGGATAGTTCTGAAGAGGTATGGAATGAAAGCATTCGCGTGAATGCCCTAGCTCCCTTAGGAATGATTAGAGACTTATATTTACTGCGAAATACCGCCCAAATTTCAAGTGTTGTGTTTTTTTCAGGATCGGGTACAAATAATGCTGCTCCCGCATATTCTGCTTATTGCGCATCAAAAATAATGCTGATTAAGATGTGCGAGTTATTGGATGCAGAAAGCCCTGACATCCAATTTTTTATTATTGGCCCTGGAATTGTAAGAACTAAGATTCACGAGCAGACATTAAAAGAGCCTATCAAAAGTGGTCCAAATTATTTGAAATTAATGAAATTTTTAGATTCTGGCAGCCCGGGAACGAGTCATCAAGAAATATTTGAGTGTTTGATGTGGTGTATGCATCAGGGTAAAGCCGTTATCGGAGGTAGAAATATTTCACTTGTCTATGATGCATGGCGTGTAGACGGAGGAGTCTCGCTCTCAAATGCGTTGAAAGAAGATCTGGATATGTATAAATTACGTAGATTTGGTAACGATATAAATGTAAATATGGATAAAATATAATGAAATTATCTGATGTAGTGGCTCAATTTTTAAAAGATCAGGGGATCTATCATGTTTTTGCTATTTCTGGCGGAGCTTCACTGCATCTAATTCATTCTATTGCGGCTACTGATGGCATTGATTATGTATGCCCACTGCACGAGCAATCAGGGGCTTTCGCAGCAGATGCCTATTCACGAGTTACTGGCAATCTTGGATGTGCCGTTGCTACCAGTGGTCCAGG
>Ga0114967_10002262_pt1 | contig 16140 bp, 13 predicted proteins | sample M_130628_MF_Meta_FD_92639 | JGI IMG/M metagenome (GOLD analysis project Ga0114967, IMG submission 92639) | Freshwater microbial communities from Lake Montjoie, Canada to study carbon cycling - M_130628_MF_MetaG | ecosystem: Environmental > Aquatic > Freshwater > Lake | place: Lake Montjoie... | reverse complement strand
CGCTCCGGTCGACCCCGCCCGCCTCCGGGCACCCCCCGGACCAGCAAAATCGCCCGTCCACGCGGAAAAATGGACCGACAATCCGCTACCGTCGCCCCGCAACGGAGTAAAACCTTAGCTCGCAATCCTAAAATCTTATTTTTACCCGGCCCGGTCGCCCCTTACCGCAGCAAAAAACGGCTTACCGGTCTAAAATCTTATCTCACCGACCTAATACCTTATCTTCACGCCGGCCCAGTGCCCCACCCAGCCGTCCAACAGCCCGTTAACGGCGTTAAATCTTATCTTCACAGCGCAAAATTATATCTTTTACCGTCCCACCGCCCTGCAACTAGCTCAAACGCCCCCTTCACGCGTTCCAAAGCCCGTAAAATCAGCCACTTACCCCAATTTCGCCCTTCCGACCCACTCTGCCGCCCCGCTCAAGCCGCCTCCGGCTCCCGCCACCGCCCCCCCTGCATTTTTTCCGACAGATCCCTTCCAAAAAACTTGCGGCTAGTCCCGTTCCAGGCTAGCGCTATCGCACTTATGAACGACCGCACTGCCAACCTCCTCGCCAGCTATCGCACCCGCCTTGCCTGCCTCGATCAGGCGGACCATGTGCCCCTCTGGAAAAACCAGCCCCCCGTCATCTTCACCACCAAAGTGGCCGCCGCCCGCGCCGCCGTGGAGACCCTCGCCGCCACCGCCGGCCGCCAATCCGCCTCCATCGCCGGAACCACCGCCGCCAAACGCCGCGAGGAAAAGGAACTCGAAGACACCGGCTACAACTTCGGCCGCCTCCTCGTCGCCCTCGCCACCGACCGTGGCGACCTCACCACCGCCGCCAAATACGATGTCCCCATCAGCAACTGGCGCGCCCTCCGGGATGAAGCCCTCCTCCAGCGCGCCCGCCTCCTCCATGCCGATGGCACCGCCCTCGCCACCGGCCCCAACGCCGCCGCCGCCAACACCTACGGCATCACCACTGCCAGCCTCGCCCTCCTCAAAAAAGAAACCGACGACTACGCCGCCTTCATCGTCGCCCCCCAGGACGCCATCGCCGACCGCAGCGCCCTCACCGAAAGCCTCCCCCAGCTCCTCCGCGCCACCAGCGCCCTCTTCGATCAACTCGAAGACTTCCTCCCCCAATTCGGCACCACCCCCGCCGGCCAAAACTTCCTCGCCGCCTACCGCGCCAATGCCTCCATCAACCAACGCGGTCGTGGCCCCACGCCCTCTCCCGCCTCGCCCCCGACTCCCTAAGTCCCGGCCCGGCCCCTGGTGCGATGCCCGCACCGCCCGTGCCTGAGCGGTAACAGGTTGGGTGGCGGGTGGGCAGGAGGAGGGTTGAGGGTTGGGGATAATCAGTGGCGTAGGCTCCCTCCTCCCGGCCAACGCGACGCCTGCCACCCCAAAAGCAAACGCACCCCGCCGTCCGGTCCTCCGGGCGGCGGGGTTTTTTGCGGCGGGATAGGCCGCCTCCCCGCCCGCCGCTTTGAAAGTCCGGCAGTAATAACTTGTCAGCCCGCCAACCCCTGCTTACCCTCCCTAAGCCATTTCCCGCGCCTCTCTTTCCAATGCCAGCCAAACCCAAAGCCGCCGCCGCCCGCGGTCCTGGGTGTGCCTGTGGCGTGACCGTTTCGCCGCTATCCCCTTCGAGGACCGGGGCGGCTACTTTCTGCCACGCTATTACCAGGACATCGCGATCGAGCGGGTGATGCAGGCCATCGCGGAAGACCGGCAGCGCATCCTGCTTACGCTGGCCACCGGCACGGGAAAGACCTTCATCGCATTCCAGATCGCCTGGAAACTCTTCCAAAGCCGCTGGAATCTGAGCCGGGAGCCAACCCGCCGCCCGCGCATCCTCTTCCTCGCCGACCGGAACATACTCGCCGATCAGGCCTTCAACGCCTTTTCCGCCTTCGCCGAAGACGCGCTGGTGCGCATCGAGCCCGCCGACATCCGCAAAAAGGGCAAAGTGCCGAAGAACGGCAACCTGTTCTTCACCATCTTCCAGACCTTCATGAGCGGTCCGCCAAAGGATGGCGAACCTTCGCCTTACTTCGGCGGGTATCCACCTGATTTCTTCGACTTCATCGTCAGCTATCTCACCAGCACGCCCAAAGGCAAGCTAACCGCCCTGGAAAACGATCTCCTTGACCGCGAATGGAAACAAGCCCGGCCCAAAGTCCGCGTAAAACTCCTGCCAAAAGAAGGCGAAACCTACGTCCTGGCCGAGAGCGGGAACCGCATCCTCAAAGAGCGCTCCATGCGCCGGCGGCGGCTGCGCAAGTCGGCGAAGTCGGGCTAACTGGCGTGACAGCTGCCTCCGGGGCCGCAGAACCCTGCGCTGCCAGCGGGCCGGCCCAGCTGGGAAAGGCCATGAGGATGCCGCCCAGCGATGGGATTGCATGGCCATGCCCCGTGCGGGAGCTGCTTCGTCTGGCAGACATCGGCCAAATAACTCCTTCGTGATCCGGGCGGCAACCCGATTCCCCGGGATTCATCTCCGGCTTCAGCCGGATACGCCCGATCAAAATTGACCCGGGAACCCTTCCTGTGCCGGCCTGTTTTCCACGTTGTATCCGGGTGGGGACTGCTGGCGTGGAAGTCCGGAGTGAGGCAATATCCGGGGCTGCTAGTTACTGCGGACGAGTCCGCGCATCACGCCCTGAACCAGCAGTTGATCTTCAGCCACGAGGTCAGGAAACCGGGGATTTTCAGCCTGCAGCCAGCGGCGGTGGCCTTCGATCATGAGGCGTTTCAGAGTGGTCTGCCCACCGATCAGGGCGGCCACGATGTCGCCGTGGCGGGGCAGGCGGTTGGCGTCAAGGATGACGTAGTCTCCATCAAGAATATGGGCTCCCGTCATGGAATCCCCGCGCACCCTGAGGGCGAAGCAGCCTTCTCCTGACTGAAGACCGAGGGCACTGCCATCCACCCGGAGGAATTTCCCGTGCTCTGGAAAGGGAGCCTCTGCATAGCCGGCGGACACGGCGCCAAAGAGTGGCAAATTGATGATAGCGCTGTCTGAAGGGGCAGGCTCCTCCTGTTCTGTCAGGAGAATGGCCCGCGCTTTGTTGGGAAGACGCTTCAAACTGCCTTTTCGTTCCAAAGCCCGGAGCACATCAACAGCGGCCGTTTGACTGGCGAAGCCGAAGTGTTCCTGGATTTCCCGGGTGCTGGGCATCAGTCCCCGGGCTTGGCGGCTGGCCTTTAAAAAATCCAGGACTTCCTCCTGGCGTTTGGTCAATGCCGCTGGCATTGAGCTGTCTTTTGGCGGGCGGGTGGAAACAGGATTCATCACAATCCCTTAGACGCAAAAAGATGGTGGCCGTTACCTGGTTTCCGCAAAATGATTGCCGGAAAGTTCTTCGGAGGCAATTTCCGGACTGATCTGAGGCTCTGGCACTTGGCGGGCCAGAAAGGCTTCCGCAACCTGCCGGTAGGCATTCGCAGCCTTGCCCTGGGGATCATATTCCACCAGCGCTTTTTCAAAACTCTGGCTTTCCGCCACCGCGATGCTGCGGGGGATGCAGGCGGGGTAAACGAGTTCCCCAAAGGCGCGCCTGACTTCTTCCACGACGGCGCGGCAATGGCCGGTGCGGCCATCATACATGGTCATCAGGATGCCTTCCAGAATGCAGGAGGGATTGATTCCGCTGGTGGCGATCTGGTCATGGATGTCCACGATCCTGGCCAGACCTTCGAGGCCGAAGTATTCACATTGGATAGGGATGAGAAGCCCATCGGCGGCGGCCAGGGCTGAAGTCATCAGGATGCCGAGGGAGGGCGGGCAATCGATCAGCAGGTAGTCAAACCGGCCGGTTTCCTTAAGGGGTGTCAGGACCTCCCGGAGGCGGATCAGGTGGTTTTCGGAGCGGACCAATTCCACTTCACAGCCCGCCAGTTCCATCTGCGCGGGGATGATGGAGAGATTGGGGAAGCGGGTCTGCTGGATTTTGCCTGACAGAATATCCTGCCCGATGAGCACCCGGTAGAGGCTTTGACCTTCGCCGGCGCGGTGGCCGAGCCCGCTGGAGGCATTTCCCTGGGGATCAAGATCCAGCAGGAGGACACGGGCCCCGGCCTGGGCGAGACAGGTGGAGAGATTGATTGCGGTGGTGGTTTTACCCACTCCACCTTTCTGGTTGGCGATGGCGATGATCTTCATGCTGGCTGGATGTGTCCCGTATCCCACAGGATGGGCAGGGGTGCCAGCGGTTTCCTGCCGGGGTTTCCCAGGGAGGGAATAAAGCTAGGCCGGCGGATGGGACCGCAGGGGCAGCCGCAGAGTCAGGACCGTATGGTCCGGCGAGGAGGCCGCCGTGATTTCTCCCCCATGGGCCTGGGCGATCCACTGGCAGATGCTGAGTCCGAGACCGACGCCATCCTGGATGCTGCCCCGGGCACTGCTGCTGCGGAAGAAGCGCTCGAAAATACTGGGCAATTCCTCCGGTGGGATGCCGTGGCCTCCGCTTTCCACGCTGAGCAGCGCATGATGGGGTGTGGCTCTAACCACATAGCGGACGTAGCCCCCTTCCCGGTTATACTTTACGGCATTGTCCGTCAGGTTCAGCAGCAGTTGCCGCAGCCGGTGGCGGTCGGCCTGAAGGTGGATGGAGGCTTTGATATCCGTGGTGACAAACAAATTCTGCGATTGTCCGAGGATCTCCGCCTCACTTGCAGCATCGCGCATCAAATCATGCAGGGCCACTTCCTCGGTGAGCAGGGTCACCTGCCCGGCATCGGCCTGGGTAAGCAAGGTCAAGCCGCTGACAATCCGGTTCAATCGTTCCACTTCATCCATCCAATTCCCGATCTGCTCACGCAGCGGTTCACTCATGTCGTGGCGGATGAGGGACTGTTCAAAGCCACTGCGGAGGATGGTGAGGGGAGTTTTCAGTTCATGTGAGGCGTGGAGGGTGAACTCCCGGACCCGGGCGAACGAGGTTTCCATGCGGCCGGTGAGGTCATTCAGCACTGAAGTGAGCCGGTCCAACTCATCCCTGGTGCCAGGAAGGGGAAGCCTCCGGTGCAGGTTGTCCTCGTGGATGTGTTCCGCCGCTTCGGTGAGGTGGCGGATGGGCAGCAGCGCGCGGTGAATGAGCCACCAGCTGACGGCTCCCAGCAGGAGAAAGGGCACGCAGGACTCGAGAGCGATATCTGCGATGAATTGCCAGGGTTCCTTCTGCTCCACGCTGGCTTCCCCGCCTCCGTGGCTCATTTCCCGCCACGCCAGCAGCAGGGAAATTGCGATGGCACTGGCGAACAGCCCGAAATGCCACCAGCAGAGACGCCGGCTCAGGGAATGGGTCATGGCACAGATTCGCTCATCATATACCCAACGCCGCGGATGGTGTGCAGCAGGGCAGCACTGCCTTCGCTGTCGATTTTCTCCCGCAGCTTGCGGATGTAGACGTCAACCAGATTGGTGCCGGGATCGAAGTTATAGTCCCAGACTTCCCTCAGCAGCAGCGAGCGCGGACAAACATGGCCAGCCTGTTGCATCAGGACTTCCAGCAGCCGGAATTCCCGGGCGCTCAAATCAATCATCCGTCCCGCGCGGCTGGCGGTGCGGTGTGGCACGTCAAGCGCCAGATCCGCGACGCGCAGCAGGATCGCCTTGGTATCGCCCGCCCGGCGGGTCAGGGCCTGGAGCCGCGCCACGACTTCCCCCATGGCAAAGGGTTTTGCCAGGTAGTCATCGGCTCCGGCATTCAGACCATTGATGCGTTGGTCCACTTCCCCCAGCGCGGAGAGGAGCAGGATGGGGGTGCTGTTGCTCCGGCTGCGCAGGCGGCGCACGGCGGTCACCCCATCACAGCCGGGCAGCATGATATCCATGACCACGGCATCGTAGGATTGGGTGCTGATCCGCTCGACCGCCTCGTCTCCCCGGATGGAAACATCCAGGGTGTAGCCGGCGGCCTCCAGACCTTCCTTCAGGCCGGCGGCGGTGCGGGGTTCGTCTTCGACAATGAGAATACGCATAGCAAATAATTCCAATGAGTGCTGCGCCTATGATGGGGCTTCTCCGTGGGCAATGCACCTTAAATTCCGCTATAATTCCAGCGCCTGGCGGGTGCCCGTGAAGACCACGACACGGCGGATTTTCTCCGGTGGCAGGCGCAGCAGGTGGCACAGCGCCTCCCGGTAGATTTCCAGCTGGGGGCGGTGCTGTTCCGCCGCTTCTGAAGCCGTGGGCGTGGGGAATGCGGTTTTGAAATCGATCAGCACCGCAGCCTGGGGTCTGCCGGCGGCATCCCGGTGCACGATCACCCGGTCAAAGACGCCACTGTGCAGCACCCCATTCAAGATCACATCAAAGGCACGCTCCCTCCATAGAGTCGCGGTGGGGCCGGGGTTGGCAAAGAACTCTGCCAGACCTGGATCACGCAGGCAGGTCCGGGCCTCTGCAACGGCCTCCGGCTCCAGGCCAGGAGCAGCGAGGGCCTGCCCCGCATCCTCCGCCCACTTCACCCGGCGCAGGGCCTCGTGCACCGCCAAGCCAGCCTCCCTGGCGGCCTGGCGCGCGCTTTGGAAGTTGCCGGAGCTTTCCGCTATAGCCATGCCGGACGGCCGTTTCGCCCGCAGGGGAATTCTTTTCCTCAGGGAGGCCAGACTAACGGCAGGGGGCGAGGCAAACAAGTCCTCCTGCACCATCGCGGGTTTTGCGTCCCGGGTGCGGACCGGGGCACTGGCTTTCACCGGTTGTTTCAATTCATGGGCGAGGAACCAATCCGGATCCCCAAACGTGGCGATGATTGGATAGGATTTTCCCTGGATGGGGAAGTTCCCAGCCCCTTCCTGGGTCAGGGTCTGGCGCACCACGCGGGCCAGGGATGGCGTGCTGGTGGTCCTGGGCGGCGGTTTGAGGAAAAGATAGTTGGCATACTTCGCCCGTGTCACCATCACATAAAGGCCCGCCATGCGTTCCCGCCAGTTGGCCGCATTGGCCCGTGCCATGGCGGCTCCCAGCACCGGATCGGATTCTGTCAGGTTTTTTTGGGGCAGCTTCAGCAGCCATTCCACGCCGCCTGCAGCATCCAGCTTCATCCCCACCGTCTGGCCATAGCGGAACATCTGATCATGCAGGTCAGGGATCAGCACGATGTCAAAAGTCAGGCCCTTCGAGCGGTGCACGGTCATTACCTGGATGGCTCCAGTGTGGCCAGTGCCCCGCACCGTCCAGGAGGCGGCGAATGTCAGGAACCCGTCCACATCGCGGCTTCCGCTGCGGTCAAACTGGCGGGCACAGCTGCACAACTCCTCCATCCGGCTCAGGCTGAAGGCATCCAGCTCCGGCATCTGCCGCTGCAGGGCGGTGATCCACCAGCGCAGGGTATCGTGAAATCCCTCCTCCGCCACCTGGGCCAGCACCTGGCGCAGCACCGGATAGCGCGATAGTCTGGCGCGTTCGGCCGCCGTGCCTTCCCTGTCTGGAAACTCCCGGCTGATCACCGCTTCCAGGGGAGTCATCAGCACCTGCTGCCAGGCAAACTGATCCCCCGGATGCGCCGCCGCCTGGAGCAGCGCCAGCAGGGCAGAGGTCGCCGGATTGTCCCCGGCTACGGAAAGATCACTTTCACACACCACCTCCATGCCCGTGGCAGAGCGCAGAAAATCCGCTATGGCCAGGGCCCGGGGATTCCGGTGGCAGATCACCGCACAGGTCAGGCCCCGTTTCAGCGGCTGCATCTCCTTGAGCCATTCCGCCGCGCGGCTCCAGCGGGCATCCCCCAGCGGCACCTCCTCCGCCTCGGTAGTTTCGTCGTCGGATGAAGAGGCTGCATTTCCATCGGCCGGATCATCCGGCACCTCCAGCACCAGGGCAGTCCCGCCAAACTGGGTATTCCGGCTGGTGTGTTCCTGCCAGGGCCACTGGGCCACTGCCGCAGCGGGCAACACCTCCGCCAGCGCCTCCGGATCGCCCAGCAGGCGGTTGACCATCTCGATCACGGCTGGCCCGGAGCGCTGCGAAAGGCTGAGGGGCTGGATCCGGATCGGTTTCTCCTCTTCGGATGCCGCCCCACTGTTATATTGGCGCTCGATATCGCCGAAAAGCTGCGGGGTGCCGCCGCGCCATTCATAAATGCTCTGCTTCTGGTCACCCACCGCGAAGAACGACTTCCGCCCCTCTCCGTCCTGCACGGTTTCATCGATCAGATTGGCCAGCACGCGCCACTGCACCCGGCTGGTGTCCTGGAACTCATCCAGCAGCCAGTGATCATAGCGGCTATCCATCCGGTAATCCATCAACTGCCGGTTCTCCCCATGCGTCAGGGCGCGGGCCTGGCTGGCCATCGCTCCGGAAGCCTCCGGGCTCAGCCCACCACCCAGGATCAACTGCACATCCTGAAAGGTCAGCTGGCCCTGGCGGCGCACCAGCTCATGATAGTGCCGGTCATAGCGCAGGACCACTTCAAAAATCCCCCGCGTCTGGCGCAGCACGGCCTCCAGCTCCCGGGCCTGCATCCACTCCAGCAAATCCGCCACCGCCTCTGCCAGCGGGCCGGCCAGGGGATAGAGTTTCCGGTCCAGCTTCACCTCCGCCCCTCCCTGCCGCAGCTCCTCCTTCAGTGGCTGCAGCCTGTCCCACAGATATTTCAGATGCTGGTCCATCGGAGCCCCTGCAGAATATTCCAGAACCGCTGCGAGGAATTTGGTCCAGCGGTCCTGGTGGTGTTCTGTCATTTCCATGCCCGCCAGCCCTTTGCGGATGCGTTCCACCACCGCCCCCCGTTCCACCGCCGGGCCAGGCACTGGAGCCTGCTCCGGCCAGATCACCCGGGCATCCCCCCACTGTTCCGCATGGGGCGCAGTCAGGAAAAGTCCGTGCCAGACCTTGATAAACTCATCCAGTTTCCGCCGCACATTCACCTCGTCCTTGCCGTGGGTCGCCTCCGCAAAAGCCTGCATGAACTCCCGCCGCGCCGTCGCTGGTCCGGCATCTGGCGCAAAGACCCTCTCATAAACCCGCAACTGCTCCACCGCCTGCTGGTGCGGATCCAGCAGGGTAAAGTCGCCACTCAGTCCCAGCTCGAAGGGGAAGCTCCTGGCCATGCGGATGAAAAAGCTATCCAGCGTCCCCAGCATGAGGAACGGCAGCCGCGCCGTCATCTTCACCAGGGCATGGCAAAACTCCTCCTTCGTCGTCCCTGGCTGGTCAATGTCCCGCGCCAGGCCTTCTGCCAGATCACTGCGCGAAGCAGCCTCCGCCAGGCGGTGCAGGATCGCATTGAAAAACTCCCCAGCCGCTTTCCGGCTGAACGTCAGTGCCACAATGCTCTCCGGCTCCGCCCCCATCATCAGCAGGCGCAGGTAACGGACCGTCAGGCTCCAGGTCTTTCCGGAACCCGCCGAAGCAGTGATGAGGGTGTGCGGCAGCATAGCAAAATCAGCAAACCCACCCCTCCGCCAGCCGCCCCGCCATGGGAAGCGGCATTTCCATGAGCCCCCAGTTCAGCGTCCCTGTGCCGGGCACTTTGGCAAATCAAGGACCGCCCCCGCCCCTGGCCTGAAAACTGTTGCACAAACGGCTGACTGTGGGGTATGAAAGCAAAATTTTAACCATCCTGATTCTATGCAATACTACGTCGGCAAAAATGGACAGCAACTCGGACCTTTTGGTGAGGAACAGATCAAAGCCCGGGTGGCTTCCGGTGAATTCAGTCCTTCGGATCTCATGTGGTGTGATGGAATGGCCGCGTGGGAGCCAATCAGTAATATCCTGAACAAGCTGAGCAACCCGTATGCCCCTTCACCGGCCCTGGGACAATCGCCGCTTTTTGCCCGGAATGGTTCCGGGCGGCCGCTCGCGGGGCTGGGTGCCCGGCTCGGTGCCGCCGTTTTGGACGGGCTCCTGTTTGGTTTGTGTTTTTTACCGGCGCTCCCAGGTTATTTGGCATTGGCCAGGAGTGCTGCGGCCAGGGAAATGAGTGACGCTGCCGGGGATATACCCCCGGATTTTAATCCCGCGATGATGATATTGGCGGGCGTGCTCTTTTTGGTCATTGCCGTCACCAACCTGGTTTTGTTGTCGACCCAGGGCCAGACCCTGGGCAAAAAAATTGTTGGGGTGCGAATTGTCCGGTTTGAAGACGGGGGCAAGGCAGGGTTCGTCAAAGCGGTGCTGATGCGTGGATTTCTGCCAGGCTTGATTGGGGCTGTTCCGCTGCTGGGGGCTGTGTTTTCCCTCGTGAACATCTGTTTTATTTTCCGGGAGGACAGACGTTGTATCCATGATCTGATGGCGGGAACGCACGTCGTTGAGGCTTGAGAGGTGCCGGAAACGGCCTGGACATTTTGCCAAACTTTCGATAAGGCAGGGCATGAGGTCGATCGAAATTTTTTCCGGAGCTGGAGGGTTGGCTCTCGGGTTGGAAGGAGCAGGCTTTGAATCTGTGGCTCTGGTTGAGCGCAACCGGGATGCCTGCGCCACCCTGCGGCTGAACCGGCCCCGTTGGAATGTCCTTGAGGCGGATATCCGCGAAATTGATTTCCGGAGTTTTGGCGCGGTGGATCTGGTGGCGGGAGGGCCCCCTTGCCAGCCTTTTTCGATGGGGGGCAAAGCGAACGGTTATGATGACCACCGGGACATGTTTCCCCAGGCCGTCCGGGCCGTCCGGGAGTTGCGGCCGGGGGCCTTTTTGTTTGAAAATGTCAGGGGGCTTTTGCGTCCTGCATTCAGCAATTACGTGGAATACATCAAACTGCAGTTCACCTATCCGGATTTTCCCATTTCGAAAAATGCCTCATGGGAAGTCAACCTGCAGCGCCTGCAAAAGCACAGCAACTCCGCCAAGCCAGCTTCGGAACTGCGCTACAATGTCAGCATTCAGCTGGCGAATGCGGCCAACTATGGGGTGCCCCAGCACCGCCACCGCGTATTCTTTACCGGCTTCCGCTCCGATTTGGAATCGAAATGGTTTTTCCCCAGCCCGACCCATACCGGGGCCGAACTGTGGCGGGCTCAGTTTTTGGAGGCTACCTACTGGAAGGAACATGGGCTGAAAGTCCCTTCCTTCCCCGGTCCAGCGCCCCGACCCCGGCTGCAACAAACGGTTATTCCCGGGTTGTTTGCCGGGCCGGCCCGTTGGCGCACCGTCAGGGACGCCATGGCCGGCCTCGGAGATCCCGGGAAAAAAAGCCTTTGGCAAAATCACGTTTTCCAGCCAGGAGCCAAATCCTATTCCGGGCATACCGGCAGCCCCTTGGACGAGCCTGCCAAAGCCCTGAAAGCAGGCGATCATGGCGTTCCGGGTGGAGAAAATATGATGCGTTACCCGGATGGGACAGTGCGGTATTTTACCGTGCGCGAATCTGCCCGGATTCAGACTTTTCCAGACAACTACATTTTTTCAGGGTCGTGGACGGAAAGCATGAGGCAACTGGGCAACGCCGTCCCTGTCGCCCTTGCGGAAGCGGTCGCTTCATCCATCGCGTCACATCTGCAACCTTATGGAAGACGAATCCATCTTCAATCCGCCCGATAAACGCAATCTTGGCAAGAGTGTGGTCGATGCCCTTCTGCAAAAGCCGGAAAAACCTTTAGGTGGTTTGAAGAAATTCCCAGGGGCTGGAGTTTATGCCATTTATTACCGGGGAGGCTTTGCTCCATATTCCGTCCTCAGTAGCATCAATGAGCCTCAGGGAAACATTCCCATCTATGTTGGAAAAGCTGTTCCAACAGGGAGCAGGAAAGGCACCGCTTTGGATATCTCGCTGGATTCAACCGCGCTGTGGAAACGGCTTCAGGAGCACGCAGAATCCATCAAATATGTCGAATCTCTTGATGTTGATGATTTCACCTACCGGTCCCTGACAGTTGACGACGTTTGGATTCCGTTGGGAGAGTCCTTCGTCATCCAAAAATACCGTCCACTTTGGAATCTGGTGGTTGAAGGATTTGGCAATCATACTCCAGGAGCAGCCCGTTTCAGCGGGAAGAGGCCACTCCGGGATGAACTTCATCCCGGCAGACCATGGGCGGCGAATTGCCAGCCGCCAAGGCATTCCCGTGATGAGATCCTCAGGAGGGTAGCTGCCTTCATGGAGTCCATATCCCCAATCCTTTGATCCTCCAGCTGAATCCATAGCGCGGTTCTCCCAGATGGCAGGCTTGGAGGCAAACCCAGAAGAAAATTTTCAAAATACCTTCTGAAAATTTAATTTGTGCAACGCTTTCATTCGGGGCTATATCGCCTCAATTCCGGTTGTTCCGGTATCCAAAATAACTCAACCATCCACGAACCGCCATGATCCGTTCCTCACTCATCGCCCTGCTTCTTTGCTCTGTGCCTCTGGCTCAGGCAGATACCAAAAAGACCACTGCTCCTGACAAGGCTGCAGCGGCGGATAAAGTCACTGAAAAAGCCACTCCGGCCAAGCCAAAACCAGAAACCAAGCCAGCGGCGAAGCCTGAGGCGAAACCCGCTGCGAAACCTGCCAAACCAGCGGCGAAACCCGGCGAAGTGGATGCCGCCGATCAGGCCCTGCTGGACCATGCCGCGAAGGAACTCAAGAAATTGACGCCTGCCCAGACCGCCAGCCTGCTCAAGTTTTGCAATGAGGGCACTCCGGCCGATCTCCAGACGATTCCTGGGATTGGTGAAGTGAAAGCTGGCGCCATCAAAAAAGCCCGTCCCCTGAAAAGTGCGGATCAATTGATCATGGTCGATGGCGTGGGTGAAGTCACTTTCGACGGTGTGGTGAAATGGGTAAAGGATGGCATGCCGAAAGACGCCCCAACCGATAAAAAGCCCGCAGCCAAGCCAGAAGCCAAGCCTGCAAAACCTGCCAGGACCGAAGCAGCCAAGCCTGAGGTGGTGAAGCCGGAAGCGAAGACGGTGGAAAAGAAGGTCAAAACCGCTGCAAAAACGGCAGCCGATAAAGTGGCTCCCACCCCTGCGCCGAAATAGCCGTTTCACCAAGTCACTGGCTCTGCCCGGACCTTCCGGCAGAGCCGCTCAAACCGCCTCCGGATTGCCGGTGGCGGTTTTTGCTATCCCGGCTGGATATCCGCCCCGCCTTTTGAGTCCAGTGGAATGTCTGGCCTGCTTAACGATCCTCCGGAAGGGCGAAAAAGCGTTGCGAAATATGATTGATTTGCCGGAGGCCTCCCGTAGTCTGCGCCCCCTGATTCGCCGCTTCTGGTGTTTCAGTCCGGGCTCTTCCTTTCCCCCTTTGGAGAGGCCTCCCGCTCCTACCCGCTACCAACCACACGGATTCATCTCCGCCCGATATGTCTGACCCGGAACCCATTGACCTGTCTCAATTGCAGAATCTGAACCTCGCGCCCGATTGGGTGGGCGATCTGCAAAAGCGTGAATCCGCCGCTGGTGAAGTCATCTGGGGCCGCGCTCCGGATCATGAGCGCGAATCCCGCGGTGGTGGCCAGGGACAGGGCTATGGCGGCGGCGGTGGAGGCCGGGGTCCGCGCCGGGATGGCGGAGGTTTTGGCCAGGACCGCCCCCGTGGTCCCCGTTCGGATGACCGGGGTGGCCGTCCCGGCGGCCCGGGTGGTCCCGGAGGATTTGGCGGCCCACCCCGTGGTCCACGTCAGGATGACCGTGGCCCCCGCCCCGGCGGTCCTGGTGGCCCCGGAGGATTTGGCGGCCCACCGCGTGGTCCGCGCCAGGATGACCGCGGGCCCCGTCCCGGTGGTCCAGGCGGCCCGCGCCCGGATGGTCCCCGTGGCCCCCGTCCCGACGGTCCGCGTCAGGACCGCCCCCCGGGCGAGCGGCCCCAGGGTGACCGTGGCCCGCGTCCCGGAGGCCCGCGTCAGGACGATCGGCGTGGTCCTGCAGGCCCCGGCGGGGATCGCCGCAGTGGTCCTGGAGGCAGACCTGATTTCCGCCGTGATGAGCGGCGGGGCGGCCCAGGCCGCTTTGACGACCGTCCTTACATTGAGCCCCTGCCAGGGTGGCGGGTGCGTCTTTTCGCGGAGCCGAAATCGCTCGAAGCGATCGTCCGACAGGTGAAGGCCTCCAGCCGGGCCTATCCGGTTTTTGAAATGGGCCGCCTCTTCCTTGCCGGGCGCGACCGCTACCTCGTGAATTTTTCCCGCCTTTCCGCTCCGCAGCCCCAGCGCGGTCCAAAGGGCAGCCCTCCCCCGGAAACTCCCGCCCCCCCCGGCGGGCCGGATGAGCTGTTTCATATTCCTACGGACGGATCGCTGTGGACGAGCCGCGATGAAGCGATCCGCCACGTTTTGAACGGCCCCGTGCTGCAAAACCTCTACCGCCGTGAGACCATCACGGTGGAGCCGCCAAAGGGAATTTTCACCGCCGTGGCAGTATGTGGATTTTCCGGGGCCATCCTGGGTCCGCCGAATCACCACTCCTTCCAAACTACCGTGGCCCGCATCCACCGGGAGCAGTTTTACAACCTGCCCCTGGACCGCTACAAGTCCCGGATCCGCACGGAGAAGGACGAGGCCCTGGTCGCCAAGTGGCTGGAGGAACAGAGCACCACCGTGGTCTTTGTCCCGCTAACTGCTGATGAAATCGCCGCCGCCCAGGCCGCCCGTGAGGCGGCGGAAGCAGCCGCCAAAGCCGCCCGGTCCGGCACGCCAGAAGATGCCACCGCGCCGGAATCCTCCCCAGCACCTGAAGCCACCGCAGAAGGCGATTCTGGAGTCCCTGCCGCTGATGCCAGCGCAGATTCTGCCAGCGGGCCGGGTGAAACCGCTGCCGCCAGTGAGGAGTCCGCTGCCGCCCAAGTCCCGGCGGAAGCCGCCGAAACACCTGCATCTGCCGGCGAAACTGTGGCAGATACCACCGAAGCCAGCTCCGATGCCTCAACAGAAGAACCCGCAGCAAAACCCGCCACTGCCGGTGCTCCTGCGGAAGCCTCCAGCATTCCGGTCGAGCCCCTGAAGTCCCAGGCCGCCATGGAAGCGCACTTTATCGGGCATCACGCGCCGCAGCTCATCAAAGCCGTCACCCGGATTTCCGTATCAGGGAATATTCCTGGCAAGTTGCTGTCGCCTCCCCTCCTTGCCCTCCTCCGGATGGAAGTGGAACAGCAGCAACGCTTTCCGATGCAGTTGGTGCAGGACCTCTGCCGTGATCTTGAAAAAGAGAACCTCAAGTTCTTCAAGCGCGACAAGAAAGCCACTTTTGTCTGCCGCACCCGCCCTCACTTCATTGAGGACGAGTCGCACCTCTCCCCGCGCCTGCGCAGCATCGTCGGGGTGGTCAAGGCCAATCCTGGCATTACGGTTCCGAAGTTGGTTTCCGTGCTGGCTCCCCATGTGGAAGCCCCCGCCGCTGCCAAAGCACAGCCCGCTGCGAAACCGGAAAAACCCGGAGTTCCCGAACCAGCCGCGCCAGCCGCAGAAACGGAAGCTCCCACTTCTCCTGAAGCAGAAGCTGCGGTTGGCGAAATCCAGACTACTATTGCTCCAGAAGCGGAAGCCCCAGTAGTGGAAACAACTGTCCCCACAGAAGTCGCAGCTGCCGTGGATGAGAATGCGTCAGCTGATGCCGTCCCGGCCGAAGCGCCTGCCGCCACTGCCGAGCTGTCAGAAGCAGGAGCTGCCGCTGCTGCCTCTCCTGCTCCAGATGCGGGCCCCGCCAAGGACGTCCGCCGCGAAGAAGGCCGCCAGCGCCGTCAAAAGGGACCAAAACATCCTCCTGCGCCCCCGGCCCCGCCCGCTCCCCTCACCAGCGAGGAAATCGGCGTGCTTCAGGACCTCCGTTGGCTGGTTCAGGAAGGTTTTGTCACCGAATACGCCAGTGGCGAACTCCAAATCCTCGGACGTCCGCCTCAGCCTCCGCCCGAGAAGAAACCCCGCCCTGAAAAGTCTGCCACACCTGCTCCTGCCGCTGCCCCAGCCGTGGATGCCCTGGCAGGTGAAATCGTGACGGCCGGTTCCATCGGGACCGATGCGGGAGAAGCCGCCGCCAGAGTTGAAACCGCCGCCGCTGAAACCACACCTGTAACAGATGCCGGAGCGCTCCCCTCCGATGCAGCCCTGGCCGCCAGCGAAGAAACGCCGGTTGCTGAAGCGAAGGCCGGGGAAATTCCTGTGCCCAACGCTCCTCCCGAAGGCGAATCCTGATCTCCCGCTCCTCCTTGTCAGCAGGTCCTGCTACGCCCGCCGGCTTGAGCCGTTTGGTGGATGTGGTTCCTCTATGCAGAGCGGGAATG
>Ga0114967_10002261_pt1 | contig 16152 bp, 32 predicted proteins | sample M_130628_MF_Meta_FD_92639 | JGI IMG/M metagenome (GOLD analysis project Ga0114967, IMG submission 92639) | Freshwater microbial communities from Lake Montjoie, Canada to study carbon cycling - M_130628_MF_MetaG | ecosystem: Environmental > Aquatic > Freshwater > Lake | place: Lake Montjoie... | reverse complement strand
GAAAACATACAACGTAGAACTGAAACGCACAAGTTACATCATGGTGACGGTGGAGGCTGAAAACGAAGACGAAGCGGATCGCCTTGCGTGGGAAGAAGTAGAGCGCGGTCGTTCAGACATCAACGATGCGCTTTGGGAGTTGGAGTCGATCGAGGAGTTAACCCAATGAAAGTCCTACGGGTAAACAAGGTTACGCCCGTAACCCAGACCGACTACCTGCGCATGCTCGGTGAAGCCATGGTTCAGGTAGAAACTAAGAACCCACTGACTACTAGCGCACAAGAGCGCAAGGAGTTACAAACTGCGCTGATGGACACATTGGCACGCAAGGGAGAGATGGAATGAAACTGACACCATGGGAACGAATTGAGCGTGTGATCTTCCTTCTCTGCGCAATAGGTGTAGCCCTTGATCTTTATTATTGGAGGCCGTGAAATGTTAGAAGCAAGCATGAAGATGAAACTGTTCTTCACACAAAGACCGTGGGAGAACGAGCCCGACAGGGCTGAGTGGGTGCACGAGAACGGAATGAAGTGCCGCATCGTGAGGAACCCAATCACCGGAACCCTTTGCGGATACGTAGGTGTACCGAAGGAGAACATGCACTTTGGCGCGGGGTACGATGAAATCGGCACTAGCGATCTGGATGTACACGGAGGGCTGACGTACTCAGAGATGGGGGACGATGGCTATTGGTACTTTGGGTTCGACACTGCGCATAGCGATGACTTCTCGCCCAAGATTGTTGAGCACCTGATCGAAGCAGGGAGGAAAGACTTTACCTTCTATCAGAGCTGCGACTACAAGACTTGGGAGTACGTGAATAGGGAAATTGAGTTTCTCGCCGAGTGGTTAGCGAGGGACTGACGATGAATAACTTACAAGGAGAACTAACAAATGTTAGCTAGATACTACGTGACAGGGTGGAGCAACAGGTTCAGCAACTGGATTGCCGAGCACATCGAGTCGAAGAACATGGTGATGGCGAAGGAACGGTTCACGACCAAGTACCCCACACTGAAGAGAATCAAAGCATACAAATTGGCGCACGAGCTTGCTCGGGACACCAAACTGAGGGGGGAGAACTGACCTGAACGTACCACCGAAAACACTTGACATACCCATAACATTGTGGTATAATATAAGTTGGTATGGATAATTGTGTCCGTATCAGCGTAGGTGTAGATGTAAAAAAAGTGCAGAGTAATCTGCAAACATTCAAACCTAACAAATGTTAGAAATCATCAGAGTAATTAGAAGGAACCATTCATCATGGCTGAAATCAATTTTGGTAAGAGCATCACGCTCAAGCAAGCGGCTAACCTTATCCGCACAAACCCAACGACCCGCTTCCTGTTACAAGGCGAGCCCGGCATCGGTAAGTCTTCCCTGTTGGAGAGTATTGCCAACTCCCTTGGATACGAGCATGCGTATATTGACGTACCCAACATGGACTTGGGCGACATCGCAATGCCTGTGATCGACCACGACACCAAGACCACACGCTATTATCCCAATGCACGATTCAAGATTCATGAGAAGAAGCCGTTGGTCATCATGCTTGACGAGTTCACCAAGGGTGCCGACCCAGTTAAGAACATGCTGCACCCCATGCTTGAGAAGGCAAACCCGCGACTCGGTGACATAGCATTGAACGAGCCAAACAACCCACCGACTATCGTGTTTCTCACAGGTAATCTAACGACCGACGGGGTAGGCGACTCCCTCAAAGCACATAGCCGTAACCGACTTGTACCGGTGACGATTGCGAAGCCCGATGCCGAGCAGTGGATCGAGTGGGCTATCGCTAAGGGTCTTGAGCCAGAGGTAATTGCATGGGTGAATCGTTTCCCGCAAGTATTGGCAAGCTATACCGATGCGGCGCAAGGTGACAACCCCTACATTTACAACCCCCGTAAAACTCAGCATGCTTTCGTATCCCCACGCTCATTGGAGACAGCGAGCAACATCGTGGGTACACGCAAAGACAACGACCCTGATTCGGTGATTGCCGCATTGACAGGTGCGATTGGTGAATCCGGTGCGCGTGATATGCAAGCGTACATCGAGTTCTCAGATCAATTGCCGACATGGGAAGCAACGGTAAAAGACCCTAAGAATACGAAGGTACCGACAAGCTCAGGTGCATGCGCCATTGTGGTGTTCGGTGCGATTGCGCGTATCACCAAAGAGACTATCAGTCCGTTCATGGAGTACTTGGAGAGATTCGATGCCGAGTGGCAAGCCGTGTTCGCTATCAACATTGCGAAGAATCCCGCTAAGCAACAGGTTGCTTTCCACAGCAGTGCGTTCAAGGCTTGGGTTGTTAAGAACCAAGACCTGCTCTGATACATCTAACAAATGTTAGGAATGAACGGGACAACAGCGAGGGACTTGAAAAAGCCCCGCTACTTAATGCAATGGGTGACCACGATGGATTCGGATACTGGTCACTTACAACTACTTGGGTACTGTATTCGAGACAACGATTCATTTGGTTGGAAGACAGTGTTCGAGCATACCGACAAGGTTGTGTGCGAGAAGGTAGCAAACATATTAAACGAAGGAGAAGGTAATGGGCTATCGAAGTAATGTTATGGCGGTGTTCTACACCTACGAACCTAATGAGTTCCCTGCGATGAAGTTATTCATTGACGAGAACATACCCGAGTGGTTCAAAGATGAAGAGTTCATGAGTACGTTTGAGAGGACAGATAACTTGCAGGGTATCAAGTTCTACTTGACAGATGTGAAGTGGTACGAATCCTATTCTGACATACAGGGATTCGAGCAAGCGTTGAAGAAGTTCGAGAAGTTAGCCGACGAGGGCAACAAATGGTATTGGGAGTTCGTGCGTCTAGGAGAGGAGGTGGAAGACATAGAGGAGAGGCGTAGCTATCAAGCCGATGGCTTGCTTCATGTAGTTAGAAGTATTGAGTGTGGTTTTTAAACAACGAAGGGTAACAAATGTTAGAAGAAAGAAAAGTTCAGAAGGCCAAGATCACTTTGATGCGTAACCCAATGTTCGCGTTGTGGTCTGGCATCTTGATGGTTGGTCGTACGAGCGTAGTGGACAACATGCCGACTGCGTGCACTAACGGACGGGATGAGAAGTACGGACGCAAGTTCGTTGCTGACCTGAAAGACAACGAGTTGAATTTCGTGGTGCTTCACGAGAATCTGCACAAGGCGTTCCGTCACTTGACTACGTGGAAGAAGTTGCACGATGAGAATCATCGGCTGGCTAACGCCGCTTGTGACTACGTGATTAACCTCAAGCTGAAAGACCTTGACCCAAGCGAGAAGGTCATTGCGATGCCCCGCTTCAAGGACGGAGAGATGAAGGGCAAGATCATGGGCCTGATAGATGAGAAGTATCGCGGCATGCACGCCAAACAAGTGTTCGACCTACTGAAAGAGGAGCAGAAGAAAGGCAAAGGGAATCCTTGTGAAGACGGGGATAGTGGTGGGATTCCCACTAATGGGGATGGGAATGGTGAAGGGTTCGATGAGCACGATTGGGATGGTGCCAAAGAAATGACCGAGGTAGAGAAGAAGGAGCTTGAGCGTGAGATAGATCAGGCTATCAGGCAAGGTGTAATGGCGCATCAAAAAATAGCGGGAACTAACGCAGGTGGATTGGATCGTGACTTGCTTGACTTGCTTGAACCCAAGGTCAACTGGCGTGAGATGTTGCGTGAGTTTGTGAAGTCCACATGCCATGCAAAGGATACGTCCTCATGGCGTAGGGTTAACCGTAGGTTCTTATCTATGGGTACGTACATGCCTAGTCTCATCGGTGAGAAGGTAGGTCATCTGGTTATCGCAGTAGACACATCGGGTTCTGTTGGTCAGGAAGAGTTGTCCGAGTTCCTAACAGAAGTTAGGGGTATCGCAGAAGAAGTTAAGCCGAGCCAAGTGGACTTGATCTATTGGGACAGTGAGGTTGTCGAGCATGAGGAGTACACCGAGAACATGGTGAGCGACATCATCAACTCGACTAAGCCCAAAGGCGGCGGAGGGACTTCACCGTCCTGTGTATCAGAGTACCTGAAAGCGAAAGCGATTGAGCCTGAGTGCATCATCGTTCTTACGGATGGGTACGTGGGTAGCGATTGGGGTAGTGATTGGACAGCGCCCGTGTTGTGGGCAATCGTAGGAGGTAATGATGTCATTGCGCCAAATGGTAAGACAGTCCACGTTAAAGAATAAGTTTGATCGTTTGTTTATAACATTTGTTAGGAGTACGCACATGGTAGTAGTTGATATCGGGTATCGCAAGCTGGTGATGCCCAAAGAGCAAGCGATGATGTTAGCTGAGTGCTTGCAAGCCGCAGAGGTATACGAGGAGAAGTATTGGAATGAAGAGAAGCGCAGAGAGAAGGGAATGGAAAACCCATACACGTACCACGTGTACCCCAACGAATCCAACTTCTCGATGCACATCATCAGTGACCACATATATGCAATGGCAAAGTTGGCGGGCAAACCCGCTAAAGATTAACTTAACTGGAGAATTGAAATGAGTATCAGCGCATCAGCAGTGTTAGTGGAATTGAACATCAGCGTTTGGCCTGCATCAAAGATTGATCGGGAGGTGACGAGCCAAGTCAATGCAAACGCATCGGCGCACAAGGACGCATCGCAGACCAAGAAGAATCTGTTTGCGGGTACAAGCCTACGAGCAGACATCGAGAAGTTTGCGGCAAGAGTGCGACTCTACAACAATCAGCATACGTTGCCATGGGCAGACAAGGGTGAGCGCATGTTGCCAACCAAGCTGTTTATGGAATCGAAGCAGACTATGAACGGGTACGAGCGTACGTTCAACATGTTGTGCGATAACTTCTTTGACGAGTACGAGACTCTGGTGCGGGACGCACAGGTAAATCTGGGTTCGCTGTACAAAGCCGAGGACTACCCGCCACTGGAAGAAGTGCGTAGTAAGTTTGCGTTCCGTTGGATCATCAAGCCATTGCCCGAGGCCGGTGACTTCCGGTTAGACATACCTGCGAATGACTTAGAGGAGATGCGGCTGGCCTATGAAGCACAGTATTCGGAGAAGCTGGCCGAAGCGATGCGTACACCATGGGAGCGCCTGCATGAAGTTCTGTTGTCCATGTCCAAGAAGCTGGAAGACTCAGGCGATTCTAAGAAGCGGTATCACGACTCGCTGATTAGTAACCCGTTGGAGTTGTGCGACCTCTTGACAAAACTGAATGTGACTAACGATCCCAAGTTAGAGGATGCACGTAGGCAAGTAGAACTAGCGATGCTTGGGACAGACATCGAGGAAGTTAAAGAAGACGCAACTGTGCGCGAGAGTTTGAAGTCCAAGGTCGATGCGATCTTGGGTAAGTTCGAGTGGTAATCAATAACATTTGTTAGGAGTAGATGAGCATGAGTATGAAGACATTGCAGATGAGTAACGTGTTGCTTCACCCAGACATGGAGAAGTACAGGAGCGAGTTAACTAGCGTGTACCAACTGATTGATCCAGTAGTTAGCCGACTGGCTATGCTGAATCCGCTTTGGACATTTATAGCTACTAGCTACCTAGGTGTAAGCAACGGAAGAGCGGCGTCAGTGTTCGAGGTTAAGTTGGACGGTGAAGTGTTAGGTACGATAAGCACATCGTACATGGGGCAGAAGGGACGAGTGATCTGTATCAGCAACGACCGTATTGGTAAGGCTAGAACGCGATCAAGCAACTACCGGACATCCGATGCAGACAAGGCTATCGTCACGGCGAAGAAGATGTTCGGCAAGATGAACCCCAACGAGCGTATAGCTAAGGCTAAGGAAGCAGCCGAGCGTGTGGTGACCCGAGGTGCGTGGAACAAAGACCGTGAGCGTTCTACCCATAAGGAAGTAGTCCAAACGGAGTTGATTAAGTGGGCTACGACTACGGGGTTCCCTATGTTCATGGAGTACATAGAGAAGGAAGCCCTCCCATCAATAGCACATAAAGTTAGGACTGCTAGAGAACGACTAGAGGCTACCAACGTAGAGATGAAGACCATCGAGCAGGTGCAGAGTAATTTTGCTGATGGCACAACTGCGTTAGTAGTCAAAGACTCTGGTAAGTACTTAGTTCGGATTGGTGACAATGTAAACCTATACGATGATAATAGCCTCCCTGTTGATATGCGTATGAAGATAGGCATGCTCAAGTTGGTGGAGAACGAGCAGTACATCACCGACATGGGTTGCAAAGTAACCGATGAAATCTTTGTACTATTGGTAAGCTAACAAATGTTAGATATGGAGAACAAAATGGAAGAGTTGAGATACCACTCACGAGCAATCCCCTTGCGGGGTTGCAATGACCCCAAGTTCAAGTGGGTTGGAGCCGCTTCTACTGACGTACGCAGAACATGGCGTAAGGCACGGCTACTCATTCGCTTGACGAAGGGAGCTGCTTATGAAGGCCGTACTTGAGTTCACGTACCCACAAGATGAACTCAAACTCAAACATGCGCTGAGGGGTGAAGAGTATTACCTTGCACTGGTTGAGATAGACAGAGTGTTGGCAAACCCACGGCAGTTCGGGGATAGAGCCGACATGCTCGACAGGATTAAATATATTTTGGAAGGGGTGGTAGAAGATGAACGGGTTTAAAACACACAACCTTGACATTGGAAGTAACCAACCCGTACACAAGTACAAGCTATGCAACAAGTGCGAAGAGATGAAGCCCCCCGAGGGGGGAGTGGAGATGTCATCGACACGATGGTTGTGTACGGGGTGTTGGTCAAGCAGAACATCATTGAGGAGTTTGTTAAATGACAACCGGAATTGAAGAACTGAAGCTAGAACAGAAACGCAAGGGGCGGGGATTGGGAAAGAAACCCGCGCTTTGCAATACGAGTTTGCGTCTACCGCATGAGGTGATGGATTATTTCAACACCAACTTTGCGTACACAAAGCAAGCCAAGATGCGTGAAATTCTTACCCAATACGTTACTAACCAAACAGGAGTTAAACCATGATAAAGAAGATGTCAAAGTCAGCGCAAATCCGCAAGTACGTTGCGGCACATCCAAACGCTAAGTCCAGAGAAGTAGCCGATGCCTTGGGGGTAAAGAGTGCCTACGTATATTCAGTTATATGGGCGGCAAAGCAAAAAGCCAAGGTAGCGAAGAAGAAAGTCACGACCGATAAATCTAACTGGAAGCAGTTGGGTTTGTTTAGTTCTGACATTCCGGTCTATGAAGACTCAGTTACGGATACGACACCCAAGCGTATGGCACAACTTGCGTATGAAGCGGGTGTAGCAAAAACAAAGTTGCGTATGGAAGGACAACGCCAGATTAAAATGTTTGAGCCCAAGCCCGACGCAGTGAATCACCCTCCACATTACAAAGTAGGTGGAATCGAGACGATTGACTTCATTGAAGCCAAGAAGTTGGGATACAACTTGGGCAACGTGGTGAAGTACTTGACCCGAGCCGACCACAAGGGCAACCGCAAGCAAGACCTTGAGAAAGCCAAATGGTACTTAGAGCGTGAATTGAGCACCGCAACCTAACAATTGTTAGGGTTTACATAGCCACCTTCGGGTGGCTTTTTTTCGTCTGTACTATTGACAAAGTAAAATGTTGGGGTAAAATCAAGACCATAAACAACTGGAGTATTAGATGGCGACTACCCCCGAGGCCAAGGTCAAAGCAAAGATCAAGGCAATCCTCAAAGCCCACAACGTTTACTACGCTATGCCGATTGGTACTGGCTACGGTAGCAGTGGCGTCCCCGACTTCCTGTGCTGTATCAAAGGCAAGTTCTTAGCGATTGAGGCTAAGGCTGGCAAAGGCACGACCACTGCACTGCAAGAGAAGAACCTCAAGTCTATCCGAGAATCCGGTGGACTCACGGCGGTGATCTACGAAACAAATCTGAGCGACTTGGAAAAGTTTGTGGGGGAGCAATGATGCCAATGACACGAGCCGACATACTCAAAGCATTGTTGCCCGGCCTAAACAAATTGTTTGGGGCAGAGTACGCAAAGGTGCATCACACCGAGTACCACATGAAATCCAGATATGGTAAGTACAGCATATACAAGTGGGACTTCAACGGTGCGACACGAATAAACAGCACGACCCTTGCCAAAGGGTTGAGCAAAGAAGAAGCAAGCGGAATGATGAAACTATTAGGGGAGCCTGAGTGAAGATAATTGCAATCGACTTCGAGACTTTTTATTCTCGTGAGTTCAGTCTAACAAAAGTTACCACTGAGGAGTACGTACGTAGCCCACAGTTTGAGACTATCGGCGTAGCCGTAAAGGTGGACGATGAAGAGCCCGTCTGGTTTAGCGGCGATGCTGAATCTATGCACCAGTTCCTCGCCCGATACGATTGGGGGAATTCCCTAGCGTTAGCGCACAACGCCGCGTTTGATGGAGCAATTTTGCAATGGGTCTACGGACTCAGCCCCAAAGGTTGGCTTGATACTTTATCCATGGCCCGAGCATTGCATGGCACTGAAGTAGGGGGAAGCCTTAAGGTGCTGGCCCAACATTACAACATTGGCGAGAAGGGCGTGGAAGTTGACAACGCATTGGGTCTACGCCGAGCCGATTTCAGCCCCGAGCAGTTAGCGCGGTATGGAGAGTATTGCAAGAACGATGTAGCCCTTACGTGGGAATTGTTTGGGCAGATGAGCGCGGGGTTCCCACAAATAGAGTTGCGCCTAATCGACTTGACCCTGCGTATGTTTACCGAGCCTGTGTTGCGACTGGATACGGAGTTACTCAGAGGTCACCTGAGTGCGGTGAAAGAAACCAAAGAAAAAGCCTTGGGCAAGTTTGATCGTGACGACCTGATGAGCAACCCAAAGTTTGCCGAGATACTCCGTAGCTTAGGTGCTGAGCCCCCGATGAAAACGAGTTTGGCGACAGGCAAACAAACCTTTGCCTTCTCTAAGACAGACGAAGAATTTAAAGATTTGTTGGAGCATGAGAACGTCATGGTTCAGGCCGCAGTAGCCGCAAGATTGGGCACTAAGTCTACTATCGAAGAGACAAGGACTGAGAGGTTCATTGGTATCTCTGAGCGTGGTGCACTGCCTGTACCCCTGCGCTACTACGCCGCACATACTGGACGGTGGGGCGGGGACGACAAGCTGAACTTGCAGAACCTGCCAAGGAACTCACTGCTCAAAAGCGCCATCATTGCGCCGGATGGGTATCTGATGATCGACTCTGACTCATCTCAGATTGAAGCACGTACGCTAGCATGGCTTGCGGAACAAGACGACTTAGTAGAGGCATTTGATCGTGGCGAGGACGTATACAAAATCATGGCATCTGCTATCTATGGCAAGGACATCACGGAGATTACGAAGGACGAGCGATTTGTTGGTAAGACGACTATCCTTGGATGCGGATACGGCATGGGTGCGAAGAAGTTCCAAGCTCAACTCAAGAACTTTAATGTGGCGATTGATTTGGATGAAGCAACACGCATTATCGACACTTACCGCACAACGTATCCGAAGATTACTGAGTTATGGAAGTCTGCGGCGTCAGCCCTCAAAGCTATATTAGGGGGCCAACATACTACGTTAGGCCGAGATGGTGCTTTAAAGATAGAAGGCAAGAGCGGAGTGTTGTTGCCGAATAAGCTGTACCTGCGCTACCCCAACCTGCGTATACGCGAAGAGAACGGTAAAGACGAGCTTGTATACGACACAAAGAAGGGCAAGGCTGTTATCCCCAACCGAATCTACGGCGGCAAGGTGATCGAGAACGTTTGTCAAGCCTTGGCCCGAATTGTGATCGGTGAACAGATGCTGATGGTCGCCAAGAAGTACCGAGTGGTTATGACGGTGCACGATGCGATTGCCTGTATTGTGCCGACCAACGAGGTTAAGACTGCTGTGGAATACGTAGAGATGTGCATGCGACTACGCCCCAGTTGGGCGCTTGACTTACCGCTGAACTGTGAAGCGGGTTATGGAGAGAGCTATGGAGACTGTTGATGGCGTCCGAATCCTTTGGAAGTACACACATAAGCGCACCCGCGAGATTCACTTTTCATGGGAGCGATGGCGCTCCAGTGATAGCCGAGAGTTTTACGAGAAACGTTTCCCACCAGAAGAGGATTGATATGGAAGACGCATTTAGACTTATTAAAGAATTGGTCATCACCGCCGTTATTGTCATTGGCGTCTTGTGCGTATTGGCCCTGTGCTTTTGGATGTACCCATCAATGATTGAGGTGCGGAAGATGGACTGCGCGATGGCAGAGTTTTCACCCGATATGTCGTTGGAAGTTAAACAAGCGTGCCGCGAGGCGAGGAGTAAGAAATGAATATCGATTTTAAAGACCTATGCAAAACTCTTGTGGCAACGGCAGTTATGGTTTTTGGTGCGGTACTTATTATTTGCGGAATTGTTTGGGCGCTTGCGGCGGTGTTTGAGCCATCCCCAGAAACTAAAGCCGCGATGCGTGTACCCCAACTCATGTCCGAGGCTGATGGCTGTAGTGTTTACCGCTTTGTGGACAACGGGACGCATTACTTCACGCGCTGTGGGGCACAGGTAGAGACTATTAAAAACTACACCGAGAACTGCGGCAAGGCGTGTACCCGCCGCCGTACAGAATCAATCACAACCGAGGACAACAAATGAACGACAAACCAATGACCGGCTTTGGAATGGCCCCTATCGTAATGGAGGGGGGTATTGCTGACCCCGATGCGTTTACATGGGAGTGCAACTGCGAAGACTGCAAAGACAAGTACGCTAAGTGGAAGGCGGAGTTTGATATTCAGCAGAAACAACTGGGGGGTGAAGCATGAGCGAAGAACATGAATACACATTTGCTAAACCACTTCAGCCTGTTGGCTTCTGGGTGCTGTACCCGCAAGGCGTTGTAAACACGCAGTTTGGCATGTATCACAAGCCCACTGATGAGCAGATCAAAAACACTGAGCAGCTACTTGGCTGGGGATGGAAGGACGCGGAATGAAACGACAAACAAAGCTGGAGGCTGCATTTGTTGCCGTATGCGTAGTGATTGCATCAATGATTATCTGGAGGTTTTATGACTGGCTGGCGTAAACGACAAGTGATGGAGATGGCTCGTGAATCATGGCTTGATGTTTACGGCCTTGGTCACGACAGGCAAAGTTTTATCAAAGCACTGGAAGCTTTTGCCGAGTTGGTTTGTGCTGATGAGCGTGAGAAGCTTTTGGATATGTGCAAAGAAGGTTTATGGGACGCCGAAGGCATACGGCACCACTTGAGCAAGGGACAAGCATGAACGCAATTGAACAACTTAAATCCGTGCTTTGCGATCCAACTGGAAAGTGTTGCATTAAAGGGTCGGAAGAAGACCGCGCAATTGTTGATCGGGCATTAGAAGCCTTGGCACAGCCAGAGTTTTGGGATGGCGTTGACTTTGACATTAAGACCACCCCACCACAGCGCACATGGGTAGGGCTGACGGATGAGGAGATAAGCGAGATTGCAATTAAAAACCCGCCAATGGTGCATGAATTTGCCCGAGCCATTGAAGCCAAACTCAAGGAGAAACAATGACTATCGCATGGTACGACCCCACCAACCACCACGTCAGCACTGACAAGAACGACCCTTTGTTTACGCCGCTTGGGCAGCTATGGCCTTTAGATGTTCAGCGCACATGGGTAGGGCTGACACCTGAAGAAGCCCAAGCAATGATGCTTGCAATGAGTAGCAAGAATAAAGTTAAAAAGCTAAGCGAAAGCACTGCACGTTCTACGATAGCAATGATGCGTTCAATGGCTAGCCACATACCGATTAGCCCATTCCACAACATGGCCTCTGACCAGATGGAGTCACTGTTGAATGAAGTTTTAAAACACCGGAGTAAGAAATGAACACCGAAGACGACGAGTTCAACCGCATCGAGCGCGAGTCAAGGGCACGCAAGATGTCTGTGTCGTACAACTTAGAGATGCAACGACTGCGCGACGAGTTCCCATCTGGTATACCATTCGTAACGCAAGACGAACTAGAACGCCTACGGAAAGAAACGGAATGAAGAAAAGTAGACACCAAGCAATCCGTGACTTGCTGCTTGCCGCAAAAGATGGACTGACAATCAACCAGATAGCCGAGCACTTCGGTGCTGGCCCCAAGACTATCCAGAAGACAATCAAGGGTATTTGGGGGGTCTATATTGACCGATGGACGGTGCCAAAGCGGGGCCAGTACTCTGCGGTCTTCATGTGTATTGAACCCCTTTCAGACGCCCCGCACCCAACGGAGCGGCACCTACCTCAAACCCAGTGGCAACCAACAGAGAGACGAGCATGAATATAGTTTGGTCATTCAGTAGCTTGAAGACGTTTCAGCAGTGCCCTAAGAAGTACTACCACACCAAGATAGCTAGGGACATTGTTGAGCCTGATACGAAAGCAACGCTGTATGGCAAGTCCGCGCACACAGTGGCGGAAGAGTATATTCGTGACGGTACTCCAGTCCCAGAACAGTTTGCGTATATGCAAGCAACCCTAGATGTACTAAAAGAAATTCCCGGAGACAAGTTATGCGAAGTGAAACTTGGGTTGACAAAGAACTTGGAAAGTTGCGCTTTCGATGCACCGAATGTGTGGTGGCATGGGATAGCCGATTTGGTGGTTATCAATCGGGAGACTGGAACAGCGCACTCCGTGGACTACAAGACGAGCAAGAGTGCGAGATATGCGGACGTCAAGCAACTCGATCTTGTAGCCTGTGGCCTGTTCGCGAAGTTCCCGGAAATCAAGAGGGTGAGGTCTGCTCTCCTTTTTACGGTGAGTAAAGAGTTTGTTAAGGCCGAGCACCACGTTGAGATGGTACCCAAGTACATGGAGTCCCCTTCCCAAGACGTTGCAAGAATCGAAGCGGCGTTGGAAAATGGAGTGTGGAACCCCATACAAGGCCCACTGTGCAAGTTCTGCGCAGTGAGAGAATGTGAATACAACAGGAGCTAACATGCCATACGTAAATAAACCCCGCCCTTACGGGAAAGAATATCAGCAACAAAAAGCAAGAGGCGAAGGCGACGAGCGATTAGAACGTCAGCGTGCTAGAGAAGGTGTAGATAAGAAGAGCGCCGACAAAAACAACGATGGTCGTGCCGACGTCCGCGAAGGCAAAGATGTTGCGCACCGAGTAGCTCTGTCCAAGGGTGGCTCTAATAAGAATGGTGTGCGCTTGGAGTCGCCATCAGCTAACCGTTCGTTTAAGCGTGGGTCAAACCATAAAGTTGTATCAGAAACTAGCGCGAAAGAGCGTAAGAAAAAATGAACTTATCAGAGTATACGTGGCCCCGTCCACCGGGGTTCACGCCGTTCGATCATCAGAAGACAACAGCAGAGTTTTTGACAGGGAATCCAAAAGCTTTTTGCTTCAATGAGCAGGGTACAGGTAAGACAGCATCCGTTATTTGGGCTGTGGATTACCTCATGTCCCTTGGGTTAGTGAAACGAGTGTTAGTGATCTGCCCTCTGTCGATCATGAAGTCGGCTTGGCAACAAGACCTGTTTAAGTTTGCGATCCACCGTACTGTGTCCGTTGCTTATGGTGCGGCACGAAAGCGTAAAGAGATTGTTGACATAGGCTCTGAGTTTGTCGTCATCAACTTCGATGGTGTGAACATTGTCAAGAAGGAAATCATGGCGGGTGGGTTTGACCTCATCGTTGTAGATGAAGCGTCAGCGTATAAGAACGCACAGACAAGCCGCTGGAAAGACCTGCGTGACCTAACAAAAGTTATTAAGGGTCTGTGGATGTTGACGGGTACACCTGCCGCTCAGTCACCTGTGGATGCTTACGGATTGGCAAAGCTCGTGAACCCCAAGGGTGTGTCTCCGTTCTTTGGTCAGTTCCGCGACTCAGTGATGTACAAGATTACCGACTACCGTTGGATACCTAAGCCCAATGCCCAACAGATTGTACACACCGCACTACAACCTGCGATTCGGTTTGAGAAAGCCGACTGCCTTGACTTGCCGCCCGTCACGTTTGTTGAGCGGGATGCGCCACTCACACCGCAGCAAGTTAAGTTCTACAACATACTTAAGAAGCAGCTACTGATTGAGGCAGCAGGCGAAGAAATCTCCGCAGTCAACGCGGCGGTCGCTATGAACAAGCTTCTTCAAATTGCCGGTGGTGCTGTGTATACGGATACGGGAGAAGTCGTAGAGTTTGATGTCAGCAGCCGACTGAATGTGGTGCAGGAAGTTATTGAAGAAGCGAGCCACAAGGTGCTGGTGTTCGTGCCCTTTACCCACACCATACAACTGCTCCAGAAACACTTGGTTAAAAACAATATTACTTGCGAGGTAATCAATGGTTCGGTTCCAGTGAACAGGCGCTCGGATATTGTCAAGCAGTTCCAAGAGCAATCAGAACCAAAGGTGCTCATCATTCAACCTAAAGCCGCATCCCACGGGTTAACACTGACTGCCGCTAACACAATCATTTGGTATGCTCCATGTACTAGTGTTGAAACGTACTTGCAAGCCAACGCACGTATCGACAGACCGGGCCAAGTTAACAACATGACTGTTGTGCACATCAAGGGTAGCCCTGTGGAGTCAAGAATGTATAGCCTACTTCGCGGCAACATCGACAACCACCAAAAAATAATTGACCTATACAAGCAAGAACTCTTGACAATGTAAAAAGTTGGGGTACAATTGAATTGTTACCCACCACAAACCATTAGGAGCATTAGATGGACGATGAAGTTCAGGACAGAGTTACCCCCGTAGATTTGGGAAAGCTAACCACAATCTATATCAAGATCAGAGACAGACGCGCCGACAACAAACGTGCGTTTGAAGCTGAAGACACCGATCTCAAAGAGCAGATGGACATACTGGAAGGCCAGATGCTCGATGTATGCAAAGAGATGAATGCAGATAGCATTCGCACCCCACACGGCACGATTATTCGCTCGGTAAAGTCACGGTACTGGACGAATGATTGGGATTCAATGTACGACTTCATAGAGAAGCATGGTGCATTTGGCCTGTTAGAGAAACGACTTCATCAAACAAATATGAAAGACTTTCTTGTAGAGAATCCCACTGTTCTTCCACTTGGCCTCAATGTGGAAAATTCTTACTCCGTGGTTGTTAGACGTTCTAAGGAAAAATGAGATGAGCAATGTAACCATCATCAACCAAGACCTCCCCGACTTCCTGCAAACCGCAGGTGTTAGTGAGCTTACAAAACAACTTGCTGGCAAGACTGGCGTTAAGCGTATCGTCCCCAAAAACGGAATCTTCCGTAAGATGGTCGGCGGCGAAGAGATGGGCAAAGTCAAGGGTAACTTGAATGCGATCATCGTCAATGCGTCCCCTGCTGTGGGCCGTATCTTCTACGCAAAAGCATGGAGCCCAGACGCTGAGCCCACTGCACCCGACTGCTTCTCTAATGATGGTCGCGCACCTGATGCGGGTTCAACTGCCCCTCAAGCAGACCGTTGCGATAGCTGTGGTCAGAACATCAAAGGTTCAGGCCAAGGTAACTCTAAGGCTTGCCGCTACTCGCGCCGTATCGCTATGGTGCTTGAAGAAGACTTTGGCACTTCTTTGGAAGGTGAAGTCTATCAAATGAACTTGGCATCCAAGTCTTTGTTTGGCGAGAGCGTTGGCGATAACACGCATACGTTTGAAAACTACTCCAAGTATTTGTCCAACAACGGCAAGAGCTTGGACTACGTGGTTACGCAGGTTAGCTTCAACGAAGACAACGACAATCAGTCCGTGCTGTTTACGCCGACTGGCTACATTAACAAATCGCAGTACGCTGTGACCAGTGAAGTTGCCAAGAAGCCTGAAGTGCTGAAGATGGTCATCATGACTCCGTACCAAGCTGACATGACTGGCAAGCCCAAGTTGGAAGCACCACGTGCCTCAGCACCTGTACCCGCTGAAGCCCTTGACGAGCCGACCAAGCGCGAGAAGAAGCCCGAGCCGAAACCCACTGTTAAGAAAGACCTTGACTCTGTGGTGAAGGCTTGGAGCGACGAGGAGTAAACGCATGACCTACGGTTATAGCCAGAGCTTGGTGTATGCAAATAAAAAGGCAAACATTAGAACTCTGGGTGTGGCTTTGGGTCGTGCTTGTATAGATGCAAATGTTAGCGTTACCTATCTTGCGGATAAGT
>Ga0114967_10002259_pt1 | contig 16154 bp, 12 predicted proteins | sample M_130628_MF_Meta_FD_92639 | JGI IMG/M metagenome (GOLD analysis project Ga0114967, IMG submission 92639) | Freshwater microbial communities from Lake Montjoie, Canada to study carbon cycling - M_130628_MF_MetaG | ecosystem: Environmental > Aquatic > Freshwater > Lake | place: Lake Montjoie... | reverse complement strand
CGTGACGAGATTGGAACCAGACAAAGTCATGCCCAGATTGATCGTCTGGAGGTTTGTCGAGGCGCTTGAAATCGTGCCGCTGCTGAGCGTGACGTTTGAGCCCGAGAGCGTGAAGGCACTCGCTCCGGCGATGAAATTGAGGTTCGACAGGCTTAGGTTGGAGATATCGTTGGTGTTCGTCGTTCCTGCCGAGCCAGCGAAGGTGAGAATGTTGGACGCAGCGACAGGGGCAGTACCTGAGAGCCAGTTGCCCGTGGTGCTCCAACTCGTGTTGCCGCCACCGCCGGTCCAGCTGTACGTACCGGCCGCCGAGACGGGAGTCGTCAACGTGACGGCCAGCAACAGGGGGGCGAGCAGAACGCAGAAAAGAAGCCGCGAAAGCTGATTCATGCCTGTCGCATTCATTGTCATACAACTTTTCTCATTTCAGGTGCCTAACCAACCGCCCGCCAAAAACCCCACAAGCAGGGGACTGGCTACGGAGGCGCTATCGGCCGGATTTTAGCGAACACTGCAGATTTCGCAAGCATTCCCTAAAAATAACTTGACAAGCAGAAAAACAGCTGTTTCGCATGCGTCCCTGAAGCCCCGGGAGTACCGCTTCTGGGGGTCGCCTCAGGCCACCCCTCCCCGGACTTCGCGCACCGCCTCACTGCGGGCTGGCGGTCACCAGCACATCCTGCGGATCCTCCACCAGCACCAGCCCGCGGAACCGCACCTCCTGCGGCACCTTGTTGGAGTGGAGCTGCAGGCCGATCGGCCCGCCCTGGCAAAGCTCCGGTTGGGGGTCGGTCCAATCGAGCACCTCCCGACCGTTGACAGCCAGTCGAATCCGATTGCCGATGGCGAGAATCTCCATTTGATTCCAATCGTGCTGCTTGCCAGCCGCCTTGGCCCGGCCATCCTGATCCCCCGCGATGCCGTTGCGGCGAAAGAGATCGTAGAGGCCCCAGCCGGAAGGAAACATGACGAGGTGGCCCTGATAGCTGGAGGCTTCACCGTCGGTGTCGTGCTTTTTTCCCCAGATGGCGACGCCGGAGTGCATCTCCGATTCGGCCAGCTTTCCCTCGAGCAACAGCCGGAAGTTGCGGTAGGGCTTCTGCGTGAGCAGATAGGTGCTCACCTGCGGGGCATTCTCGGCGGTGTTGCGTCCCACGATCTCGCCGTTTTCAACCGACCAGTAAGGGTCGAGATGCCCCTCCCAGCCCTCAGTATCGCGGCCATTGAAGAGCCGCACTCCCCGCGACCGCTCCGCCTCCGGCAGCGTCACGCTCCCAGCCCAATCGGCGGCGGCCGCCACCTCGCCGGGAGTGAGCGCGAGATCGGCCGAGGGACGGCCATCCTCCTCCAGTTTTCCGGCGGCCCACAGCGTGCCGCGGGTCACCAATTCGAGAAACTCCGGGGTGGCCACCGTCTCGGCATAGTGGCCGATCGTCGTGCCAAACACGCGCGCTGAGCCATATTGGTTGGTCCAGATGCAGGTTTGCATGCTCTTGCGTTCGGTGCTCATCGCCTCTGCCAGCGGCGTGGCAGTGGGCCACACCTTGTCGCAGTAGTAGAGTTCCTCCTTCGGCACCGCCCATTCCAGTGGCAGGCCGTGCAAGATCGGGTGCTTCCCGATGAGCTTGGCGGTATAGGGATAGTGGGCCCCGTGGCCCGGGGATGTGATGCCGCAGAACTTGAACCACTCGTCGTTGCCCGCCCGGTAGCAGTGCATCGCGCAGTGCATCAACACCGCCGGCACCCCCTTGGCGTGCTCCGCCACGATCCCCTGGAGAAACTCCGGTTCCTTCACATCGGCAAAACACTCGTTGTGGAAGACGACGTCATAGCCCTTCGACCAGTCGGGCTGGGAATAGATCGACACCTTGTGGTTGGTGCTGTTTCCCCCTTCGTGGACAACCGTGGTGCGGATGCGTGCCCGCGCGGCGAGCCCGCGGGTGATGAGCGCCTTCTGGGCCTCGTAATCGTGGCAGCAGCCACCGGTGATATAGAGCACCTCAAGCGGCTTGGCCGGCTCGACCGCAGCCGCCGTGCCAGCCATGCAGCCGGCAGCGCCCAAGAACAGGATGAGGGCCACAGTGGGCAACTGGCATGGAAAGCAACGCATCGGAACGGTCTCCTGACTCACGAGCAGCGGAAGAAGGATTGGGAAGAGGGAGCATCGATCGACGGCCATACAGACCCCCGCAGCACCGGCAGGGAAATAGTACCGCAAACTCATCCGCAATGCCCATCCCCTAGCTGTTCGGGCGAGCGTGGTCAGTCGCCCGCGAGTTGCCTTTGGTGGTAGCTGTAGAGCTGGGCGTAGTGCCCCCCCAACGCCAGCAGTTCCGCATGGCTCCCCTGCTCCGCGATCCGCCCCCGCTGCATCACCAGAATGCGCTGCGCCATGGAGACGGTGGAAAACCGATGCGAGATCAGGATGGTGGTCCGCCCCTCGGCCAGACTGGCGAGTTGGCGGAAGAGTTCATATTCGGCACGGGCATCGACGTTGGCGGTCGGTTCATCCAGGATCAGAATCGGCGCCTCGCGGGCAAAGGCACGAGCGATGGCAATCTTCTGCCAGACACCGCCAGAAGGCTCGTAGTCGCCAAACTGCCGGCCCAGAAGTGTGTCGTAGCCCTCTGGCATACGGGCCACTGAGCCGGCCAGATGGGCCCGGGCGGAAAACCGCTCGACCGCTTCGCGGTCGTTCTCCAGAGCCGGCCAGTCGCCATACGCAATATTCTCCGCCACGCTGGCGGCGTAGCGTCCATATTCCTGGAACACAAAGCTGATCTGGCGCCGCAGTTCGGGGAGGGAAAGCTCTTGGATGTCGTGGCCAGACACGCGAATGCTCCCCGCTGACGGCGCATAGAACCCAGCCAGCAGTTTGACGAGCGTCGTCTTTCCCGAGCCGTTCTCCCCCACGATAGCGATCGTTTCACCTGGTTTGATCTCAAGCGAGAGATTGCTGAGCGATGGCGCCTTGGCTCCTGGATAGGTGAAGCTCACCCCCTCGCAGCGAATCTCCGGGCTGAAGGGGACCGGCAGCGGCATGCTGCCACCCAATTCATGCGGACAGGGCAGTTCGAGAAACGACCGCAGCGCTTCGACATACCGCGTTTGAGCGAGGCCGGCGGCGGTCGCATGGGTGATCTGTTCGAGCGAGTTGCGCAGCCGCAGCACCGCCGCAGCAAAAAAAACGACGTCTCCGACCGATGCCAATCCCCGCACCGCCGCCAGCGCCACCTTGGCGAACAGAGCCAGAAACACCGTCAGACTCAGGATCGCAAAGAGCAGGCTGCCGAAAAAACCCTGCCAGTGGCGCCGCGCGCCCTCGTCGCCGATCTGCTTCATCAGCGTGCGAAACTGGGCCACGATATGCGGAGCGATCCCGAGCAGCCGCACTTCGGCTGCATAGCGGGCGCTGGTCAGCAGGCTCAGGGCATAACCGATGCGCCTTCTGGTTCCGGCCTGCTCCTGATGATCGGCAAAAACTCCCCGGCTAAGGGCCAGCTGAAACCACAGATAGGGGAGAAACAGCGGCACCGCCAGCAGGCCCATGTACGGTTCGATGGCTGCCAGAAAGCCGACCAACGTCACCACCTGGATGCCCGCCGTGAACACCCCGAGAAACTGACTGATCAGGTCGACCAGTCGCGTGGCCACCTGTCCCTGCAGCCGCTCCAGCATGTCGAGTGACTTGTGCTGTTCAAAAAAGGCCACCGGCTGCCGGGCCGCCGCCTCCATCACGGCAGCCGACAGATCGCGATTGGCCCGCTCCTGCAACAGACTGCGCAGCAACGTGCGGGCCAGCGTGACAAAGGCTTCCGCCAGAGCGGTGGCAAAAAGCAGCGACAGCAGGGGAGTGATGCTGTTCAGATCGCCCGACTGCCCTGTCACAGCTTTGATTTGATGGTTGATCAGCCCCCGCATGACGAGCATCATTGCCAGCGGTGTCAGGCCCCCCACGAGGCTCACCGCAATCAGGCCGACCGTTAGTCCGGGGGCAATCGCATAGACGGTTTTCACCGTCCACCACATCAGACCGGCCGTCCGAACCCAGGCGCGGGGGAGCAACCCAATGCCCCAGGGAAGGCGTGAAACCGCGGGCGTCTTGGGGGCAGCGGAATGACGTGCAGGAGACACTCTGGCTCGCGATACGGTTGGGGCTGGCAAGAAAAAACTGTTTTCGAACGGGGCGGGCTGACGGAAATTTTAGGCTATTTTCGCTGCGACTGATACCGCCGTCCCCGCGTGCCACATGCCGCCGTTTTTTTGGCCACGTGCGGCGTTTTCTGCCCGCCGGCGAAGGAAGCTGCGGCGACCAGCCGGGCGATTCTGCGGCCGGGGGATGTCATGGCCAAGGTGGCGAGCGCTGCGGGTGTTACCCAGGCCCGCCCCCGGGCTGCCCGGCCTGCCCGAGCAGCAGTGCAGGCGACGACTTCGAGCGTGATCCGATGATGGGTGACGGCATGGGTGAACGACCCGAGCTTGCGAGTCTCTTCCACATGCAGCGGCGCGAGCAGTGGGGAGGACTGCACTGCGGTGGCAAAGCGCCGGGTGGAACCGTTCAACCGCGGAAAATCCCACAAACCTTCCCACCATTCTCCCGGACCGCGCTGCACCAGCAGCACCCGCGTTCCCCGGCGCACAACCACCGCCAGTTCGCGCCGTGCCACCGTTGAGCGCCGCACCGCCTTGCGGGGTATCGAATCGACCCGCCCCGTCAGTCGGGCAGTGCAGCGATCGGCTACGGGGCACCGTTCGCAGGCAGGGCGGTCGGGCGTGCAGATCAGTGCCCCCAGATCCATCAGGGCCTGATTGAATCGGCCGGCTCCAACGTGGGGCACGAGTTTGGCGGCGACCTCCCACAGCGGCTCATCGCCCCCCGCCACATCGAGCCGCTTGTCGTAACCAACCAGCCGAGCCAGCATCCGCCTGGAATTTGCTTCGACGATCGGTTCCGGCAGGTTCAACGCGATCGAGGCGATGGCCCCGGCTGTATACCGACCGATGCCCGGCAACTGAGAAAGCTCCCTGGCGGTGCGCGGCAACTCCCCGCGATATTCCTCGACGACACGCTTCGCAGCGGCGTGCAGTTGACGGGCGCGCCGGTAATAGCCCAGCCCCTCCCAGAGGCGCAACACCTCCTGCTCATCGGCGGCCGCCAACGCCGCCACGCCAGGAAACCGGTCGAGAAATCGGCTGAAGAATTCCTTCACCCGCTCCACCTGCGTCTGCTGGAGCATGATCTCGCTGACCCAGACCGCATAGGGATCGGCCGACCGTCGCCAGGGGAGGTCGCGGGAGGTGCGGGCGTACCAGCCGAGGAGCGCTGCGGCCACCGGTGCGGCGTTCTGCTCTCCCCACGCAGCCGGCGTGATCATGGCATCCTTTCAGCGGGGCGGTTGGCGGGCTGTGGATAAAGTGCATGGAGAACCTTTTCCAAGCGCACTTGGAGCGACCTGCGCGGTGCCCTCTTGCAAACCTGTTTTTCTTCCGTTCCAACCACGATAGCTATTTTCGCCATCACCCGTTCAGACCTCGGCTCCAGCCACCATGACTGACGAGGATTCCAGCCCGCCGTCGCCGTCCGATTCCGCCAGCCGCGGCCCGCGCCGGGGGGGCGCCAAGCGGGAGCGGCCCCTCCGCGTCGTCCGGCGGCCCGCCCCCACCGGCGACCAGTGGGAATTTGTCCATTCCTCCTGTGCCCGCCGGCGCCAGGAAGACCTGCACGAGGTGGAAGCGATGCTCGAGGCCGGGGAAACCGAAATCGCGCACGAGGAACTGGTCTGGTTGCTCTCAGAGTGCCCCGACTTTGTCGAGGCCCATCTGCATCTGGGACTCCTGGCGCTTGAAGCCGGCGACGCAAAACTGGCTCGCGGCCATTTCGGACGGGGAGTGGAGTTGGGACTGCGGGCCCTCGAAGCGGCCGGCAATCCCTATCCGCTTCCTTATGCACTGCCGGGCAACCAGTCGTTTTTTGAGTCGGCCAAGGGGCTGTTGCATTGCCTCTTGGCCACGGGGCGCAAAGCCCTGGCCCGTGATATGAGCCGGCGCGTCGTCGCTTTCGATCCTGCTGATCCACTGGCGCTGTGCCGCATGGCGGGGGAACCCTGACGATGGCATCTGCGCCAGCGGCCCGTTTCATCGTGCTGGAGGGGATCGATGGGTCGGGAAAATCCTCCCAGATCGCACCGCTGGCCGACTGGCTGCGGGCCGCAGGCAAGCGGGTAGTCACTTGCCGCGATCCAGGGGCCACTGCGGCTGGCGATGCGATTCGGTCGATTCTGCTGCATCGCGAGGAGATCACTCTGTCTGCCACGGCAGAAATGCTGCTCTATATGGCGGCCCGGGCCCAATTGGTGGCGGAAGTGATCCGCCCTGCCCTGAGCCGCGGCGACTGGGTGGTTTCGGATCGGTTCCTGCCGGCCAATATTGTCTATCAGGGATACGCAGCGGGACTCGACCCCGATCCGATCCGCCGGGTGGGAGCGGTGGCCACCGGCGGCCTCGAACCCGACCTCGTTCTGCTGCTCGACATCGATCCCGCCGCCGCTCTGAGCCGGATCGCGCGGCCGCTGGATAAATTGGAAAACCGCGGCACCGACCACCGCAGTCGGCTCCGGGATGGGTATCGTCAGGAGGCAGCCCGGCGGCCCGATCGCTGGGTGGTCATCGACGCCGCACATCCGCTGCCGAACGTCACCGGGCAGATCGTTCACGCCGTCGCCCGGCAATTCCACGTTTCTATCGATGCCAGGGAGCAGTCAGGATCGAGGCTCTGAACACGCATGGTCTGGCAGGGTATTGAAGGACAAGACGCGGTGGTGGAGCGATTCATCGCGGCCCACGCGCAGGGCCGCGTGGGCGGAGCCTACCTCTTTCTGGGCATGCCCGGCATTGGGAAAGGGAGTTGTGCACGGGCACTGGCGAAGGCGCTGGTCTGCAGTGCACCCCAAGCGGGGCTGATTCCCTGCGGCGCGTGCGCCTCGTGCGTGCAGGCCGCCGCCGGGAGCCATCCCGATATCGACGTGGTCGAAAAGCCGGAAGATCGGTCCACGCTCCCGCTGGAGGCGTTCATCGGCGACACCAACCACCGCATGCGGGAGGGGCTGTGCTGGCGACTGCTGCTGCGGCCGGCGCTCGGTGGCCGGAAGGTGGCGATCATTCTCGACGCCGATCACCTGGGGGAAGAGGCGGCCAACTGCCTCCTCAAAACTCTGGAGGAACCGCCCGACAGCGCGGTGATCATTCTGGTGGGAACGGCGCTTGAGCGCCAGCTTCCCACGATCCGATCCCGCTGCCAGATCGTGCGGTTTGCTCCGCTGGAAAGCGCTGCCGTCGAACGCATCGTGCGCCAGGCGATCGAGGCCGGCCAGTGGGACCTGCCACCTCCCGCCGCTGGCCTGCTGCGCGACAGCGCCGAGCGCTCCGGGGGGAGCGTGTCGCGGGCCCGGCTTCTGCTCGACCCGGCTCTGGAGGAATTCCGGGGGCGGCTGTTGGAATGGCTCTGCCGCCGACCACTGCCGGGGGTTGAACTGGCCGTCGACACGCTGGCGCTGGTGGATGCCGCAGGCAAGGAAGCCCCGCCCCGCCGGGCGCGGTTGAAAATCGTGCTGGAGGCGGCCGTTGATTTCTTCCGCGCCGCGCTGCGCCGCGATGCCGGGGATGCCACCTCGCCCGACGCCCTGGTCGCCCGGGCGGTCGAGGCATGGAGAGGCACTGCCGAGGAGGATGCCCTCGGCCTGCGTCATTCGCTCCAAGCCCTCGAAGCGGTCGATCGCAACGCCCATCTGCCGACGCTGGTGGACGCCTGGACCACGCAACTCGAGCAGATTGTTCAGCCCGCTCCCCCTGCGCCGCGATCCTGATTCCCACGCTCGCCCCAAGCCCCCCAGGCCGCTGGCCACCTTCTCCAGACTGCCCACGGCACCGCTCCCAGCCGGGTAGTTCTTCCGCCCCGCGCAATTCGGGCCGACGCGACCAAAGGGGGATCGATTTTGCCGACCTTGCTGGTCGATCCATGGGGAACAGGCATGCGGACCAAGCCCGGCATCCATCGGCTCGGTCTGGGCGCCTTTTCCATATTTGAAGCCCCGGGCAGGAATTACGGCCAATGGCCCCGAAGCATGCAGGCCGCATCATCGGTTCCGCGTTCATCGCAGGACTGCTGCTGGCAGCCGGGATCGCTTGGCGCAGTTGGGAACCGGTTCCGGAGCCGTTCTTCGGTCTCGACAACGGTCCGGGGCTGGATGACCACGCCTCGGCGTTCACGCTCTCCGCCATTGCCGTCGATGCCAATCCGATGCGCACTTCCCCGGCCAGCAGGGAATCGACGGCGCTGCCGGTGTCGGCCGTTCTGCCCACTCGGCGCAGCACAGGCGATCTCCATCGCATGGCAGCGGCCTTCTCCTCCTTCGAGGCGGAGGAAAACGCGCTGCGCGAGTGTGGTCCGGCAGTGCTGGTGGCGTCGGAGCAGAACGCATCCCGGGCCGGGGAGGGTCTGCCCTCCGTCCCGGCTGCCGCCGCCGCCGGGCAATCGAACTCGCGTCCCGCCCTCCCTGCCCCTGCTGACGATGACACCACCGCAGTGCCGCCGGCACTGCTGGATGCGTCCAACCCGGATGCGTGGCGGGGGCTGGTGCAGCGTGTTCAGTACACCGTACCGGTGGAGCACGCACCGCCGGCACGCGACGACACGCTCGGAGAAGTCCTCGGTCCTGCCCCGTTTCCGGCCGATCGCTGGTCCGATCCGGACGGTGTCAACTGGTCGGAGTCTCCCACCCACGCGCTCATCCAGCCACAGGATCCCGATCTGCCCAAGCGGGGACCGCTGGCCGGCTGGATCCAGGAGTCGTTTGAGGAATTCAAGCCCACGCGCTCTGCCGTTCAAACGCCTCATACAGCACCTCAGGGGGGCCGCCTCCTGGGCCGGCTCCGGGTCGCGGAGATGCTGCGCGGCAAGGATGCCTCCTCATCCCCGCAGCCCACCCCACACCAACGGCCGGCCGATGTGCGCGTGTGGCCACTGCCACTCAAACTCACGCAGCAACTCGACCACCTTCAGGAATTGGTAGCTCCCGCCGGCGACGGCAGCGGCACGCTTGGAGCCTGGACAGCAGATACGGGCCTCCTGCTGAAGAATGTGCTGGCTACCGCCGGCCCCCTCGATCCAGAGGCCAATGTGGCGCTGGTTGCGCTGGGAGAAACGGTTGACACCGGAATGCGACTCGCCGATGCCACGGCAGACCCGGCCCCTGCTTCCGCCATGCGAAGAGCGGCTCTGGCAGTGGCCAGGCGGGTGGCAGTGTGGCGGGCAGCCACGGCCATGCTGCTCGGGAAATCGGAGAACTTGCCTGCAGTTGGCAAGCGCCCTCCCACGGCCAGCGGTTCCGGCGACAGCATGGCCCGCCAGCGGGCCGAGAGCGAGGTGGCCCGGTTGCTCGATTCCTTGGAGCGCTTTGAAAGCTCACTGTCGGCAGCCGATGCCGCGGTCGCCTCCGGCGCCCTCAAGGCCCTCGCTGCAGTGCCGCTCCCGGCTGCCGCAGACCTCGTGCGGACGGTGCGGGATCACTACGCCGCGGCTAACGTGCGGATCACCGTGCACCAGCAACTGGTCGAGAAAATGCTGCCGGAGGCGAACGTCTCCAGCGGCAGAATCGATGATGTGGTGCTGGGGCGCCCCGTGCGGGGCACGCGCACGGTGGAACAGACGACCTCCGTTCGCTTCACACCCGATCCCGATGAGATTCGTTTCAATCTGGAAGTGCATGGTGAAGTCGACTCGCACACCATCACCGCCTCAGGTCCGGTGGCGCTCACATCCCGCGGCGCATCCTCATTCACGGTCCTCAAGCCAGTCAAAATCGGGGCGGATGGCCTGCTGTTTGGCGAGGCCACCGCCGTGGCTTCGAGCCGTTCGCAACTGGCGAACATCCAGACCAGCTTCGACTCGGTGCCGATCATGCGATCGCTGGTGCGCAACATTGCCCGAAATCAACACGACGAAAAACTCCCCGAGGCCAACCGGGAGGTGATCGACAAGATCATCAGTCGAGCCTGCCGGGAAGTGGATGCCAAGGCGGAGCCACAGTTCGCCGACATGGCAGCGCGCATCCGGGAGAAAGTCTGGTCGCCGCTGGTTCGCCTGGGACTGGAGCCAACGCCGGTGGCGCTGGAAACCACTCCGGGGATGGCCACCGCGAGACTGCGACTCGCCGGCGACGGTCAACTGGCCGCTCACACTCCCCGGCCACGCGCGCCGGCAGGCACGCTGATGAGCCTGCAATTGCACGACTCAGCGCTCAACAATGCGCTCGACCGGCTCGATCTCGCCGGCCGCCGGCTCTCTCTGGAGGATCTGATCAAACTCCTGTGCGAGCGCGTGGGGATGGAGCCAACTGTTCCGGAAGAGACTCCGGAAGATGTCACGGTCGCCTTCTGCTCCGGGCAACCGCTGCGAGTTGCGTTTCGCGACGGCGCAGTGCAGGTGCGGGTGGCTCTGGATTCCATAGACAGCGGCCGCCGCAGTTGGCGCGACATCGTCGCTACCGTCAATTACCGCCCCAGAATCCTCCCCCTGCAGGTCGTTCTCGAACGGGAGGGACCGGTGCAATTGAGCGGCCCCGGCCACCATGGCCGGGCGGAACTGGCACTGCGGGCGATTTTCGGCAAGATTTTCCCGAAGGAACGACCGGTGCCTCTCCTGCCCGAAACGCTCACCACCAACCCGCGCCTGGCCGATGTACGGGTGCAGCAGGCAGCCAGCACCGACGGTTGGTTCGCCCTGTCGCTGGGGCCGGCTACGCCGCAGGCCGCTGTCACCGCGGCCGCTGGAACGCCGCCACCGCAACCGCCCCAGCACCAATCCAAGTTGAAATGAGCCCCCGGCTGCGTCTTTCGAGCGCTCAATTTTATATGCTCTGGGCCGCGCGGCACGCTGGTCGGACAGGCCGTTGAAAAACGTTCCGCTCCGGTGGAAAATCTTCTCCCTTTGCTGGCGTGCCCCGCCAGCGTTCCCCCCCCGAGACCCAACCATGCCGCCGCTCCCCGCGCCCTACCGCACCGAAACCGACAGCATGGGCCCTGTGCTGGTCTCCACAGACCGCTACTGGGGCGCCCAGACAGAACGCTCCCGCGACAACTTCAAAATCGGCGTCGACCGCTTCCAGTGGGGGCGGGCGGTCAAGAAAGCGCTCGGCATCCTCAAGAAATGCGCGGCGCTGGCCAACGGCGAACTCGGCCAGCTGACCGAGGAGAAGGTGCGGCTGATTGTGCGGGCGGCCGACGAGGTGATCGACGGCCGACTCGACGATCATTTTCCTCTGGTCGTCTTCCAGACCGGCAGCGGCACGCAGTCGAACATGAACGCCAACGAGGTTATCTCCAACCGGGCCATCGAACTGGCCGGTGGTGTGATGGGCTCCAAGATGCCGGTCCATCCCAATGATGATGTCAATCGTGGACAGTCCTCCAACGACACCTTCCCCACGGCGATGCACATTGCTGCCGTGGAGGTGCTTCACGATCGCCTGCTGCCGGCCGTGCGGAGCCTGCGCGATGTGTTTGCCGAACAGGAGCAGCGGTTTGACTCGATTGTGAAAATCGGTCGCACCCATCTGCAGGACGCCACGCCGATCACGCTGGGACAGGAGGTTTCGAGTTGGCGTGCGCAACTCGACGACCGGATCATGTCGGTGGAGCGGGCACTGCCTGGTCTCTATGAACTGGCTATTGGGGGCACGGCGGTCGGCACCGGGCTCAATGCCGATCCGCAATTTGGAACCGTGGCGGCCCGGTTCATCTCCCGGGAGACCGGTCACCCATTCGTCTCTGCCCCCAACAAATTTGCCGCTCTCGCCGCCCACGACGCCCTGGTGGAGGTGAGTGCGGCGGAGCGGGGACTGGCCATGGCCCTGTTCAAAATCGCCAATGATATCCGCTGGCTGGCCTCCGGCCCCCGCTGCGGCATCGGTGAAATTTCGATCCCCGAGAATGAACCGGGGAGTTCGATCATGCCCGGCAAGGTCAATCCCACGCAGTGCGAGGCGATGACCATGGTCTGCACGCAGGTGTTTGGCAATGACGCAGCCGTGGCCTTTGCGGGCTCGCAGGGAAACTTCCAGCTCAACGTCTACAAATCGGTGATGATCCACAATGTGCTGGAGTCGGCCGACCTGCTGGCAGATGCCTGCGATTCCCTGCGAATTCACTGCGCCAGCGGTATCGAACCGAATCTGCCCCGCATCCAGCAGCATCTCGACGAATCGTTGATGCTCGTGACCGCCCTCAACACGCACATCGGTTACGAGAAGTCGGCGAAGATCGCCAAGAAGGCCCATGCTGACGGAACCAGCCTGAAAACTGCCGCAGTGGCTCTGGGATTCGTCACCCCCGCACAGTACGACCAGTGGGTCGTGCCTGTGGAAATGACTCGGCCGCTGGCAAAGGGCTGAGGGGCTGCTGATACGGCGCACCATCGCAGCGCATCACGGAGCGGGCGACGCGTCGCCCGCTCCGTGAGCAAGCTGTGGAAAAAAGGTCCGGGATGACTTTTTCCACGGACCGCTTAGATGGCTGCTGCAGAGGTTTCACCGGTGCGGATGCGCACAACATCGGCCAAATCGGTGACGAAAATCTTGCCGTCACCCACCTGACCGGTGCGGGCGGTGGTCATGATCGTGTTGATCACGCTGGCTGCCTCGTCGTTGCCGACGACGACCTCGACCTTCACCTTCGGGAGAAAGTCGACTGAGTATTCGGCGCCGCGGTAGGTTTCGGTGTGCCCCTTCTGCCGGCCAAAACCCCGCACCTCGGTGACGGTCATTCCCCGCACGCCAGCGGCGTTGAGAGCGTCTTTGACCTCCTCGAGCTTGAAATGGCGGATGATGGCTTCAATCTTCTTCATGGTTTGGCTCCTGTGCTGATGGTTGCGGACTGAATCCCGGCTCGGTTCGTACTGGCCAAGAACGGGATCAGGATGGAGCCTCCCACATGGATCGGCTCTGCCTTCCTGAGGAACTCTCAATGCGAACGCCGTGCCAAATCCGAAACCTGCATCTGCAGGCCGATCTGCCGCGCCTGGGCAGCCAACTGCGTCGCGCAATTGCTGCGCCCCCTCCCACGACTGGCGGTTTTCCCACCGCCAGAAGCCTTCGGCCCCCCCGGGCTGGCCGCTCGTTTTCAACCGGTATTTCCGCACCCATCCACTCCCCTAGCCACCCCGATAGTCGCTCCGCCTCCGCGCCTGTCGCGCTGATGTGGCGCCCCGTCGCATCGGCGCGACACCCGGCCCACCTCCAGAAGGCGGAGGGCTGGCATTTGTCGTGAGCCGCCCAACGCACTAGATTAGCGGTGGTCGGGGCGGTTGGCCGATGCTCTCTGGCTGCGGTCTGGGAGCGGGGGCTTTCAAGGGCGGGCTGCCGTCCATTCCCACGATCTCTTTGCCTGGATCTGTTTGATGAACAGGGTTTGATGGACAGGGTTTTTCCCCGGGGGATATTTCGATGCGGCTGCATTCACACACTCAGGCCCGACGCACGTTTCTGAAGGCGACAGCCGGCTCCACGGCCGTGGCTGTGGCGGCGCCTTACGTGATCACCTCAACGGCGCTGGGCAATGCCACCACTCCCCCAGCCAGCGACCGCGTGGTGCTCGGAGGGATCGGCATCGGCAACCAGGGGACCAGCGATCAAAACGCCTTTCTGGCCCGCAGCGACGTGCAGTATGTCGCGGTATGCGATGTGCGAAAGAACTACCTGCAGGCGGCGAAGGATCGGGTCGACGCCCGCAACGGCAACGCCGACTGTGCCACCTACAACGACTTCCGCGAACTGCTGGCCCGCGACGACATCGATGCTCTTCACATCGCCACGCCCGACCACTGGCATGCGATCATGACCATTCTCGCCTGCCAGGCCGGCAAGGATCTCTATCTGCAAAAACCCGAAACACTCACGCTGCGGGAGGGCCCGCTGATGGTGGCTGCGGCCCGTCGCTATGGGCGGGTGGTATCAGGTGGCAGCCAGCGGGTACTCGAGGATTTCCGCACCGTTGTCCACCCCGCTTGGGCTGGCGAACTCGGCACGATCAAAACCATCGATGTGGCGGTGGCTGGCCCCTCGCAACCCTGCAATCTGGCCGCTCAGGAGATTCCTCCCGAGATGGATTGGGAGATGTGGCTCGGCCCGGCCCCCTGGCAGCCGTACAACGCCGGCCGCTGCGATGGCAACTACGGCACTGCCGGTAACAGCTGGCGGTCATACATTGACTATTCCGGGGGCAGCCTCACCGACTGGGGTGCGCATCTCTTTGGTGGTGCCATCTTTGCCGCCGATCTCCGCGAAGTGCAACCGCTGCGGGCCACCTACCATCCAGCCACCACCGTTGGCAACATGGCGCATTACGTGACGCTCAGCTATCCCAATGGCGCCGAGCTGCACCACAACCGTCCCTTGGAGCTGAAAGTTCCTACCGCCCTGAAAAACGACAGCCGGCTGGAGATTTCCGGCGACGGCCAGACCAGGGCTGCCAAGCCGGTGCCAGCCTACAAGGGGGAAGGGGGCATCTACGGCGACTTCATCCATTGCGTGAAGACCCGCGAAAAGCCGTTCCGCGACATCGAACTGGCTATCAACACGATGACGGCCCCGCATCTGGTCGGCCTTGCCTACCGGTTGCAGCGTTCGCTGGTTTGGGATGCAGCCACCCAAAGTTTCCCCGAGGATGACGAGGCCAACCGGCTGTGCGATCGGGCCCGCCGCGAACCTTGGCACCTCTCCTAAAAACCAGTCCCCGATTGCCCCGACCGGCACTGGGGAGATGCCGTCCAAACAACCTGCCCAGAGTGATCAACGAGCCCCATGCACGGGGTCGATGCGACCCACCCGATTTCCCGCGAGGAGCATACTGAGATGGCGGAAGCAACCATGTTGGACCAGGCCTTTGAGTCCCTCGCGACATTTGACTGGGGAGCCGATCGAACTGCAATTGAGCTGATCGACGCCGCGATCATTACCACTCACGGCGATGTTTCAGGGAGAGCCGCCCTGGAGTCGCGCTTGCTCAAGGTGCTCTCAGGCACGATCCCGCGCGACGCCAACGACACAATCTGCCGCATGCTCTCGGCGATTGGCGGCCCCTCCTCCGTGCCAGCCTTGGCTGCGCGGTTGGGCGACAAACAGACCAGCCACATGGCCCGCTTTGCCTTGGAGCGCATCCCCGGCCCAGACTCGCTGGCGGTGCTGCGAGCAGCACTGGGAACAGTGGAGGACGACTTGAAGATTGGTATCGTCTCTTCGCTGGGCAACCGGGCCGACCCCGCCAGCGTGCCACTCCTGGCGCCGCTGCTCTCCGCTCCTAGCGCAGCGCTTGCGAAAGCGGCAGCAGCGGCGCTTGGGCTCATCGGCACCTCGAACGCGGCGGCGGCGCTGGGGGGGGCTAAAACGACGGATAAAGCGGTCGTCTTTGCCCTGCTCGACGCCCGCCTGTGCTGCGCCGAAAGGCTGCTACAGCACGGCAAACGAGCCGAAGCCCTCGCCATTTTTACGACGCTGGCTGACGGCACGGCCAATCCGAAGGCCGTTCGACTGGCAGCCACGCGCGGCAAGCTGGCCTGCCTCGACACTGGCGCCGTCGCTTCCTGATGCCCCATCCCCTGTAGGTTCTCTTGTCTTGACGTTTTTTCTTCCGCCGTGGCCGGCCCCGGCGGTTTCCTCGCTGACTGAGTGGAGCGTTTCCGATGCGTAGGCTCTCTGTTGCTCATGTTGTGATTCTCGGGATTGCAGCGCAGATGCTGGCGGGTTGCCCGGCCGGTGCCGAGGAACTCGTGCCCTTGGTATCCAAGCTTGTGGCTGGGGAAGATGCCGACTTCCGCGCGGTGGGACTGGAGCGGATCCGAACCGGTGCCAAAGGTGCCGCGGCCACCAAGCAGTTTGCCGCGCTCCTCCCGCGGCTCCCAGCCACGGCTCAAGACGAACTCGCCACCGCTCTGGCCGAACGGGGCGATCCGGCGGCTTTGCCTGCCATTGTCGATCTGCTCAAGGGAACGACCGATCCGGGGGTGCGGGCGGCGGCCATTGGCGGGATCGGTGCCCTGGGGAGCTCTGCAGATGTGGCCTTGTTGGTGAAGCAGTTGGCCCTCACTACCCCATCTGGCGGCGGTG
>Ga0114967_10002258_pt1 | contig 16154 bp, 11 predicted proteins | sample M_130628_MF_Meta_FD_92639 | JGI IMG/M metagenome (GOLD analysis project Ga0114967, IMG submission 92639) | Freshwater microbial communities from Lake Montjoie, Canada to study carbon cycling - M_130628_MF_MetaG | ecosystem: Environmental > Aquatic > Freshwater > Lake | place: Lake Montjoie... | reverse complement strand
TTTGTTCCGGGTTTGGAAGATGGTTTATTTCCAAGTGGCAAATCAATTGATGAAAGAAATGGCTTGGAAGAAGAGCGGCGCTTGATGTATGTTGCGATTACGCGCGCTAAAAAACAGTTGGTTTTATCTTCGGCAAAAACGCGTTATGTTTTTGGTGATTATCAAATGCAAATGCCGTCGCGTTTTTTGAAAGAATTGCCGCAATTGGAAATTGAGTTTGAAGAAGTTTCTTACGGTTCAAATTATCTTTATAATAAAAGAAGTGAAACCGCGTCGCCAACCAGATTTATCGCGCCTAATCAACAAAAATATGCAGCGCCAGTGGCGAAGGTTTCAACCACTTATTCCAAAGCAAAAATTGATGATGGAATGTCGGGAAAAAGAGTTTTTCACCAGAAATTTGGTTATGGAAAAGTGACGAATGTGGACGGTAATAAATTAGAAATCGCCTTTGAAAAAAGCGGAACAAAAACTGTGATTAAGGATTTTGTTTCCTTGGCTTAAATTGACAATCTCGATGCTATATCAAAGTCCTTTGGACTTCGATATATGCCAAAGCTACTTCAAACTTTAACAGTTTATTTTGCTATTTTACTAACTTTGAAAGGTGGGATTTTTTTAAAAAATCTCATTTTATTTGAGCATCGCAAAACCCCCCAACCCCCCTTAACAGGGGGGCTTTAATCCGAGTTCGATCTAAAGCCCCTTTTAACAGGGGGGCTTTAATCCGAGTTCGATCTAAAGCCCCTTTTAACAGGGGCTTTAATCCGAGTTCGATCTAAAGCCTCTTTTAACAGGGGGGTTTTAATCCGAGTTCGATCTAAAGCCTCTTTTAACAGGGGGGCTTTAATCCGAGTTCGATCTAAAGCCCCTTTTAACAGGGGCTTTAATCCGAGTTCGATCTAAAACCCCCCTGTTAAGGGGGGTTGGGGGGTTTTGCGAATTTCAATTCTTATGCCAATTTTGATAAATGACAGAACAAATAATCGAACTAGATTTGATAAACAAACTTTCGGAACTCAAATATGTTTATCGCGATGATATTAGAGACAAATCCTCTCTCGAACTTAATTTTAGAGCAAAATTTGAAGAACTAAATCGGGTTAAACTTACCGATGGCGAATTTTCGCGTGTGCTTGATAAAATTATTACGCCCGATGTTTTTTTGGCGGCAAAAACTTTGCGCGAAATTAATGGTTTTGATCGCGACGACGGAACTCCTCTAAATTACACTTTAGTAAATACCAAAGATTGGTGCAAAAACACTTTTGAAGTTATTAACCAATTGCGAATCAACACCGACAATAGCCACCACCGCTACGATGTGATTTTGCTGATTAATGGCGTGCCTTGCGTTCAAATTGAATTGAAAACCCTAACAATCACGCCGCGCCGCGCCATGCAACAAATCGTAGATTATAAGAATGATTTGGGAAATGGATATGGCAGAACTTTAATGTGCTTCATTCAATTATTCATCGTCAGCAATCGCAGCAATACTTACTATTTTGCCAATAATAATAAACGTCATTTTAGCTTTGACACCGATGAAAAATTCTTGCCCATTTATCAATTTGCCGACGAAAAAAATAAGAAAATTACTCACTTAGATAGCTTTGCTGAAAAGTTTTTGGCCAAATGCACTTTGGGTCAAATGATTAGTCGCTACATGGTTTTGGTTGCCTTAGAACAAAAACTTTTGATGATGCGACCTTATCAAATTTATGCTGTTAAAGCGATTGTTGATTGCATTAATCAAGGCACCGGAAACGGCTATATTTGGCATACAACCGGCAGCGGAAAAACTCTGACATCATTTAAAGCTTCAACTTTGCTAAAAGATAATTCTGACATTGAAAAATGTCTGTTTGTTGTTGATCGCAAAGATTTAGACCGTCAAACCCGCGAAGAATTTAATCGCTTTCAAGAAGGTTGCGTTGAAGCAAATACCAACACCGAAATCTTAGTTCAGCGCCTGCTTTCTGATGATTATGCCGACAAGGTAATTGTTACCACAATTCAAAAACTTGGGCTGGCGCTAAATGAAAACAGCAAACGAAACAAAGCAAAACTAAAACACGGCAAAGAAACCTACACAAAGCGTCTCGAGCCTTTAAGCAATAAACGAATGGCAATCATTTTTGACGAATGTCATCGCTCGCAATTTGGCGATAATCACGAAGCAATTAAAGAATTTTTTCCTAATTCGCAGCTTTTTGGTTTTACGGGAACGCCAATTTTTCCTGAAAACTCAACAGTTAAAAGAGCTAAAGGAGATGAAGGTTATCTAGTTACAACAGAAGATATTTTTCAAAAAGAGCTCCACGCCTACACAATCACCAACGCAATTGAAGACCAAAATGTTTTAAAATTTCACATCGATTATTACGAAACCCAAGGCGCAAACGCTCCTAAGGCGGGAGAACCTTTGGCGAAAAAAGCAATTATCGAAGCAATTCTTGAAAAGCATGATAGCGCAACCAATCAGCGCAAGTTTAACGCAATTTTGGCAACCGCTTCAATCAATGATGCAATTGAATATTTCCGACTTTTCAAAACCATTCAAGCCGAAAAATTTTCTGAAAACCCAGATTTTCAGCCGCTAAATATTGCCTGCGTTTTTTCTCCGCCAGCTTTTGAAAATAAAGATGCAAAACAGTTTCAAGAAGACTTGGCGCAAGAAAAAGAAGACAATAAAAATAACCCCAAAGAAAAAGAAGCCGCGCTAAAGACAATAATTCAAGACTATAACAAACTCTACAAAACCAATCACAGCATTGGCGAGTTCGACCTTTATTATCAAGATTTGCAAAAGCGCATTAAAGATCAGCAATATCCCAACCAAGACTTAAAACACTGCGAAAAAATCGATATCACCATCGTGGTTGATATGTTGCTCACGGGTTTTGATTCAAAATATCTCAACACTTTATATGTCGATAAAAACCTCAAACATCACGGCCTTATTCAAGCATTTTCGCGCACCAACCGCGTATTAAACGACACTAAACCTTGGGGAAATATTCTTGATTTTCGCGGTCAGCAAAATGCAGTTGATGAAGCAATCGGAATGTTTTCGGGCGTTGAAGGTGAAAAATCTGGCGAAATTTGGTTGGTAGAAAAAGCGCCAGTTGTAATTGAAAAGCTAAATTTGGCAGTCAAAAAACTTGATGATTTTATGAAATCGCAAGGCCTTGAAAACAAACCAGAAGAAGTGCCAAACCTCAAAGGCGACGCCGCGCGCGCCTCATTCATCAATCATTTCAAAGAAGTTCAGCGCCTAAAAACTGGGCTCGATCAATATACAGATTTAAGCCTTGAACAAAAACAAATCATTGAAGCAACAATTCCCAAAGAACAGCTTCAAGGTTTCAAAGGCGTTTATATTGAACTGGCGCAACAATTTAGAAAAAAACAAGAAAGCAAAAACGCTGTTATAGAAGTTGCGCAGCTTGATTTTGAATTCGTGCTATTCGCTTCCGCAATAGTTGATTACGATTATATCATGCAATAAATCGCCAAATATTCGGCGCAAAAACCCAGCAAAAGAAGCATGAGCCGCGAGCAATTGATTGGCCTTATTTTGTCAGATGCCAAATTTATGGATGAGCGCGAAGAAATAACGTCTTACATTTACACCCTAAAACAAGGCGAAGGCTTAAGCGAAAAAGAAATTCGCGATGGTTACGCCAAATTTAAAGCCGAAAATAACGCCAAAGAATTAGCCAAAATTTCTGAAAAACACGGGCTTAACGCGCAAAATCTGCAATCTTTTGTCGATTCTATTCTTCGCCGCATGATCTTTGATGGCGAGCAATTAAGCGATTTACTAGCACCATTAAATCTTGGCTGGAAAGCGCGCACGCAAAAAGAATTAGATTTAGTAAAAGACTTGTCGCCATTGCTGCATAAACTTGGTGGTGGTCGTGAAATATCGGGTTTAAGTGCTTACGAAAAATAATTTAAAAACACAAAAAACAATGGTTTTGGAAAATAAATTAAACATCACCAACCAGCTTGAGCTAAACAAAGCTGAAGAAAAAATAAGCAAACAAAAAGCCAAACAACTTTTTGAAAGTGGAGAAATTAATCGCGTCGAAGTTGGCACTTTCAAAGGTCTGGCACAAATTCACGCTTTTTTGTTTGGCGACATTTACGACTTTGCTGGACGCTTGCGCGATGTGAATATTGCTAAAGGAAATTTTCGCTTTGCACCACTAATGTATTTGCCACAATCGCTTGAGAATATTGACGCCATGCCACAAGACAATTTCGAAAAAATTATCGAAAAATATGTGGAAATGAACATCGCCCACCCCTTTCGCGAAGGCAATGGCCGCGCCACTAGAATTTGGCTTGATCTGATTCTAAAAAAAGAACTAAAGCAGGTAATTGATTGGAACGCCGTTGATAAAGAAGACTATCTCTCAGCAATGGAGCGCAGCGTGGTTAAAGATGTGGAAATAAAACAGCTTCTAAAAACAGCCCTAACTGACAAAATCAATGACCGCGAACTATTCATGAAAGGCATCGACATTAGCTATTACTACGAAGGTTACAGCGAATTTAGAACCGAGGATTTGTAACTATGAAGATCAACAAAACCACAAACAAAAAAAGCCTTCAGCCTAAATTGAGATTTCGAGAGTTTCGAGATGATGGGGATTGGGAAGAGAAGGAGTTAAACAAACTAGGAAGTTTAGTATCCGGCTTAACATATAGCCCAGATGATGTTCAAGAGAGCGGATTGTTAGTTTTAAGATCATCCAACATTCAGAATGGAGCAATAAGCCTTGAGGATAAGGTATATGTTACTCCTGATATTAAGGGAGTGAATCTATCCCAGCCTAATGATATTCTTATTTGCGTGAGGAATGGATCAAAATCGTTAATTGGGAAAAATGCATTAATCCCCGAAGGACTGTCAATCTGCACTCATGGTGCATTTATGACAGTATTTAGATCGAAATCTTGGAAGTTTGTTTTTCAACTCTTTCAGACTAAAGCATATCAGAAACAAGTTGATGGAGACCTTGGCGCCACTATTAATTCAATTAATGGTAGTCACTTAATGAAGTATAAATTTGTCGTTCCATCACCAGAAGAACAACAAAAAATTGCTGATTGCTTGTCGTCGTTGGATGAATTGATTGAGGCAGAAGATCAAAAACTAGAAGCACTTCAGCGCCACAAAAAAGGGCTGATGCAAGAGCTTTTTCCAAGCGAAGGCCAAACCCTTCCAAAACGCCGCTTCCCCGAATTCCAATCCTCCCCCGAGTGGGAAGAAAAAACATTAGCGGAACTTGGTAGATTTATAGGTGGTGGAACACCAAGTAAATCTGTAGCAGAATACTGGCAAGGAGAATTTCCTTGGATTTCAAGTTCAGATTTATCTGAGAACGATATACACAATGTTTCGATCACTAAATTTATTACTAATGAGGCTATAAAAGAGTCTGCAACAAAAGTAGTTCCAAAAGGAAGTGTTCTGTTTGTTTCAAGAGTTGGAGTTGGTAAGTTAGCTATAAATAACCAAGATTTATGCACTAGTCAGGACTTTACTAGTTTTGTCCTAAAAGAAACATGCAATTATTACTTAGCATATTACTTTCTTGCGAAGAAAGAGTTATTAATTGGGCTTGGTCAAGGCACTTCAATAAAGGGGTTTTCAAAAAATGACATCGAGGATTTTAAAATAAATATACCCTCACAAAAAGAACAGCAACGCATCGCCGATTTCCTATCTTCCATCGACGACCTAATCACCGCCCAAACCAAAAAACTCGAATCCCTTCGCCTCCACAAAAAAGGGCTGATGCAGCAACTTTTTCCAAACCACAATCAAGAATAAATTACCAACCACAACAAACCTTAAACATGGATAAAAAATTACAGATTTTACACAGCAATTTAGATGCCTTCGCCAAAAAGTCGGATGACCAAGATTTTGAATTTTGGTTTGCTCGCGATTTGCAAAATCTTTTGGGTTATGAGCGTTGGGAAAATTTTCAAACTGCCGTTAAGCGCGCAATAGAATCTTGCGAAGCCTCTAAATATAAGGCTTTGGATCATTTTCGTGGCGTCACGAAAACGATCGAAGTGCCAAAAGGTGGCAAGCGTGAAATTGATGATTTTATGTTAACGCGATATGCATGCTATTTGATTGCTCAAAATGGCGATTCTCGCAAACCAGAAATTGCTTTTGCGCAAAGCTATTTTGCAACGCAAACCCGCAAACAAGAATTAATTGAAGAGCGCATGAAGTTAAGTGCGCGTCTTGATGCAAGAAATCGCTTAAAAGAATCAGAAAAAACTCTTTCTCAAAATATTTTCGAACGCGGCGTTGATGATGCTGGTTTTGGTCGTATTCGCTCTAAAGGAGATCAGGCTTTATTTGGCGGCAACACCACTCAAGATATGAAAGATAAATATGGAATTGTTAAAGACCGAGCTTTGGCAGATTTTTTACCAACCTTAACCATTGCCGCCAAAAACCTCGCCACCGAAATGACCAACCACAATGTTTATGAGACTGATTTAAAAGGTGAAAAGCCAATCACCGAAGAACATATACAAAACAACAAAACTGTGCGAAATATGTTAGCAGAAAGAGGCATTAAACCAGAAAATCTGCGCGCTGAAGAAGATATAAAAAAATTGGAGCGTCGGGTTAAATCAGAAGAAAAGAAGTTGCAAAAAAATAGTAAAGTTTTGCCGACAGAACAAAATTAAATTAAGAGAAAATTATGACCAACAACCAACAAAAAGAATTAGGAAAAATACTTTGGGCAATTGCCGATCAGTTGCGCGGCGCGATGAATGCCGATGATTTTCGCGATTACATGCTTTCCTTCCTTTTTCTGCGCTATTTGTCTGATAATTACGAAGCGGCTGCCAAAAAGGAGTTGGGAAGTGAATATCCTTCAGAAAATGGCCTAGAAAATGGCGATAAAACTCCGTTGCAAATTTGGTATAAAGAAAACGAAAATGACAAGAAAGCCTTTGAAGATTTAATGCGCCGCCGCGTGCATTATGTTATTACGCCCGATCATCTTTGGGGAAATATTTCTGATATGGCGCGCAGGCAAAATGAGCAAATGTTAAACACCCTGCAAGAATCTTTTAAATTCATTGAAAATGAATCTTTTGAGAGCGCTTTTTTAGGATTATTTTCTGAAGTTAATCTTTCTTCTGAAAAGCTGGGAAAAAATTACGTAGAGCGTAACGCCAAGCTTTGCGCCATTATTACCAAAATTGCTGAAGGATTATCAAATTTCTCTACTGAAAAAGATGCTTTGGGCGATGCTTATGAATATTTGATTGGTCAATTTGCGGCAGGTTCGGGCAAAAAAGCTGGCGAGTTTTATACGCCACAACAAATTTCCACCATTCTTTCAGAAATCGTTACGCTTGATAGTCAAGATCCTAGCCTTGGAAAAAAGAAACATTTGGAAAGTGTTTTTGATTTTGCCTGCGGTTCGGGATCTTTGTTGCTTAATGTGCGCAATCAGCTTGGTAATAACGGCGTTGGAAAAATCTATGGCCAAGAAAAAAATATCACCACTTATAACCTTGCGCGCATGAATATGTTGTTGCATGGCGTGAAAGATTCTGAATTTGAAATTTTCCACGGCGACACATTAACCAACGATTGGGATAAATTGCGTGAAGCAAATCCAAGCAAAAAACCTAGTTTTGATGCGATTGTTGCTAATCCGCCATTTAGTTATCGCTGGGAACAAAGTGACGCAATGGCCGATGATGCGCGTTTTAAAAGCTATGGCCTTGCCCCAAAATCGGCGGCAGATTTCGCCTTTTTATTGCACGGGTTTAATTATCTAAAACTCGAAGGAACAATGGCAATTATTTTGCCGCACGGCGTTTTATTTCGCGGCGGCGCCGAAGAGCGCATTCGTAGAAAATTGTTGGAAGATGGCAATATTGATACCGTAATTGGCTTGCCCGCCAATCTTTTTTATTCAGCCGGAATTCCTGTTTGTATTTTAGTTTTGAAGAAATGCAAAAAAACCGACGATGTTCTTTTCATCAATGCCAGCGAACATTTTGAAAAAGGCAAACGCCAAAATCATTTGTCGCCAGAAAACATAAAAAAGATTGTAAAAACTTATCAATTTAGAACCGAAGAAGAGCGTTATTCTAGGCGCGTTTCTATCGAAGAAATTGCGGCGAATGACTACAACCTCAACATTTCAAGATATATCAGCACCGCCAAAGCCGAGGAAGAAATTAATTTGTTGGAGGTAAATAAAGAATTGGTCGCGCTTGAAGAAAAAATTAAATCAGCCACCAAAAAGCATAATAAATTTTTGCAAGAGCTGGGTTTGCCAATTCTTCAATAATTAGAAAAAGACTTCGTTTGTGGTTTCTTAAATCAATTTTAAGATATCGCCTTTTTCATTTTTTTAATTACCGATCCAAGCCCTTCAAATATGGCTTCGCCGATGATAAAATGACCAATATTTAGCTCGATAATTTGCGGAATTTGGGCGATTATTTTGGCGGTTTCGTAGTTTAATCCGTGTCCGGCGTGGCATTCTAAACTAAGTTCTTCGCAAAGCGCGGCGCAGGTTTTTATTTTTTCAAATTCAGTTTTGCGTTTTTTTTTTAAAGCGTGGCAAAATTCGCCAGTGTGAAGTTCGACAATATCAGCGCCAATTTTTTTAGACGTGCGAATTTGCGCTTCATTAGCATCAACAAAAAGCGACACGCGAATTTTTTTAGCGCGGATTTTTTTAATCATGGCGGCTAAAATTTTTTCATTTTTTATTACATCAAGTCCGCCTTCGGTTGTAACTTCTTGTCTTTTTTCGGGTACAATACAAACCGCATTGGGCTTGGTTTTAAGGGCAATTTCCAACATTTCTTCGGTGGCGGCCATTTCTAAATTTATCGGCAAAGTTATTTCTTTTTTTAAGCGCTGCAAATCTTCATCGCGAATGTGGCGGCGATCTTCGCGCAAATGAATTGTAATTCCATGCGCTCCATTTTTTTGCGCTAAAATTGCTGCGTCAACTGGATCAGGATGAGTTCCGCCGCGTGCGTTTCTGATGGTGGCAACGTGATCAATATTTACGCCCAGCCTAATTAATCTTTTTTTCATAAATTACTAAAAAAGTTAAATAACAAATACAACTCAAGATCATCGCAAATGGAAAGCCATTGGCGCCAAAAAGATTAAATAAAATTCCGCCAAATAAGCTGCCAAAAAAAGATCCAGCAGATCCAATTAATTGAAAAGTAGAATTAGCGGCAACCAATCTGGCTTTGGAATAATCGTCGTTACAAATTTTAAAAACCGAAACAAAAATGCAGGCAATAAAAATGCCAAAGATGAAATAAATTACTATTAAAAGCAGATAAGGTTGATGAAAAAATAATATAGTTAAAAAGCAGCATAAACAGCCGATGAAACCCAATTTTATGGTTTGATAAGGATTCCATTTTTTAAGAGCAAAACCCACTAAAACATCAAAAAATCCACTCGCCATATAAGCGCTAATTAAAAGGCCAGCGGTTTCACTTGGTAAACCAATATTGACACCAAAAACTACGGTGAAAGTTAGTAAAAGATAAGTTTGAAAATCGAGAAAAAAGCGCGCTAAAAAAGCGCGTGGATTATGTTGAAAAAATTCACGAAGGTTAATGGGTTCAGATTGCAATTTGGGTTGCGGACTTTTTTTCAAAGGCATTAAGCAGTAAAAAGATGCAATTGCTAAAAGCGCGGAAATCGCAAATGAAAAATAATTCGCCGCGCCCGTAATGCTGACAATTACTGGTCCCAGCGCAACTCCGGCGGAAATTATCATGCTGAAAATTCCGGTGGCGACACCACGTTGATTATTTTGAACTAAAATATTCATCCAAGATTGGCGCGTGATTACATACATAAACCACAAAGATCCCATCATAAAAGCAAGGGCGGCCCACAAGTAAAAATTTTGGTAAAAATAAATTAGAGAAATAATTGCTGCGTAACCAAATGAACTAAATTTTAACACCCGCATCATGGTGAAATATGAAACCAAGCGGCTTAAAAAAAATGACATTAAAACGCCGCCGAAAGTGTCAATTGTAAATGCAATACCAATACGCCCCGCATCAACGCCGTGCAAGGTTAAAATCGTAGGAAAAGTAACCAAATTAATTCCCATCGCCATTGCAAAAAGCAAGATGCTTAAAAAGAGAAAATTAAGCTCGCGGGGAAAAGTTAGTTGTTGAAAAACTTGTTGCACTTTTGGCGGGAAGTTTTGGTTAAATTAGGGAGATTTTGGTTTTAATTAGTAAGAATCAAATATCCTATAAAAATTTATTTTGGTTTATTTTAGGTAATTATACTTTGATTCACAAAAAAACTCGATGTCACCCTGAGTTTGTCGAAGGGTGATTCTAAGATCGAAGCCTTAAATCACCCTTCGATAAGCTCAGGGTGACATCTATCAGGGTGACATATATTGTGTTTTAAGGGATAATCCACCAAACATTTCTTAATTTGCTTTGTTGAAATCATTCGCGTCGGCTTTACTTTAATCAAAATCGATTTCACTTCTTCTATTCCCAAAAAAAAATGTCAGAAAAATCTAAAACACCTTTACTCGATAAAGTCAAAATCCCTGGCGATTTGAAGCGTTATTCGCTGCCTGAAATTAAGCAAATTTCTGATGAACTGCGCATTGCTACAATCGATTCCGTTTCTCAAACTGGCGGGCATTTGGGCGCGGGTTTGGGGGTTGTTGAAATTACTACGGCGTTGCATTATGTTTTTGACACGCCGCACGACAAAATTATTTGGGATGTTGGTCATCAAGCCTATCCGCATAAAATTTTAACTAATCGGCGCGAGCGCATGAACACAATTCGCCAACCCGGCGGACTTGCTGGTTTTACGCGTCGCGCTGAAAGTGAATATGATGTTTTTGGAGCGGGACATAGTTCGACTTCTATTTCAGCAGCACTTGGAATTTCGGTTGCCAAGAAATTCAAAAAAGAAAAATCGCATGTAATTGCGGTAATAGGTGACGGCGCAATGTCGGCGGGAATGGCTTATGAAGCCATGAATAACGCTGGCGCTTTGGAAGATGAATTTTTCAAAGACAATCGCCTGATTGTAATTTTAAACGACAACGACATGTCAATTGCGCCGCCAACGGGCGCGATGTCACATTATTTTTCGCGTTTGGCCGCTTCTAAATCCTATTTAAAAATTCGCGGTTTAAGCAAAAAAATTTCGCATAAACTGCCTAAATCAATTTCACGTTTTCCGCGCAAATTCGAAAAAGCCGCCAAAGAATGGTGGATGGGCGGCAATGTTTTTGAAGAAATGGGTTTTTATTATATCGGCCCAATTGACGGGCATGATTTAGATGTTTTGGTGCCGATTTTAAAAAATATTCAAGCCGATCATTCGACCGATCCAATTTTAATTCACTGCGTCACCGAAAAAGGTCGCGGCTATGTTGAAACCATGAAATCGGACGATAAATTGCACGCGGTGGCGAAATTTAATCCTGAAACTGGCGAACAAGAAAAAGCGGTTTCGGTTTTCCCAAGTTACTCAAAAATTTTCGGAAACAGGCTTTCTGAACTGGCAAAAAAAGATGACAAAATTTTAGCAATAACCGCCGCAATGCAAGGCGGAACTGGTTTGGATGGTTTTGCCAAATCTCACCCAAATAGAATTTTTGATGTTGGAATTGCCGAACAACATGCGGTTACATTTGCTGCTGGTTTGGCTTGCGAAGGTCTGAAACCTTACGCCGCAATTTATTCAACTTTTCTACAACGAGCTTACGACCAAGTGGTTCATGATGTTGCGGTACAAAAACTTCCGGTGCGTTTTGCAATTGATCGCGCTGGTTTTGTTGGCGCTGATGGCCCAACTCATGCTGGTTCGTTTGATGTGTCATATTTAATTAATCTGCCAAATTTCGTTTTGATGGCGGCATCCAGCGGTCAGGAATTGGTGAAAATGGTTAATACCGCAAATTCAATTAATGATCGCCCTAGCGCTTTTAGATATCCAAGGGGCGAAGCGAATGAAGCGATAAATTTTAATGATGATGAAATTTTAGAAATTGGCAAAGCGCGCATAATTCAAGAAGGGGCGCAGGTTGCGATAATTTCTTACGGCACAATTTTGGAAAATGTTTTAGCGGCGGTAAAAATTCTTGAAACCGATGAAACCATAAAAATAACTATAATTGACGCACGTTTTGCCAAACCTTTTGACGAAGAATTATTTATCCAAATTGCCAAAACTCACGAAGTTGTGATCACAATCGAAGAAGGCGCGATTGGCGGTTTTGGTTCAGCGGTGGCGCAATTTTTCTTAAATTCGGGTTTTATGGATCAGCCTAAATTTAAGTTCCGCTCACTTTTTATGGCGGATGAATTTATTGAACAAAATAAAATCACAACAATGCGCGATGAAGCGGGAATTGGCGTTAGGAATATTGTCGAATTGGTGAAAAAATTATTAAGGCCGTCTAAGTAAGTTGAAGTTGCATTCAAAACATGAGAAATAGCTGCAAAATTTTTCTTCAAAATTCCATGAAAAACCGCCCGCTCGCAGATCTTTTGCGCCCTGAAAATTTAGAAGATGTAATTGGTCAAGATCATCTTTTTGGTGAATCTGGCGCTTTAAGTATGATAATAAAATCAAAAAATGTTCCCTCGATGATTCTTTGGGGGGCGCCGGGAGTTGGAAAAACCACGATTGCCAAAGCTTTAGCCAAAATTTCTCAAGCTGATTTTATTGCAATCTCCGCCATAAATTCTGGTGCGGCCGATATTAGAAAAGTTATTGAACAAGCCAAAGCGCGGCAAATTCGCAGCGATGATTTTGAAAATTTGTTGGATGTTGTTGAACATAAATCGAACAAAACCATTTTGATGATTGATGAAATTCACCATTTTAATAAAACGCAGCAGGATCTTTTTTTGCCATTCATTGAAGATGGTACGATAATTTTGATTGGCACCACAACTGAAAATCCTTCGTTCCAGCTTAATTCGGCGCTACTTTCGCGCTGTAAAGTTGTAACCTTAAAAATTCTTGATGAAGCGGCGCTGGAAAAAATTATTGAGCGCGCCGAAAAAATTGTAAAAAAGAAATTGCCAATTTCCAAAGATGCGCGCCGCACCTTGGTAAATCTGGCTTGCGGCGATGCGCGTTATTTGCTTAATGCTTGCGAAGAATTATTTTTGCTCGATTTAAAAAAAGAAATTTCTACCAATCAACTGCTGGATATAATTTCCAAACGCGCCGCCCATTTTGATAAAAAAGGCGATTTTCATTATAATTTAATCAGCGCTTTTCATAAAAGTTTGCGCGGTTCTGATGTTGATGCCGCGCTTTATTATTTGGCGCGTATGATTGAGGCTAAACAAGATCCTTATTATATTTTGCGCCGTCTCGCGCGCTTTGCGACTGAAGATATTGGAATGGCTGATCCAAACGCGCTTTTACAAGTTATGGCGGCGAAAGAAAATTATGATTTTTTGGGTCATTCAGAAGGTGATTATGCTTTAAGCCACGCCACGATTTATTTGGCAACCGCGCCAAAATCTAACGCCAGTTATTTGGCGCATAAAGCTGCAATTGAAATCGCCGCCCAAACTACAAAATTAATGCCGCCAAAAAATATTTTAAACGCGCCAACTAAAATGATGAAAGAGCAAGATTACGGCAAAGGTTATATTTACGATCACGACACGCCAAACTGCTTTTCAGGACAAGAATTTTTTCCACCAGAATTGCTGAAAAAAAAGCGCCCAAAATTCTACGAACCAAATGAACGCGGCTTTGAAAGAGATGTAAAAAAGCGAATGGAATATTGGGAAAATTTGCGCAATAAAATTCGCGGAGAAGATTGATTTATGACGCTATCTTTTTTGACTTAGCGCTTCTTATTTTTGTTCTTATAAAATCAATTATAGCAATTACCTAATAATTAATTTTTAAAATTTTCGCGCATCAATTTAAAAGTAATGCTGTCGTGAAGCGCGCGAAATGAAGCGTCGACGATATTTTCTGAAACACCAATTGTTGTCCATTTATTTTTGCCATCTGTTGATTCAATTTGCACTCGCGTGATTGCTTGCGTGCCGTCGGATGGTGTTAAAATTCTAACTTTATAATCAGTTAATCGCACATTTTTTAAACTTGGATATTTGCGCGAAAGACTTTTGCGCAGCGCCTTATCCAAAGCATTCACCGGTCCATTGCCTTCGGCAACTGCCATTGTAGTTTTATTGCCGATTTTAATTTTTATTGTTGCTTCAGCGATGGTAACAATTCGACCTTTATAATCGAATTTTCTTTCGTCTAAAACGCGAAATCCAACCAAATCAAAAAAGTTTGGAACAACGGAAAGTGATTTTTTAGCCAGAATTTCAAAGCTGGCATCAGCCGCATCATAAGCGTAACCTTTGGCTTCCAGCTCTTTTACTTTATTCACTAAATCTGCAACTTGACTGACTTTCACCTCATCGCGCACATCAATGCCGATTTCTTTTAAGCGCGCGATAATGTTGGAGCGGCCGGCTTGGTCGGAAATCATGATCTGGCGCTGATTGCCGACTTTTTCAGGTTCAATATGTTCGTAAGAAGTTGGGTTTTTAGCAACTGCCGAAACATGTAATCCTCCTTTATGAGCAAAGGCATATTTGCCAACATAAGGCGCAAATTTATCGCGTTCTTTATTCAATAAATCATCAAGAAAATTGGCGGTGTGAACCAGATTTTTTAAATGCTTTTCATCAATTCCAACATCAAAACCCATTTTCAAAAAAAGAGTTGGAATGATGCTAGTTAAATTAGCATTGCCGCAACGTTCACCCAAACCATTGATTGTTCCTTGAACTTGGCGAACTCCCGATTCAACAGCAGCAAGCGAATTAGCAACGGCATTTCCAGTGTCATTGTGACAATGAATTCCTAAGTTTTTGCCCGGAATATGTTTAGTAACTTCTTTGACAATTTTAGAAATTTCGCTGGGCAAAGTTCCGCCATTAGTGTCACAAAGTACAACCCAACGCGCGCCAGCTTCATAAGCTGTTTTAGCGGCTTTGAGGGCGAATTTTGGATTAGCTTTATAGCCATCAAAAAAATGCTCGCAGTCAAACATCGCTTCCTTTTTTTTCTTCACGATATGTTTGATTGAATCAGAAATCATTTCAAAATTTTCACTTTCAGAAATATGCAGCGCATGTTCCAAATGGAAATCCCAAGTTTTACCAACGATACAAACTGATTTTACATCAGCGTTAATTAAGGCATTTAAACCATTGTCATTAGCGGCTGAAACGCCATTACGGCGAGTCATTCCGAAAGCAGAAAAACGGGATTTTTTTAATTTCGGTAGATTGGCAAAAAATTCATCATCAGTTGGATTTGCGCCCGGCCAACCACCTTCAATATAATCAATTCCTAAGGCATCTAAAGCGCCAGCAATTTCAATTTTATCCTGAATGGTAAAATTCACCGTGCTAGTCTGCGCGCCATCGCGCAAGGTTGAATCGTATAAATAAACTCGTGGTTTTTTTGTCATTTTGTTATTTGTTTAAACCAAAAATATTGCCATTCCTAATATTGCAAACAAAGCTGAAGCGCTCCAAAAGGCTCTAACAACTTTTTGTTCTGACCAACCTAATTTTTCAAAATGATGATGTAGTGGCGCCATTAAAAAAATTCTTTTTTTGCGAAGTTTGTAGGATCCAACTTGTAAAATTACCGAAACTGCTTCGGCAACAAACAAAATTGAAATCACAAAAAATACAAATTCCTGCTTAATAATAATCGCGATAACACCAAGAGCGGAGCCAATCGCCAGACTTCCAACATCGCCCATGAAAACTTTTGCTGGCTTTAAATTGAAAGTTAAAAAGGCTAAAATCGCGCCAATCAAAGTTATGCAAAAATAAACTAATTCTTGTGAGTTTGCGATGTTGGGAACGAAAAATTTTTGATTAGTAGGATCGGGATTAGTGCCAATTAAAATCAAGACGCCCAAACAAACAGCATTAATAATTGCTGGAACTGAAACCAAGCCATCAAGCCCGTCTGTAAGGTTAACGGCGTTAGAAGTTCCGACAATCACGAAAGTCACAAATAAAATATAAAGAATGATTCCCAA
>Ga0114967_10002257_pt1 | contig 16163 bp, 15 predicted proteins | sample M_130628_MF_Meta_FD_92639 | JGI IMG/M metagenome (GOLD analysis project Ga0114967, IMG submission 92639) | Freshwater microbial communities from Lake Montjoie, Canada to study carbon cycling - M_130628_MF_MetaG | ecosystem: Environmental > Aquatic > Freshwater > Lake | place: Lake Montjoie... | reverse complement strand
TTCATAGAATGGTTCGGAGAGAAATTGCTGGGCGAGGATTACTTCCTCGTGCTCGGAAACAACTCCCTGCTCTATGACCAGTTCACGGAGCATCTGGAGAACAAACTGCTGATCTACATAGAGGAAGCAAAGGGACGAGACAACGTGCGGGAGATTGATGTCTTGAAGGCATCCATCACAAGCAAGGTCAAGATGATAAATCGCAAGGGCGTGCCGAAGTACCAGCAGAACGACTTCGCCCGATATGTCTGGGGCACGAACAATGAGAACCCGCTCCCCACATATGGAGCAACGCCCGGCGACCGCAGGATGTGGTTCGTGGACGTGGAGACCCACCATCGCAACGACACAGAGTATTTCACAAAACTCAACGACCTCTTGGAAAAGGCGGAGACGCAATATGCGTTCTACCAATACCTCAAGACTTACGAGACGTGGAAGAAGCCGATTGACTTCCAGATCAACAGACCGGTCACGCAAGCCTACATAGATATGCGGCGGCTCAACGCAGACCTGATCCTCCGCTGGGTCATCACACGGGTTGCGGACTCCGCACACATCCGAGGAGAGTCCTCAGCCCTCTTCAAAGAGTTCCAGACTTGGATGACCGAGCGGAATGAAAAGAAGGCGGATGACTGCCACATCAGTCTGACATACTTCACGCAATACCTAACCCGCAACTCCGAGCTTACGATGGACGACGAAGCCAAGAAGAACGGCGAAGGACTCTACAAAAGCAACACGAGCCACATCAGGCTAGATACCGAACGCCTCCGCAGGAAACTGATAGAGCACCACTACATCTACAAGCCCCCCGAGGACATCAGGTATGCGTTCGTGAAAGAAGACGATGTTGTGTAATCATAACAGAGCAATGAGACTAGTAGAAATACGTGCGGCGGATGATGATAAACATAAATACACCGCTATTTTTGATGATGACGGTCATTCAATTACAACCCACTTCGGGGCGGCAGGGTATTCTGATTACCTCCACCATAAATCCAAGGAACGCCGCCGCCTCTATTTGGATAGACACAGGCACAGGGAGGATTGGACGGATCCTACGGCAGCCGGCACACTATCCGCTTATATTTTGTGGGGACCAACGACATCCTTCACAAAAAACCTAAAAAAATACCGCCGCCACTTCCAGGTATGATGTTCTTTTCTTTTGTTTTTTGGTTTGTGGTTTGTTGTGTTTACTGTTTACTTCTTGTTCTTGTTGGACTTCTTCTTCTGCTGAGGCTTTACCAGGATGCTGGTGTACTCCTCCTCCTCCTCCTCAGCGGGTGGCGGCGGCTCAGGGTAGGGCTGGCACTTCTCTGCCTTTGGCTTCACGCCCAGGTCTTGGAGCGTCTTGATAGCGTCCAGCATTTGTTGAGGCGGCGTGACCTCGTCCGTGCCCCAGAGCCCGCCGATAGCCCTGATGAAGCCTGAGTTGTGGAGCATGCGAACCTTGAGCCACTGCTGTGCGTCAGGCGGAGCAGCCTTGTAAGTCAAGCCCCGCAGCCTCGCCTCGTGGTGGTTGACCTTGCGAACCTCGCCGACCCGCATACCTTTCATGCTGCCCGTGCGAACCTTCGCCACCATAAGGTAGTGCTCGTAGCAGTAGTCGTAGACGTTTCCGTCAGCGTCCTCCAGCCAGCAGTGGCTGTCCGCAGGGTCTTTCTGGAAGTCCGCCAGCGTGTGGTTCTCGCCGCCGAACTCCCAGAAGCCGTTCATAGCGAGGCTGCCCATCACCTTTCGCAGGTTCAGGTCCTTGAAGACCAGTCCCTGGTTGATGTGGGCGTTGAAGTAGCAGTCACGGATAACATAGTGGGGGGTCGTCATAGTGTCTTTGGGGGGGTGTGTGTGTCTGGCTGTACCGGTAACCAGGGCGTGCCGCCTTTCAACTTTTAGTAGCGTCGTCGTCGGACATCAAACTACGGACTTTGATGTCGTAGGACGGCGGGGTAAAAAGTTGAAACGGTTTTCGCCCTGTGGTCCGGGTTAGAAAACCAAAGACACTATGACGCTCAACGACCTTTCCCCCCTGCTCGCACTGGCGGACGGACGGTACACGGTGTACCTGTATAAGCCAAACGGAACGTCACCCTTTGAGGACGGGTCTGGCGTTGGCTACACGGCGTGCGTGAAGGTAGGTGACTACGAAGGAGGTAGCGGTGTGTGCTGCCTGGTTATCCACACAACCAACGAGACAGTGTTCCTGCGTATCCAGCAGGTGTGCGAAGCACAGTGGGGCGACGGCGAAGAGGACGACAGCCAGAACGACGGAAACCTGGACAGGTTCTTCTGGCAGGGGTAAACGGGAGGTTTAGGGGCTGAACGATAAACAAAAAAACACAAAACAAAAAAAAAGAGGTGGACACACTTCTTTTTTTTTGGTTTTTATAAAAGTCAGTTTGGTTTATTGGCTATAACCTCCCGTTCAACGGTAGTCGCTCATACCACTGTTGCGACCACTGCGGTGGCTACTGCGGTGGTCTCCGTGACGGCTGCTACGACCACTGCCACGACCATTGCGATCCATATCGTTGGCGGAGTCCTCAATCTTACCCGCACCGAGCATACGGTTCATGTGGGCATCAGATGAGCCAGGTCCCATCGGGGCGGAAAGGATGTCCTGCTCCGTGAGCACGCCCTTGATGATACGGGATGAGCCCTTGATCGTCTCCATGAAACCGCTATTGACTGCGATGACGTAGAGTTGGACGGCAGTCTGGGACTCACCCGTCTGGTTCTGGACGGACAAGTTGAACTGGAGGGAGAAGTTACCAACGAGCGAAGGAGCCTGCCCAGCCTGGAGGACGATATCACGACCAGGCTTGAGAACCAGCGGACCACCAACGAGCGGAACCATAGTACCCTTGGGTGTGGTGTAGGCTGTGTTGTTAAGGGCTGAGGTATTCGCATAACCACGCCACTCGTCCCAGTCCATCTCCAGACCGTTGCGAACTGACATGCGGTACAGTTGCTCCTGCGTGTGGGATGAAAGGAGACCAGCGTAGTTATCAAAGTTCACGGAGATACCTGTGATCGGGAGAACCCAGTCGCACTGCGAAGGGTCAATGGTAGAGCCACCCGCCGTCGTGGGGTAGGTGTTCGGGCGGGCATAGATGACGAGCAGATCCGGGATCGCAGGAAGCGTGATCGTCTGGGATGTAATTCCCTGTGAAGTTATGCTGGTCATGTTTGTGGAGCCTGCGAAAATCGTGCCGTATGTGATAGCCGTGAGGGACTGGGAGATATAACGGGGGTAGTCCATGTAGGGCACGATGCTCTTCGCCGGGAGCGGAACATCAAGCGACGGCGTAAGGTACTGGACGTTTACGGCGGCGTTCTGGACAGCCCCGCCAGAGACAGACGACTGGAACAACTCGTTACTCGCTACCACGCTCGTTGTGGAGGTGGCGTTACCGCCCTGACCAGCAACCTGGCTGAAACGGAGAATACGCCCACCGCCGATCGGGTTCTGGAAGTTCATCAGCAACTGGATGTTCTGGACACCAAACAGACCCGTGCTGACCTCGTAGTCATCCGCCCAGATGAACGGGCTGATGAGGAGACGCTCCGTGGACTTGAAACGGAAGTAGAGACGGAAGACCTGTGTCGCCGTAACGTTCGCACCATAGCAACACTGCGTGCTACCGTTGGTGAACGTAGTAAGGGTGTATTCCTGAGTTCCAGTGGCGGCGGCGACCGTCGTATCGCCCGTGGCTGTGGGGACAACACCAACAGCGTTCGTCCACTGGAAGTCGCCCCAAGCACCGTTCGGCTTCTCATCCACGTTGTATGCGTTCTCATAACCGCTGAGCGGGGAGTTTCCAACCCTCGGGTACTGGGACTGGATCTTGGCATCCGTAGACTGGGCGACAGGGAAGGAGTGCGGGTACTTCAGGTGTTTATCCAACATCGTCGGGCACGTTCGCTGCTTACGGTGCTTCTTGTAATCCGCAAGGCGGAGAAGTTGGGCAAGAACATCGTTGGTGTTCACGACCGTAGTGGTGTCGTTAATTGTGGCAGACATCGTGGAGCAAAGTTGGTGGAGCGGGAACGGAGCAAGGGCACAGTCCTTACCATAGACAACGATAGGAGCACCCGTGACGGCAGTGCCAGTAAGCGTAACATCAACAGAGCCGTAGATGGTCGCTGTCCAGTCTACGGCACGATCCACAAAGACGGACTCGCTCGGGACGATGACGTTATAGGTACACTGGGACGAGGTAGCGGTAATCGCCCGATACGTCACGTTGGTAAGGGAAAGCGGTCCCTTCTCTACGGCGAACTTGGGCTTCGGCTGGAGGATGCGGGAATCCACGACAGACACCTTCTGGATCTCAGAGGACATTGTGTATACCAGTAGTTCCGTTTATTTTTTAAGAAAAACGACGGGGCTACTTCTTTCGGCGGAACAAGAGACGAACGTGGATAGTTGAGAAATTGTAAAGCCGTAGAGGAACAAGCGTGTTTGTTAAGCGATTACGCCAATTGACCTGGAAATCAATCGTCTTAATCTCCGTGTGGCTGGTACCCAGAGACACCGGGACGAACTCGCCTTGGGTTTCGTAGAACAGACATCCACGCCAATCGTCCGCTCCTTGATCTGGGTAGGTGTGATTGAAATCCAGAAGCACTTGCTGGAAACTAGAAGAGCCACTCTTCGCAGCACCAGTAGTCCCTGTGCCGTTTACGATTGGTCCAGACACGTACTCATTACGAATTGGAAGCATCGTCGTGGTTAGGACGATTGAGTCTACCGGACTCCAGAGACTGCTCGTGCTTAGGAAATCCTGAACGGTTACATAGTTCAACCTCGGGGTGCTATACGCCAGCCCCGTGCTCGGATCAATCATCGTCTGGATGTTTGTACCTGTCTTGTTTCGCACACACAGAACGTTTTCCGGAAGGTAGAGAACCTGAGCACCGCTGGTCGTGCCACCGCCAGAGGCTGCGAATACAACTTGAGCACTACCAAAAAACTGCGTATCAAAGTTCGTGAAGAGACCATCAAAGTTCAAGTTGTATCCAACGAACAGAAACTCCGTAGTGGCACTCGTCGGAGCAAGACCATAGGTGGTCAGATTAGCACCAGTAGGAGGTCCAACCAGCGTATTCGCCAGGGCAGTGGGCTTGCTCCAACATGTGCCCAGAGTGTCCGTGTAGAAAGCAAACTGTTTTGTGACTTCATCATACTCCAGTGTAGGACAGCGGTTCAGGAGCGTGTAGCCACTCATGTTCGTCATCTTGCGGATATTGGTCTGGAGTGTGCCATAAGCAGTCAAGAGGGCAACGTTCACCAACGACACCACGTGATTAAAGGAGTATGCGTAATAGTAATCCGAATCACTCTGTGCGGGCGTAGCCGTCGTAGGAATTGAAGTACCCTGATCCTGATTTTCCGGAGTCCATTGAATAAACGTCTCATCGCTCTGCCCGAACTTCATAACGCTGGCTGTGTTATCCCACACCGCCGCAGAAAGCGTCACGCTATAGACTGTGTTATTAACAGATGACCCCTGCTGGATCTGCGGGATAAGAACCGGAAGAGTCTTACCGCCACCGTTAATCTTACACTTCAGGACACAACACTCGTAATCATTCGCATCCTTCAGGATTGGAACGTCACGAGTATCAGTGTAGGTCGCAATAGGATCAGGACCAGTGCCACCTGTACTCGTGTTGTTATTCACAATGTTCGCCGTATAGAAGACGGTGTCCGCATCACCACGGGAGTTCGGCAGTAAGGCATACGATGACATTTCTACTTATAGCGTCTTTTTTTTGTTAGTCTTAACCCCGCAGATTACTTCCTGATGAGCCTGAAAGTGAATGCGGAGACCATCTCATCCGGATTTAGGCTATACTTTTGGCACTCCGCATCAACCCACGATTTATAAGCACGGATATTCATCGCACGATGGTAGAGCCGGGTTACACAATGGCGACCACACGTAGAAATGTCCCCCTTATCTTTTTGAAGATGATAAGGATTAATCACGAGTTTATATTTACTGGCTCTTAATAGATTAGTCAATGTGGGGTAGTCTTGGTCCAACTCTTCACGCTTGGTTTTTGAAAGCCACTTCCCCTCCTCGTCAGGGCGATATCCCCCATAGGGATCAAAATATTCAATCACCCCGCCCTTCTTCAACATACAAACCCAGTGTCCAGTGTGCTCGTTCTCTGTCAGGTAGAGAATTAAACACCTACCGTAAGAGTCAAATGCTTCTTCAATATGCGACATGTCGTTCAAATCTGGATAAGAAATAATCTTGAGGTCTGGTAGACACTTGCGGATATCACCATCCGACAGCGGATACTCAAGGATTTCTTTATCCTCTTCTTCATCCTTTGCTGTCTGGCTACCACCACGCATACTCATCCTGCTGTGTCTCCCTTCACTGGCGTAGATCGCCCGAAGTTGGCGTTCAGCCATCTCCCTCGTTAAAGGATGATGACTAAACGCTTGATCCGTGTCCTTCTTATATACACGGTAGCCACGCTGACCCTCCGCATATTTGTAGGGTTTTATCACGTAAGGCATTTCTCTCTGATTAGTAGTAATGAAAACAATCAGGGAAAAGTTCCTCGCCCTACATTTACTACCCGATACTGGTTTTATGGATTTGGAACAATTAGCACAGGTCAGTGGGTTTCCTGTGGAGGCTCTGAAGACTGTGGCACGGCGGGCACGGAAACAGGTTGATCCGTTTGAACCGCCGAAACCACAGAAGGCAAAGGCGAAGGCGAAACCGGACGCCTTACCTCAGCGACTGGCAATTCCGATGAGGGTATATTCGTTTTTAATGCGAACGAAACCGGTGTTTGAGAAGTCGGATCGGGACGTGGCGATACAATATGGACTGCTTCTTGATACACCTGAACATGAGACAGACCGTTCAACTCCTCCGGCTTCTCCACATCCTGAACCGAATCAAACTTCCGATGAAACTCTGCCTGAACTTCAGGAGGAATTAATGGAGCAATCTCCTGAAGCCTTTCATACGAGTCCTTGGTATACTTCAGCAGGTCATGAGCAGTCATCCGCTGATCCCGTGGCAACGACAGTTCAATGCTTAGAAACCGGTACAGCCGAGCATACTGGATTGACGCCAGACGATGACCCTCAGCCCGTTTCGCAAGTCCATAATACGACCCAACCGTGTTTAAAACCGAAACGATCAAGGAAGCCACGCCGAGCGTAAGCGATGCTACGCCGGGCATCCCCACGAAGATGCTGGTAGACCCAACGCTACAGAAGCCCACAACAGAACTCATCACAATCACCGGCAAATCTATCCAAGCCTTACGAGAACTGTATATCTCTTCCCCTTTCTTGTGTATCCAAGCAAGACCGTGGGCTTTTTCACCCGTGCTTTTGAAATACTGCTCCAGGTTCTCGTTCCATGAGATTTCTCCGTGGATACTATCTGCTGCCATTCGTCTCTATCAAATAGCGACAGATTTAATGAAGCCGATGGAGCGTAGTCTAGCGGGATGGGCTTTGCTTGGACACCCTCGTCGCTGACGTAGTAGTAACGTGGATGGTAAACTCTGGTATCCATATTGAATCCAGAGGTAAAATCGGAGCGTATAGGACGCTTGGCTTTTTTATGCCCGTTAAGAAATGTCCTACTGTTTACTGCCTATTGAGCCGAAGGACATGCCACTTTATGACCTATATAAGAAGGCGATCACCGCATTTTGGGTTTCCGGCGAAGTTCAGGTCCAGCAGAGGGATCACGCAGACTGGGAAAAGATGAATGATAATGAACGCTACTACATCAAGCACATTTTGGCGTTCTTTGCGGGATCTGATGGAATCGTCGCTGAAAACTTGGCTTTGAGGTTCTATGGGGAGTCCACATCCGCAGTTGTGAAACTCTTCTATGGTTTCCAAATTGCGATGGAAGGTATCCACTCGGAAGTCTATGCGAACATGATAGACAGTTTCATTCACGATAAACAGGAAAAGGCAGAACTGTTTAATGCGATCATCAACTATCCAGCAATCAAAAAGAAGGCGGACTGGTGTATCAAGTACATCAAGTCCGCCGACGATTTCAGGGTACGCTTGATCGCTTTTGCGGTGTGCGAAGGTATCTTTTTCAGCGGTGCTTTCTGCTCCATTTTCTGGCTCAAGTCTCGTGGCATCTGCCCCGTGCTGGGGCTCGGCAACCAGTTCATCGCCCGTGACGAAGGGCTTCACTGCGACTTCGCAGTCGCCTACTATAAACAACTGGAACCACTTGACGCAGACACAGTCCATCAAATCATTAAGGACGGCGTGGCGATTGAGGAGGAGTTTATCACAGAAGCCCTGCCCTGCCGTTTGATAGGTATGAATGATGAATTGATGAAGCAATACATCCGCTTCGTCGCTAATCGCCTCTGTCAGCAACTGGGCGTGCCGAAACTGTGGCAGGCACAGAACCCGTTCCCGTTTATGGAGATGATCGCACTGGAAGGCAAAACGAACTTCTTTGAGCACAAGGTTAGTGAATATGCCCTTATCAGGGAGCGTCACGAATGCGGCAAGTTAGACTTTAATTCCAGCCAAGATTTCTAAAAAAATGGATGGGAGGTTTGGGGGGATATTGGTCGCCACCCGCCACCACATTTTTAGTTTTTCAGTTTTCGTTTTTTGTTTTTTTTGTTTTTCAGCCGTATTACTCCCGCACCAATACTCCCGTTCACGCCCTGCGGGTTTCGGTCCGCTCCGTCCTTTGGCTTGTGAACATCTCCCACATCTCATCCAGGATCACCAAGACCCGATCGCAGGCACCTTTCTCCTCTAGATGCGTCTTGACCTTCTTGTATCCCCAGCCCCGCTTGACTTCGCATTGCTCGTGGGCAAAGTCCTTGCTGACATCTCCCCACGCCGAGTCCTCGTTCTTGAAACTCAAGATGTATTTCACGAATGCTGACATAATACCCTCCTCCTACTTGACCTAACCTCAGCCCCGAAGGACTGAGGTTGGGTGGCTCGGCGGCTCTTTTCTTTTGCTTTTCTGGCTCTCAATTTTTAGTTGTTTTTTTTTACTGTCCGTTGTTCCAGCGGATGATTGCTGCCCTCTTTGCGATCAGCAGGCATCGCTCGCATCTCTTGAGGCGGTGAACCTCCCCGTCCTCCATCGGCACGTGGCGGTATCGGACATCCTGGACGGGACGTTGAGTTCTGCAGCCAGGGCATCGGACTCCGTTTTCGGGATGGTCCATCGGCACATGTGCGGGGGGCATCTGCGGGACGGGTTGCGGAACCCGAGGCATGTGGACCACAACCCCAGCCATCTGCGGGGCGGGCTGAGCTTGCGGGATTGCTGGCGGGGCGGGCATCGCTGGGGCGTGGAGCAGAAGTACCTCTGCTTGGACCTGTGCGATATCGGCTCCGGTATCTGTGGCGAGTTTGAGAACCTTGACCTTGCGGTCGGCGATTTGCTTTTGGATGTCCTCCATCTGCTTTTGGAGACCTGCCAGCCGGTGGTTATCCAGTTGGATGACCCGGATGTGGTTGTTGATCTTGTCTTGCTCCTCCTTGGAAGGTCCCTCGGTCAGCCGAACCGTTTGACGGCAGTACGGGCACTTGAGTTCTTGACCGAGACTTGCGACCCGCTTGACTTCGCAGGTATAGCACCCGAGGCAGATTGTATGTCCGCAGGCGATCGTGATCTGCCCCGTGCGTTTCCCTCCCTCGTAGCAGATTATACATTCCCAGGCTTCCACCACCTTGGGAGGGATTACCTGCTCGTGCTGAATTACAGGCATGTTTTCGTTGGGCATGTCCATATTACTCTCGTCCGCTTGACCCGGGGCAGGCGGGCTGCGGGCTTTCAAATTTTAGTGCCTGCGTCCCACGACATCAAAGTCGCTATGATGTCCCCCGACATCAACCAGTTTTACATCACACGACATCAGACCCAAGGGGGGGGTCTTTGATGTCCGGGGACGGCGGGCTATAAAATTGAATGCCCTGCCGCCCTGTTTCCCGGCAGTCCAAAAGCAGACATGAACCCCGCCCAGAACGAAAACGTAATCGGTCACGAGGAAAACATGGAGGTCGCAAAGAGGCAGGTGGACTACAACCGCATCCTCAAGGAACTCGCCGTCGCAAAGGCATACCTGCTCGCCCTGGAGGCAGACCCGAAGACAGTGCTCAAAAAGTACCTGGAGGGCAAGGATGTGGACTATGTCCGCATGATCAACCACACCTACCAACTCAAGAAGGCAACGCACGCCGAAGCCATCAAGGCGGTGGATGCGAAGATCAAAGAGTTCACGGCAAAGAAGAACAAGAAGGAGGGCGTGCCTGCTCCTGCGGTCGCCCCTGCCCCAGCCAAGGAGACCAAGGAGATGGAGTGCCAGACCGACCCCGTGGAGGACGAGGACGACCCTGGCGACTTCTGCCCTGGCTTCAAGCCCGAGGAATACCTGGAAGCCCGCAAGAACATCCAGCACCTTCGCATGACGCAATACAACCTACTGGTCGCCCTGACCGCTAAGTACAACGCCCTGGTCGCCGACCTCAAGGAGCGGGACTGGCTGGATGACGTCAACAGCGACCTGCCCGAGGGCACAGAGGAGCACAAGGAGGTGGAGACCATCTACATCAAACCTGCGGAGGTGAAGGAGATGGATACCTGGGAAAAGGTCGCCGAAGATGTAAAGCGGAGCAGTGGCATCTGGAGGCAGAGGCAGAAGATGGAGGCGGCAAAGGCAAAGGCGAAGGCGGAGGCGGAGAAGTGAAAATTGAAAACGGAAACCAAACAAATAAAAAGAGGCGGTTAGAGTGAACCCTGCTCCGGGTTCGGAGATTTCCACCCGCAAGGGTGTGAGTAGGAGCACCAACTCTAATGAAACTAAAAAATTGAGCCACAGCCTTCGGGCTGTGGTTAGGTCAAGTAGGAAGAGGACATTATGTGGAGCATCATCACTTACACGAACGCAATCAGCGGTAAGGTAATCTACATCGCTGCGAAAGATGTACCAAAGGATATGAAGCCATCTATGGCAGATGTCACAGCCAACCTGGATAAGTGGAAACCTGAGATCTTTGAGACAAAAGAGAAGGCTGAAGCATTCATCAAAAGTAAATGGAACATCTGCTCGGATTGTGGTGGTACTGTTTGTGACTGCTGTTATACATCAGAGGAGTTAGCAAGGATGGGTTTCTGGCAACCTCCAAAAGAGGAAGAGGAAATGGATGCGAATGATGTGATGCTAGCACAGATGCCTGAACTCTGGTACACCAACTACAAGAAAAGGACTCTACAGCATGCCTTAGTGATTGGATGTAACTGTAGTGGAACAGAGGTATGTTCGGATTGTAAGTAAAAAGGGACTAGTTGACCTCATATACACGGGAGGTTTGGGCACATATTGAGTTCCAAAAACTGATTTAATAAGAAAAAAAAAAAAAGAGGGAGACCTCCAAAAAATATTTTTTTCACTAGGACTTGCTCCAAAAAAAGGGGCAAAACCTCCCGTGAAGAAACCACCTTATAATACCGTTTATTAACAGGTGGCGGTTTCGCTTTCAATTTTTAGTTCTTCCTTGTTAATAGAATGAAGCGTGTTAAAGCGTTAAAAAAGGAGTTCCCCGAGCATTTCATAGCACCCGCCGTTCATCTGTTGCGTGACTTGAGTCTTTCAGGTGATCCCACTGTTCTTGGAAGTGGTTCTGATAGGGCTGTTCTCTATTCAGCGGATTTGGATGCGATGGATACTGCTCCTCTAACACCAGATACACCCGCACGGTTCAAAGAGAAGATCCAGCATCTTGAAGGAATGAAGGATGTCCGCATTGGTGACATAAAGTCAGGTATTCTCCCTGAATGGAACATCCTTGAAGAAGCCCACGTAACCAAAGGCAAGGTACTCGGCTACAACGCCGAAGTAGCGACTGAACGGCTGGAAGCCTTGAAAGCACGACGCATTATCACAGAGGCTGAATACAAGGAAAGCATACGCCTTCTCAAACCGAAGCCCAGTCCTCTTGAGTTCCTCATCGCCCAGAAAGCCATGAGGTTCGGTATTGTTCGCTGGACGCCAAAGGATGTGAAAGCAGGGTTCGTGAAGCTCAGGGACGGAACTACACTGGGTCTGTATGATGCGATGAAGCAGAAGACCATAACAAAGGTGGATGTTGTGACATGGATGGAGTCACGGTTCGTAGAATGCGAAATGGTCTATCTTTTCACTCTGAAAGGCAAGCCGATCGTGACACTGAAACCACCCGAAGTTAGACAGGGTCTCAAGGAGTCCTTGCTAATCTATGCGGGTGAAGGGAACTGGATGAAGGTTGCGAAACGCCTCTACTCCTTAGCACGGCAGGATGAGGCTACAACCATTCAAGCCAATTTGAGGGAGGTCATCTTCAATAGCGACTACGGTCGTTTGTACTCAATTCTATCTGATGCGGAGACGCTGAAGACACTGGAGGAGGAAGGTATCACTAAGGAGGAAAAGGAGCACGTGAAGCAGGAGACGGATGGATTTCGTGCCAGACTTGCGTTAGTGACCCTGCCACCCTTCATTAAACCCATTGATCCGTTCTCCGCCGATTTTATTGAGAAGGTTCGCACAACTCTTCAAACAGGCGTGAAAAAGGCATTAGTCCATTTGAACCTACTGCCAATCCCGGGAAAATGGCGAACTTGACGACTTTACGCTGTCGGCGAAAACAGGCTCGTTTTCATAGCCTTCCTTAAAATACTTCGTAGTAAATAGAACGAATGCCTACGGATGTTTCCTTGACTTTTGAGCCAGATAATAAGGACAGTGTGCCTATTGCTGTGGTGGTGGGTGGGGATTATGATGGGGAGAAGGTCTATTTGAACGACTCCTCATCATCTGGGGGCAAAAAGAAGCCTAAGAAGCATTTGGATTTTGAAAGGCTGAAGACGAGTGGTATGCGATCCAGGGACAGGGAGGCTATTAAACTGAAACTCCAAGAAGCCCACGCCCGTGGTATCCCACCCGAGCATTTACAGGTGGAAGGTGCTGGCGTTCGTGAAATGTATGAAGATATGGTGGAGGAAACCAAGAAGGAAACCAGCATTGAACTACCCCCGGATTCGCAGTTCCACCTGCTACCCTCATCCAAGAAGGACGTTAGAGAAGTGTGGTATATTGCGGGTCCATCAGGATCTGGCAAATCGTATATCGCCAAGGGTTTAGCGGAGCGTTACAGGAAGCAGTTCCCTGACCGTGATGTCTATCTCGTTTCCAAGTTGAAGGAGGACGAGACCCTGGACTCCATGAAGGGCGGACCACCCATTCGCCTTGATATTCAAAAACTGGTAGATAAGCCTATTAAGGACTTAGATAATCTTGAGGATTGCTTAATCATTTTTGACGACTATGATACCTTCGTGAAGCCATTCGCCAGTACCGTCCAGAAACTAATTGATGACATCGCTACGATGGGTCGCCACTCCAACACATCTATGCTGTGCCTGTCCCACTACCTTTCCAACTACGCCAAGACCCGCTTGCTTCTCTGCGAAGCCACGCATTTCGTGCTGTATCCGGCTGCGACGGGCAACCACGCCCTGACGTATCTCCTCAAGACGTATCTGGGCTTTGATGCGGACGAGACCGCCGCCATTCGCAAGATTAAGACAAGGTGGATCTGTATCCACAAGTGTTTCCCACAGTGGGTCGTCAGCGAACATTCAGCCCACATTCTACACCAGTAGTCCTTCAGCATTACGACGGCGACGCTTGAACTTCTGGGTACACTTTGACCCGAACGGTCGCCCGCCACCCCACCGCCCCCTATCCATCTTATCCTTCATATTATCTGCTTGAGTGCCAAGGAGAAGATGACGGGGGTTCACACATTTAGGATTATCACACGTATGCCGGACACACCATCCCTGGATTGACGTTACTGGGTGTGCCAGGAGGTAGGCGACCCTATGTGCTGACATTGTTGCTTTTCCGCCGAAGCCACCAAACAAGCCATAGCCACCACACAGTGCTCCTTTCCAATTCCAGCATTCCGTTTCAGCCTTCATATCCACCTTAGACCAGAACCGGACGAAGGATTCCATTATAGAGTTTCTAATCTATTCGTGGAGAATACTTGACGAATAATCCCGCATCTAGAATAGATATGGCACGAGGTGATAAAACAGGGACGCTTTATGACTACCCGACCTACACGCTGAAAAATCTAGCAAAGGAATACAATATCCATTACTACATTAAGGACATTGAGCGTTTATCCAAAGCGGACTTGGTGGAGGCTATCCTGGCACATGTGGAATGGTTGAAGACGCCAGAGACTGTAAAGAACAAGATCCAGTTTGAGAAATCGCTGAAGGATGCCCCGACGAACTTTGAAAAGAACGACTATGGGTTTTACAAGGAGAAACCAGGGCGAATGAATATTAAGCAAATTGAAAAAGGGTTGGAGAAGAAAGAGGAAAAACCTCCCACTCCACCCACTCCACCCGCTTACAAAGGGCAAAAGGGAGTTTCCAAGAAGGTTGCTACCCTGGTGGAGGCTGTTGTGAAGGAGACCACCAGCCAAGCCAAACTTCTGGCGGACTATCACGCTCTTTCCGCAGCCGATCAGGCGGCGTTCCGTGATGTGATTGGTATTGAGGCGAAACCACTACCAAAGGGCGTGCCTGCTCTGGGCGAAGCGGATGTATCGGATCGCCAGATTGCGATCGCCATCAATGATTATCAGGAGGAGAATGCTCCCGGCATCGTTCAACTCCAAGAGCCTGCGACATTAAAATCAAAAACACCTATTGCGGACTCCGCAGCGTCATTCCTAGCCAAACGGAAGATTAAGATCAAGCCTAGTCAAGTCAAGGAGGACGAGCATCCTAAACTGACGGAGTTTGAAGCGAAGGCTGCGAATGATGGACCGCATTCCACCCGTCGCTATTTAATCGCACTTGCGAAACTTCTCATTACAAACAAGAAGGAGTCCCAATCTTCATTAGGGCGTAAGCTTGCGGAGATGGGATTTTCTGGAACAACGCAATCAACCATCAGTAAAAAGATTTCGTATATGAAGGACATCGGGTTAGTTAAGCCTTATAACGCAGAGAACGGATACTTTCCGCTTATTGCTTAACGATATGCCCCGCAAGCAGAACGGTGTCAGAACCATCAATCTGGATGATATGAAGAGTGCCTTGGAGTGTAGGATACGCTACAAGCAACTCTGTGAATGCCTTTTGAAGAGCATCACGTTCGTCAGCCTCCAGTTTATACGGCTTATCTGAACTGTTAGCGATCATTCCAGAGAAGGTACGAAGCCTGAACCATGTCATAGACCAGGAGGTTCCTTCGTTTCCTGTGAAACGGTTGAATGAAGCCTCCCACTGCTTTTTAGCAGTGTCCTCAAGTCGCTTGGTTCCCTGGTTCATTCCAAGCATTACACCCTTCAGCCGTCCATACTTCGTATTGTAGTAGTGGCAGGCGAAGTCATATGCGGGCGTATCGTTCATCAGCATTGCGGTTTCTTCAATGGTGGTGAAGGAAGTCATTCTGTTATTGACCCGGGTTTTATGAAAACGGGGCACTCAATTTTTAGCCTTGGACCGCAAATCTGTGTCGTGCTTGGGGTTTCCGTCAATGAAACTGTAGACTCTACTTAGTGCCCACTGTTCCTTTGAAAGTTTCTGGGACATCGGGGCATTTACCCCCTTCTTGAATGTGCCCTTCATGCGAACCGAGGAGGGCTGGGTTTTATACGCCCCGATTCCACGATTGTAGACTTGTTGTAGCACAGAAAGAGTATACCCTGTAATCTTTGCTAGTTCTGGTAAGGAGTACCCTTTATCCGTTAAATTGAACCTTTCAAATACTCGTTCTCTATGGGTTTTCATACCACCCGTCTGATCCACTTCGTAATCCTTCAACATCCCCAGAAGCACTTCCGCATCCCTGGCGAACTCCCGACCACGCTGTGCTTTCATATTACCATTTGCTAGGAAGTTGAACGTCTGGAACTGCTTATTGACCCTGGCACGTTCAGCAGGCTTCGGCTTCCACCCGAGAGCAAACGTAGCAATCCCTGTCGGTGTTTCTGAGACTAACATATGTTCCAGGTTATGCCCCGCATTAAAATGAGCCAGAATGACCTCCGGAAGACTCATCCCTGGCTTTAACGGAACGTCAAATCCCCCGCCACCCCC
>Ga0114967_10002255_pt1 | contig 16168 bp, 18 predicted proteins | sample M_130628_MF_Meta_FD_92639 | JGI IMG/M metagenome (GOLD analysis project Ga0114967, IMG submission 92639) | Freshwater microbial communities from Lake Montjoie, Canada to study carbon cycling - M_130628_MF_MetaG | ecosystem: Environmental > Aquatic > Freshwater > Lake | place: Lake Montjoie... | reverse complement strand
TATCGCTGATCGATGGCGTCTGCATGGGCGGTGGGATTGGCCTGGCCGTCCATCATGGCCCGCAGGTGGTGACCGAGAATGCGCTGCTGGCGATGCCGGAGACGGCCATCGCCCTCTTCCCAGATGTCGGCACCAGCTATGTGCTGCCCCGGCTGCCGGGCGCCATCGGCAATTGGCTGGCATTGACCGGGGCGCGGCTGCGCGGCGCGGACGCCGTGCATGCGGGGCTTGCCACCCACTACGTGCCGGCGGCGAAGCTTACCGCCCTGCGCGCGGCGCTGGTGGAGAGCGACGATGTCGCGGTGCTGGCGCAATTCGCCGAGAGCCCCCCGGCCGCCAGTTTCGGCGCTCATCGCGCCCTGATCGACCATGCCTTCGGCCAGCCGAGCGTGCTGGCGATCATTGCCGCGCTGGAAGCGGATGGCGGCGACTGGGCCATGCAACAGGTGGCCACGCTGCGCAAAATGTCGCCCACCAGCCTCTGCGTGTCGCTGGAGCTGCTGCGCCGCGGCGCTGGCATGAGCCTTCGCCAATGCCTCGATGAGGAGCTGGTGCTGACCGGCAGCGTGGTGCATGGCCACCCCGATTTCTGTGAGGGCGTGCGCAGCGTTCTGGTGGACAAGGGCAGCCCCGCGCATTGGCAGCCGGCGGCGCTGGAACAGGTCGACCCCGCGGCGATCATGGCCATGTTCAACCGCGAGGGATAGGCACGCCCTTTTCATCCTTGGCGGTGCGGATGGTCTGCAAGGTCATCACCCGCGCCACCATGGGGGCGCCGGTCAGGCGGCCGGTCAGCTCATTTTCATGCGCCGTGTCGCGCGCCACCAGGCGGAGTAGGAAATCGCCGCCGCCGCGGATCATGTGGCATTCGCGCACCTCCGGCCAGGCATTCACCAGCGCCTCGAAGCCATCGAGCATCGCCTGCTTTTGGGTCTCAAGGCCGACCAGGGCGAAGAAGGTGATCTCAAAGCCCAAAGGCTCAGGCGCCACATCGGCGTGGTAGCCGCGAATGATGCCCAACTCCTCCAGCCGGCGCATTCGGCGCAGGCAGGGCGGCGCCGAAAGGCCCACCCGGCGCGCCAATTCGACATTGGTGATGCGGCCATCACGCTGCAACTCGGCCAGGATATGGCGGTCTACATCATCGAGCTCGTCTTCGGTCGCGTCTGGCATCGTGTTCCGTATTTCGTTGCGCCTGGGCGCATGAACGCGCAATATCCTGTCTTATGTAAGGCGCATCAAGCCAATGCGGCGGAAAGACCGTTTCCTATCTTGCAGCGGGGGTTGGGCGAACCGAATATCATGCATGAACGACCTGTTATATCGGATTCGCCCGTGCCCATGATGCATTCCACGCCGCTCCTCGTGATCGGTGCCGGCCCGGCCGGCTACACCGCTGCCATCTACGCGGCGCGCGCGAGCATGAAACCTGTGCTGGTGGCCGGCATGCAGCCTGGTGGGCAGCTCACCATCACGACAGATGTGGAAAATTACCCGGGCTTTGCCGGCCATTCAGGGCCCCTGGCTGATGGAGCAGATGCGGGCCCAGGCCGAGCATGTCGGCACCAGCATGATCCATGATGTGATCACCTCGGTCGATTTCTCCAGCCGACCCTTCCGGTGCGAGGCTGATAGCGGCGATGTGTTCATGGCCGAGACCGTGGTGATCGCCACCGGCGCACAAGCGCGCTGGCTCGGCATTCCGGGCGAGCAGGCGCTGTCAGGCTTTGGGGTCTCGGCCTGCGCCACCTGTGATGGATTTTTCTTTCGCGGCAAGAAGGTAGCCGTGATCGGCGGGGGCAATTCGGCGACTGAGGAAGCGCTCTACCTCTCCAACCTTGCGACCCATGTCACTCTCATCCACCGGCGTGACAGCCTCAAGAGCGAGAAAATTCTCCAGCAACGCCTCTTTGCCAAGGAGAACATCACCTGCCTTTGGGACACCGCCGTGGAGGAAGCCCTGCCCGATGACGGCAAACGCCCGGCCCTGCGCGCATTGAAACTGCGCAATACCCGCACCGGCGTCATCAGCGAGATGGCCATCGATGGCATGTTCGTCGCCATTGGGCATGACCCTGCCACCGCCATCTTTAAAGGCCAGGTGGCGATGGATGGAGGCGGCTACATCATCACCGAGGCCGGCAGCACCCGCACATCGGTGCCCGGCGTCTTCGCCGCAGGCGATGTGCAAGATCATATCTACCGCCAGGCGGTGACCGCGGCGGGCACAGGTTGCATGGCGGCACTCGATGCCGAGCGCTTCCTGGCCGCCGCGCAGAGCGCCGAAAGACAGGCCGCATAATGCCGCTCGATTGGGACAAGCTGCGGGTGTTTCACGCCGTGGCCGAAGCCGGCTCCTTCACCCATGCCGGGGAGAGCCTGAACCTAAGCCAATCCGCCGTCTCGCGGCAGATTCAGGCGTTGGAGGAATCGCTCTCCGTGCCGCTGTTCCACCGCCATGCGCGAGGGCTGATCCTCACCGAGAGTGGCGAGACGCTGAACCGCACGGTGCGTGATGTCTTTGCCAAGCTGGCCATGACCGAGGCGCTGCTGACCGAGGGGCGGGAGCGCGCGGCGGGGCGGCTGAAGATCACCACCACCACAGGCTTTGGCAGCGCCTGGCTGGCGCCGCGTCTGCACCGCTTCCTGGAGTTGCATCCCGAGGTGAGCGTCTCCGTGCTGCTCGACGATGCCGATCTGGATCTGGCGATGCGCGAGGCCGATGTCGCCATCCGCATGCACCCGCCCAAACAGCCCGACCTTATCCAGCGCCATATCGCCAGCTTCGGCTGGAAAGTTTACGGCTCGGTCGATTATCTCAAGCAGCACGGCATGCCGGCGCGGCCGGAGGATCTTGACGCGCATCGTCTTGTGGTGTGGGGCGATTATCGGCCGCCGGTCGAGGAGATCAATTGGCTCGCCGAGGTGGGCCGCCGCAATGGCAGCCAGCGCCGCGCCGCGGTGGAGGTGAACAGCCTGACCGGCATGCTGCGGGCGGTGCAATCGGGTCTCGGCCTCGCAGCCCTGCCAGATTATATCGGCACCGATCTCGCGGGACTGGTGCAAGTGCTGCCAGACCTCAAGCCGCCCCGGGTGAATGCGTATTTCGTCTATCCCGAGGAGATGCGGAATTCGAAGCGCGTCGCGGTGTTCCGAGATTTTCTGGTGGCAGAATTGGCAAACAGTTCGTTGTGATCAGCAATGGCGTTTGCGTGAGCTTGCGGCGGCCGTTGACTTGACGCCGAGGGGCTCCCAGCAGCCCCATGCCCGGTGATGAGGCCGCAACCCGATCCGCAGAAGATATTGCCTTCCGTCAGTCTCACCAGAAACCGTTTGACGACCGCCTCGATGTGCATATCATGCACATCCGAAGTGAAGAGGGGCATTTGTCATGCCGGAATTTTGCAGGGTGCTCAGGGCAGTAATCTTTATTATACCCTGTGTGTCCGGCGGCTTGGCTGCGCAGGCACGTGAGCGGTACCCGGCCGTGATGGTGGATGCTCCGGTGCTCAACGCACCCTGGTCCGGCTTCCAATCCTTTGGCGGGGTTGCCTCACCCTCTGTCCTGGCGGGGACATCGCCGCATTTTAACGGCGGCTTCATGGGTCCGAGCGTCACCGGGGGAGGCTCCGCCGACACGACAAGCAGTGACCGCTCAGCCAGGATGACGGCCGGCCTCAGCGCCATGCAAGCGCGCGGCAGCCGGGGCGGGCAGGCCAGTGGCACCGCCGCAGCGAGATAGCGGGCGTTACCCTTCCCGACGTATTGGCCGCAGCCAGAATTGCCTAAGGCACAGGCCAGCACCAGCCAGCACCAGCATCACAACAGCTAGGGCATGCGCCTCTGGGGTGGCGCCCATGCGCAATTGACTGAACAGCAGCAGTGGCAGGGTGGTGGCGCCCGGTCCGCTGGTGAAACTGGCCAAGACCACGTCGTCGAAGGACAGCAGAAAAGCCAAGCCCCAGCCCGCCGCCAGCGACGGGGTGATCAATGGCAGTGTAATGGTTCGAAACACCGTGGCGGCATTGGCGCCGAGATCGGCAGCAGCCTCCTCAAGAACCGGGCCCATCCCGGCAAGCCGGCCCTGCACCACCACCGCCACATAGGCGGCACCCAGGCTGGCATGGGCCAGCAATAGGGTGAGCACTCCCCTGCCCTCTGGCCAGCCGGTTAGCCGTTCCAGCGCCACGAAGAGCAGCAGCAGCGCCAGGCCGCTCACCACCTCGGGCAGCACCAGCGGTGCGGCCGCCAGGGCGCCGAACACCGCGCGGCCGCGGAATGCCCCCTGCCGCGCCAGCACCCAACCCATCGCACCGCCAGCCAGCATCGCAAGCGTCGCAGCGCCAGCCGCCACCAGCACTGAAAGTGCCGCGGCCTCCAGCAACCTCTCATTGCCCGCCAGGGCCACGAACCACCGCCAGGAGAAACCGCCCCAGACAAAAGGCTGCCGCGCGTCAGAGAAGGCAAAACCCGCCATCAGCAGCACGGGGCCCCAAAGAAAGCCAAGGCCCAGCCAGAGCACCACCCGGCTCATCAGCGCCGCCCCAGACGCTGCCAGAGCAGCAAGGGCGGCAGCAGAACCGCCAGCAGCGCAATCGATGCCGCCGCAGCCAGCGGCCAATCCCGGGCGGTGAAGAACTCCTGCCAGATCGCCCCGCCGGCCAGCAGCGCATCCGGCGCGCCGAGCAGGGCGGGAATGACGAACTCCCCAGCGGCAGGAATGAAAACCAGCAGAAAGGCCGCACCGGCAGCCGCCGCACTGCCCGGCAGGGTGATGCTGTAAAACACGGTAAAGGGGCCAGCACCCAGATCTGCCGCCGCTTCCTCCAGCCGCACATCCCGCGCGGCCAGCGCGGCATAAAGCGGCAGCAGCGCGAAGGGCAGATAGCTATGCACCATGCCCAACAGCAGCCCGGTGGTGCTGTATAGCAATTGAACCGGCGCGCTGATCACGCCCATGGCGAGCAGGGCCTGATTGAGCAGGCCGCTGTCGCGCAGCAACCCCACCCATGCTGCCATGCGCAGCACGAAGCCGATGCATAGCGGCAATACGACCAGCGCCAGAATCAATGGTCGGCGGGCTGGCACCTGGCGCAGAATGCCCAAGCCCATGGGATAGGCCAGCGCCAGGCAAAGCCCGGCGGTGGCGCCGGCAACGACCAGCGAACGCAGCAGGGCTATCAGGTAGAAATCATCCGCAGTCAGCACGCCCCAGGATTCATTGCCGCCCATCCATCGGCCTTCGATGATGGGCAGGCGAAATGGCGGCAGGCCCTGATCCGGCACGGCGAAGGCGATAGCCCCAACCACCAGCAGCGGCGCCACCACCAGAAGGCCCAGCCAGGCCGAGGCTGCCGCCCGGATCATGCGCCCAGCCGCACCAGCGCGGCGTCATCCCAACCCAGCATCACTGTAGCATCAGGCGCGGGCGGCGTGGCGCCGGCGGGCAGGCTGACCCGCAGCCGTTGGCCATCAGGACACCGGCATTCCAGCATCCAACCCTCGCCGCGAAAGACAATGCCGGTGACGCGCGCGGGCAAGCCTTCGCCATCGACCAGCCGCACCTGCTCGGGCCGCAGCGCGTAGGTGGCGCCGGGGCGCTCCAGGATATTCGCCGCCCCCAGGAACTCGGCCACGAAGCGCGTGGCGGGGCGGCGATAGATCTCTTCGGGCGGGCCGATCTGCGCCACGCGCCCGCCGGCCAGCACGGCGATGCGGTCGGCCAGGGCCAGCGCCTCACCCTGGTCATGGGTGACCATGACGAAGCTCGTGCCGGTCTCGCGCTGCAGCCGGCGCAGCTCCGCCCCGGTCTGCGCCCGCAGCCCGGCATCGAGCGCGGCCAGGGGCTCATCGAGCAGCAGAAGCGGCGGCTTTCGCGCCAGCGCCCGGGCCAATGCCACGCGCTGCTGCTGGCCGCCGGAAAGCTGTGCCGGGCGGCGGGGGCCAAAGCCCGCAAGCCCCACCAGCGCCAGCAATTCCTCTACCCGGGCATGGCTGAACACCCCGGCGCGGCGCAGGCCATAGCCGATATTCTCCGCCACGCTGAGATGCGGAAACAGGGCATAGGATTGGAACATCATGGCACATGGCCGCGCCGCAGGCGGCAGCCCGGCCATGTCCCGCCCGGCGATTCGGATGCTGCCCGCATCGGGCGCCTCAAAACCCGCCACCAGCCGCAATAGCGTCGATTTTCCTGAGCCTGAACCGCCCAGCAGCGCCAGGAACTCGCCCTCGCGCACCGCAAGCTCCAGCCCGTCCAGCGCACGCGTTGCGCCGAACCGCTTGGCCAGCGCTTCAACCTGCAGGCTCACCGGCCGGCCTTGAAGCGGGCCCAAAGCCGCGCACGCGCACGCTCGGCGGCCGGGGCCGGCGTTCCAGCCAGGAAGGCGCGCGAAAAGGCCTCGGCGGAGGGGTGGATCGATGGGTCCTCCGCCACCTCCGGCCGCAGCAAGGGGCGCGAGGCGGGTACGGCATTGGGGTAACGCACCTGATTGGTAATGCCCGCCATCACATCCGGCCGCAGCAGGAAATCGATAAAGGCATGAGCAGCCTCAGGATTGGGCGCATCGGCGGGGATGGCCAGCATATCGAACCAAAGCTGGGCGCCCTCTCGCGGGGCTGCATAAGTGATCTGGAAGGGCCGGCCCGCCTCTCGCGCCCGCCCCGCCGCCTGGATGACATCGCCCGAATAGGTGAGGGCCAGGCATATTTCCCCAGATGCCAGGGCATCAACAATCGCTGCCGAGCCTGGAATCGACCGCAGATGCGGCCGGATGGCCAGCAGCGCCGCCTCGGCGGCACGCAAATCGGCCGCATCCGCGCTGTCCGGGCTGCGGCCGAGGAACCGCATGATGGTGGGCAGCACATCGGTCGCGCTGTCCATCACCGCGATGCCGCAGCCTGCCAGACGGCGGGCATTGTCCGGGTTCAGCAAAAGCGCCATGGAATCGAGGGGCACATCGGGGGCCAATGCACGAATACGGTCCTGCCGCATTCCCAGTCCCACCGTGCCCCAGAGGTAGATCACCCCATGCCGGTTGCCCGGATCAACCTGCGCCACGCGCGCCATGAGCGCCTGGTCGAGTTGGGCGAGATTGGTCAGGCGGGCCGCCTCCAGCGGCCGCAAGGCGCCGGAACGCACCAGCCGGGCAAAACTTGGCTCCGAGGTGGGGACCACAATATCAAAGCCAGACCGCCCGGCGGACAGGCGGCCCTCCAGGGTCTCCAGGCTGTCATAGACATCATAGCGCACACGAATGCCGGTCTCGCGCTGGAAACGCTCCAGGGCGGCCGGGTCGATGTAATCCGCCCAATTGAAGACGTTGAGCACCGGCTGCGCATGCAGCGGCAGCGCGGCCACAAAACCCAATAGGAGAGCGATCGGCAGCGCATTGAAGAACCGTCTGAGGTCACGGCGGGCAGCGGGCATGCGGGGTCCTTCGCAATGGCGTTCGTCGGCCGGCACAAGCTGTCCCGGCAGGCCGCCCTGGCGTCAAGCCTTGGCGATGATCGAGGATTTTATGCTTGACATTATCTGGATTTAATTGCTATTCAATCCTCGCCAACGGGTGAATTGCGCCCGCGCCATAACGCCCTCCGGCGCCCTTGCCCCGGAAGGCCGCTGCCCCCCGCTCAATCCCATTGCCTCAAGGCCCCGGTCCGGCGCTTCGCCGCGCCGTGTCCCCGCGCGTCCAGCCCCCCGCACAGGAGAACAGCCCATGCCATTCGCAGCCTCCGGCCTCACGCCGCTCATCCAGACCAGTGGCTTCTCGATGTGGCGCTATGTCACATCCGATCTGCGTGCCGATGTCGCAGCCACTGGCTACTTCGCCGCCGTGGCCTCGCAGTTCAAACCGGGCGACATCATGTTCCTGCAGGCCGCCGATGCCCTGGCCATGCTGCCGCTGCGCGCGGGCCCTGCCTTTGGCCCGGGCGTTACGCTCGACGGCGCTGTCACCCCACTCGCCGCCGTCCGCAGTGCGGCGCAGCGCTTCTCCATCACCCAGGCGGTGGGCGCGGTGGTGCGCAGCATCGTCCTGGCGCCGCTGGTGGCGGGCTTTATTGCCGGCTCTACCATCCCGGTCTCGGCCCAGATCCAGGGCCCGATCAGCCAGGTCGTGGTCAGCGTGCGCAATGCAGCGGGCCAGACGGTTGTGCCCAGCCAGATCGTGACCGTACGCCAACACCGCCTCGGCCATCGGTGCGACCGTCGCCGGGGGCAGTACTAACACCGCCAATGGAAGCTACACCTGGGTGCCGGGCGGATTGAATGCCAGCCCGCGTGCTGCCTATGGGAAGGGCGTATTTGCCGCCGGGCGCTTTGCTGCCGATGGCGATGCACAGCAGGGCTGGTCAGTGCTGCGCAGGCAGACGACCGATGCCACCACAACGCGCGTCACCGCTGATGCCGGTAATGCGGGCAGCGCCAATACGCTGAACCTACCCAGTAACGGCGCCTTTTTCGGCCGCTTGCGCGTCATCTCGAAAATGCAGGGCAGCACTGATGTTGCCGTGTGGGATGTGGTGGTGGCGGCCGTGCGGAGTGCCGTCGCTTCCTCCACAGTGGTCTTCCTTGGGGCCAATGCCAGCTTGGCGCCCACCGCCTCCAATGGCACCAGCGCCGCCAATTGGCGGCTTACCGTCGCCGCCGACAGCAGCAATGGCGGCATTGCGGTCAGTATCACCGGCGCCGCCGCCAGCACCATCAACACTGTCGCCACTTTCGACAGCACCGAAACCGTCACCGTGAGCTGAGGAGACCATCATGGCCTTTCTGCAACCCATCGAAATCCAAGAAACCGGCGTCTGCGCGCAGTATTGGCGCCTGACGCATATCCAGGTGGACATCGCCGCCGGCATCGTCGAGGCGAATATCCACGGCTTTCTAGACGAGGCGGCCCGCCGATCCGGCAAGAGCCCGCTCTCGGTGATGAGCTTCCGGCTGCCGACGCAAGGGCTGGTGAAGGACAGCGCCCTTTCGCTGAGCGACATCTACAGCGCCGTGCGCGCCAATGCCCCCGGCGGGGATGCCGCTGGTGGCGTGCTCCCGCCTGTCTTCGGCGCGGCCAAGGACATCTGAAGCCAAAGCACCTGACCCTTCCTCCATCACAACAAGGAAAAACCCATGAGCTCCCTCACCGATCACGCGAAGAACCTCCTCGCCCGCACGCTCTGCGGCCGCACGCCCGTTGCACCCACGGCGGTGTATTGCGGCCTGGGCACCGGCGGCAGCGACCCCACTGGCCTCACCGGTGAACCGGTGGGGAATGGCTATGCCCGCCAGCGGGTCGCCTTCACCGGCACCGGTGTGCAGACCAATGCGGAGGCGATCCGTTTCAGCTTCACCGGTGCAGTGGGCACGCTGTCGCATCTGGGCCTGTTCGATGCCGCGGCCAGCGGCAATCCGCTGAGCTGGGGCACGCTTTCCGCCGCCACCGCAGTAACCGGCTCGGGCACAGTCACCGTCAACCCCGGCAGCCTCACCATGACGGGGGAATGAGCACGGCCCCGCAGATTGTTGCGCGAAAAGGGGCGGTGGCCATCACGGTCATCGCCCTTCCGGCGCGATGAGACGCGCCGCGCCTCAGGCCAGGATAACGAAAAAGCCATGATCAGGGTCCAAAAACGCCGCAATCCATGCCAATAAGGCAGAAGACGAGGGGCATCGAATGACCATTCTGATCACCGGCGGCTTGGGCTTCATTGGGTCAGCTGTGCTGCGGCAACTGCTGGCAACGACCGATCAAGTCGTGGTCAATATTGATTGTGCGACCTATGCCGCCAGCCCGGAATCGCTGGGCGATTGGCTGACCCATCCGCGGCACGTGCATATCAAGGCCGATATTTGCGACGTGGCGGCCATGCAGGAGGCCTTCGCGCAGCACGCGCCGGCGCGGGTGATGCATCTCGCCGCCGAAAGCCATGTCGACCGGTCGATTGATGGGCCGGCGCAGTTCATCCAGACCAATGTGGTGGGCACCCAGGTCCTGCTCGAAGCCGCGCGCGCCCATTGGGGCAAGCTGGAAGGCGCGGCGAAGCAGGCCTTCCGCTTCCATCACGTCAGCACCGATGAGGTGTTCGGCAGCCTGGGCCCGCAGGACCCGCCCTTTGACGAGCACACTCCTTATGACCCTCGCAGCCCCTACAGCGCCTCCAAAGCGGCGTCCGACCATCTGGTCCGCGCCTGGGAGCACACCTATGGCCTGCCAGCCTTCGTCTCCAACACGACCAACAATTATGGCCCCTGGCAATTCCCCGAAAAGCTGATCCCGCTGGTCACCCTCAATGCGCTGCATGGCCAGCCCCTGCCAGTCTATGGCGATGGCCAGCAGGTGCGTGACTGGATCCATGTCGAGGACCACGCGGAGGCGCTGTGCCTGGCGCTGTTCCACGGCCAGCCGGGCCAGACCTATTGCCTGGGCCCCCGCCAGGAACGCACCAATCTCGATGTGGTGCGCGCCATTTGCCGCATCCTCGACGAAAAGCGCCCCGACCCGAATGGCCCGCGCGAGCGGCTGATCACCTATGTGAAGGACCGGCCGGGCCATGACCAGCGCTATGCCATGGACCCCGCGGGCGCCGAGCGCGCGCTGGGCTGGAAGGCGCGGCATGGCTTTGAGGAGGGGCTGGCCGCCACCATCCAATGGTATCTCGACAATGAGGCCTGGTGGGGGCCGATCCGTGCCCGCAAATATGCCGGCCAGCGCCTGGGCGGCGCGGCATGAACGCCGCTTGGTGGAAAAACAAGCGGGTCTTCGTCACCGGCGGCGCCGGCTTCCTCGGCTCCAACCTCTGCCATGCGCTGGCCCGCGCCGGCGCGCGGGTGACGGCGCTGGACGCGATGAGCGAGGAGGGCGGCGCCAATCCCCGCAACCTCGATGGCGCCGGGGTTTTGCTGGTCCGTGGCGACCTGCGCGACACTGAGCTGCTGTCTCTCGCCCAGGGCTCGGATGTGCTGTTCAACATGGCGGCGCAAACCAGCCATATGGGCGGCCAGAAGGACCCGGTGGCCGATATCGGCATCAATGCCGTGGCCCAGGTGCGCCTGATCCAGGCGATGCGGGAAGCAGCGCCACAGGCACGTGTGGTCCATGCATCCACCCGGCAATTCTATGGCCGGCCCATCGCGCTGCCGGTCAATGAACTGCACCCGGTGAACCCGCCCGACGCCAATGGCGTCTCCAAATGGGCAGGCGAGCAATATTGGCTGCTGGAATCCCGCGTTCTGGGCCGCCCGGTCGTCTCGCTGAGGCTGACCAATTGCTACGGCCCGCGGCTGCGCATCCGTGACGCCAAGCAGACTTTTCTCGGCATCTGGATTCGCCGGGTGCTGGAGGGCGAGCCCTTCGAGGTCTGGGGCGGTGCGCAGCTGCGCGACCTCTCCTATGTCGATGACGTAACCGAGGCCTTCATCACCGCCGCCGAGCAGGCCGACCAGCCCAGCGTGAAGGGCCAGGTGTTCAACCTCGGCGGCTCACCGCCGATCTCACTGCTGGACCTGGCAGAGAGGCTGATCGCCGCCAATGCCGGCGAGGGCAATTTCTCCACCCGCGAATTCCCTGCCGACCGCGCGCCAATCGACATCGGCAGCTACCATGCCGATGATACCGCCTTCCGGCACGCCACCGGCTGGGCGCCGGCCACCTCGCTTGACGAGGGGCTGCGCCTGTCGCTGGCTTGGTACCGCGAACGCCTGAACGATTATCTCTAGGATAAGAGCCGATGAACGCACCGCTCACCATCATCGCCCAGGCCGACCCAGGCGCCGGCTACCGCGCCCTGAAGCCCGAAATCGACGCCGCCGTGGCGCGGGCGCTGAATTCCGGCTGGTACATACTGGGCCAGGAGGGTGCCGCCTTCGAACGAGAATACGGCGCCTGGCTGGGCGAGGGCATGCATGCCGTCGGCTGCGCCAATGGCACCGATGCCATCGCGCTGATCCTGCGTGGCATGGGGATTGGCGAGGGGGCGACGGTGGTCACCGTCTCGCACACCGCCGTCGCCACCGTCGCCGCCATTGAGATGGTGGGCGCGACCCCCCTGCTGCTCGACATCGACCCCGATACCTACACCATGGACGCCGATGAACTGGCCGCCGTGCTGGAAGATCCACCGCCGGGCATCCCGCCGATTCGCGCCGTGGTGGCGGTGCATATCTACGGCCAAGCCTGCGACCTCGGCCCCATGCTGGCAGCTTGCGAAAAGGCGGGCGTGCCGCTGATCGAGGATTGCGCGCAATGCCATGGCGCCACGCTGGGCGGGCAGATGCTCGGCACCATCGGCCATGCCTCGGCCTTCTCGCTCTACCCCACGAAAAACCTGGGTGCGCTGGGCGATGGCGGCGTGCTGGCCACGCATGATATCGAACTGGCAGGGCGCATCGCCGCCATCCGGCAATATGGCTGGAAGGAGCGCTATGTCTCCTCACTGATCGGCATCAATAGCCGGCTGGATGAGGTACAGGCCGCGATCCTGCGCACCAAGCTGCCGCATCTCGATGCCGGCAATGCCCGCCGCCGCGCCATCGCCGATGCCTATGACGCAGCCCTGGCCGCTGGCCGCTTCACGCCCCCGGTGCGCAGAGCCAATGCCACGCATGTCTTCCACCAATATGTGCTGCGCAGCGATGACCGCGCAGGGGTGATGGCACGGCTGAAGGCCGAGGGCGTGGGCACGGGCATCCATTACCCGGTGCCGGTGCATGAGCAATCGGCCTATGCCGGCCGAACCGCACTCGGCCCGGCGGGCTGTGCGGAGACCAGCACGGCGGCCAAAGTGGTGTTCTCGCTGCCGATGTATCCGGAGTTGAGCGACGCCCAGGTGGAACACATCTGCGGCGCGCTCAGCCGGCTGGGTTAGGTTTTTCTCTCGCCCGGCAGGGCAATGCCGGTCAGCGCCTGATAGGCGCGTATCACAAAGGCATCATCCTTGCCGCCATGGCCCTGCGCCGCGGCGGCGACGAATAATTGCAAGGCCTGCGCCGCCAGCGGGATGGGGAAATTCGCCTCCCGCGCCAGCGCATCCACCAGGCCCAGATCCTTCACGAAAATATTCACCGCCGAGAGCGGCGTATCATCGCCGGCCAGCACATGGGCCATGCGGTTGGCGAACATCCAGGAATTGCCCGCCGCCCCCGTCACCACGCCATAAATCTGCGCGGGGTCCAGCCCGGCCTTGATGCCCAGGGCCATCGCCTCGGCGGCGGTGGCGATATGCACCCCGGCCAGCAACTGGTGCACCACCTTCATGGTCGCACCCAGGCCCGGCGCCTCGCCCAATTCCCACACCTTGGCGGCCACCCGCTCCAGCACCGGCCGCGCTTTGTCGAAGGCGGCCACGGAGCCACTGGCCATCACCGTCAGCGCGCCATTGGCCGCCCCCGTGGCACCGCCCGAGACCGGGGCATCCAGATACAACAACTGGCGCGACGCCGCCTCCTCCGCCAGCGCCCGCGCATCGGCCGGCGCCATGGTGGCGGAGACGATCAGCACCGCCCCCGGGGCCAGCCTTTCGGCGCAACCCTCAGGGCCGAACAACGCGGCGCGCGCCTGGGCGGCATTCACCGTGAGCACCAGCACGGCCTCAATGCCCGGCGGCAGATCGCCGGCGCGTGCCACCGAAGGCCCGGCAAAGGCGAGGCGCGCCCGCTCACTCGGGTCGCAGCCGGTCACATCCAGGCCCTTGGAGAGCATGCTGGCGGCGGCACCCTGGCCCATGCTGCCCAGGCCTATGGCGGCGATTTTCATGCGGCGTAGCTTTCCCTCTGATTGAGCAGCGCCGGGTCGAAGCCGGCCAATTGCTTGTAGGTCTGGGCAGTCTCACGCAACTCGTCTTCCGAGATCACGTCATGCAGCCGCACAAAGCCATGCGGCGCGCGGCGATGCACCTCCTCCAGCACCAGATCCGGCCCCAGGCCGCGATTGGCGATGGTGAGTGCCGCCGTGGCGGGCCGGCGCGCAGCGTCATAGGCGGCAAGCCCTGCCTCCACACTGGATGCGCGCTTGAGATGCATGGCCAGCACCCGCGCATCCAGAATGGCCTGAGACGAACCATTGGAGCCGATCGGGTACATGGGATGCGCCGCATCGCCCAGCAGGGTGATGCGGCCGATGCTCCAGGCCTCCAGCGGGTCGCGATCCACCATGGGGTATTCAAAGACCGCCTCGGCCCGCCGCATCAGCGCCGGCACATCAAGAAAATCCCAGCGCCAAGCTTCATAGAGCGGAACAAAGGCCTCAAGGTCACCCGTGCGGTTCCAATCCTCGCGGCTCCAGGCCGTATCCTGCGGAAAAACCTTTTCGGCGATCCAGTTGATCAACTGCGTGCCATCGGGGTTGTTGGCGATGGGGTAGCAGACGAATTTCAGGTCGTGATGGCCGCATTGGATCATCGTGGCCCCACCCAGAAAACCCGGCGCCACAGATGTCGCCCGCCACAGCACGGCACCCTTCCAGCGCGGTGGGCCCTCATCGGGGTGGCGTTGCGCGCGGGCGGCTGAGTGAATGCCATCCGCCGCGACCAGCGCATCGCCGGTCGCGCTGCTGCCATCGGCGAAATGCGCCGTCGCGCCATGCGCGTCCTGGCTGCTGGTCATCATCCGCTTGCCCAGATGCACCCGCGCCGCCCCCAGCCTGGCGCGGACCTCAGCCAGCAGCAGCATGTGCAGCCGGCCACGATGGATGCTGTATTGCGGCCAGTGATAGCCCGCCGCGAGGCCCCTTGGCTCGCGCCAGATTTCCTGGCCATGGGCGGAGATGTAGCGCAATTCGCGCGTTGCAATGCCGGTGGCGGCCAGGGCATCGGCCAGCCCCAACTCGGTCAGCTCGCGCACCGCATGCGGCAGGATATTGATGCCCACGCCCAGCGGCCTGATCTCGGCCACGCTCTCAAAGACCTCCGCCTCGATTCCGGCCGCATGCAGGGAGAGCGCCGTGGTCAGCCCTCCGATACCGCCCCCCGCAATGATCACCCGCATCCCATCAGCCTCCCCTGGCCCAGCCTTGTCCCGCGCGCGGCGCCTGGCAACAAGCCGTTCAGTCGGTGATGCGGCGCAGCAGGGTCAGCAACATCGCCTGCTCGGCGGCATCAAGCTCCTGCGTCAGCGCCTGATTGGCGCGCTGGCCCGCCTGGCGCGCCTGCTGGACGAGCAACTCGCCCTCCGGGGTGATCGACAGCACCACGGTCCGGCGGTCCATCGGGTCCTTCTCGGTGCGCAGCAGGCCGCGCAGCGCCAGGCGCTTCATCACCCCCTGCGCCGTCGCGGGGTCCATGGCGACGAGGCGGCCGAGGCGGTTCTGCGTCACCCGGCGCAATTCGGCCAGTTTGGTGAGGGCAGCAAATTGCGGCGGCGTCAGCCCGGTACTAGCGGCACATTCCTGAAACAGCGCCTGGTGCCGCTGCAGCGCCCGGCGCAGCAAGTGCCCGGTGGAGGAATCGAGCCGGTAGAGGCTGGGCACAGTATCATGGCTGAAGTCGCCCATGATGGACGCCTCATTCTCTTGCAGAACGGCAGACGAGACTTCGTTGGCAGCGGCCATGGAGCATTTTCAATCAGCTTTCGACGTCAATGACCCATGCGGAATGCCGACGTCAAGCATTGGAATTCATTGCCAATTCGCAACACCGTGACTGAGCGTGACATAACAGGAGCCAGCGTCGCGGCACCCGGGCAATTTCGGTCTGCGCTTCGCGGGTGGAATGCTCTATATCACCATGGTGCTGGTCGATGCCGTTCGGGATGGCGACACCGGACGGTGAGAATGGAGGCCCCATTGGTGGCTGCCTTTATCGAAGGGGCAATCATCGCATTGCCGCCGAAACCATGATGGGTTCCATCGCATCGGCGCTGGCGGAAGCCTGGGAATCCGGGCAGCCGGTGGCGCCGCTGGGCGCTGATCATGCCCTAACCAGCCTCGATGCCGCCGAGAATGTGGCGGGCGAGGTGCTTCAAAAACTGGCCCTGGCACCATGCGGCATCCGCGTGGCCCAATCCGGATTGGTGGGCGCCATGCTGCCCGGGCGGATCATGGCCCAGGGCCACCCGCTGCCACTCGCCGTTCTGCCCCATGGGCGGGCCGCGCCCGCCCTGCTGGTGGTCCTGGCCGAGGCCATCACCGAGAGCGATAATGGCCTGCCGGCATTGGCCCAACTGCACCCCGCGCTGGACCTC
>Ga0114967_10002254_pt1 | contig 16169 bp, 14 predicted proteins | sample M_130628_MF_Meta_FD_92639 | JGI IMG/M metagenome (GOLD analysis project Ga0114967, IMG submission 92639) | Freshwater microbial communities from Lake Montjoie, Canada to study carbon cycling - M_130628_MF_MetaG | ecosystem: Environmental > Aquatic > Freshwater > Lake | place: Lake Montjoie... | reverse complement strand
GCGCAACTGATACTGCAGTATGTGCAATTTGGGCAACATGTTCTGCTTGCGGTACTGTAGCTCCTGTTTATATCAATGCAACATTCCAGGTACAAAATCCTGATTCTACTCCTGTTTATGTATTTGGTAACTGGAATGGATTTAGTAATTATCCAGGTACTCCTATGACTTCAATTGGTAATGGTATTTATGAAGCATCTATTCAGTTGTTAGAAAATACAACTTTTGAGTATTTATTCGTGAATGGTAGTACGCCAATTAAAGAGGCATTAAATCCTGCTTGGTTATGTACGAATGGAAATGCACAATACACAAACCGAGTAATCCTTACTCCGGGAGTAGATGTTACTACTTGTTCAAAATGGGCTACTTGCGATCCTTGTGCAACATCATCAATTAATGAAATAAGTGCCACAGATATTCAATTAGTATATTCTTCTCAGGGAATGTTGATTTCATCTTCAAAAATTAAAATGATAGATCAACTATCTATTTATAATTTAATGGGTCAACAAGTGTTTTCATCTAAAAACAATGTAACTACAAATACAATATTGCCAGTTACTTTTAATACAAGTGGGATTTATTTAGTGAAATTAACAGTTAATAATCAGGTGATGACCTATAAAGTTTTTGCAGGAAATTAATCATTAGTTACTATAAAGCATGCCGGGGTCCTATTTTAGGGCCCCGCGCTGTTTTAAATAGGTTCATTATATTGTCGCTTTCTATTTTGTTTGCTTTTATCTGAGTATCTTTGTTCCCGATTTTACGACTAACGCAATGCCTGATTTTAACTCGCTCGACTCAAAACATTTTATTCTTATTAAGGGAGCAGCTGTGCATAATCTGAAGAAGATAGATGTAGCAATACCTAGAAATAAATTTGTTGTTATAACTGGATTAAGTGGCTCAGGAAAAAGTTCGCTTGCGTTTGATACGCTGTACGCAGAAGGACAACGTCGCTATGTAGAAAGTTTATCCTCGTATGCTCGGCAGTTTATTGGGCGCATGGATAAACCCGATGTAGAATATATTCACGGGATTGCACCTGCAATTGCTATACAGCAAAAAGTTAATTCGCGTAATCCGCGTTCCACCGTTGGTACATCAACAGAGATATATGATTATCTGAAATTGCTCTTTGCTCGCATAGGAAAAACAATTTCTCCGATTTCAGGTAATGAAGTTAAAAAGGATAATGTGTCTGATATTGTTGATTTCATTATTAGCAATAAAAATAAACGAATAATAATTACTTCTCCAATCTATCAGTATACAGGCAGAACAGTTGCTGATGAATTATCATCGTTGCAACAAAAAGGATTCGATCGTCTTTTTGTAAACGACTCTCAAAAAGAAATCGACGAAGTGTTGCAAGAAATGAAATCAGAAGTAAAGCCTAATGTAAAGAAAACAGCACCAAAAAAAACTGTCACTAAAGCTACTGATGCAATCGTTGAATCAATACCTCTTTTGATTCCTGGTTTTAATTTATTAGTTGATCGTTTATTGGTTCGCGATGATGTTGATGATGAATTATTAGCACGCCTTGCTGATTCGGCTCAAATCGCATTTAATGAAGGTCGTGGTCTTTGTCGTTTGTATATTTTTGAAGATGATAAAGTTGTTGTCAAGGAGTTTTCAAATCGCTTCGAAGCAGATGGAATTATTTTCGAAGAACCAACCGTTCATTTATTCAGTTTTAATAATCCATTTGGAGCATGTAAAAAATGCGAAGGATTTGGAAGCGTAATAGGCGTTGATGAAGATTTAGTAATTCCAGATAAAAGTCTTTCACTTTATGATGGTGCTGTAATGTGTTGGCGTGGTGAAAAACTCAAAGACTGGAATGATAAGCTAGTTATGAATGCGCATAAATTCGATTTCCCTATACATAAGCCCTATTATGAGCTCAATGAAAGTGATAAAAAACTTTTGTGGACAGGTAATAAATATTTCAAGGGTCTGAATCAGTTTTTTGAGCATCTTGAATCGCAGATGTATAAAATCCAATATCGTGTGATGTTGGCACGTTATAGAGGGAAAAAGCCATGCCCTGATTGTAGAGGAACTCGCTTGCGTAAAGATGCTAATTACGTGATGGTAGGAGGGAAATCAATTAGTGATATTGTTCTTATTCCCGTTGATAATGCTTTCACTTTTTTTAATAATTTAAAATTTGAAAAGCAAGATGAGCAAATCGGTAATCGTTTATTAACAGAAATTAATAGCCGCTTGCAATTTTTATTTGATGTTGGTTTGGGGTATTTGACGCTAAATCGTTTATCGAATTCCCTGTCAGGAGGTGAGTCTCAAAGAATAAATCTTGCTAAATCATTGGGTAGCACTTTGGTGGGTTCAATGTATATTTTGGATGAGCCAAGTATCGGTCTTCATTCGCGTGATACAGAACGTTTGATTGGTGTATTAAAATCGTTAAAACAGATAGGCAATACCGTTATAGTAGTGGAGCACGACGAAGAAATTATGCGTGCTGCTGATCAGTTAATTGATATTGGGCCGATGGCTGGTGTACATGGAGGGCAATTAGTTTTTCAAGGCGATGCAGATGCCTTGATGAAAGAAGAAAATAGTTTAACTGCAAAGTATCTTACAGGAAAAGAAGTTATTCCAATCCCTCTTCAAAGAAGAAAGTGGAAGAAATTTGTAGAAATCAAAGGTGCTCGTGAAAATAATCTAAAAAATGTGCATGTTAAGTTTCCAATGGGAGTACTTACAGTTGTAACAGGTGTCAGTGGTTCAGGAAAAACTTCGTTGGTAAAGAAGATTTTATTCCCTGCTATTAAAAAAATTATTGGAGGCTTTTCAGAAGCTACAGGTAATTTCGATCGTATGGATGGAAATTATCAAGATTTTAAAGATGCGGAAATGGTGGATCAAAATCCAATTGGTAAATCTTCTCGTTCTAATCCTGTTACCTACGTAAAAGCATTTGATGAAATCAGAAGTCTTTATGCCGATTTGCCATTATCCCGCCAACGTGGATTAAAACCTTCACATTTTTCATTTAATGTCGAAGGTGGTCGCTGTGAATTTTGTCATGGAGATGGGATCATTACTGTTGAGATGCAGTTTATGGCAGACATACATCTGAAATGTGATAATTGCAACGGGCAGCGATTTAAAGATGATATTTTAGCTGTGGAATATAGAGGGAAAAATATTTTCAATATTTTGGAATTGACTGTTGAGGAAGCCTTGGAGTTTTTTGCTGAGAATCAAGGACCTGAAAAGTATCGTGGTTTACATCAAAAAATAATTAATAAGATGCAACCACTGGCCGATGTTGGGTTAGGTTATATTGGCCTTGGTCAAGCCTCAAGTACTTTAAGTGGTGGCGAAGCACAGCGAATTAAGTTAGCATCTTATCTAAATAAAGGAAGTCAAGCAAATAATACTTTATTTGTTTTTGATGAACCTACAACAGGTTTGCATTTTCATGATATCCGAAAATTGCTCGATGCATTTAATGCACTTGTGCGTAATGGAAATACGATCATTGTGATAGAGCACAACATGGAAATTATTAAATCTGCCGATTGGATAATCGATTTAGGTCCTGATGGTGGTATCGGAGGTGGCGAAGTTATTTTTGAAGGCGTTCCAGAAGATTTAATAAAAGAAGAAAAATCGGCCACTGGTTTTTATTTGAAATCTAAATTCAATCACTAAGCAATGAGTACAATCCTTATATCAATGATTTCAATTATAACTTTCACGTTTGTATTGGAGCAGGTGATGCAATATTTGAATGGTAAATCGTGGACAGGTATTGTTCCTGAAAAGTTAGCTGATTTGTATAACAAAGAGGAATATACGAAAGCACAGAATTATGATTTTGATAAAAAGAAATTAAGTCGACTGGGTTCAATTATTGGTTTTTTTATAACCATGATTATTTTATTAACTGGTGGATTTGGATGGTTATATAATTTTACGGGCCGCTATACACAAGATTTAATTTTACATACTTTATTATTCTTTGCTTCTTATGGTATTGTCATGGATATCATCAATACTCCACTTTCTTTATATTCAGTATTTGTGATTGAAGAGAAGTACGCTTTTAATAGAACGACAATCAAAACTTTTATCCTTGATAAGCTAAAAGGATATTTACTCGGAGGGTTGATAGGAGGTTGCTTGTTAAGTATGTTTGTGATTTTTTATCAGATCTCAGGATCAAACTTTTGGTGGATAGCTTGGTTTTCTATCAGCGGATTTACGCTGTTGCTAAGTATGTTTTACAGCTCTGTAATTTTGCCTTTGTTTAATAAACTAATCCCGCTTCCTGATGGAGAATTGCGGACTGCATTAGTGAATTATTGTAATCAGGTTAAATTTCCTGTATCTAATTTATTTGTGATGGATGGTAGTAAACGATCAGCAAAAGCGAATGCGTTTTTTTCAGGATTAGGTCCAAAGAAAAAAATTGTTTTATTTGATACCCTGATTGAAAAGCATAACGTAGATGAGTTGGTAGCTGTGATGGCGCATGAAGTAGGTCACTACAAAAGAAAGCATACTTACAAAATGACAATTATTTCTATTTTGCAAACTGGATTAATGCTATTTTTATTAGGACAGTTTATTAATACTCCAGCTTTATCTTATGCACTTGGATCTTCCGTTGCTGTATTGGCTTTAGGTATGATTGGGTTTTTCATGTTGTATAGTCCGGTTTCAATTTTATTGAGCATGGTAACAAATTCATTATCTCGCAAACATGAATACGAAGCAGATAACTATGCGAAAGAAACTTTTGGTGCATTACCATTGATGGATGCTTTGAAAAAATTGTCAAAAGATAATCTAACGAATCTTACTCCACATCCTGCATTTGTTTTTCTTTATTATTCGCATCCAACTTTATTACAGCGAATTAATAGCCTGGAAAATTAAAGCGTTCTAGTGAATATTCAGGATTGATTTTTTGTTCGTGTAAAAGAAAGGCAAGCATTTCCTTTGCAAGTGTAGGCGCAGTACTGACACCCTTAGATCCTAATCCGTTAAAAATAAAGTGATTTTTTTCAATTGGATGTGCTCCCATAAGTGGTCGTCGATCTTTTGTTGCTGGACGTATTCCTGCACGTTGACCAGTTATTGTAAATGGTGCATCTAACAGTGACGTCAAGCCGTTCATGAGCTTTTCACGTGCTTCGGATGTTATTTCATTGCTGGTGTCGTTCCAAGAATAAGTGGCTCCAAAACGATATTCATTATTTTCAGATGGAATAATTTTAAATGTATTGTGATAAATAAAATCTTTCCAAAGATCAGTATCCGAAGTGAAAATAATTTCTTCGCCTTTGGCAGGATTGAAGGGGAGGTAATTCCACGACTTGCTCTTTGAACTGTAATGTCCTCTGCAATCAATTAACTTTTCAAAAGTGATATCTTTATAATTAAACAATGTGTTATTGCTATCTAATAAATGATAATCAATATTTCCTTCTTGATAAGATTGATTGTCGATTAACCATTGACGCATATCGTTTTTAAATCGACTTGCATTTAACCATCCGGTCATTTTTATTTCTAGTGCACCAAGAGGAGCTTTCAAGGATTTTGGTAGTTCGTTAGCTTTATAATCCTTGCCAATAAATTCTCCAATGCCGCTGGTTACACTTCTGTTCATCCAATCGTTTCGGTTTCCATGGTCATGGTAAATTTCTAAAATAGGAGTGTTGTAAAAAAAACGGGTGTTTAACTCTTGTTCTATTGTTTGATACAACTTAACTGCATTTGGAATAAACTCATCCGCTCTCCATGATTTTACAATTCTGCGGCCTGTAACTGGATGCATTAACCCTGATGCTACTTCAGTAGCTCCTTGGCAATTACTGTCTTCAATTACTAGTACTCTTTTATCTGCTTTAATTAGAAACCACGCTAATAATGAACCAGCCAAACCTTGACCAGCAATTATGAAATCGAAATTTACTTTACTTTTCAAATTTGGTTTTATGGCCGAGCACCTTTATAAGATACTACCGCAATTTTATCGCCTTTCGGACTAATACACATTCTGTAAAAATTACCAATTGTTTTTGAGAAATCTGTTAGCTCTGTCCATTTACCACTTTCAGATTTTAAATTATAGTACAATAACTTTCCCTTGCTTGAAGAAAATAGTTTCCCACTTGGTGCCCATGCATAATCTTCTACTCCTTCAGGCATCTCAATGATTATGCTTCTTTTCTGATCAACAAAATCATATTTCATTAAATATACTTTATGATCACTATTAAATGATACATAACTTAAATTGTCGGAGTCTGGAATCTTGGCTAGACATCTTCCAAAGCCACCATTCGGCATAATTAAAATGGACTGTTGCGGAATTAAATCGTATTGGTGTAAAGCCCCTCCAACACCATTAAGCATGTACATTCCAAGTGTGGTATCATTCATCCAGCAGTAATAAGCAACGGAGTCTTCATTAGGTAATAAAGTTGCGGGCTCAGTGCCGTCCATTTCTATCTGGTAAAAACGTTGTGCTCCATCTTCATCTACTCTAACAATTGATAATTTATCTCTGTAAAATGGAATAGGGTATGGTTGGTACTCGCTTTCTGGAGTATTAGTTACTTGTTTTGTTTCTTTCAATTTTAAATTATAACTATAGATGTCGCTCTGAGCTGTATCTGGCATACTTGCATACCAAATCATACTTCCATCTTTTGAAAAACATGGCTGATTGTCGTAAAAATCATTATCAGTAATTCTAGTTTCATTTTTAGCAGTGACTTTTACTTCAGTATCATTAAGGTCTATTAACCATATTTCTGAGCTTTTTGATTGGCCAAACAAAAAACTGTTTAAACAGATAAAACATAAAAGTGCAATTATTTTTTTCATTTTTTTAATATTTTAATGCAAGTTAATAATAATATTTATTCGATGCTACTTATTTTTTACTATTCGAATATCATTTTTTTTAAATATTCCAGGCTTGGTAAAAAGAATAGTATCTCTTTTATTTAGAAATCCTTTAATAATTAAGGTGTCATCTGTAAAGTTTAATAATTGAATACTATCTATTTTACCTCCGAAATCAATATCCCTTAAAATAGTTTTTTTATAGATACCATTTTTCTTATAAATTTTATAGGTGGTTAAATCGTTGCTCAAGCCCAACATTGATTGCTGTTCGGCAAGGTAAAAGTTTTCTTTTAAATTAATAATTTGCGGCGACTTCACTTTGTTAAGGTTGCCAGTGACAAAGTAGGCGAGAAGCGAGGGAGAGTAAACGAAGAATAGGATGAGTGAAAGAAAAAGTCCGAAGTAAATTTTAAGAATTAAGTTTAGGTTTTTTCTGATGATAACTCCAGAAAGTAAAAGCCCACTACAAAAAAATGAAAGGTATAAATTTTCAATAGATTTATTCAGGAAATAAAACAACATTACTAATACTAATAGTATAAAGTGCAAGGTAATTATTGCTCGAAGATTTCTTGGTGCTATTTTTTTTGCTGATAGTGTTAGTATCAAACAGCCAACAATACTAACTATAAAAAATATGATTGCGCTTAAAATAAGTACTGGGGTCATTTGATTAAATAAATTTTTCTTTTTTGACCTGATCTAATGAGTATATTTCATCACGATATTTCGCTGCTTCAATAAAATCCAATTCTTTAGCAGCTGCATCCATTTTCTTTTTTGTGTCTGATATTGTCTTGTCCAATTGTTCTTTTGTCATATATTTTATAACTGGATCTGATGCAATATTTAAAGAATTATTTTCGTAATAGGATTTAATATTATTATTTCTTGATTCTTGAGCAGTATAATTAAATGAAGATTCAATTGGTTTGTTTATCGCTGTTGGGGTAATACCATTATCTTTATTGTACTTCATTTGCTTTTCTCTCCTGCGATTAGTTTCATCAATAGTAAGACGCATGCTTTCGGTAATTTTATTGGCATACATTATCACACGCCCATTTAAATTTCTTGCTGCTCTTCCTGCTGTTTGTGTTAAGGATCTGTTTGATCGTAAGAAGCCTTCTTTATCGGCATCTAAAATAGCAACTAATGATACTTCAGGTAAGTCTAATCCTTCCCTTAATAAATTAATTCCGATTAATACATCGATAATTCCTGCTCGCAGCTGTTGTAATATTTCAACTCTTTCTAAGGTTTCTACTTCTGAGTGAATATAACGGCAGCGGATATCCAATTTGGTTAAATACTTCGTTAATTCTTCTGCCATTCGCTTAGTAAGTGTTGTAACCAAAACACGTTCTTTCTTCTGAATGGTTTTCTCAATTTCTTCTAGTAAATCATCCACTTGATTGCTTACTGGCTTAACTTCAATTGGGGGGTCAAGTAATCCAGTAGGACGGATGACTTGCTCTATAATTACCCCTTCGGATTTTTCAAGCTCGTAGTTCGCTGGTGTAGCACTTACAAATATTACCTGCTTAATTATGCTTTCAAATTCTTCAAACTTTAGCGGTCGGTTGTCCATTGCTGAGGGTAAACGAAAGCCATAATCAACTAGGTTAACTTTTCGCGAACGGTCTCCACCATACATGGCGCGTATCTGCGGTACCGTTACATGACTTTCATCTACCACGAGCAAGAAGTCTTTAGGGAAATAATCCATCAGGCAAAACGGGCGGGTGCCCTGTTCTCTTCCATCAAAGTAGCGCGAATAATTTTCAATGCCAGAACAATAACCAAGCTCACGAATCATTTCGAGATCAAAGACAACTCTGTCTTCTAATCGTTTTGCTTCAAGATGTTTTCCAATATCATGAAAGTAATCTATCTGCTTTACTAAATCAGCTTGTATAGCATGAATGGCTCCTTGCTGACGAGCCTGGCTAGTAACAAATATGTTGGCAGGGAAAATAGCAAGGTGATCATGCTTTTCGTATTTTTTACCTGTGCTTGGTTCTATGGTAGCAAGTTCTTCTACCTCATCGCCAAAAAAAGTAATTCGCACTGCTAAGTCGCTGTATGCAGGAAATACATCCACTGTGTCGCCCTGCACCCTAAAATTTCCTCTTTTAAATTCTGATGTAGTACGGGAGTAGAGGGAAGTAACTAAATGATGTAAAAAAGCATTTCTGCTGATTCTTTGTTTTTTTTGAATCCTGATGATATTCTCTGCAAAGTCAGCAGGATTGCCCATTCCATAAATACACGAAACAGAGGATACAACGATGATGTCTCTTCTTCCTGATAAAAGAGAAGTGGTTGTGCTTAAACGAAGCTTTTCAATTTCTTCATTTATTGATAAATCCTTTTCTATATAGGTATTCGTAGTTGGCAAATATGCTTCAGGTTAGTAATAATCGTAATAGGATACGAAATACTCCACCGCATTAGTAGGAAAAAATTGTTTAAACTCAGAATAAAGCTGAGCAGCCAGCGTTTTATTATGACTTAATATCAGCGTTGGACGCTGGATATTCTGAATCACATTGGCCACCGTAAATGTTTTTCCTGATCCAGTTACTCCTAATAATGTTTGGGCAAAATCATTATTTTTTATACCTTTTGATAGCTGCGCAATGGCTTCTGGTTGGTCTCCAGTAGGTTGAAATTGAGAAGTTAGCTGAAAGGGCATAAGAGTGCAAATATAATCTTGTTATTCCATCAATTTGTTAAATAAACATTCAAAATAAAATTAAGTTAATTTAAAGTATAGCTAATAACTAAATAGACTATTTCCTATATTTGCCTCCAAATAAAAAAAACAAAATGATACTAAAAAAAATATTACTGCCTGCTGTTGTAATAGCAATGGTAGTTTCTTCTTGTAATGCTCAGGAAAAATCAAAAACAAATATGAAAACAGAAAAAGATTCGATAAGCTACAGCCTTGGGGTATCGATTGCAAACAATTTAAAGCAAGGTAATCTAGATGATGTGAACATTGATTTAATGGCTCAAGGGATGAAAGATTTCTTTGCTAATAAACCAGCAATGACAGTTCAGGCATGCGAAGGTGCTATCCAGACTTATATGTCAGGTAAGGAAAAGGCTAAAGGTTCTGAAAACGAGGCAAAAGGTCAGGCGTTTTTAGCGGCTAACCAAAAGAAAGAAGGCGTGACTACTACAGCTAGCGGATTACAATATAAAGTAATTAAAATGGGTACTGGTGCAAAGCCAACATTGAATGATAAAATCACTGCTCATTACCATGGTACATTAATCGATGGAACTGTTTTCGATAGTTCTGTTGATCGTGGTCAGCCAGCTTCATTTCCTGTTAGTGGTGTAATTCCAGGGTGGACAGAAGCTTTACAATTAATGCCTGTTGGTTCTAAATGGACATTGTATTTACCTTCTAACTTAGCTTATGGTGAAAAAGGTGCGGGTGGAAAAATTGGGCCTAACTCTGCTTTAGTTTTTGATGTTGAGCTAATCAGCATCGATAAATAAAAAGTTCTAAAATTTATGAAAGGTCGTCATTTTGGCGGCCTTTCTTTTTTAAATGAAGTTAATGAAATTGAGAAGTGTTTTCTTACTCTTTTTGACCTTAATAGTTCAATCCGGTTTAGCTCAGAATAAAGCAAAGTCGAATGAGTTTTATAATAAGGCGATGGTACAATTTCGTTTGAGTCGCCCACAAGAAGCAATTAAATTACTCGATGACGCGTTAACCTTCGATACCCTAAATTATAATGCCTATATCAAAAGAGGGTTTATGAAGGGGAGTGTTGGTAATTATGAAGGAGAGTTGGAAGATTATAATAGGGTTCTAGATTTTGATAGTACCCATGTTCAAGCTTATTTGTCGCGCGGAAGTGCTTACTCCAAATTGAAAAAATTTGATCTTGCAATGAATGATTTTAATAAAGTCATTATGTTTGATGCAAGTAATTATGAAGCTTATAATAACCGTGGGTTTGTGAAAAAAGCACAAGGTGATTTTGAGGGAGCTTGTAAGGATTGGAGTTATTCAAAAAAAATGGGTAACTCAGAGGCGATAATTATTTTTAAAAATAACCATTGCAAGTAGTGAAGAAAAATTTGTTTTTAGTAGTTGTATTAATTGTTGGATTCATTTCTTCTGCATTTTTAGAAGAGGACGATCTTGCTAAATATATCATTAAGTATAAGTCGGAGTGGGGGAAGTCCTGTTTGCAATGTATAGAGTCGAAAGGAACGTACCGAGTTTATTTTAAAAACACCTATTCCGATAAGCTGGATATTAAAATTGGTGTTCAAGAAAAAGATAAAAAATGGAGAACTTTTCAACGATTGAATTTTGTACCTAAGGATACTATTGTTGCTTATGCGTGCAAGGGGACGGGTAAGTATATGATTTGGGCAAAAGCTTCTGATGATTCATCCACTGAATTACCTAAGGATGCAGAAATCAATCTGCAATATGGTAAATAATTAAAATTTCAATTCTCCTTCTACTCCCGTCCCAAACAAAGCAAAATCATATTTAATTGGATCCTTTGCATCCATTTTTCGTAACGCTTTAGTTAGTTCATCAACCGATTTCCAATCATTCTGTTGCCTATTTAGTAAGCCTAGTAAACGCGAAACATTTCCTGTATGAACATCTAATGGAATGTATAGTTCTGATGGATTAAATTGCTTCCAGATGCCAAAATCTACCCCGCGTTTGTCATTCCTTACCATCCATCGAAAAAACATTAACAGACGCTTGGCTGTAGAATTTTCTAACGGATTGCCGAAGTGTTTTTTACAATGATGATCTGGAGTGGTTTTGAGTAATTCATTTTTCCAGTGAGCTAAGGTTGCCGGTAGTTGATTAGGTTGATGGTGATGTAAAAAACTATTTTCGAGATTCCCATATTTTTGATAAATGGTTTGTAATTGCCTTATTAAAAAAATGGCATCGTCGCCATTAAAAGTACGATGAACAAATTTCTTAAAGGGTTTTAAATCGCTTGGTTTCGCTCGCGATATAAAGCTGAATGGGTCATTATCCATCAACGATAAAAACAATTTCGATTTATTGATGATCGTAATTCGTTGGCCCCATGCAAAGGTGGCTGCGAAAAAACCACTGATTTCTATGTCTTCCTTTCGTGTGAATGAATGTGGAATTAAAATCGGATCGTTTTCGATAAAATCAATACGATTGTATTTATCATGTTGTTGGTCTAAGTACGACTTGATTTCTTTCAGCTTCATTTGGCAAAAATAGGATTTACTTAAAAACACAAAGGTCCCGTTTAGAACGAGACCTGAGCGACACAGAAAAGCCAAAACAATTTTACTTTGTATATACAAAGCCCTTTACAAATACAAATGTATTGCATGGTTAAACAAGAAAAAGGGACATTTTTTTAATATTGATACACTAAAAAAGTAATTATTTTCAGGTATTATTCGATAAAAATTATTTAATTATTTGAATATCAGTAAATAATGAAAATTAAAATACTGATAAAAAGATACAATAAAAGCTGATATTTTAAATTTGATTATTTTAAATTTGCTGGATTGAAATAAAAAAGGCATCCCGAAAGATGCCTTTGAAATTATCTTCTTATTAACACATAAGTGCCATCTTTATTTAGGTGCAGAATATAATGTATCGTCGTTGGAGCGCTTTCATAGTTTCCAACACCTCCAGTGCTGCCAATTCCTCCGTAAGTGTAGGTTTGTCCAGTTTGCTCGTCGGTAACGCTAACAATTGTATTCGGATCTTGTTCCATAGAATCGCTATTAAAAGCGAAACCAAGATTCATTAAAAGTGCAATGATTAACTCTATCATAATTATTTTATCTCTTACAAAAGAAAGCAATATTTCCGATATTAAAAAGCATTATGAATGAAATTTTAAAAAATACACAAAGTTTTTTTGCTCGATTGAGGAGTCATGAAAAAAAATCATTTCGGCGGTTTTTAGAATTACATGAAGATGGAAGTTTAACGCAATCTAAATCGCTTAAATTATTTGACATTCTTAATATGGATAAAGAATTTTCTGAGGTCGATATTAAACAGAAGTTATACGGCCAATCTCAAGTGGAACATCGCACTTTTATAAAATTAGTGGAGCGATTTCGTGAAAAGATGTATGAGTCGAATTATTTGGATGTTAATCTTTATAGAGAGGATGTAAACTCTCCTTATTTTATGGGATTGATTGAAGCAAAAAAAATGATTGGTGTTTCTTACAGTATTGCTGCACGAGGAGTGGCTAACAAAGAGATGATTCGTATTCTTAAGCGTGGTATAATGCTATCAGAAAAATTTGAATTGTATGACGAGTGGATATGTTTTTTGAATTTGAAATTTTTGTTGAATGCTTCTTTAAATCCTGAAAATGATCCTGCATACTTAATGGATGAAATAAAAGAATTGCAGCTTCGAAAAAATACACTTATTGAAGCGCAGTATTTTGTATATAAACTTATTCGTTTGTTTCAAGATCAGTCATCAATACAAAATGATATTCGTCAAGACTTAAATACAGCAATTGAAAATTTAGATTTGAAAAACAATAAATATTTTAGTTGGAATGTGTATTACAATATATCACTTTTGAAAATCCAATTGTATCATATTGACGAAATGTACGATGCAGCGGAGAATTCACTTCGAGATTTGATCGGACATTTATTAACTCAACCATCGCTAAAACAATTTACAAGAATTGCAGAGGCTTATACTAATCTCGCTTCCACGCAAATGAGCAACTTTAAATTTAACGAAGCTTTAAAGAGTAATGAAGAAGCATTACGATTCCCTGGTTTGCGACCTGCTGATAGAAGTTATTATAAAGAATCATTGGTTTTTTTGAATATTTATCTAGGGAATTATTCTAAAAGTAATCAGGATTTAAAGGAAATTATTGCAGAGGATTTAATAGGGAATACGGAAGAGGAATTATCAAGAAGAAAATACCTGCTAGCGACTAATTTGTTTTTACAAGGCGAGTATAAAAAATCAAACTTCCAATTACAGGATACAAAAGAAATTGAAAATGAAAAGGAGGGGTGGAATATCGGAATCAGATTATTGCAGATTTTTTTAACACTGGAAACAGAAAAAATAAATCTTGCTGATCAACGAATTCAAAGTTTAAGAAAACATATCGAACGAACTTCAAAAACAAAGTCTGTTCGTAAACGCGATATCGTTACATTTCGAATACTTCGCCACCTAGCCATGAATGGTTTTGATTTTAAAGACACATGGCTCGATCGTAAAAAAGATTTTCTTTTATTACAGTCTGATAAACCTGAATATAAATGGATTCCAAGAAGTCATGAGGTCATTATATTTCACCAATGGTTTAAGGCTAAAGTGTACCATAAAAAATACCATCCTGATTTTTCAAAAATAAAATATTAGCTCGTTTTTTCTCCTTTAAAGTAATCGTCGCTGTCTTTAAACAAAGCATTGAAAGTAGTTAATGATCCGTAAATTCTTGTAAGGTATTGCTGCAAATTAATTTTATCTTCTTCTGTCAGTTTATCGTGCGCATTAATGCGTTGTTCCATAACTCTTAATCGGTCTCGTACCATTATGATTTTATTGAAAAAAACATCAATTGGAATTTCTTTTCCTTGCAGTCCTGTACTTCCTGGTTGTAGAATTATTTTACCTCCTGTCCACTTTGCGCCCATTGGCACTGTTTCCTGAATGTCACTGAATTTTTTAATGATATTAGTTAATGATTTTTCTACATCATACAAACTTACTAAATCAGTGTCGGGTTCAACTGCTTCAATGGTTTCAAGAGAAATATAAGTCTTTGCAACTTCTACCTGCCCCTTCTCTATAAATACAATTAAGTATGTGCGCGCCTTTACATTTATAATAACTCCTGATCCAAATTCTGGATGTCGAACACGAGAACCAATTCCTAATTCCATATTTTATTTTTTTGCTAATGTAGTTCAATCTGATAAAAAAAGACCCCCGATTTTCGAAGGTCTTGTAAAAACTAGTTCAGATGTAATTGTTAATTATTTTGCTTTTGCTAGTTCAATATTAAACAGGATACCCACTTCGTCACCTACAACCATTCCACCAAGTTCTGTTAAAGCACTCCATTTAAGACCATATTCCATACGTTTTATTGTGCCTTTTGCTTTGAATCCTGCTTTAGTATTGCCGTAAGGATCTTTAGCTGTTCCACCGTAAGTAACATCAAAAGTTACCTTTTTTGTAACACCCTTGATGATTAAGTTGCCTTCTAATTTATAGTTGTTACCAGTTGTCTTTTTGAAAGATGCACTAGTGAAAGTCATTGTTGGATATTTTGCAACATCAAAAAAATCAGGACTCTTCAAATGCCCGTCGCGCTGATTGCTATTGGTATTTATGGAGCCAACATTAACGCTAAATGAAATGGATGAATTGTTGAAGTCTGCACTAGGCGCATCTATTGTTCCTTCAAATCCTGAGAATGATCCTTCAACTTCTGAAATTACCATGTGAGATACAGAAAATTTTACATTGGAATGTGTGGGGTCAACGCTCCATTTAGTTTGAGCGGACGAAGCTAATCCGATTACGGTAGCTAAAAGAGATAAAATTATTTTTTTCATGATTAGTATTTTTACAAATATATGTATATACAACAATAGTTATGACATATTAAAGTAAAATATTAAACAAATAACTCAAAATCAATTTGTAAATTTTATTGAGTATCGATTTGGATGCTTTTCCCGCAATCGAAATGTCCTTTTGGACAGGATTTATAGCCATGTAATCCGCATGGTTTACAAGCTAAAAATTCTTTGGATTCAACAATTCTTGAATTGTCTGATAATGGGCCGAATCCGAAGTCAGGTGTAGTGGAGCAAAAGAAAGCCGTCACTGGTGCATTCATTGCTGAACAGATATGCAATGGACCAGAATCATTTACGAAGTTCATTCGTGCATCTTTCATTAAGGATGCACTTTGCATAAAATTTAATTGTCCACAGAGATTAATAAGTTGACTGCATTTGCTGGCTTCAATTATTTTGCTTCCTAACGCCGCATCTGTTTTGCCTCCTAAAATATAAATTGCATGCGATGGAAACTGAGCATGGTATTGCTCGATTAATTCAATCCATTTTTGAAAAGGCAGTTGTTTGGTGTACCAAATGCTTGCAGGCGCAATACAAATGTATGCAGTCGACTGATATTTTTCTACTACTTTAAAATCGCCTTCCGACGGAAACAATACCGGGCG
>Ga0114967_10002251_pt1 | contig 16175 bp, 13 predicted proteins | sample M_130628_MF_Meta_FD_92639 | JGI IMG/M metagenome (GOLD analysis project Ga0114967, IMG submission 92639) | Freshwater microbial communities from Lake Montjoie, Canada to study carbon cycling - M_130628_MF_MetaG | ecosystem: Environmental > Aquatic > Freshwater > Lake | place: Lake Montjoie... | reverse complement strand
TCGGACGTGCCGCTGATCGACCGCATCGCCATCACCACCATCCGTGGCCTTGCCATGGATGCCGTGCAGCAGGCCAACAGCGGCCATCCCGGCGCGCCGATGGGCCTGGCCACCGTGGGCTACTCGCTCTGGCAGGACGCGCTTGTCTACGACCCCGCCGCGCCGCGATGGGCGAACCGTGACCGCTTCGTCCTCTCCAACGGCCACGCGTGCATGCTGCTCTACTCGCTTCTTCACCTGGCAGGCGTCGCCGAGACCGATGCCGCCGGGAAGCCGACCGGCCGTGCCGCCGTCACGCTCGATGACATCCGCGCGTTCCGTCAGGTGAATTCGCGCACGCCGGGCCATCCAGAATTCGGCGTGACCCCCGGCATCGAGACCACCACCGGTCCGCTGGGGCAGGGGCTCGCCAATTCCGTGGGCATGGCGATTGCCGGCAAGTTCCTCGCGGCGCGCTACAACAAGCCGGGCTTCGAGCTCTTCGACTACCACACGTGGGCCATCTGCGGCGACGGCTGCCTGATGGAAGGCATCTCCCACGAGGCCGCCAGCGCCGCAGGCCACATGCGCCTCGGCAACCTCTGCTGGATCTTCGACAACAACCGCATCACCATCGACGGCAGCACCGACCTGGCGTGCTCGGACTACGTCACCGCGCGTTTCCACGGTTATGGCTGGAACGTGCAGCACGTGAAGGACTGCAACGACGTGCACGCGCTCGACGCGGCCTACGCGAATGCGCGTTCCACCACGGGTCGTCCCACCATCATCATCGTGGACGGCAACATCGGCTGGGGTTCGCCCGAGGTCCAGGACAAGTCCAAGGCCCACGGCGAGCCGCTCGGTGCGGAAGAGCTCGACCGCACCAAGGGCGTCTATCGCTGGCCCACGGAGCCCCGGTTCCTGGTGCCCGCCGGCGTGCACGAGCGCTTCGCCGAGAAGATGGGTGCGCGCGGCGCCACGGCGCGCGCTGCATGGGATGCGAAGTGGGCGGCGTACCGCACCGCGCACCCGGAACTTGCCGCGGAACTCGAGACGCTCTGGCGCGGCGACCTGCCGGCGGGATGGGACGCCGGGCTGAAGGCGTATCCCGCCGACCCCAAGGGCGATGCCACCCGTTCCTCGGGCGGCAAGGCGCTCAACGCCATCATGGAGCGCGTGCCGTGGATGATGGGCGGCAGCGCCGACCTCTCGCCGAGCAACAAGACGCTCCTCAAGGGCGCGGGCACGTTCAACGCGCCGGAGTTCGGCGGAAGCTACGACGGCCGGAACATGCATTTCGGCATCCGCGAGCACGCCATGGGCGCCATCGTCAACGGCATGGTGCTCTCCGGCATCCGTGCCTTCGGCGCGGGCTTCCTGATCTTCGCCGACTACATGCGCACGCCGATGCGCCTGGCGGCGCTGATGCGCATCCCGTCGCTCTGGGTGTTCACGCACGACTCGATCGGCGTCGGCGAGGACGGCCCGACGCACCAGCCGATCGAGCAACTTGCGGGCCTCCGTGCGGTGCCGAACCTGGCGGTGTGGCGCCCCTGCGATGCCAACGAGGTCAACGAGGCCTACCGCTGGGCCATGGAATCGCGCCACACGCCGAGCATCGTGGCGCTCACGCGCCAGAACGTGCCCACGCTCGACCGCACGCGCTGCGCCCCGTCCGCGGGTGCGCAGCAGGGCGGCTACGTGCTCCTCGACCCGGCCGACGGCAAGGCGCCGGAGGTGATCCTCATCGGTACCGGCAGCGAGGTCTCGCTCTGCGTGGAAGCCCATGCCAAGCTTGCCGAGCGCGGCATCCCGGCGCGCGTGGTGAGCATGCCGTGCACGCTGGTCTTCGACCGGCAGCCGCAGGCGTACCGCGAATCCGTGCTTCCGCTCTCGGTCCGCGCGCGCGTGGCCGTCGAGATGGGCAGTGCCCTCGGCTGGGGCGACTACGTGGGCCTCGACGGCCGCGTGATCGCCATGCGCAGCTTCGGCGAGAGCGGCCCGGCTCCCAAGATCATCGCGCACTTCGGCTTCACGGTCGATGCGGTGGTCGAGGCGGCAGTGGCAGTGCGTACGAAATAGGTGCCAGGAACGCCTGTCCCTCTTTTGTTGGCCCCCTGCGTGGTGCCTTGGTTCCTCGTTGCTCGACCGCGCCCCTTCGCTGTGCGCGGGACCCCTGCGTCGCGGACGTCCTCGCTCCACCAGGTTGCGCTCGGACTCCGCGAAGACGGGCTCGGCACGTGGGGCGACCTGGGCGAGGATGACCATCTGCGCGTGCCTCGCCGTATTCGAGGCCGCTGTGCAGGGATCCCGTGCTCGCTGCGGGGCGCTCGCGGGACGTGGTAGTCACGTGGTGGTGACGCGGTAGTCACGTGACAGTGACGGAGCAGTGATGCTGCGGTGACGCCGTGGAGTGATGTCGTTCGCCCGCTTACGCGCGCTCGCGGTAGGAACCGTCTTCGGTGCTCACGATGATCTTCTCACCGGTGGTGATGAAGGGCGGCACGCGGGTCTTGAGGCCGGTCTCGCACGTGGCTTCCTTCAGCTGGTTCGTGGCGGTAGCGCCCTTGATGCCCGGGGGCGTGTCGGTGATGGTCAGCGTGACCGTCAGCGGCATTTCCACGGAGATCGGCTTGCCATCGCACCAGAGGACAACCACCTGGTTGTTCGGCAGGATGTAGAGCGGAAGCTCGCCGACGAATTCCTTCGACAGCTCCACCTGCTCGTAGGACTCGAGGTCCATGAACGTGTGCTTGCCGCCCTGTTCGAACAGGTACTCCATGGGCCGGCGGTCGAGGTCGACCTGCTCGACTTCCTCACCGGAGCGGAGGCGCTTCTCGATGATCGTGCCGTTGTTCAGGTCACGGATCGTCACCTGGATGAACGCGCGGAGGTTGCCGGGGGTCCGGTGCTCGAGCTTGGTGATCAGGTACAGCTTGTTGTCAAGCTTGATGCCCATGTTGGAACGCAGGTCGGTCGACTTCACGCGGAGTGCTCCTTTGGAGGGGGAGGGAGGAGGATAGCGAGGCGGCCGAATCCGGCCGGGAGGCGCCGTGCGGCCGTCAGGGGCCCGAAATCTTGGGAAATGCACTCGCTCGCCCGGGATCTTCGTGAACTGGTCGAATCGGGGGGCCGTACCACCGGTGTTCAGCAAGGGGCGGCGGCAGGGAACAAGGGGCCTGAGGCCTGGGAGGGCCTCAGGCGAGGCGGGCAGGGGGCAGGGGGCAGGGTGGGCAGCCAATGGCGCGCCGGGTGGATCGAAAACCACCAAGAAAGAGATACCCCCCAAAGAAATACCCCCAAGTCTGTGAGGACCTGGGGGCGGAGGGAGGGAAAAGGGCTTTGTAGGTCACGCTGCGGGCAGCGTGCGGGGGACGGGTGAACTGCAGGCAGTCACCAGGTCCCTCGGTCGTGAGTTTGGAGTTCGGTTGGGGAGCGCTTTCGCGCCCTCAGCCTTTCTCCTCCATGACAGACGGAATCTAGCCCTCGAATGCATCATGGGAAGTAAAGGTTTTTGATTTGTTCCCCAATTGTGCTTCCGCGGTGCCTTGAGACGTGCCTTGGATCCGGTAACAATGGCCTCGGAGCGCGTCCGCCGCGGATGGGGCGGTCCGCCCCACTTACACTCACGTTCTCAATGACCTGCAGCCCCCACCGATGCCTGATCGCTTTCGCGCTCGCACTCTGCGTTGCCCCGGCGGAGCTCGCCGGTGGCCAGACCCCGCCAGCCACGTCGGCGCCCGTTGCCCCGCCGGTGGACACCTCGGGGGTGATTGATGCGCTGCCGCCGATCTCCGTCGAGCCGCCGGTGCTCGACCTCGGTTTCATGGCTCCGCGCGCGGGCGGCAAGGGCACCGTGGTACTGAAGAACACCGGTGACAAGCCGCTCACCATCGCTGCCGTGACCCCAAGCTGCAAGTGCACCACCACCAGCAACCTGGCGGGAACCGTCCTCAAGCCGGGCGAGTCTGCGCCGCTGGAAGCCGCGCTCGAAGGCGCCGCGATGCCGCAGACGCACCGCGCCAGCATTCGCGTGCTCGTCGACGGTTACGCCAAGGTGATCGAGATCCAGCTGCGCGGCGAGACCGCCATGCCGGTCCGTGCTGTCCCGGCCATCATCAATGCCGTGGAGAACAAGCCGCGCCAAGGTCGCTTCATCGTCGAGAGCGTTGACAAGAAGCCCTTCACCGTCTGCGCCATCGGCGGTCGGGTGCCGGAGTTCATCGGCTTCAACCGAGGGGACGCACCGCGCGCCCAGTACCTGGTGAAGTTCGACCTCGACACGTGGGGGTCTGATTTCCCGGCCTACCTGGCCATCGAGACCGATCGCGCCGATTGCCCGGTCTTCGATGTCTGGGTCCGGAGCGAGCGCACCATCCCGAATTCCGCGTTCCGCATGAAGGACTACCGCGTCAACGGTGGCCGCATCGACGTCGGCGGCAGCGTGGATGCCTCGCTGGAGATGGACGATCCCGGCGAGGAGATCATTGCCGTGGAGAGCCTCTCGCCCGAGCTGCAGGTGCAGATGCTCGGCCAGAAGGTGGACGGCAAGCTCCGCAAGGTGAGCGTTCGGATCACGCCGAAGAGCCCTCGGGAGGGTCTGCTCTACGGACAGATCAAGCTGTATGGCCGCGAGAAGGAGCAGACCCTTGTCTTCTTCGCCTCCGTGCGCCCGAAGGCAGCCACCGGCTGCGATGGCTGCAACCCGGTCCAGGGCCCGCCGGCGAAGAATCCGCCCCCGATGCCCGTTGAGCCGCCGGCGTCGTCGATGCCGGAGGAGCGCGCCGCTCCCGCGGGCGCATCTCCGCGCTGATCGCGCCCTGCTGGAAACCGTCAGGAGAAACGCATGTCTGATCCAGGAATCGCCGCAGCTGCGGCCGCTGCCACGCCGCTTCGCACTGCTGACCGCGTCGCCGCGGTGGAGGCGATCGTGTCCGCGCACGGGGAGTCGAGCCGATCGGCGGCCGTTGCCGGCGTTGCGCGTGTCGCGGATCGATGGACCGCCGGGGACGGCGACGCCGCTGCCTTCGCCGCCTTCTGCGCCACGCACCACGTGGCCAATGCGGCCGAGCGCACCCGTCTCCTGGCGCGCCTCGAGGAGACGCTCCGCCAGATCGGCGGTCACCTCTACGAGATGCGCCGCTCGCTTCGACGCTGGAACGACCTCGCGGGCGACGAATTCCCGGGTGTCGACGACGTGATCGCGTCCTTCGATCCGGCGCCCGACCTCTCCGACCAGCTCTACCGCCAGAAGGTGGCGTTCATCGCGCTCCTCAACTTCGAGCGCCCGGACCTGCGCGCCATGCTCGGGCACGGCAGTGCCTGGAACACCGAGGAGTGGGCCGCCGCGCGCGTTGCGCAGCAGTTCGGCCCGCGCATTCCCGCGGAACTCGCGGACCACGCCCGGCGCGTCGGGCACGAGGCGCAGAACTTCGTCGCCAAGTTCCACGTGCCGGTCGGCACGATGGTCGATGCCAAGGGCAAGCGCTGGTTCGAGCCCGATCGCGCGCTGCTGGCGCACTGGCTGGTGCGCGAGGAGATCAAGGCCGGTTACGGCGACCCGGACGGCCTCGACAAGCAGCACGCCCTCATGTGGGTCATGGCACGCCACATCGACGGCACGATCCCGCGCGCCGTCATGGAGCGCCGCACCGCCGGTGCCGCGTGGGACCCTGCGCAGAACACCGTCGGCGGCGTCGCCGTGCAGGCCGAGGACACCGTGGGCCCTGAGCGCTACCGGCACATCCTCGAGCACCACGCGGTGGCCGCGCGCTTCGACCCCATGTATCCCGAGGCGCCCACGGCCATCGCGCGCAAGTTCGACCTCGCGCGCGAGATCCCGGAGGCCGACGTCGAGCGGCTCCTCATCGACCTGCTCGACCACCCGGTGCGCGCGCCGCTCGCTGCGTTCCTCCGCGCCCGCCTCGGGCGTGCGCTCGAGCCGCAGGACATCTACTTCGAGGACGTGGCGGAATCGAAGCCCGCCGCCGAGATGAACGCCGCCGTCAAGGCGCGCTTCGCGGACGAGCACGCCTTCCAGGCGGCGCTGCCGCAGGTGCTCCGCGAGCTCGGCTTCCCGGCCGACGAGGCGGACTTCCTCGGCACCCGCATCAGCGTCGAGATCGCCAAGGGTTCCGGGCACGCCATGCGGCCCATGCTCCCGGGCTACGGCGCGTGGCTGCGCACCAATCGCCTGAAGGACGAGCTCGGCTGGGACGGCTTCGACACCGCCATGCACGAGCTCGGCCACAACCTGGAGCAGCTCTACAGCGCGTTCTGGGCGCCGCGCCCCGCGCTGCAGAACGTGCCGAACACGGCGTGCACGGAGGCGTTCGCCTTCCTCTACCAGTCGCTCGCCAAGCGCGTGCTGGGGATCGAGGACACCGCCGACGCGCAGCGCGCCCGCGACATCGACGCCATCGCCACCATGCTGGCCGCCCGCCAGATCGCGGGCCCCAGCCTGGTGGAGCTCCGCATGTGGCGCTGGATCTACGCGAACCCCGGCGCCACGCCCGCCGCGCTCCGGGACGCCACGCTCGCGATCGCCGCCGACGTCTGGACCCGCCACTACGAGCAGGACTTCGGTCCCGACCACACGCGGATCCTGGCTGCGTACCAGCACATGGTGGGGCACCCGCTCTACCTGGCCGACTACACGCTCGGACACGTCATCAGCCACCAGGTGCGATCTCACATGGAGGGCAAGGACCTCGCTGCCGAGACCAAGCGCATCTGCTCCATCGGGCGCGTGACGCCCGACCTCTGGATGCGTCGCGCCGTCGGCGCGGGCATCGACGTGGCGCCGCTTGCCGCGGATTGCGCGGCGGCGCTCGGGAGGATCGGCCGGTGACGCGCCGCGGTGTCGCAACGCTGCTGGCAACTGCAGCACTGGCGCTCGCCGGCTGCGAATCGCCGCGCTACGAGACCAACTGGAATCGCATCCACGCGGGCATGACGCGCGCGGAGGTCGAGTCCATGCTCGGCCAGCCTTCGTCCACGTACGTTCCGCCGCCCGCGGACCCGAACGCGGACCGACGCCGCAGCCCGGCGCGCGGCGAGCGCTGGCAGTACGGCGACACGCTCTCGAGCTTCGGCACGCGCGCGATGTTCCCTGACGAGGCCGATGAGCGCGCGTGGTGCGTGTTCTTCGGGCCGGACGGCACCGTCAACGGCTTCCGCCCGGCATCCTGGGCAACCAACGCGCGCTCCAAGGATCCGGTCGATGCGCCGGCACAGGCTCCCGCCGCGGTGCCCGCGCGCTGAGCCCGCGCCCGATCTGCCGCAATATCACCGTGGCCCGGAACAGCCAGCGCGTTCACTCGGCTGCGGGGCGTCGCATGGCAAGCCAGAGGAGACCGATGCCCGGCCCAACCAGCATCGCCAACGGGGAAGCAATGGGCAGCAGGCTGAGCCATGCAGCGGCTCCCTTTGCGCGCGGTGCTGCGGGTGCGGTCGCAGGCGCCGAAGCGGCGGATGCCGGAGCGGTGGCGGAGGGCGCCATCGGTGCCGGTGCTGCAGCGGGTGGGGGCGGTGGCGGCTGCTCAGGAGCCTGGGGCACTTCCGGCTCGCTCGGTGCCTCCGGCTCGGGAGCCTCGGCGGGAAGCCGTGGCTCGTTGGGATCGCGTGCGAGGTTCTCGCGCGCGTTGTCGAGGCGCCCGGGCCGAAGCTGCGGCCGCTCGATCAGCCTGCTTGGGGCAGGGTTCTGTGGCGTGGGTGCGGGCGCCTTGGCCGGCGGTGTCTGCAGCAGGTGGATGGCGAGGATGGCAGCGATCACCATCCGTGCACCCTACCACCGCGCTCCCTGCGTCGGAAGTCCGTGTCTTCCCCCGCGCGCCTGCAACGCCGTGGCCGCGTCTCCCCCACGCCAAAAACACGACGCGGGACGCATGTGCGTCCCGCGTCGGGAGATTCACGTGGTCTCGGCCCACGGGCGGCCGATCGCGGTTCAGACGGCCGCAGCCATCTTTTCCGCCTTCTTGCGCGCATCGTCGAGGGTGCCGACGTACATGAACGCGCTCTCCGGCAGGCTGTCGCCTTCGCCGTTGCAGATGCGCTCGAAGCTGTCGATCGTCTCCTCGAGGCTGGTGGTGACGCCGGGCAGGCCGGTGAACACCTCGCCAACGTAGAACGGCTGGCTGAGGAAGCGCTCGAGCTTGCGGGCGCGGGACACCGCGAGCTTGTCCTCTTCGCTGAGCTCATCGACGCCGAGGATGGCGATGATGTCCTGCAGGTCCTTGTACCGCTGCAGGATGCCCTGCACGCGGCGCGACACCTTGTAGTGGCGCTCGCCGACGATCTGCGGATCGAGGATGCGGCTCGTGGACGAGAGCGGATCGACGGCGGGGTAGATGCCCTTCTCGGCGATCTTGCGCTCGAGCACGATGAACGCGTCGAGGTGGGTGAACGTGGTGGCCGGCGCCGGGTCGGTCAGGTCGTCGGCGGGCACGTAGATGGCCTGCACGGACGTGATGGCGCCGTCCTTCGTCGAGGTGATGCGCTCCTGGAGGGCGCCCATCTCCGTGGACAGGGTCGGCTGGTAGCCCACGGCGCTCGGCATGCGCCCGAGCAGTGCGGACACCTCGGAGCCGGCCTGCGTGAAGCGGAACACGTTGTCGACGAAGAGCAGGGTTTCCTTGCCGCTCTTGTCGCGGAAGTTCTCTGCCATGGTCAGCGCGCTGAGCGCGACGCGCAGGCGGGCGCCCGGCGGCTCGTTCATCTGGCCGAACACCATGGCCACCTTGTCGAGCACGTGCATCTTCTTGCCGCTCGCGTCGGTGTACTCGGCTTCCTGCATTTCCAGCCACAGGTCGTTGCCCTCGCGGGTGCGCTCGCCGACGCCGGCGAACACCGAGTAGCCGCCGAAGTTGCGGGCGACGCGCGCGATCATCTCCTGGATCACGACGGTCTTGCCGACGCCGGCGCCGCCGAACAGGCCGATCTTTCCACCGCGGACGAAGGGGCAGAGCAGGTCGATGACCTTGATGCCGGTCTGCAGGATCTCGGTCTTCGGGTTGAGGTCGGCGATGGTCGGGGCCGTGCGGTGGATGGGCGCGACGTCCTTGGTGTTGACCGGGCCGCGCTCATCGACCGGCTGGCCGAGGAGGTTGAACACGCGGCCGAGGACGCCTTCACCCACGGGCACCTTCACCGGCGAGCCGGTGTCGACGCACGCGGTGCCGCGGCGCAGGCCGTCGGTGGATGCCAGTGCCACGCAGCGGACCTGACCGCCGCCGAGGTGCTTGGCAACCTCGCCGACGAGCGTCTGCTTCTGGCCGTTGAGCTCGAAGTCGACCGTGACCGCGTTGAAGATCTCGGGGATCGCGTTCTCGGGGAATTCGGCGTCGAAGGTCGAGCCGATGACCTGCTTGATCGTGCCAGTGCTGGGCATGTTTCGGTGGCTCCGTCTGGAGTCGTGCGGCGTCAGGGTTGAAGGGCCGGTCGCGCCGCGGCGGCAGGCCCGTCTGGAAAGTCCACGCCCCGTGGCGAGCACGGGGGTCGGGGATGATAGTGGGAAGCCCTGTCGGCGGCGGCCTGCGGGACAGGCCCCCTCGCCGGGATTCTGGACCGCCATCAGGGCCTCAGGGGGCTGGCTGCGAGGGGCTTGAGGGGGCTTGGGCCGGGGAGGCGGGGGCCGCGGTCTCGCGTGGCCTCGCCGGCTGGTCCGTCGGTCGTTGGACCGCCGGGGGTTCCTTGGCATCCGGTGGCACGGCCGGGTTTCCGCCGGATGCCGGTGCCGCGTTGCTGTAGGCGCCGTAGCGAATCGCCTCGCCGTTGCGTGGTCGCAGCGTGGTGATGTCGATTCCGGGGTCCGGCGCAATGTGCTGCGTCGATGCCTGGTAGCCGAAGGGCGCGCCGATGGCGTCCCACGCCAAGGGAAGTTCCACCGAGTACCACAGGTTGTCCGCCAACGTCACCGCGGTCGACGGGATGCGATCGGGATGGGGGCTGAACTTGGCCAGGGTTCCGGGGAACCAGAATGCAAGGCACTTGTCGATGACCACGCCCTCGACGGTGCCGGCGCTCTCGGGGATGGAGTAGATCGCCGCCGTCGGATTCACGACGGTGGCCCGCGAGAGCACCACGTCGCGTGCATTCACGAGCTCGAGCAGCTGCCCCGGATTCTCGAAGAGGCAGCGGTCGATGCGCAGCTGTTCGACGGGCGGTGCCGCTGCACGGTCGCCCCCGGGGCAATCGGTGCCGATGCGCACGCCGGTCTGGACGACCTTGTTGAAGGAGCATCCCGTGACGGAGATCTGGCCGGAGCGCCCCTCCACCTTGACTCCGAACGACTGAGACAGGGTCGTCGACGGCACCATCATCAGGCCGCGCACCAGCACCCGGCGTGCATCGACGATCTCCACCGCCGCGTCGTTCCATCCGTCGACACGCACCTGGTCCACGGTCACGTCGCTTGCGTTCCGCACGCGCACCGCGTCCTGGCCTGCATGGATGTGCCCGGTGGTCACCGTGCAGTTGCGGATCGTGAACTGCGCCTCGAAGAGCCCGCCGGTGCCATCGGCATTGCTGCCATCCACCACCACGGCCGCTCCCAGCGGATTGAGGAACATGATGTTCTCGACGACGACGTGCTTCGGCCGCACGAAGACCCAGCCGTCCGGGTCGGCTCCGACGGCCGCCGGCACCGGATCGCGGCTCCGCAGGAAGATGGGCCGGTCCGCGGTCCCGTGCAGGTCGGTGATCACCTGCGGCATGTGGAAGCCGGCCGGGAAGATCACTTCGTCCCCGGGTCGGATGTCCTCGATGAGGTGCTGCCAGATCTGCCCTGGCTGGACCAGGAACTGCCTCGCCCCCTCGAGGTAGGGCTTCGGCATGGTTCCCGTGTTGTTGCCGCGGTTGCGCGGCGCGGCGCCCGCGTTCGGGAGGAACGGGGGCTGGATCGCCGGGCCGCCCTTGTCCGCGCCCTTGCCCGCAGCGTTGGTGCCACGGGAAGGCGGAGCGCCCTCGCGGCCCGTTTGGTCGGCAGCCGGGGGAGGCGGCGATTGCGCAGCGGACGTCGTCGGACAGGCAAGCCCTGCCGCGAGCATCAGCGAGGCGAGGCTCCGTGTCCATCCGAGTGGTTGGGGTCGATTCATGCGATTCTCCCTCCGTATTGCGGGTCGTCGCGGATGCGTCGCATCGGGTCCGGCATCGTGGTTCGCAGGAGCAGGGACTCGGGGGCCAGGTCGATGGTCGTGGGCACCAGTTCCGCCGGCAGGAGCACCGTGTCGCCCGCACGCAGGTGAATGGGTCGGTGTCCCTCGGATTCCATCACGGCCTCGCCGCGCACCAGCATGAGTACCATGGGCGCGTGGTCGGTGATGCACTCCATCGGAGCGGCATCTCCGGAGGGCGAAGCCTCGACCGCCTCGATCTCGAAGTGTTCGTTGGCGCAGAGCACGGCCGCGCGGAGGCCGTCGCTCCAGAGGGCGTCGCTGCGAGCGAGGTTCGTGATGGGCCGTTCCGGAAGTCGTTGCGTGGCACCGAAGAGGATGCACTCCATCGCCTGCTCCACGTGGAGCGGACGTGCAGGATCGTTGCGGTTCCAGTCGAAGACGCGGAAGGTCGTGTCGCTCGGGGTCTGCACCTCGGCCACCAGCACGCCGGTCCCCAGGGCATGGCAGAGCCCGCTCTCGAGCGGGATGCAGTCGCCCACGGAGACGGTCTCGCGATGCAGCATGTCCACGACGGTGCCCTCCGCGATGGCGCGGCGGAACTGCTCGGGAGAGACGTGCTCGCGTACGCCGCGGTAGATCGATGCGCCGGGTTCGGCGTGGAGGACGAGCCACGCCTCGGTCTTCAGGTGCGCGCCCGGATGCGCCGCGGCGTAGGCGGCGGTCGGGTGCACCTGCACCGACAGGTTTTCCGCAGCATCGAGGTACTTCACGAGCAGCGGGAACCGATCGCCAGCCGCCCGAGCTCGACCGAGCATCGCAGCCCGATGCTGCCCGATCAGGTGGTTCAGCGAGTCGCCGCGGAACGGCCCATCGGCAACCTGCGAAACCCCGTCTGCCACTGGAGGAGCAAGGTCGGCGACCTCCCAGCTCTCGCCGATCGGTGTGCCCGGAGGCAGCGGCTTGCCGAGGCGCTCGAGCGAGCGGCCTCCCCAGGCGCGGGGTTTCAGGATCGGGGTGAGGCGAAGCGGAGGCAGCGGCATGGGTCCACGGTACCGCGCGGTGCGGAACGTCTCAGAGGGTCATTCCCGTGATCTTGCCGTCGAAGACCAGCTTTCCATCGACCACGCCCTGGCAGTGGGAGACGAAGCGCCGCCGATTCCACTCAAGCAGGTTCGCCAGGAGCAGCAGCCGGTCGCCCGGCACCACCTGTCCTCGGAAACTCACTTCGTCGCAGCGCGTGAAGCCGAGGAACCCCTTCACCCGGCCGCTCTTGGTGTTGAGGAAACTTGCCATCTGTGCCGCGGCCTCGATCATGAGGACGCCCGGCAGGAGCGGGCGGCCAGGGATGTGTCCCGGTACCCAGAACTCGTCGTCACGCACCAGCTTCTGTCCCACGCCGGCCGTGAACTCGGCGTTGTGCCACAGCACGCCGTCGCATTGGCGCATGTGCCCGGTCTGGGGCAGGTCGGCATCGAGGGCATCGGCGCCGAACCGCACCTGTGAGATGTCGATGGAATCGAGGTCAACGACGAATTCGGTGGCCACGGCAGAGGTCTCCGGGATCGGTTCAGGCAGGGATTCGGAGATGATAATGTGGCCTTTGGCGGTCCGTGGAGGATTTGAACCCCATTTGGAGCGTTGCAGGCACGGTATTTTTGGCAGATCTGTCAGCCAAACCCCATCCCCCCGGGTACGCTGTACGCATCGCAGCCCCGTCCGGCGGCTCTGATCATCGATGACCCCCGTCGCCACTCGCGGCGGACACCCCCCACGACCCCTTCCAGAGGAGAACACACATGGATGCATACGAGCGCATGAAGAAGCTCATCGCGGAGTGCGATGACGACATCAAGAAGGCCATTGGCGGCAACAAGGCTGCGGGCACCCGCGTCCGCAAGACCATGCAGGAGATCAAGGAGTGCGCCCAGTCCGTTCGGCAGGCGGTTCTGAACCTCCGCGATGCGTCCGAGGGCGGCCAGGCCTGAACGGGCCTCGGCAGGATTCCTGCCTGAGAACGTGAACCATCCCTGACGCGCCCCGTGCGGGCGCGTCAGGCGTTTTTCGGGACCTGCTTGGCGATCGGCAGGATGTCGCGGAACAGGGGATGCGAGGCATCCCCAAGCAGCTCGTACATCGACGAGAGCGTGCCGGTGGGCAGGGCACCTGCGCGTTCCATGCGCCGGAACGCAGGATCAACCTGGTCGGGCTGACCGGCGGAGATGGCGTCGGTCACGTGGAAGACGGTCCAGCCGGCGGCCACCAGGTCGAGCACCGACTGCAGCACGCAGACGTGGGCCTCCACGCCGCAGACGAGCACCGTGGGACGCCGCTGCGTCCGCAGCGTGGCGCGCACGCCGTCGACCAGCGCGCTGAAACGGGTCTTCTCGATCACCTCGGCGGTGGCGGGCAGCGCGTTGCGCACCGTGGCCACCGTGGGACCGAGCCCGCGCACGTACTGCTCGGTGCAGATCACCGGAATGCCCATGATTCCCGCGGCCTGTGCAAGCAGTGCGCAGTTGGCCTCCACGCGCGGCGCGGCGGCGATGGTTGGCATGAGCCGCTCCTGGACGTCGATGACGAGGAGGGCAGTGGATTCCGGGCGGAGTCGTGGGAGTGCCATGGTTCGGGGCCCGGAGGGGTTTGATGTTGCTGGGGGCGGTTCAGACGCGCAGGCTCGGCTCTTCGCCAAGCGCCTGGCGATAGCGCGCGCGCACGGGTTCCACCACGTTGGCGATGAACGCATCCACCTGCGCGGGCGCGCGGCCGATGTACGCGGAGGCGTCGAGCAGGGTCTCGAGGTCCATGCCGGCGAACATCGGCTCGGTGCGCAGGCGCGCGAGCAGGTCGTTCGGCTTGCCTTCGCTCTTCACCGCGTGCGCCGCGGCCTGGCTGTGGCGGCGGATCACCTCGTGCGTCTCCTGACGGTCGGCGCCACGCTTGGTGGCGGCCAGGAGGATGTCCTCGCTTGCCATGAAGGGAAGCTCGGCGTCCAGGTGCGCGCGGACCGTCGCCTGGTGGACCACCAGGCCGCCGAGCACGTTCGCCATGATGTCGAGTGCGCCGTCGAGCGCCAGGAACGCTTCCGGCAGCGAGAGGCGCCGATTGGCGCTGTCGTCGAGCGTGCGCTCGAACCACTGCGTGGCGGCGGTGTCGAGCGCGTTGCCCGAGAGGTTCATCACGAAGCGCGCCAGCCCGGTGGCGCGTTCGCAGCGCATCGGGTTGCGCTTGTAGGCCATGGCGCTCGAGCCGATCTGGTCCTTCTCGAAGGGCTCCTCCACCTCCTTGAGGTTGGCGAGGAGGCGCAGGTCGTTGCAGCACTTGTGGATGGCGGCAGCGGCAACGGCCAGGCTCGAAAGGACCTGCGCATCGACGAGCCGCGGGTACGTCTGCCCGCACACCGCCCAGGTCTGGCCCGCGGGCCAGCCGAGCTTGGCGGCGAAGCGGCGCTCCAGTTCCTCCACCTTGGCGGCATCGCCGCCGAAGAGTCCCAGGTACGAGGCTTGCGTGCCGGTGGCGCCGCGCAGCCCGCGCAGGCGGAGGCCGGCGATGCGCATCTCCACTTCCTGCAGCGCAATGGCAAGATCCTGCGCCCAGAGCGTGGCGCGCTTGCCCACGGTGGTGGGCTGCGCCGGCTGGTAGTGCGTCCATCCGAGCGTCGGCAGGCTGCGGTGCGTGGCGGCGAACGAACCGGCGCGGTCGATCGCCCGCGCCAGCTTCTCCGCCACGATCTGCAGCGCATCAAGCATCACCAGCGTGTCTGCGTTGCAGACCACGTCCTGGCTGGTGGCTCCCAGGTGGATGATGCCGCGCGCGCCCGGGGCGGCGTCGCCGAAGGCGTGCACGTGCGCCATCACGTCATGGCGCAGGCGCGCCTCGTGCGCCTCCGCGGCGGCGAAGTCGATGTCATCGAGGTGCGCGCCGAGTTCCTTGACCTGCGCCGCGCTCACCGGCAGGCCCAGCTCGTGCTGCGCCTCGGCGAGCGCCAGCCAGATGCGGCGCCACGTGCCGAACTTGCGCCGCGCGCTCCAGGCCGCGCGCATGCGCGGGCTCGCGTTGCGGGATTCGAGCGGCGACCGGTAGCCCCCGTGGACGTCGGTTTCGTTGGTTGCGGCGTGCGTCACGCGGGGAATCGTAGTGCGCGGGCGGGGTGCCCGTGCGTTGCGCTGCGTGCCCGTTCGGGGGCGCTCAGCGCTTGGTGCCCAGGCGGTTTTCCTTGCCGGCCAGCAGGCGCTCGATGTTCGGGCGGTGCTTCCACACCACGAGCAGCGCCACGCCGCCCGTCACGATGATGGCCGGCAGCGCGTGCCGGATGGGAAGTTCGCCGTCCGGCGTCCCTTCGCCGGTGCGGATTGCCGCGGCGGCGGCCACCGTGAGCGGAATCGAGATCGCCGCTGCCATGCTCGCGATGCTCATGTACCGCGTGGCGGCGAGCAGCACCGCCCACAGGCCGATGGCAACGAGGAGCGGCCCGGTCAGCGTGGGCCACACCGCAAGCATCGCGCCGCTGCCGGTGGCCACGCCCTTGCCGCCCTTGAAACCGACGAACGGGCTGAACATGTGGCCGAGCACGGAAGCGATGGGCATGAGGAGCCAGCACCACATGTCCGCAGGCGCCACTTCGTCCGCGGGCTTGCCGAGGATCCCCGCCATCGCGCCCGCCGCGAGGACCGGCGCCGCGCCCTTGATGGCGTCGAGCACGTAGACCAGGACGCCCCACTTCCACCCGAGCGCACGCCCCACGTTGGTGGCGCCGATGTTGCCGCTGCCCACCGTGCGCAGGTCGATGCCGCGCAGGCGCGCCACGATCGGGCCGAACGGGATGCTTCCGCAGGCGAAGGCGACCAGCGCCGCAACCGACCAGTGCATGGCGGTGAACATGGTGCGGATCCTAGGAAACCACGCCGGTTCGCGCGTTCAGACCACCACCGACTCGGAGCCCTCGTTGCTCGGCGCGGGCTCCGGCGTCCGGCCATCGCCGAACCCGGTGCCGATGGCGCGGGCCGCCTCGATGAGCGGATGGTTCGGCGGCACCAGGCGCTGCTTGCCGGCCGCGTGCAGCAGGTCGACGTCGCCGAAGAC
>Ga0114967_10002250_pt1 | contig 16189 bp, 17 predicted proteins | sample M_130628_MF_Meta_FD_92639 | JGI IMG/M metagenome (GOLD analysis project Ga0114967, IMG submission 92639) | Freshwater microbial communities from Lake Montjoie, Canada to study carbon cycling - M_130628_MF_MetaG | ecosystem: Environmental > Aquatic > Freshwater > Lake | place: Lake Montjoie... | reverse complement strand
GTGCTGGTGCTGCACCAGTGGGAGCACGCTGGGGGCGGCAAGCTGCGGGCTGATGTGGTGTGCGTGGACTCGGGCGGCCACGCGACCGCTGAGGTCTACCAGTACGCCAGGGAGCGCGCTGGTTCGGGTGTGATCGCGATCAAGGGCCAGAGCCAACGGGGCAAGGCGCCGATCGGCAAGGCCAGCAAGGTGGACATCAACGCGCAGGGCCGGACGCTGAAGCGCGGCGCGCAGGTGTTCCCGGTGGGTGGCGACACGATCAAGACGACGCTGTTCGGGCGGCTGAAGCACAATGAGCCTGGGCCTGGGTTCCTGCACTTCCACGCGCAGACGGGCAGCGAGTATTTCGAGCAGCTGACGGCAGAGAAACAGGCGTTGCGGTACGTGAAGGGCTTCCCGGTGAGGGAATGGGTGAAGAAACCAAGCGCGCGGAATGAGGCGCTGGATTGCCTGGTCTACGCGTATGCGGCGGTACATCGCCTCTATCAGCGGTACGACCGGAGAACGATCTGGGATCAGCTGGAGAAGCGGCTGGAAAAGACGGATGTCGAGCCACGCAAGCCGCGCCTAAGATCGGAGAAAGCCGCGGCGTCGGCGTTCGTCCGCAACTGGTGAAGCCGTGAAAATCCCCGCGCAAATCCGAGCCGGTGACACGGTGAAATGGCGCGAGGTTGCCAGCAGCGACAACCTCGGCAACCCGATCAGCAGCAGCGACGGCTGGACGCTCTACTACTACCTGCGGACCAACACCGCGAGCGAAGGCGCCACGGTGACCGGCACGGCCTTTGGCACCGGGTGGGAGTTCACGATCGCGCAGGCCACCAGCGCCGCGTTCGATGCCGGCAGCTGGTATTGGCAGGCTGAAGCGCGCAAAAGCGGCGTGCATGTGACGCTTGGCGCCGGGCAGCTCGAGGTGCTGCCTGGGCTGAGCTACACGGGCACCCCTGGCGCCTTCGATGGTCGCAGCCAGGCGCAGAAAGACCTCGACGCAGTGCAAGCAGCGATCCGGGCGATGATCTCCGGCGGTGCGGTGGCCGAATACACGATCGGCAACCGGCGGCTGAAGAAGCTGGAGATGGCTGATCTTCTGGCGCTGGAATCTAATCTGAAGGCCAGCGTGAAGCGCGAACAGGCCGCGCAGCTGCAGGCCAATGGCCTGGGCAATCCCCACAACCTCTTCGTGCGCTTCTGATGGGCATCCGATCCTCGATCCTCGGCTGGCTGCAGCGCGGTACCGCACCAGCACCGGCACCCCGGCGGCGGATGTACCAGGGCGCGATGGTCAGCCGACTGACCAGCGACTGGGTGACGGGCGGCACCAGCGCTGATGCTGAGATCAAGGGCAGCCTGCCGAGATTGCGGAACCGCTCGCGGCAGCTGGTGCGCGACAACGACTATGCGCGGCAAGCGATCCGCGCGGTGAAAAACAACGTGGTGGGCACCGGCATCAAGATTCAGGCGCAGGTGCGGATGGTGCGCGGTGGCGGCCGGCTGGACCAGTCGGTGAACGACGCGATCGAGAGCGCGTGGAAGGTCTGGAGCAAGAAGCAACACTGCCACACCGGCGGCCGGCTGAGTTGGCATGACATGGAGCGCCTGGTGGTCGGCGCGATGGCCGAGTCGGGCGAGGTGTTCCTGCGCAAGGTGCGGCAGCCTTTTGGCGGCGGGAAAGTGCCGTTCGCGCTGGAGGTGATCGAGTCGGATCTGCTCGATGACACCTACACCGGCAGCAGCACGATCAACGGCAACGAGTGGCGGATGGGGGTCGAGTGCGACCGCTGGGGCCGGCCGGTGCAATATGCGTTTTTGAGGAAGCACCCCGGCGACGGCCAGTTTCAGGGGCAGCCCGGGGCACGCCACCAGCTGATCCCGGCGGCCGAGATTATCCACCTCTACCTGATGGACCGGCCCGGCCAGACCCGGGGCGTGCCGTGGCTGGCGACTGCAATCCAGCGGCTGCACCACCTGGCGGGCTACGAGGAGGCGGAAGTGATCCGCAGCCGGGCCTCGAGCGCGCTGATGGGTTTCATCGAGTCACCAGAGGGCGAGCTGCAGGGCGATGAGGTGGTGGACGGCGAGCGGGTGTCGAACTTCGAGCCCGGCGTCTTCAAGTACCTGGCCCCCGGCGAGAAAGTAACGGTGCCGCAGCTCGACGCACCGGATGGGCAGTTTGAGCCATTCCTGCGGGCGATGCTGCGGGGCATGGCGGCCGGCGTTGGGTGCAGCTACGAGAGCATCAGCCGCGACTTCAGCCAGACCAACTACTCCAGCAGCCGGCTGTCGCTGCTCGAGGATCGCGATCACTGGCGCGCGCTGCAGCAGTTCCTGATCGAGAACCTGCACCAGCCGGTGTTCGAGGCCTGGCTGGAGATGGCGGTGCTCGGCGGTGCGCTGAACCTGCCTTTCTACGAGACCGATCCAGAGCGTTACCGGGCAATCCGGTGGATGCCCCGTGGCTGGGCCTGGGTGGATCCGGCCCGGGAGGTGCAGGCCTACAAGGACGCAGTGCGCTGCGGCTTCAAGACGTTGGGCGAGGTGGTGGCCGAGCAGGGCGGCGACCTCGAGGAGCTGCTGATGGCCCGGGCAGCTGAGCTTGCGATGACGGATGACCTCGACCTGACCTTCGACACCGACCCGCATGAGGTGAACGCCTCAGGCACGCAGCAGGCGGGCGATGTGACCGAGGACCAGGCCGAGGAGATGGATCCGGCAAGTGACCCGGACTTGGCCGACGATAATGGGGAAGACAACACCGAGGGCACCGATGGACCTATCGCGTGATCTTGAAGGGCAGCTGCTGAAGCGCGCCGCAGTCGCTGACTTCACGGTCAGCGAAGACGAGCGCACTATCGAGTTCCCCTTCTCTTCTGAATATCCCGTCGCCCGTTACTTCGGGAACGAGATCCTGGCCCACACCGGTGAGGCGGTGGATTTGGCCCGCCTGTCTGATGGCGCGCCGTTGCTGTTCAACCATGACCCGGCCCGGGTGATCGGTGTGGTCGAGCGGGCCTGGATCGATGGCAAGAAAAAGCGCGGCTATGTGGCCGTCAAGTTCAGCCGCAACGCTTTCGCTCAGGAAGTATTGGCCGACGTGAAAGACGGCGTGCTGCGCAATGTGTCGGTCGGCTACCAGATCGCCGACATGGAACAACGCGGCGAAGACTTCGTGGCGACTCGCTGGAGTCCCTACGAAGTGAGCGTGGTTAGCATACCCGCAGACCCAACGGTCGGCGTCGGGCGTGCTCTCGACGCTCAACCTGCGGCCCCCGCCGCAACTCCAACCCCCCAACCAGAACCTGAGGTTCCGATGGACAACACCCCTGACATCTCAGCGGTGCGGGCTGAAGCGGCTGCCGAGGCTGCTAAGGCTGAGCGCGCCCGCATTGCCGGCATTTCTGCCCTGACTGAAAAGCACGGGATGGCCGACCTTGGCCGCCAGCTGATCGAAGGCGGCCGCAGCCTTGATGAAGCCCGCGCTGCTGTGCTTGACCAGCTGGGCGTGAAAGTCCAGCCGGTCTCCGAGACTGCTGCCGACATCGGCATGAGCGCCAACGAGGTGCGCAGCTTCTCGTTCCAGCGCGCGATCAACGCACTGGCCAACCCCAACAACCGCGAAGCGTGGAACGCTGCTGCGTTTGAGCGCGAGTGCTCGGAAGCTGCCCAGCAGCGTGCCGGCAAGCCTTCGCAGGGCATCATGGTGCCGAGCGATGTGCTGCGCGGTCAGCGCGACCTGGTGGTCGGTACCAGCACGGCTGGCGGCAACCTGGTGAGCACTGATCTGCGCACCGGCGATTTCGTTGACCTGCTGCGCAACCGCCTGGCTTTGGCCAACGTTGGCGCAACCGTGCTCAACGGCCTGCAGGGCAACGTGAGCATCCCCCGTCAAACCACCGCGGCCTCCGCGTTCTGGATTGGTGAAGGCGGCAACCCCACCGAATCGCAGCAGGCTTTCGACCAGATCTCGATGACCCCCAAGACCATTGGGGCGTTCGTGGATTACAGCCGCAAGCTGCTGCTGCAGGGTTCGATCGACGTTGAGTCGATGATCCGCATGGATCTGGCCCGCGTGCTGAGCCTTGAGATTGATCGCGTGGGCATCTACGGCACCGGCTCCACCAACCAGCCGCTGGGCCTGACCAACACCACCGGCTTGGGCAGCCAGACCATCACCGGCACGGGCACCTTTGCCGAGTACGTCTCCATGGAGACAAAGGTGGCAGTGGCCAACGCTGACGTTGCGTCGATGTCCTACATCATCAACGCCACTTCACGCGGCGCCCTGAAGACCACCGAGAAGTCGGCCGGCGGCACCGTCGGCAACTTCGCCCTGATGGACAACACCCTCAACGGTTACTCCGTGGTGGTGAGCAACCAGCTGGGTACCAACGACTGCCTGTTTGGTGACTTCAGCCAGATGATCCTCGGCCTCTGGTCTGGGCTTGATCTGAAGGTGGATGACATCACCGGCGCCACTGCTGGTACCGTCCGCGTCATCGCCCTGCAGGATCTTGACTTTGCCGTCAAGCAGCCCGGCGCCTTCGTGTTCGGTACCTGATCATGAAGATTGAGATTATCAGCGATGTGATGATCTCCGGGGAGCCCTTCTTGGAGGGCTCCATCCTCGAGGTATCGCAGAGCGACGCCAATCTGCTGATCGGCTCCAACAAGGCCCGGCCTGCTGTGGAGCCTCAAGTCCAACCTGAAGCTCCCAAACCGAGGAGCCGCAAATCCACCCCAACTTTTGAGGAGGCCTAGTCATGACCATCTTGCGCCAGGCGCTGGACAAGCTCCAGCTCACCAACCTTCACGCCACCGCTGCCCGTACTGCCACCGGCAACGGCACCGCGGTTGATCTGCAGGCCCGCGACGGCGACCTGTACCTTGTCCTGGATTCGGCTGCCGGCACCGGCACCACGCCGACCCTGGACATCAAGGTGCAGTCCTCAGATACCTCCGGCGGTACCTACGCCGACATCACTGGCGCCACCTTCACGCAAGTGACGACCACGGCTTCCCAGCAAGCGATTGTCATCTCCAAAGATGAGGCTCGCCGCTGGATCCGTGTTGTCTACACCGTGAGCGGCACCACCCCTAGCTTCACCTTCTCGGTGAACGCTGTGGGCGTGAACAAGTACGGCTGATTTCCTTAGACCTTGGCCCGGCCCTTTCAATGGGGTCGGGCTTTCTCATTGCTAAGGCACGCAATGGCGCTGACTGAAGACCTTTCCTTGTTCCTGAACGATTTCGGCGTCAGCTGCACGGCTGGCGCCATTTCGGCATTGGGCATCCTGGACATGCCGAGCCAGATCATCTCTGGCGACATGGTGCTGAGCACTGACTACACGCTGACGGCCCGCTTCGCCGACTTTGGCGGGCTCAAATACGGCGACGCGATCGCGGTGGGTGGCACCAACTACCAGGTGCGCGAGACCCGAAGGATCGACGACGGCGCCTTTGTTGAAATTGGGCTGATGAAGACATGACCACGAAACGCGAGACCATCTTGGCGGCCGTCCGCACGACCCTCACCGGCACCACCGGCGTCAGCACACGGATCTACCGCAGCAGGGTCGAGCCGATCGCCCGCGAGGAGAGCCCGGCGATCGTCGTCGAGCCGCTGAGCGACACCGCCAGCCAGAACACCAGCCTGCCAACGCTCGACTGGGCGATGACGGTGCGGGTGACCGTGATCGTGCGCGGTGCCATCCCGGACCAGCAGGCCGATCCGATCGTGGAAAGCCTGCACGGCAAGCTGATGGCCGATCTCAGCCTGGGCGGCTACGCGATCGACATCCAGCCGATCGGCGTCACTTTTGTGCTGACCGAAGCCGATGGCGCAGCTGGCGAAATCCAGTGCGACTATCGTGTGATGTACCGGACCTCCGTCTCGAATCTGGCGAGCTGATCATGGCTACGATGGTGGACGAATACTGGGGCCAGGGCGGGACTTACCTGCTCGACCCCAAAACCGGCAAGCGGAAGCTCATTGAGCGGACAGAGCCGGCCCAACCCCTCAACCCAGAACCTGAGGTTTTGAGCAATGGCACTCCTGAGCCGCAAACGCCTGATCCTGGCGAAAACTGAATCGACCTACGGCACCGATGCGACCCCGGCCGGCACTGACGCAGTGCTGGTGCGGTCGCTCGACGTGACGCCGCTCGAGGCTGATGTGGTCAGCCGTGACCTCATCCGCCCCTATCTCGGCAACAGCGACCAGCTGCTAGCCAACACCCGGGTGCGTTGCTCCTTCGAGGTCGAGCTTGCTGGATCCGGCACCGCGGGCACGGCGCCTCGCTATGACGCGCTGCTGAAGGCTTGCGGCATGTCCGGCACGGTGGTGGCCAGCACCTCGGTGACTTATGCCCCGGTGTCCGCCACCTTCAGCTCCTGCACGATCGTCTACAACGTGGATGGCGTGCAGCACAAACTGACCGGCGCCCGCGGCTCAGTCACGATGAACTGCCAGCTCGGCCAGATCCCGACGCTGCAGTTCGAGATGACCGGCATCTACAACGCAGTGACCGACACGGCTCAGCCTGCTGTCACCTATTCAGCTCAGGCCACGCCGCTGATCTTCAAGGAAGGCAACACCTCTTCCTTCTCCTTCTTCAGCTACTCCGGCTGCCTGATGTCGGTGGACTTCAACTTGGCCAATGACATCGTCTACCGCGAGTTGATCGGCTGCACCAAGGAAGTCATCATCACCGACCGCAAGCCGGCCGGCACGGTGGTGATCGAAGCTCCCACGATCGCCGCGAAGGACTACTTCTCGGTGGCACTGGGCACCGCCACCGGCAACCTGACCTTCCTGCACGGCACCACGGCAGGAAACCGGGTAACCTTCACCGCATCCCAGGTTGATGCCACCCAGCCGAGCTACTCGGATCAGGACGGCATCCAGATGCTCAACGTTCCCTACGTGACCCTTCCCACCACGGCAGGCAACAACGAGTTCTCCCTGGCCTTCACCTGATCGGAGCACCTGATGTTCGTTCTCTCGCAGAGCGAGTCCTACAACTGGCCGGTCACCGTCGAGTTTCCCATCGATGGTGGCCGGTTCGACAAACAGACCTTCGACGCAGAGTTTCGCCGCCTGCCTCAGTCCCGGATCCGCGAGATCTGGGATCAAATTCAGGCCGGCGATCTCAGCGACGACGAGCTCTGTGATCAGGTGCTGGTCGGCTGGTCCGGCATCCAGGACGGCAAGGGCAGCGAGGTGCCCTACAGCGAGAAGGCCAAGGCCGACCTGCTGAACGTGCCCTTGGTGGCCGCGGCCGTGGTCAGCAGCTGGCTCGACAGCCTCAGCAAGGGCAAGAGAAAAAACTGACAGCCGCCGCTGAGCATTGGGCCGGCGGCGGAAAGAACAGCGGCAAGCAACTGGACGATGACGCGGCCGCTTTCGGCGTGATCATCGAGGAGCCCGAGCCGGAGGTGTTCGAGGTCTGGCCCGAGAACTGGGATGCAGTGGTCATGTGGTGCCGGGTGCAAACTCAATGGCGGACCAGTGCTGGCGGGGCGATTGGCCTCGATTACTCGGTGCTGGCTTGGCTCTTTAAGATGTACGCAGTAGACGACCCGCGCGCGCTCCTGGAGGACCTGCAGGTGATGGAAGGCGCAGCGCTGGCAGCAATGAACAGGGAGAGCTGAGATGGCGTTGCAGCTCCCGACCGCGATCACCTTCTCGACCAAGCTCGAGGGCACGGGCCTCGATCAGCTGAAGCGCAACCTGCAGGGGCTTGCGCAGCAGAGCAACCGCACCACCAAGGATCTCGATCAGCTCTACAACGCAAGCAGGAAACTTTCGGCCGCGGCCGGCACCTCGATCAACTCGCTGAACCGCCAGGTGCAGGTGTTGACGACGCTGCGCAACGAGGCAGCCTTGGGCAGCCGGCAGTTCAAGTTCTACACCGCCGAGTTGGAGAAGCTGCAGCGGCAGCAGACGAAGCTGAACAACGGCGGGAGCGGCCAGGGAGGCCTCTTGGCGTCCATTGGCGGGCTTCGAGGCGGTCTTGCAGGCGCAGCGGCCTTAGCGGGCACCCTGGGGGCCACGCAGGTCGTGGGCGGCATTGCGCAGGCCGGCCTGGATGCAGAGACGGCCCAGGTGCGCCTGCGCTCGCTGACCCAGGCGTTCGGTGAGTACAACCAGGCACAAGCAACCACCGCACGGATTGCTCAGACGCTTCGCATCAGCCAGACCGAGGCAAGCGACGGCTTTGCCCAGCTCTACGCTGCACTGCGCCCGACCGGCGTCACCCTCAAAGAGACCGAGGACGCTTTCATTGGCTTCACGGCCGCGGCCCGTGTCAGCGGGGCCACTTCCACCGAAGCATCGGCCGCCCTGCTGCAGCTCAAGCAGGCCCTGGGCTCCGGCGTGCTCCAAGGCGACGAGCTGCGCTCGATCCGGGAGCAGGCGCCTCTGGTGGGGCAAGCGATCGCCAAGGAGATGGGCGTCACCGTTGGCGAGCTCAAGAAGTTGGGCTCTGAGGGCAAGATCACGACTGACATCGTGCTCAAGGCCCTTGCAAGTCTCAAGGACCAGAACCTGAACAAGCTGAACGAGCAATTCGACACGGGTTCTCAGGCAGTCAAAGACCTGGGCAACGCGACAAACAAGCTGCAGGTTGCAGTCAGTGAAGCCTTTGGGCCGATCGCTATTGGCCTTATTCAAGGCTTTGCGAAAGCCGTAAATACAGCGGCTGACGCGATGGGGCGGTTCAATAAGTTTCAGCTAGATAGGGGAAGCGAGGCCGTTGACTATGAGAAAGCACTAAGAAGTGCAAACAAGAAGTTCTTCAACAACGAGACGGCCGGCGGCCTTATTAACTTCCTCACGCCCGGCTACAAAAACGCCGTTGATACGGAGTTTGAGCGCCTACGCAAAATTGCGGAGGATGCGGCCAAGGGGCAAGGCAACAAGCCGCTGACCAATGAGCAGAAGCAGGCCCAGGAAGATGCCGCCCGGGAACGCCAGCAGGCACGGGAACGGGCTGACATGGAAGAGGCGAAGAAGCGCCTCGCCGAGCATCTGAAGATCCGCGAGGAAACCGAGAAGCGGCTGCGGGATTTCCGCGAGCAGTCGATCCAGCGCGCTGCCCAGCTGGAACGCGACCTGGGCGACCAGCGGCAGGAGCTGGAGCGCAGCACGGCAGAAGCCCGCCGGCGGATTGCTGCGCAGCAGCAGGACTTTGCCCTCGAAGCCGAACGGCAGAAGCTGCGCGGCGCTGGCATGGGCACTGAGGCGCTTGACAGCCAGGCACGGCTCAACGAAGCCACTCGCCGCTTCACCGAGCAGAAGATCCAGATCGAGCAGAGCGCAACCGATCGCAGGGTGCAGATCGAGCGCACGCTGGCCGATTACCAGCTGAGCGTTGCGCGGGGCATCAGCGAGATTCTGCAGGATGCCGCCGACAAGATGGCCAAGAAGATGGCCGCCGGTGGTCAAGCAGCGGCTGCAGCCATGACGGGCTCACCGATGGCCCCGGGCGGCATCATCGCCCGCACCGGCAGCACCGGGCAGAGCACCGGCCCGCACCTCGACGCGCGCTGGGCCGATGGGCGGCGCATCACGGCAGCCGACGCTGACCGCTACCTGAGCGTCAACGGGCGCTCCCCATCGAGCTACGGCGTCACCAGCGGCTACGGACCCCGCAGCATGTTCGGTCGCAACTTCCACGCCGGCATGGATTTCGGCACCCCCAGCGGCAGCGGAATCACTCTGAAGAGCGGCGCGAGCGTGCTCCGGGACCTGGGCTTCACCGGTGCCGGCGGCTACGCAGTGGAGATCGACACGCCAGAGGGCCGGATGCGGCTCTTGCACCTGCAGGCAGGCTCCGCCAACGCGCGCCCCGTTGGCAGCGCCAGGCAGCTCATCGGCCGCCCTGGCGCGGTCGTAGGGGCCGCTGGCGTCGATGCAGCGGGGCAAAGGCTGGACGCTGCTGTGGGCGCCAATCGCTCGGCAGGCCTGGCCGCGGCCGCCGGCGACCTCGTGAACAGCCGCCAGGCTGAACTTGGCACCATCACCAGCCAGCTGGACCAACAGCGCAAGTCGGTTCGCGAGCAGCGCGAAGACTTCGAGCGGATGGTGGAGCTGCAACGCAGCGGGATGAGCCCTGAGCTGGCCCGGCAGCAGGCGGAGCGAGAGCGCATGGCCCGCACCGAAGACGCCAGCCTACAAACGCTCCGTGATCAACTCACCCTGGACCTGCAGGGTAACGATCTGACGCAGGAGCAGCGGATCAACATGGAGAAGATCCTTTCCGCCACAATCCTGCGGCAGCAAGCGTCGCAGGGGGTGGTGGAAGGCCTCAACACTGAGGAGCAGGCTCTGGCTCGTCTGCAGCAGGCATATGACCGCCAAAAGGAGCTGGCTCGAGGGATTGCTGGCGTCATAGGCCAAGGCATTGGTTCTTCCCTCGACCTGCTGATCGACGGCACCGACAACTGGGGCAACAGCCTGCGCAACATTGCTGCGACGGTCCTAAAGGACATTGCGCGGCAGCTGCTGCAGATCATGGTGATCGCGCCGATTGTTGATGGCCTCACAAAGGGGCTGAGCCCTGGCGGCGGCATTGCCAAGCTATTCGGCTTTGCCGACGGCGGCATCATGACCGGCGACGGTCCGCTGCCACTGCGGAAATACGCCGGCGGCGGCATCGCCAGCAGTCCGCAGCTGGCTATGTTCGGCGAAGGCTCGATGCCCGAGGCCTACGTGCCGTTGCCTGATGGCCGACGGATCCCCGTGGCGATGAAGGGCGGCGGAGGCGGCACCAACGTGGTGGTGAACGTGGACGCGTCTGGCAGCCAGGTGCAGGGCGACGCCGGCAAGGGCGAGCAACTCGGCCGCGTGATTTCGCAGGCGGTCCAGGCAGAATTGATCAAGCAGAAGCGGCCTGGCGGCCTGATCGCGGCCTGATATACTTAAAGGTAGCCACCAAATGCCAGTGCCGACACGAATTGATCTGACTGGGCAACGATTTGGCCGCCTCGAGGTCAAGTCTTATGCCGGCCTGCAAAAAGCAAAAGGCCACTGGAATTGCACATGCGATTGCGGTCGTGACGTTTCTGTTGTCGGCGAGTTGCTTCGAGGCGGCAAGACAACCAGCTGCGGCTGCTATCGCGCCGAACTAATGAGCAAAATTAAGCGCAAACATGGCATGTCGCGCACCCCTGAGTGGACTACCTACTCCGGCATGAAAAGTCGTTGCCTCAATTCGGCGGACCCAAAGTTTCGGAACTACGGTGGCCGCGGCATCAAGATTTGTGATCGCTGGCTTGAGTCGTTCAGCAACTTTTATGCAGACATGGGGCCGCGACCAGTGAGGCACTCTCTGGACCGAATCGATGTCAACGGCGACTACGCACCCGAAAACTGCCGATGGGCAACTGCTACGCAGCAAGCTCAAAACAAAACCACAAACATCAATCTCACCCATCAGGGCAAAACAAAGTGCCTGACCCAGTGGGCTCGCGAGTATGAGGTGCCGTTGCTGACTGCCTACTGCCGCTTGCAACGCGGCCTATTATTTGAGCAGGTATTTGCCAGGAGGGCGTCTTGAGTACCTTCGCCTATACGCCCTCCTTCGAGGCCACCGAGGCCAGCAAGCCTCGGGCGCGCAAGTTTCAGGCCGGCGACGGCTACGAGCAGCGGATCCGGTTCGGCCTGAACACTGACCCAAAGGAGTGGAGTTTGGTGTTCTCCAACCGCACCGACACCGAACGCGATCAGATCACGGCGTTCCTCGATGCCCGTGGTGGGGTGGAATCATTCGACTGGACACCGCCCCGCGGCACCGCTGGGAAGTACGTCTGCGAGGAGTGGCAGACCACGCTGAGCAACTGCAACAACAACCAGATCCGCGCCACTTTCCGGCAGGTATTTGAGCCGTGACCGTTCCCGTTTCCGATCTTCAGGCGATCGCCCCCAGCGCCGTCATCGAGCTGTTCGAGCTGGAGCTGAACACCCTTCAGCACGGCGTGGCCGACACCTATCGCTTTCACGCGGGCAGCAGCCTGAACAGCAATGGCGAAGTGGTCTGGGCCGGCAACGCCTATCTGCGGTTTCCGGTCGAGGCCAATGGCTTCGAGTACAGCGGCAACGGCCAGCTGCCGCGGCCGAAGATGCGGGTAAGCAACATCCTCGGCACGATCACGGCACTGCTGCTCAGCCTGCCCGACGGCTTGGAAGCTGCAAAGGTGACGAGGATCCGCACCCTGGCGCGCTACATCGACGGCGCCAACTTTCCGGGCGGCACCAACCCCTACGGCACGCCGGACTCGGCCGCGGAGTTTCCGCGCGAGATCTACTACGTGGACCGAAAGGTGGCCGAGACCCGCGACGTGGTGGAGTTCGAGCTGGCCTCCGCTTTCGACTTGGCCGGCGTGCGCGCCCCGAAGCGGCAGTGCATCGCCAACATCTGCCAGTGGGTCTACAAGTCCACCGAGTGCAGCTACACGGGCGCGCTGACCAGCTGCAACAAGACGCTGGATGCGTGCAAAGCTCATTTCGGTGCCACGGCCGAGTTGCCGTTCGGCTCCTTCCCTGGCATCGGCAGTTATTTCACATGACCTGGCGCGCGGCAGCACTCGAGCACGCCAAGGCGGAAGACCCCCGCGAAGCCTGCGGCCTGCTGGTGGTGGTCAAAGGCCGCGAGCGCTATTGGCCGTGCCACAACCTGTGCAGTGGCTCCGATCAGTTCATCCTCGACCCGGAAGACTTTGCCGCGGCCGAGGATACCGGCGAGATCGTGGCGGTAGTCCACAGCCACCCAGTCACGCCACCAGAACCCAGCCAGCCGGATCTGATGGGCTGCGAACGCAGCGCCCTGCCCTGGCACATCGTCAACCCGAAGACCGAAGCCTGGGGCGGCTGTGAACCCAGCGGCTACAAGGCGCCGCTGATCGGCCGCCAATGGGCCTGGGGGATCACTGACTGCTGGACCCTGGCACGGGACTGGTGGGGCGAACACGGCCTGCCCCTGCCCGACTGGGAACGGCCGCTGACGCCTGAGGCTTTTGAGGCGGCGCCGCTGTTTGATCGCTACTGGCAGGACGCCGGCTTCCTGGTGCTGGATGATGAAGAACCGCTGCAGGTGGGCGATGCGCTGCTGATGAACATCAGCGGAACGGGTCTGAACCACGTCGGCGTCTACATCGGCGACCAGCTGCTGCTACATCACATCCGCGGGCGGCTCTCCTCACGCGATCTCTATGGCGGCTGGCTTCAGAAGTGCACCGGCCGGAGGCTGCGGCATCCTGAGTTCACTACGATGGGCGGAGGCTGAGGCGAGCCATGCTGCGCGAGATCCGGGTCTATGGGCGGCTGGCAAAGTTCCTTGGCCGGCGCGTGCTTCGGGCTGAAGTGGCCACGGCCGCCGAGGCGGTGCGGTTTCTGCTGGCCAACTTCCCGCAGCTGGAGCGGCACATGACCGACCAGCACTATCGGGTCAGCGTGGGCAGCTACGACCTGGCAACCGACGAGTTGCACGACCCGGCCGGGCAACAGCAGATCAAGATCGTGCCGGTCCTGGCTGGTGCTGGTGCGGTGGGTCGGATCATTGCGGGCGTGGCGTTGATTGCGCTCACGATTGCCACCGGCGGCTTCGGCGGTGCTGCGATTGGTTTGTTTGGAACTGGCACCCTGGCGCTAGGGACCGTTGGCATGGCGATCGGCGCCAGCCTGGTGCTCGGCGGCGTGGCGCAACTGCTCACGCCAGTGCCCCAGATGCCAACCGGTGCCAACACTGAACAGGATCCCCGCAAGTCCTACAGCTTCTCCGGCATCCAGCAGACAAGCCGCCAGGGCGTGCCGGTGCCGATCGTTTACGGCGAGACGCTGGTCGGCTCAGTGGTGATTTCCGCCGGCATCGACACTGTGCAGGTGAACGGCTGATGGACAGGATCTACGGCGCTGGTGGCGGTGGCGGTGGCGGCGGTAAGGGGGGCGACGGCGGCGGCGGCGGCGGCCGCACGCCAACCGAAGCATCCGACAACCTCAACTCGACGCAATATGCCAAGGTCGTTGATCTGATCAGCGAGGGCGAAATCCAGGGCTTGAAGGATGGCGCCAAGTCCATCTTCCTGGACAACACCCCGCTGCAAAACGCAGACGGGTCCTACAACTTCCAGAACGTTACGGTCGAGACGCGCAACGGCACCCAAAACCAAACCTTCATCCCACTTGCGGCCGACATCGAGGACGAGAAGCCAGTAGGCGTGCAGGTGCAGCAGGCCACGCCGATCGTTCGCAGCATCACTGACAGCAACGTGAACGCCGCGCGGGTCAGCATCACGGTCCCACAGCTGCAACGCTTCACCGATGAAGGCGACATCGAAGGCGCGAGCGTTCGTCTGCAGATTGCCGTTCAGTACAACTCCGGCGGCTACACCACGGTGGTGGACGACACGATCAGCGGCCGCACGGCTGACACCTATCAGCGCGACTACCTGGTCAGCCTCACCGGCGCCAAGCCGGTGGACATCAAGATCACCCGCATCACCGACGACAGCAGCAGTTCCAAGCTGCTGAACGCCTTCAGCTGGTCCAGCTACACCGAGATCACCTACGCCAAGCTGCGCTATCCCAACAGCGCCCTGGTGGCCCTGCGGGTCGATGCTGAACAGTTTTCCAGCATCCCAAGCCGCTCCTATCTGGTGCGTGGCATCAAGGTGCAAATCCCATCGAACGCCACGGTGGATTCGACCACCGGGCGGCTGATCTATGCCGGCATCTGGAACGGATCGTTCGGTGCTGCGCAATGGACGACCGACCCCGCCTGGTGCCTCTGGGATCTGCTCACCTCAACCCGCTACGGCTTCGGCGATCACATCCAGGCTGCACAGCTCGACAAGTGGGCGTTTTACGCCGCCAGCCAGTACGCCAGCGAGCTGGTGCCTAATGGCTTCGGCAGCACCGAACCGCGTTTCTCCTGCAACATCAACATCCAGACTGCCGAGGAGGCTTACAAGCTCATCAACGACATGTGCTCGGTGTTCCGGGTCATGCCGTACTGGAGCACCGGCGCGCTCACGGTCAGCCAGGACCGGCCCGCCGATTCGGTCTACCTGTTCACCCTGGCCAACGTCACCGAGGAAGGCTTCAGCTACCAGGGCAGCAGCCGCAAGAGCCGTCCCACCGTGGCGGTGGTCAGCTACCTCGATCTGAACAGCCGGGACATCGCCTACGAGGTGGTGGAAGACCAAGAGGCAATCGCCAAGTTCGGCGTGGTCACCACCCAGATCAGCGCCTTTGCCTGCACCTCCCGCGGCCAAGCCAGCCGCATTGGCGAATGGCTGCTCTATTCCGAGCACTACGAATCGGAGGTGATCAGTTTCACCGCATCGATCGATGCGGGGGTGGTGGTCCGGCCGGGGCAGATCATCGAAGTGAGCGACCCGACCCGGGCGGGCAGTCGTCGCGGGGGCCGCATCAGCACTGCAACCACCACCAGCGTGACGGTGGACGATGCAACGGGGCTGGCAGTTGCAGCGACGGCCACCCTGTCGGTGATCCTGTCCACCGGCGTTGTCGAGAGCCGCGGAATCAGCAGCGTCGTCGGCAACGTGATCAGCCTGGCCACACCACTGAGCACAGCGCCGAACGCCAATAGCATTTGGATCTTTCAGACCAGCAACATCCAGGCCTCCACCTGGCGGGTGCTCACCGTCAGCGAGCAGGAGGGCGCGCAATACGGCATCACAGCGCTGGCCTACAACGCGGGCAAATACGACTACATCGAACGCGGTGCGCTCCTGCAGCAGCGGGACATCACCAACCTAAACGTCATCCCCGAGGCGCCGACCAATCTCCGAGCCACCGAAACGCTCTACGAGCTGAACGGTCGGGCGCTGTCGAAGTTGATCATCAGCTGGCAGTCCGTGGTGGGGGTGAACCAGTACCGCGTGCGCTGGCGGCCGCAGAACGGCAACTGGACCACCAGCACCCAGGCGCGGCCCGACTACGAAATCCTCGACACCACGGCAGGTGTCTATGAGATCCAGGTTTACAGCCTCAACGCAAGCCTGCGGCAATCGGTGACGCCAGCCAGTCTGACGGTGCAGGCTTTCGGCAAGACCGCTTCGCCGGTGGCCGTCACCGGCCTGTCGCTGATCCCGATCGATGGGGCCAGCGCCATCCTGAGCTGGGATCGATCGACCGAGCTCGATGTGTTGCTCGGCGGCAAGGTGCTGATCC
>Ga0114967_10002249_pt1 | contig 16191 bp, 12 predicted proteins | sample M_130628_MF_Meta_FD_92639 | JGI IMG/M metagenome (GOLD analysis project Ga0114967, IMG submission 92639) | Freshwater microbial communities from Lake Montjoie, Canada to study carbon cycling - M_130628_MF_MetaG | ecosystem: Environmental > Aquatic > Freshwater > Lake | place: Lake Montjoie... | reverse complement strand
TAACAACGGATTTAACTTCGAGATATCAAATTTGAAACGGATTCGTTCTGCAAATTTATAATCGTTAGTGTTAAAGTAATTAGTTATACTTTTTGATGCCACCAACGGGAAATAAACTTCTGCAACGTCTTTTATCAACGTAAATGTAATACCTGCTTCATTTACTAAATTAGTTTTACTTGTTATGTTTCCAGTTGCAGTTTCTATTTGATAGCATTCGCTCATACCTACATCAAAGAAAAAGCGAAAGGGTAGTGGAATCGGACAGTCGGCAGTAATATTAATACTGCTTACCCATTTAGCGTTATTATTGCCGGGGGTGTAGATTTTAAATCCGCCTTGGTCAGTAAATATTTGTTGTGATAAAAAGTTAGTTCTTGGCAGGTTTCGTCCTAGATAGTTTCTGTCATACCCATAGTCATAGTAACTTGCTCCATCGCTTAAGTTAACTCCGTATCCATTGTTTATGTCATTTATAATTGGATTTATTAAACTACATGCAAACAATCTAATATTTATTCCTTTTTTTATGTTTTTATAGGAAAACTTATAATTGTAGATTAATGTGAATTTATCCATATCAATATTATTCTCGAATTGCGCATAAATATTCCAAGGGTCTAGCGCACGGTTGTTTTCATAAGAGTAAGTTAGTTGCGTGAATAAATTAACATCGTTCTTCTTGTCATACCAATAATCTTCTTCTATATTATTAAAATTCAGTCGAACTGATTGGCGGCCTTTTGATAAACGTTCACTATTACGAATATTAAATAGTAAATAAGGATTCATTTTTACAAAACTGGAAGACTGTGTTTTAGTCTCTTCATTATTCTCAAATGCAAATCTTCTTGCATCAATTCCAACAACAATATTTTTAAGTAGGCCCTCCTTCATTTGCAAAGTATAGTTGACATTCCCTATTCCTGCAAATTGTTGATTCTTGAATCCAAACATCGGAGCTATTGCAAATTCGAAATTTCGCTTAGGTAAAAAATAGTTGTGTATCAGCAATCCAGCCATCCATCCATTATGATAGTTGTATCCTAAGGCAGGAGCAATGTATAAAGTATTTTTAACAGGATAATTTATTTTGCCAAGAAACTCTATTTTGAAAGGGTCTGTTTTTTTAAATAATCCTTTTGTGCGAATTGAATTGTTGATGCGATTTACATCTGGCATATCATTGTTAGGGTCAATTATGATTTTATCACAATCGTTACAACTAAAAACGACTTTCTCTTCTGATGATTTGGGGGCTATCCATTTTGAGTTTGTTATTTTGCCTTCTTTCATTCCTGCTAATAAATAAGGCGAAAGCAACGAGCCATTATCTTTTATTTTTAATTCGTAGTTAGTTCCTGAATTTTTTATAGACGATATTTTGTAATCAATTTTATCACTTGTGTTTATTAAATCTTGAAAGAACCAGCTTAAATTTTTATCGCTCACTTCTTCAAATACTTTTTGTATATCCTTCGGGTATGGATGTTTGAAAGCCCATCGATCAAAATAGGTACGCATACAATTATCAAATGTCTCATCGCCCAAAAAGCTCTTTAAATAATTCAATACATAACCTGTTTTCATATAAACAATGGTTCCATAATTCATGGAAGTGTATTTTGCTGAATGAAGGTCGATTGGTTGATCGTTATTTTCAGCTGCAGATAGATTATAAGCAAATCCAAAAGCGTCTTTATAGTTTAAACGATCCAGTCCAATAAATTTATTAAGTCCGCCAAGTCCTTCGCTCAAACTATTTGATTTTGTATCATCTTGAGGCGGGTATTTTGTTAAATTATAACGCATCTCATAAAACGAGTTAATTCCTTCATCCATCCAGGGGTGTTCTCTTTCATTACTTCCAAATATTCCATAAAACCAGTTGTGACCTACTTCATGAACAATAGTGGTTTCTAACGTTTTTGCATTACCGCTTGCACCTATGATTGTAACATTGGGATACTCCATTCCGCCTCCTGCTGCTATAGTACCATCCACCGCAGTGCAATGGTTATACGGATAATCACCAATCCAGTTAGAATAGTATTTTAAAGCATCTTTAATATATTCAGGACTTCTCATCCATAATTTATATTCGTTATTGGTAAAAAGCGACCATGTTGTTACTTTCTTACCACTTCTGTCTAATACAATTTCGTCTTTTAATACGTGGTAACGTTTATCAGCAAACCATCCGAAATCATGAATTTTTTCTTGATAAAAATGGATAGTTTTTAGTTTATCAGAGCTCTTTGGAAAACTCATATCTTTTTTTTCATTAGGTTGTAATACATCTACTTGATTCATTGTAGCAATAGCTAATCCATTCATGCGCGTGACCTCAGCAGCATTGTCGCTATTTGTGTCTTTAATTAAATCGCCGGTTGCACCCACTACATAATTTTCAGGTAGTGTAATGTACACATCAAAAGTCCCATATTCTGAATAAAATTCTCCTTGATTTAGATAAGGCATGTTATGCCAGCCAAACTGATCGTATACTGCTGGCTTAGGATACCATTGCGTAATTGCATAGGCTTGTCCGATATGACCTAATCGTGAAAATTTCCCATTTGGAATTTTAACTTTAAATGGGGTAGTAATGATAGCTCGCTGGCCTGGATAAAGGGGTTGATTTAATAGCAACTTACAGTAATCTTCATTAATGCCATCAAATTCAATTTGTGCAGTCTTATCATTCACCATAAAATTTAATGAGTCAATATATCCACGATTTTTTTCTTCTGCAAAATAAAGGGCACTGCTTCCCTGTTTAAGTTCTTGTAAAGCTAAAGCAGTGTTTTTATTTTTATAACCATTAGGCCAAAGATGAATGTAAATAAATTGTAATGTATCATTGGAACGATTGATATATTCAATATTGATATTTGCAACAATCGTATGATCATTATCGTTAAGGGTACAATGTATTTTATAGTTTACTTCCTGCTGAAAATAATTTTTTTGAGCGAATGAAAGTGTACATATGAATAATGTAGATAATAGAAGAGCTGCCTTTGGAAACATAAATATTTTAATATTTTATCAAAACAAATTTAATACGAATTACTATATGTTTGGAATGCATCAATACCACTGCAAATAAAACTAATAATATTTAAAATTATTTTTCGGCCTAGATTTCAAATTAATTTTATAATTATAAGATGAAACAATTCAAGTTCCTATCGCAACTTAAGCAAAACGGATTTTCCTTCAAACGAATTTTAATGCAAAATCACCAGCATTTATAAATACTAATTTGGAGTATGAGGAAGTATACGAAGATGTGATTTAAGGAAAGCTCTTACTCGTATTGAGGGATCTGATAGAATAGATTAAATCTATTTTGAGGATAGAATAATCCTTTAAATTTTAGACCGTTATAAGCTGCCCCTTTTTATGCTGATATTTTTTTCGAGGTTGCTGCTTTTATATTTGTAACAAAATCATCAAATAAGTACTCAGAGTCATGTGGACCAGGTGCAGCTTCTGGATGATACTGAACAGAAAAAGCTGCTTTATCTTTTACTCTTATACCTTCAATACTATTATCATTTAAATTGATATGGGTTATTTCTACAATGTCTGATTTTTCTACATCTTCAGGTATCACCGCAAATCCATGATTTTGTGATGTGATCTCACATTTACCAGTAATAATATTTTTTACTGGATGGTTAATACCACGGTGACCATTATGCATTTTAAAAGTTCGTATGCCACATGCTTCTGCAAGAAGTTGATGTCCTAAGCAAATACCGAAAACCGGTAAACTGGTATTTAACATTGCTTTTACTTTCGCAACTGTTTCTTTCATCGCACCAGGGTCGCCAGGGCCATTACTCAACATAAAACCATCAGGCTCCCATTGAATAATTTCATCAAACGAAGAGGAATAAGGGAACACACGCACATGACATCCTCTTTTAGCTAATAATCGAACGATGTTCAATTTGACCCCAGCATCAAGTAAAGCTACTTTGTATTCACCACCTGCATTGTAGTCAACAATTTCCTGCGTAGAAACTTTAGAAGATAGTTCCAGTCCTTCCATAGGTGGGACATCTTTTAACATCTGCTTTAACTCATCAATGTTTTGATTGGAAGTGCTTATAATTGCATTCATAGCCCCCTTCTCGCGTATGTGCTTAACGATTGCACGGGTGTCCACATCCGTTATAACCACTAAATTTTTGTTTGCTAAAAAAGATTGTACCGATAAATCAGCCTCTTTTCTAGAGGGTATTTGACTTAAGTTTCTACAAATCAATCCTGCAATTTTAATCCCGTCTGATTCCGACTCGCTATTTTTTATTCCGTAATTACCAATATGTACACTGGCCATTACCATTAACTGTCCGGTGTAAGAAGGGTCGGTAAAAATCTCTTGGTAACCAGTCATACCGGTATTAAAACAAAGTTCCCCGGTTGCAACTCCGGCGGTGCCAGCCGCCATACCCTTAAAAACAGTTCCGTCAGCTAAAACTAAAACAGCAGGTATTTTGGGAACGTATTTCATAGTATATCAGATTTGGACAAAATTAACTATTCATCACCAATTTTTATATTGGTTTTATAAACAATATGTAAAATCAGCTGAAGCTTTTTAAGAGGGAAAATGTCTGAAGCCCCCAATTAATTATTAACAAACACAATTTCTCGGAGGCAGGAATAATTTTATTCAATTCGTAAAAGGTGTTTTATTTTCGTCCAAAATCCGCTGGGTTTTCTCCCCATACTTTTGTTTCCCACTTTAGAATAGAATTACTATAACTATTATTTTTTAACCACCCTTCAGCTCGTTCTATCAATTCAAATAAAATTGCATTTTTTGAGGATTCGGCTAATTTGGTTCCGCACTTTTTCTTTTTTACCCAGCCAATCGCAATCTGACTATCACTGTAAATAATCTTATTAGGTAATTCACATTTTTTTAAATAGGCTAGGGCGTGTACAATAGCTAAAAACTCACCTATGTTATTCGTTCCTTGTGTATAGGGCCCCATTAAAAACAATTGTGTTTTAGTAATGGTGTCAACACCTTGGTATTCCATTTTACCTGGATTGCCGCTACAGGCTGCATCGACAGAGATACTATCGCGAATAGGATTGTGCGTAGGTGGATGAGAGATTTTTAAGGCCTTTTTAGTGCTTTTAGAAAAGGTAGAAATATGGTTTGAGTAATGATTTTTAAAGGCAGAATCTGCTTCAGATCTGCTTGTAAAAGATTTGTACTTTGCAGCAGCAAATCCATCAATATTCTTTTTGCAGGTATCCCAACTACTATATACTCCTGGTATTCTGCCTTCCCAAACAACGTAAAATTTCTTCTTCGTAGCCATTTGGTCAAATTTACTGCTTTTTGCTTAATAAGTCGGTTGATTAATAGTTTCTCATTGATTAAAAATTAACTTTTTTAAATTTAATTTTGTTATCAAATCAAACGAAATGTACGCAAGTATAACTTCTGAAATACTTCAATCGCTCACCGAAATTTGCGGAACCGAAAATGTTTTTACGGATGCTGAACAGCTACACAATTATTCTCACGATGAAACAGAAGATTTAAAGTTTTTGCCTGCTGTTGTTGTTAAGCCAACTACAGTTGATCAAATTGCGAAAATTATGCGTATCGCAAATGCTGAGCAAATTCCCGTTACCCCTCGTGGAGCAGGAACCGGTTTGAGTGGAGGTGCTTTGCCAGTACATGGAGGAATTCTTTTATCGATGGAAAAGTTCAATAAAATAATTGAACTTGATGAAAGAAATTTACAGGCTACTGTTGAGCCTGGTGTAATTAATCAAGTTTTTAGAGATGCAGTTGAAGCGAAAGGATTGTTTTATCCCCCAGATCCTGCTTCAAGAGGCAGTTGTTTTTTAGGAGGTAATTTAGCCGAAAATGCAGGTGGTCCGAGAGCTGTTAAGTACGGTACTACTAAAGATTATATTTTAAACTGTGAAGTTGTGTTACCAAACGGTGAAATTATATGGACAGGTGCTAACGTTCTTAAAAATTCTACTGGTTATAATTTAACCCAATTAATGATTGGTAGTGAAGGAACGTTAGGAGTAGTTACTAAAATTGTTTTTCGTTTAATTCCTTTACCAAGACAAAATTTATTGATGCTTGTTCCTTTCTTTTCTACGGAGAAGGCGTGTGAAGCAGTGAGTGCTGTTTTTAGAGCTGGATTTACTCCTTCGGCAATGGAGTTTATGGAGCGCGATGCAATTGATTATGTCATGCAATTTGTGGATGTGAAAATTCCTGTGAAGGATGAACATAAAGCACATTTGTTAATTGAAGTTGATGGAAATGATGTAGAAGTTTTATTCAAAGAATGTGAGCAAATAACAGAGCTTATGTATCAATTTGAATGTGATGAAGTGTTGTTTGCTGATACAACTGCTCAAAAGAATGAACTATGGAAGATGCGCAGAGCCGCTGGTGAAGCAGTAAAGTCGCATTCAGTTTATAAAGAAGAAGATACAGTAGTGCCTAGAGCAGAATTGCCAAAGCTTTTAGCAGGTGTAAAAGCTATTGGTAAAAAATATGGATTTCGTTCGGTTTGCTATGGCCATGCAGGTGATGGTAATTTACATGTTAATATTCTGAAAGATGAAATGAGTGATGAAGCGTGGCATAATAAAGTCCCACTTGGTATCCGTGAGATATTTAAACTTTGCGTAGAGCTCAAAGGAACAATCAGTGGGGAGCATGGAATCGGTTATGTTCAAAAGGGTTATATGGATATTGCATTTAATTCGGCGCAGATTGAATTACAAAAGGGTATTAAACAGCTTTTTGATCCAAATAATATTCTAAATCCAGGTAAAATGTTTGTATGATTTCCGAAACATTTTAGCTCGTAAATTCGTTTAAACAATATTCTTTTTTTTAGGAGTTATAGTTTACAATGATTTATAGCATTGAAATAAAAAATATGTCTTTCTTTTCTAAAGCAATTCAACGATTTGTTTTAGTCATGTTTTTATTCTGTTTTTCTACTTCTAAAGCTCAAGAATTATTGGGTATTGCTAATAGTAATTATGCCGGACAAATGGGCTTAACAATGAACCCTGCTGCCGTTGTTGGAGCGCCATTCAATTGGGAACTTCATTTATTCTCTTTTGATGCTAATGCCGCTAATAACTATATCTATTTAAAAAAGGGAAAGGGCGCTATACCATTAAGTAATTCAAATGATGATCCTACAACTGATAGATTTACGACGCCAAATAAATGGTCATATGGCTCTACCTTTTTTAAAGCCCCTGCCTTTTTATATTCTAAAAAAAATACGGAATAGCATTTTCGAATTCATTGCGTGCGGGTTTTAGTGTGGTGGATCTTCCTTGGCATCTTGCAAAGTTTGCAAAGGAAGGTTTTGAATATGATCCATTGCAAGGAGCTTTCTTTGAAGGTGGAAATGTTAAAATGGGAATGATTGCTTGGCAGGAAATAGCAATTACTGCAGGTACTTTAGTTATTGATGATGGCACAAATTATTTGAGCTTTGGAATAACAGGTAAGAACAACCGTGGTTTTGAAGGTGCATATGTTAATTTGAATGCTGTTACCTATAATTCATCTGCCGACTCATTGTTGATAGTACAGAATATTAATATGGACTACGGACATTCTCTTCCTGAAAACAATGAAAAGAAATTGTCCAGTATTTTGTCTCGAAGAGGAAAGGGTTGGGGGATAAATGTCGGGGCTCAATACATCAGAAACCGTAACAATAGTTTTTATAAGCCCTGTGCTAATAATGATGAAAAACCTTACGATTATAAATTAGGAGTTTCATTAATAGATGCAGGATATCTTACTTTTAATCGCGATGCAAGTACTTATAAATTTGATAACCTTTCTACGGATTGGTTTTATATTGATACAGCTAAATTTATTGATGTCAGTCAAGTTGATAGTATGTTTAGCACTCAGTTTACCGGTTCGTCAACGAATACACGTTTTTTAAGAAGTTTTAAAATTGCAACGCCCGCTGCAGTAAGTATTCAATTTGATTGGGCATTGGATAATCATTTTTTTATTAATTTTTCTGCTGTGCAACGCATTGTATTAAGTAAAATAGCATTGAGAAGAATGAATCAAATAGCGCTAACGCCTAGGTATGAACGAAAGAGATTTGAGGTGGCGATACCAATTTCATTTTATGAGCAATTTAAACCTCGAGTGGGTTTAGGAATCCGTTATGGGATTCTAACAATTGGTTCAGATATGTTAAGTCCTTTGTTTGGAGTCACTGATAGTTATGGTGCTGACTTTTACCTCGGACTTTCAATAAAAAGCAAGGGTAAATGTGGTGGTGAATCTAGAAGAGGAAAACGAATCTCAATTGAGAAATGCAAAACACCTAACCATTAATTGGTTTGTAATGGCGCTCGCCAAAAAACGCACTTCCAATTCGAATCATCGTACTTCCACAATCAAATGCAATCTGATAATCCGACGACATTCCCATGGAAAGCGTATCAAATTCTTCAGTTGATTTATTTCGGTCGAAAATTTGTTTTAGCTCAGTAAATTCTTTTTTGATTTGCAATTTATCTTCCGTAAAACTCGCCATGCCCATCAATCCTTTTATTCGAATATTCGAATATTTTCCGTTTGAATAATTTTCAAGAATAGTAGTTAACTCATTTGCATCTAGTCCGAATTTACTTTCTTCCTGAGCAATGTGAATTTGTAAAAGTAATTTAGAAACAGAATTGTTTTTCGCTGCTTGCTTGTTAATCTCCATTAGTAATTTCTCACTGTCAATTCCATGAATCAATTTGACAATCGGTTGAATGAATTTTACTTTGTTCGTTTGTAAATGTCCGATAAAATGCCAGTCGATAGTAGAAGGTGCTTCTTTAAATTTATCGGCTAATTCCTGGACATAATTTTCTCCGAAAACGATTTGTCCTTCTTGATGTAATGCTAAAATATCATCCAACGGTTTTGTTTTCGATACAGCAACAAGTTGTGCATGATAGCTATCCGCAATCGATTTTATTTTCTGAAAATTGATGATATTAATGCTCATAACGATTGCGTGAAGCGAATGATTTCACTTTTTAGTAATTCAAGATTTAATTCTTCGATTGCATGTTTCGTATTAGGAAGTACCAGTAAGGATCCACTAGGTAATTGGCGGTAGAACGCTACGCTTTCTTCCAATGAAACAATTTCGTCTTGGTCACCAATTGCTACACAAACTTTACACAAAATATTATCAATGTCATTTTCTGATAATGTATGTTTGCTTGTGTATTCAATTAGCTGAAGTGTTTCTTTGCATATTTCTTTCCAGTCGGAAGGGAAGTGAAGAAGGTTCAGTTTGTCAGCAAATAAAGTATCATGATTTTCAATTTTATCAGCCGATAATAGTTGTTTATAGGTTTGTACTTTCTGATGACTCCAATCGTAGTTTGTTGCCCAAGTAAAAATCCCATCAAATGTTCCGCTTCTTTTTACTTCGAGCATAAGTGCTAAATAGCCACCTAATTCATACCCGAAAACAAAACAACCATTGAGCTGAAACTCTTTGATGTACTCGTATAGATGTCGCTGTAGGTTAATAAAGGTGTATTTTTCCTCATGAAATGATTTTCCATGATGCCCAGGTAAATCGTAACAATAAACTTGAAAGTGTTCCTTCAAGCATTCTTCCAACGGCTCCATCTGTTTTATAGAACCCAGAAATCCGTGTAATAAAAGAATTTTTGGTTTCATTGTAATGTATAATATAAAACAGAATATTTTTCAGGTTAAAGTTACAACAATTAAATGCAGATAGATTTCTTTATAGTTTTATAGCTTTCTCTAGTTCAGCTGTAAATGCAGTTTCTTCATCAATCACAAATTCTTGAATCACAAATTCGAGTTCTTTACTGATGGTCAGTTCATGCTTATATCTATTGGTTTGAATATAATTAATGGCGTTCTGTAAATAACTATCGCGGTAGATAAAACCGGGTCGTTTCGTAACAGTATTCAACTCCCATACATCTAAGGTTGCACGGTAAAACTTTTGGGACCAGAGGTGCCCCTTATGCTTCAATGGGTCATGACCCATTGGGATATTCAACCGATGAAATTCTTTGCTGCTCACCGACTTTATCTTTTGAACCTGAGCAGTCAACTTTTCCGGACTACATACCAATATGAGATGCACATGATCAACACAGATGTTATAAGCGATACATTTGAAGCCACTTTCTTGAATGATTTTTCCGAAAATACGAGTTAGTGCAATTTCTTCTTCAAGACCTAAGCGGAGTGCAGGGCCTTTACGAATATTGTATTTCTTCATCCTCGCAGATGTTCGCGAATTATGAGTAGTCAATACAATGTGAAAGCCTTCTAATAAAGACTCCTCTTCAATAAATGAAATATGCTCTTTGTTTTTGTTAGATGAATTGATCAATGTTATAAAATTGATTGTTCAACAAAGAAAAAATCTACGACAACTCATGAATTACTAAACCACTTCTAAGTTTTGGCTCAAACCAGGTTACTTTCGGAGGCATAGTGAGTCCGTTATCTGCAATGTCAATTAACTGCTTCATTGTAACAGGATATAAAGCAAAAGCTACTTTCATATCGCCGTTATCTACTCTACGTTTTAATTCACCTAATCCTCTTAATCCACCAACAAACTCAATGCGTTTGTCTTTACGTAAATCAACGATATTTAAAATTGGAACTAAAACACTTTCACTTAAAATGGTAACATCTAAAACACCAATTGGATCAGCATCATTATAAGTTCCAGCCTTTGCATTTAATGTATACCACTCACCATTAAAATACATTCCGAAATTATGTAATTCATCAGGGCGATGTTCTGTTGTACCAACTACTGTAATATCAAAGTTCTCAGCAAGTTTATTCAAAAACTCTTCGTCAGATAGTCCATTCAAATCTTTCACTACACGATTGTAGTCCATAATCTGCAACTGGTTATCTGGAAAATGAACTGCTAAAAAGAAATTGTACTCTTCTTTTCCTGTATGAATGGGATTCGCAGCTTTCAGTTCATTGCCTACTAACGCTGCCGCAGCTGTGCGATGGTGTCCGTCAGCTACATACGTAAAAGGAATTTGTTCAAAGTGCTTAATAATCGAATTGATTGTTGCATCATCACTCACGACCCAGAATGTATGTCCAATTCCATCATCAGTAATAAGATTATAAGCAGGTTCCTGCTTGATAATTTCATTCACAATTTCATCTAACGCTACAACCTGCGGATAAGCAAAGAATACAGGCTCAGCATTCATATTTCCGATACGCACATGAGTTTTGCGATCTTCTTCTTTATCTGGCCTTGTTAACTCGTGTTTTTTGATAATATCATTGAAGTAATCTTCTACAGCAGCACACCCAACAATTCCGTATTGTGTGCGACCATTCATAGATTGAGCGTAAATGTAAAAGCATTCTTTTTCATCCTGAAAGAAAACTCCTTCAGCTTTCATCTGCTCGTAATTGGCTTTTCCTTTCTTGTAAATCTCTGGCGAATAATGATCAAAGTCGTCCGGGAAATCCATCTCAGGCTTAATTACACGATAAAACGAATAGGGGTCACCGTTAGCTTCAATTCTAGCTTCTTTCTCGTCTAATACATCATATGGACGACAGATTACTCTCTTTACAAGTTCTTTGGTTGGTCTAACACCGCGGAATGGTTTTAATATAGCCATGCTGATTAATTTTCCAGATTCATCCTGCAAAATTAACTTATTCCTTCGATTTCAGAGCGAATCAATCTTTCAATTTACTGGAAATTATTCATTACTTCAATCAGCTTACGAACACTTTCAATTGGTAAAGCATTATACATGCTTGCCCTGAATCCTCCAGATAATCGGTGACCTTTTATACAAACTATTCCATTGTCTTCGCAGGCTTGTTTAAATCGACTTTCCATTGCGGAATCTTTTAAATTAAAACATGCATTCATCAGACTACGATCTTCTTTAACCACATTGCCGATAAAAAGCGGATTGCGATCTAATGCTTCGTAAAACAGATTTGCCTTCTCGATATTATTTTGTTCGATAGCTGCTACGCCACCCATTTTTTTCAACCATCTCAAGCTAAGCATGCAAACAAAAACAGGGAAAGCAGGAGGGGTGTTGTACATCGATTCTGCTTTGATATGCACATTATAATTTAACATGGAATTAATTTTCCTTTCAGTGTTGCCTAATAAATCTTTCTGAACAATAACTAAGGTGGCGCCCGCAGGTCCCATGTTCTTTTGTGCTCCAGCGTAGATTAATCCGAATTGAGAAACATCAATTGGTCGACTAAAAATATCGCTTGACATATCACATACTAACGGCATTTCAGTTTTCGGAAACGACTTCATTTGTGTTCCGTAAATCGTGTTGTTGGAGGTGATGTGCAGATAATCAATGTCGGATGGGATTTCGAAATCTTTAGGCACATACGAAAAGTTTTTATCCGAAGAGGATGCAACAATTTCTACTTGTCCAATCATCTTCGCTTCGTGAATAGCTTTTTGCGCCCATACACCAGATTCAATATAACCTGCTTTTTGTTTGAGCAGATTCAATGGTACCATTGCAAATTGAGTACTTGCACCTCCATGAAGAAATAACACTTCGTGTGTGTCAGGTACATTTAGTAATTCACGAACTAAACTTCTAGCTTCTTCCATTACCGCCTCATAACCCTTACTGCGATGGGAAATTTCAAGAATAGAAAGTCCTGAATTGTTAAAGTTTAAAACTGCTTTTGCAGATTCTTCAATTACTTGCTGCGGTAATATTCCAGGACCTGCACCGAAATTATGTTGCTTCATTTTAATCTACTTGCTTGGTAATTCTAAGTTTTTTGATCTCGCCTTCTTTTCCTTTCACGTCTTTGTCTAAACGGATATCAATGTCTTTATACAATACCCAAAATCCTTTTTCGAACTTCAATCCGTTGTAACTCATATCGGGACCATAAGTACTATAAACCGTTTTCATTTCTGGCCTTGGGTCTGAGCTACTGAGGTTATCAAAGACAATCATTTTTTTGTCGCTATTGAAGTTAAGCGTCATCGTAGCTTTATAACTGTACTCGAAAATAAGTCGTGGTCGTGGTCGAGCTCCAGTCTTGAAAATAGGAACCCCAAATTGCAAGCGTGTGTTGCTGATATTCATGGATTCTATAATCTTACGAGTGGATAGCTGATTATGAGGCGCCCATCCTAATAAAACATAGTTGGTTTTGTTTTTATACTTACTCAACAAGATTTTATAGTAAACGCAGCTTGTCCAATTATCAGGACCAAATTTTCCGGATTCTCTTTCTTGATTATCCTCGTAGGTTTGTTCAGTTAATTTATAAAGTTTGATGGAGCTTCCGTTTTTCGATAAGGTTCTCAGGTATCCGAAATATTTGTACTGCGGGTAGGGGAAATACGTCTGACACATCCAATTGTAAATTACAAAAGCATTGTCAGGCGATTTTAAGATAGAAAGGGCTTTTACTTCGTGGAAGCTTAAATACTCACTCGATTTTAGATTTAAAATGCTATCTAGCAAAAGTGAAAATGATTGATTGCTTTGTAAACGAGCTGTATCATTGCTTCCTTTGATGATACTATCGCCCATGATTGCCAACCTCGATAAAGCGGGTTTTAGCAATGTGGTATCTGCTGTCTGACAAAATGTAGTTATTGACAGGAGCAAAGTTATAGATGTAAGAAGCAGTTTTATCTTCATGAATTTATCAGGGTAAATCTACTTTGAAACTACTTTCATTTAAATTTATTGTGAATTTCTTTAACAGGTAATTGTAAAAAAGAAACGATCGCTTTTAGCGACCGTTTCTTTAGATATTTAACTGAATGATTAAGCATGCATTTTTTCTTTCTTACCCATAAGCGCATCCTGCGATTCGCGAAAATCTAGGTCGTCAATACAGCAGTCGACTGGACAAACAGAAGCACATTGTGGTTCGTCGTGGAAACCAACGCACTCCGTACATTTATCTGTAACGATGTAATAAGTATCCATCATTTTTGGTTCCTGAGGAGAGTTTGCTTCAATTTCGTTTCCATCCATTTTAGCAAACATTCCTTTTACAGATGTTCCGTCAGAAAATCTCCATTCGGCACCACCTTCGTAGATTGCATTATTAGGGCATTCAGGTTCACAAGCCCCACAGTTGATACATTCGTCAGTTATTTTAATTGCCATAGTGTAATAGTTTAAATCGTAATTTTGACTTTTAATTCGCAGCAAAAGTACATAATAATCCAACGATTTCCATTTACCTTATTCAAAAATAAAATGATAGTTCAACAAAGGATATCGGCATTGTCAAATTGGGGTAGTGCCATTCAAGTATTGATTGATGACCTTCCTGATAATCACGAAAGCCCACTTTCCGAAGCGCTAGTTCAAGCCCGAAACAAGAATGCCTGGTTTGTAAATAGTAATTCGATAAATGCTTTAAAAGAAATCTGTAATATACTTGAAATTAATAATTTAAAAAAATTATTTAAAGCTAATATTGAATTGAATAATGAGCGAGGTGAACCTAAAATAATCGGTATTGTGATGGCTGGAAATATTCCAGCTGTTGGCTTTCACGATCTGCTTTGCGTTCTCGTTTCAGGGCATAAAGCCAAGGTTCGACTATCTTCAGATGATTCGATTTTAATTCCTGCGTTAACATCTATATTATTTGAAATGCATTCAGAATTTCAAAATATGGTCGAATATGTAACACAGTTGTCGGGAATGGACGCTGTTATTGCAACAGGAAGTAACAACACAGCCCGCTACTTCGATTACTATTTTGGGAAATATCCATCGCTAATTCGTAAAAATAGAAATTCAATTGCGGTGCTTAGCGGACAAGAAACAGAGGCTGAGTTAAACCAATTGGGACATGATATATTTGATTACTTCGGATTAGGTTGTAGAAATGTATCAAAGGTTTATGTTCCCGTTGGATATTCATTCAATCCCTTTTTTGAAGCTATTGAGTTGAACTCAAGTTTAATGGAGCATAATAAATACATGAATAATTACGATTATCACCGTGCCTTGTTCCTGTTGGATGGTATTCCATTTTTAACCAATAACTTTTTAATCGTTAGAGAGAATGAGGCCTATGCAACTCCAGTTTCTGTATTACATTATGAGTATTATTCATCTGTAGAAGACCTTGAAAAGAAATTAGAAGGGGATAAAGAACTAATTCAATGTCGCGTTGGTGCAAATGGGTTGCCTTTCGGATCTGCTCAACAACCCGATATATTAGATTATGCTGATGGAGTAGATACGATGCAGTGGCTTTTGACGTTGTAAGTGAATTAATTTAAATTTGTAATTGCGAATAGTCATATCGCCTCTTTGTAGATGAAAACATACGGAAAATATTTAGTGCTGATTACCTTGCTGACATGGTCGTTGTTTACAACCTCTTGTCGTAAGGAAGATTTGTTAACATCGGGAGATGTGCAATTGCGTTTTTCAACAGATACTTTAATGTACGATACAATATTTGAAACAATTGGCTCTGTGACTAAAAACCTTCGAATTTACAATGATTATGACCAGCCTATTAATATTTCAAATATTCGTTTAGCTGGAGGTAATAATTCGTTTTTTCGTATGAATGTAAATGGATTACCAGGAAGAACCTTTGATAATATTGAACTAAGAGCAGGGGATAGTCTTTGGATTTTTGTGGAGATTACTAAAGATACTACTTCTCAGCTATTACCTTATATCATACAAGATTCTATTGTGTTCGAAACTAATGGTCGCAGTCAGGATGTTGATTTAGTTGCTTGGGGTCAAAAAGCTAATTTTATTGTTGCGGATCAGACGCTAAACATTAAAGATAATAATGGAAAAACAATTGGCCAGATTAAATATGCAATCATAGATCCAATCGATAATCACACAACAACATGGAACAATCAATTACCCTATGTGATTTATGGTGGCTTTGCGGTGGTAGATTCATCAACGACGTTGGAAATTAACGAAGGAGCTCAAATACATTTTAGCAATAACGCCGGACTATGGGTCTACAAAGGAGGGAAGCTGCTGGTTAATGGCACGAAGGATAATCCTGTGGTATTTCAAGGACTTCGAAGAGAGCAGGCTTATAAAGAGCAGGCAGGGCAGTGGGATAGG